>SMVB01366520.1_pt1 | contig 53440 bp, 41 predicted proteins | sample 2456461 | NCBI WGS metagenome assembly SMVB01 (sample SAMN11095934, study PRJNA526329) | marine sediment metagenome | biome: Marine sediment; feature: Surficial sediment; material: Deep marine sediment; isolation source: Hadal surficial sediment | place: Pacific Ocean | collected 2014-05 | depth...
ATTTCCTGGGGCCGCCAGAAAGACGAGGGTGAAGCGACCGGCCTCGACGTCGTAGCGGTTCAGCTCTTCGAGTCCGAGTTGCTTGCAGTAGAAATCAAGTGACGCGTCGAGGTCCGTGACGCGCACCATCGTGTGCAGATATCGCATCCGTTCGAGTCTCCGGCGATCGCTGTCCGGTACGGCGATCGGTTGGCGTGCCCAGCAAGCCGGGCATGAAGAGTGCATTTGTGAAAGCGAGACTGTATGGCGAAATAGCCACCGGCCCAATCGCGGGGGAGATTCGCCGTGGGCTCGCGCAGCGCGAGAAGTGAAATGCTCGCCGGCCACCCGAGAATGCGCTAAACCCGCGGGTGCGATCGGGAATTGCCCCGATCATATCTTTCCCACTCTCTGCTGCCATCCACCTTCACTTTTCTCCGCGCAGAGAGAACCGAACCCCCCGCTCCCCGGCTTGGTCGGAGAGGAGGGCTGCAGCTTGGACGTGTTGGTTCGGTCTTTCAGCGGGCTGCGCGCGGTCGACGTCCTCGACATCGTGATCGTTTCGGGTCTGTGCTGGATTGCGATCGCCTGGGTGCGTGAGGCGCGGGCTCGAGTCGCGCTCGGTGGCATCGTCTCGATCGCGTTACTTTTCTGGACTGCTGAATGGCTCGACCTGCGCTTGACCACGAACCTGTTGCAGGGCTTCTTCGCGGTGGCTGCGCTCGTCCTGGTGGTCGTATTCCAGGACGACCTTCGGCGCTTCTTCGAGGGAATCACGCTCTGGGTAATCCGGAACGCCACGCCGCGACCGTCGAGCGATTTGCTGGACGAACTCGGCGCGCTGTGTTTCTCCCTGGCACATCGCCGCGTCGGCTCACTCTTCGTCTTCCCGGGCCGTGAGCCCCTCGATCGACTCCTCAACGGTGGGGTCTACCTCGACGGCCGCGTCAGCGAACCCCTGCTGCGAAGCCTTTTGGATCCGGGCACAGCGGGACATGACGGCGCGATCGTCATTCGGGGTGGCAAGGTGATTCGCTTCGGCGTTCATCTTCCGCTCTCGACCGAATGGGCCGAAATCGGGGGCGGCGGTACGCGGCACGCGGCGGCGCTCGGACTCGCGGAACGCAGCGACGCATTCTGCATCGTCGTTTCAGAAGAACGCGGCGAGGTCTCTGTCGCCTGGCGCGGGCGACTCACCCACGTGAAGGGCACCGCCTCGCTTCGCGTTCTCGTCGAGAAATTCCTCACGCGGACTGCGAAACGCCGACGCGAGAACTGGATCGAGTCCCGGCTCAGCCTGGCGCGCCGGCATTGGCGCGAAGGCGTGCTCGCGACCGCGATTGCGACCGGGCTCTGGGTCCACACCGTGCCCGGCGCGATCCTCGATCGAAGTTCGAAGTTGATTCCCGTCGTGATCGACAATGTCCCCGACGGCTATCGGGTGTTGGCGATCGAGCCTGCGGAGGTCGATGTCGAATTCGAGGGTACGCGCCGCGATCTTGCGATGGCGCCCGCCGATGAGTTCCACGTCCGAGTCGACGGGGACCTCGTCGATCAAGGGCGCCGGACCTTTTCGGTCGGCGCGGGCCAGGTCGAACATCCGCCGGAACTGAGTGTCGTCGGGATGAAGCCGATCAAGGTCCGGCTCTCGGTCGACACGCTCTGACTTCCATGAATCAGGCGGGCTGGCTCGCGGTCAGACCGTGCTTCGGTTCTCCGCCACCCCGACGCCGGTCACGACCAACAGCGCGGGAAGAAAGACCAGATTCGCGACCACCGTCCAGAACATGCCGATCGTCAGCATGACGCCGAGCGTGCGCATCCCCTCGTGGCCGGAAAGCGCGAGCGTCCCAAAGGACAGGGTGGTGGTCATCGCGCTGTAGAAGACAGCACCGGCGGTCGTGCTTTCGACGAGGGAATGGCCCGAGGTCGACGCGTCGCGTCGCGCGTGATGGACCAGATGGATGCCCGAGTCGACTCCGATTCCGAAGAGCAGGGGCAGGACGAGGACATTCGCAAAGTTGAAGCTCATGCCGAGCAGCTCCATCGAAGCGCAGGTGAGCATCGAACCGAGGGCCAGAGGGGCGAGTACGAGCCCCACATCCTTCGGGCGTTGCCATAACACGAAGAGCAACGTCGAGATGGCGATGGCCGCACTGAGTAGTGCTTGCCTGAAGGAGCGGGCTGTGGCTTCACCGAACTCGACGAGATTGATCGCGATCCCGGCGGCCTTGGGAGAGACTTCGAGCACGCTCGTCACGAAGCGCTTGAGCGTTTCGAAGTCCTGTAATTCCTCTTCCGGATAGGCTTGGATCCGCAGGGTGCCGTCGGGTGCGCGCAAGCGTCGCACGAGATCCGGGGGAAGATCCTCGAGTGCAATCGGCGTCACCGAGAGCGATCTGCGAAATCGGCGGATCTCTTCGGGGAACCGTTCGAGCAGGACGGCCTCGAACTCGGCCAATGTCGGATTGGGGTCCGGATCCTTCTCGATGCGGACGAGGAATGTGGACAAGCGCCTTTCCAACGCGTCGAGGCTCGCTACGACGAGAACATCCTGCTTGGGGCGTTCGACATCCCGCAGCACATCTCGAAGTTCACGCAGGGCCTGAATCTGTTCCTCGGCGCTATAGCGGGGAGTCGAGTCCGCTGTTCGTGGAACGGCCTCCATCAGGAAGGCGAGGTCATCGAGGATCTCGATCTTTTCGTCCTGGTCTTCGGGCACGTAGCTCGTCAAGCGTACGGTTCGGCCAATCTCGGGTCGCTCCTCGAGCCGCTCGGCGATGTCGGCTGCCATTTGCGGGTCCTGTGCCATCACGTTCACGTACCACGGCGACGTGCTGCCATCTGCGAGCAGGTCGCGGAAGGCCTGAACCGAGGGCGTGTCGGGGTCTCGCATCTCGATTACATGGGCATCGAAGCGAAGCTGCAAGAGGAGCGGGATCGATCCGATGCCTGCGAGAAGAGCGGCCCCGCAGATGAGTCGGGGCGTGCGGGCCAGGCGCAGCGCGATGGCCCGGTCGATGCGGGTCGGTGCTCGCACCACAACGTCATCCGGAATCTGCAGCACGCTCAGCATGAGCGCTGGGAAGAGCGTGAGGGTCAGGAAGAGGATGATGAACATGCCGGCGCCCGCGATTGCGCCGAGCTCCGCCACGCCGCGGTACTCCGTCGGCAAGAAGACGAGGAAGCCGATGGCGGTCGTAAAGCCGCAGAGTACGAGGGAAGCGCCGATCGAGTCGATGGCCTTGTGGAGCGCCTCGCGGCTCGGCAGGCCGTGGTCACGTCGCTCGGCGGCGAAGGCCATGCCGAAATGGATAGCGAAGTCTACGCCGAGGCCGATGAACAGAATCGCGAAGGCGATCGAGATCAGGTTGACCTCGCCGATCGTGGCGGCGGCAAACGCCGCGGTCCAGATCAGGCCGACGAGGAGCGTACTGAGGGAAGCGATTACGAGACGCCAGGACCGGAATGCAAAGTAGAGCAGGCCCGCCACGAGCAGGAAGCAGAAGACGCCTGCACCCCCGATGTCCCTGGCGAGGCCGAGCATCTCTTCGTGATTGAGCGCGGGATTGCCCGTCACGCGGACTTGCACACCCGGCAGAGCATCCAGGCCGGTGGCGATCACGGCGGCCGCGATTGCGTTCATGCTGGAGTCCGCGACGAGGATCTTTTCGTAGTCGAGGTAGGGATCGACAACGATGACGCGGCGGGTGGGAATCTCGAGATCCGACCCGGCGAGGAGCAGGGTCTCCCAGGAGACGCGGAGGGGGGCCTCTTCGTAGATGCTGACGGTGGCCTCACTCAGCTGGTCGAACAGGCTGGTCCACTGTGATGGGTCCAGGGCGGACTCGTTCGCCGAGTCCAATCCAAGTCGCACGATCTGCGCCAGTTTGACCAGACTCGGATCTCTCTCGAGACTGGCGAGCAGGGGTTGGAGCCCCAGGAGCTGGTCGGCGAAGTCCTCGAGTTCGTCGGGGGTTCGATAGAGCAGCGCATTTTCTTCGAAGAATGTGCCCCCGCCCGGGACGTAGACGTTCTTGAAGGTCTCGCCCATCGATTCGAGTTCGGCTGCGAGTGCGTGGGTCGCGTCCCGCGCGAGTGCGGGTGTCTCGCCATCGATGACCACGAGGATCGCCTCTTCGAGATTCGGAAAGAGCGCCGCGAAAGCCGCGTGGTTCTTGCGCGACTCGAGGCTCTTCGAGACGAGACTCAAGTTGTCGGAGTTGATCCCCAGATTGAAGAAGACGTAGACGAGGAGCACGAGGGTGAGGCCGACGCAGACTGTTACGACGGTATTCGCCCGGCCGGCGATCATGTCGAGCCATTGCTGTAGCCGAGGTGTGACCATCCTCTGGAGCGGTTCGTTCATGTTCTTCGATTCCGCGCCCGTCTCGTGGGCGCCATGCCCGCCACGATCCACAGCACCACGACGAGTAGCGGTGGGCCTTCGGATCTGCGGTTGCCGGGGCGGCGGAACCATAGAGAAGGACGCACCGGGTAGCGCGGGGCCCGTCGGACGGTAGGCGGCCCGGAGTCAGGCAGGATTGGAGGCGGGTCGCGGGTCGCGACCGGCAAGAGCCGAGCGATGGGGCTCTGACCCTGGGGCGCGAAGAGGCGCGATAGAGGCGCGAAGAAAGAAGGTGCGGACTAGCGTCGGGTACGACGACGTTCGCGGCCGTCCATTCCCCGCAGCGTCAACCAGGTCATGCCGAGGAGGGCAAAGGCGATCATAATGCTGATCTCGTCCAACGGAGCGACCTCGCTGCGGTTTCGATCGGTTCAGCGGGCGGCGTTCGGGCCGTTTGCAGAACGTTTCGGGGGGTTGTCCTATGTATCCGCCGAACGCGCATCAGATTCCGTGATGGCCGTCACAATCTCTGAAATTTCGCCTTGTTTTCGTCTCTCGCGGATGCCAATGAGCGCGGCTGAGCACATACGGCTAGTCAAGGGGGCTGGATCGCGCGAAGCGATGGGAGCGGGGTTGGGCCCCTGCCGCATGCTCGCAGCAGGGTGTCCATGGTCAATCTGGGCTAGAGGCTCTCGCGGAAATCTCTCGCGAGTGCGAGCAGATCCCGGTGGATTCGACGCACGAGTGGGCGCTCGTCAGCCATTGCGTCTGCCGTCGATGCAGGACCCGGTGAAATTTCGCGCTGCTGGAAGTCGGCGAAAGCGCGTAGGAGCCGAAAGGTCTCTTCCGGCGCCAGTCGACCGCGATTCGACGTGAGCCGTCGGGTCGCATGGGTGAGTCCATCGCCCGTCATGCGAGCATAGGGATTCCGAAGCACGGCGTGGTCGGAGAGTTCCGCGAGGACGGCTGACCGCGATCGATGTCGTCGCGCGGCGATTGCATCCACGAGTTGCAGGTAGTGATGCTGATAGGCGAGGGCCAGCTGGCGACGGTAGGGGTTGATCTGCCGGTCTTTACGGGACGCGTAGTCGGAGAGCGCGATCGCGTAGAAGTCCTTTGCAGGCAGGCGCGGCGATCCCTCCGCTGCGGACTGAAGCAGACGCTCGGGCAACTCCCGTAACACGTCGCGCATGCAGTAGACCGCATTCCACGACAGGCCATCGGGAACCCGGCAGGCCCCCCGCGATGAGCGCCGACGTTCGAGGCGTCTGTGGAGCGCCATGAGCGACTCGAGGCAATCGGGGGGCTTGCGGAGGATCGCGTCGACGTCCTTGTCGTCGCATCCGATCTGCCGCAGGAAGAGTCGGCGGCGATGCCCCTCGAACTCTCGATCGAATAACGTGAGCACGTCGTCGGCGACGAGACCATCGAGGGCGGGCAGCTCGCCGTCCAGCAACAGATCGCGAAGTTGCGCGAAGCGTTGGACGATCTGTCGCGCCTTTCTTTTTTGCTCCGGAATCGACGTGGACATGCGGTCCGTGTCCTCGAAGCGATAGCTGTGGTGGTAGAGGCCGAACTGACGGACGGAGCCGTAGTCCACGATGCTCCCGTCCGTCAGGATATTATCCCCATCCCAGTCGAGCCAGCAGAAGATGTACTCGCTTTCGAAGGTCGCAGTCGCTTGGGCGAAATCGATCGCGACGCGGCGGGCCAGATAGCGGATGCGGTCTTTCTCGTGGGCGATCTCGGGCCATCGTCCGTCTCGAATTTCGCGTTCAGCGTAGTAGAGGACCAGGCGGCGCAGGTCTTCGTCTTCGCGACGGCGCAACAATCCGAAAAAGTGGGAGGGCCGAAGCAGGTTGGCGGCGACACGCACATTGATCGCCAGGCCCGACGGAAGCGACAGCACAGCCAGTACGCGCTCGGTTCGAATTCCATTGCGTGCGAATACCTCGCTCATGAGCGCAGCGCCGATTCCTTCATCGATATGCGCCGTTCCGCACCCGTAGTCCGTGAGTGCATTGCCCGTCTGGAAGAACTCGCCCCTTGCCGAGGTCGCCGGGCAGAGCCGCGTCACGCCGGTGCCACAGCTGGAGACATCCCATTGGCCTCGGCGTCCCCGGATCAGGCCGTTCCAGATACTGCGGCCATCGCCCGAATTCGCGCCGCGTTTGTCCGGATGCTGGAGTTGGAGGTAGCGCGTCGCCATGTAGGTGTGCGTACATCGATCGCGAGAGGGGGGATGTGGCCGTGCGCTTCGTCCCACTCGTTGACGATCACGAGACTGAACGAGTCGAGGATCGTCCGGCGAAGCTCAGGTGTTAATTCATCCGGGTGTCGTGCGGGGATCAATCCGATTTCGCGCGCGAGGTCGAAGTTGAAATAGGCGACCGTGCTGTCGCGGCGACGTCGCGCGGCGTAGGGGACGACGGCACTCGGGGCTATTTGGGCGAGCGGGTGGCGTCCGTCGATCGACTCGATATTTGGATATCTCCCGGCGGTGGCCAGACGATCCGTGGAGGCGGGGGGGAGAAGCTCGTCGAACGGGCCTTCGGGAAGGGGCGGGCCGGCGGGCCGGCGGCTCGGCCGATCGAGTCGGTCGTCGAGTCTTCTTGCGGGTCGATGCATTCATGGGCGTTTCCGACGTCGAATCGGTCGTTCTTCCACCCTTCTTGACGCAAGGACGTTCTATGGCTGAATTCGGATGAACGTTGAATTATCGTTGGGCAGTCCGGAATCGTCGCGGATTCGGGGGCTTCGGTTGGGGATTGCTGCGGGGTTGCTGTTGTGTTGCGCGGCGATCGCCGGCGGCCGGCCTGGTGCGAAGGATGGAAGTGTCGGATTCAGATCGGATCTGGCCACGACTAGCGTTGTGAAGCCAGCTGAGGGGACCAAAGGGTGTCGGAGAAGGAGAGCGACGCACATCGTCGGCCGGAGGGCGACGACCCGCTGGAGGAAGAGACCCAGCGGATGTCTGGACGCTCTGCTGCCCCGGGGCCAGATGCCCCTGCGGAGGAGGCGGGAGCGGGGCTCGACACGACGACCTGGTCCCATGTCCAGGCGCCTCCCGCTCTCTTCGAAGAGCAGGAGACGGTCATTGCCAGGCCTCCCGAACCCGAACCGGCGTCGGAAGTCCAGGGGGATGACGCCGGAGCCGAGGCGGCGGTCTCGTCTCCCTCGCCCGAGCCGACGCCGAGAGCGGCCATCGCGCCCAGTTCTTCGTTGCAACCGATGTTGCTCGAGCGGGTGGAGCCGTCGCTCGGACGGGGGGAACGGATCCGGCTCGACGCGGCGCATTGGCACTTGAGCCTGGGACGTGCGGATCACAATGACGTGCGGCTCTATACCGCGTCAGCATCGCGGGAGCACGCGGTGATCGCCGGGACCGAGTCGGGCGAGTGGGTTCTCACGCCGGCCGAGGGCAGGAGCGTCATGATCGATGGGGATGCGACCCGCGAGCCCGTGGTGCTCGAGGTCGGAATGAATCTCGTGATGGGGAGTGATCACCTTCGCTGCGTGACGGAGGGTCTCGCACGAACGCAGATGGCCGCGCAGACCTCGAGTGGCCTGCTCCAGGACGAATCGCCGAGCCTATTCGCACGGCTTCGCGGCGCGAGTCCGGGGGAGTGGCTGATCGGCGTCGCGACTCTGATCGGGGTCGCGACGCTGGTGGGCCTCGCTGTGATCGCCTTTGCCTGGGTTGCGAGATGACCGGCTTGGATCAGCGGGAATGGGTTGTTCAGGTTCTCGGGACACAGAACATCGTCGAGCGCGAAGTCGTGTTGGGCGAGGGGGCGTTCGAGATTGGTCGTCGCGCCGAGGGGGTTGCTTGTCCCGACGATGATCAGATGGCCGATCGGCAGGCGCGAATCGCCCGCTCGGAATCCGGCATCACGCTCGAGGATCTCGGGACCGGATCGGGCGTTTGGTTGCGCGTCCGGGGGACCGACGGCCGAGTGCTCGAGAACGATGACCAGGTCTGGGTCGGTGCCCAGATTCTCGTCATTCGTCGCAAGCGCGGAGATGCAGGGGAGATCTGGCAGGTCCGCCACCACGGTCCGGACGGTCGCCTTCGCGCGACCCATGATGTGCCCGCAGACGGTCTCTTGATCGGCCGCGCCTCCGACCTCGTACTCGACGCAGGCGATGGGCAGCTCTCGAGACGACACGCGCAGATCGCGTTCATAAAGGGCGAGCTTCGCTTCTTCGACCGGGGGGCGCATAACGGAAGCTACCTGCGTCTGCGCAGGCCGGAGCCGATCGGGGAAGGAGCCGAGTTTCGCGTCGCGAGCCGGCAATTTCGCGTGGAGGAGAGGATCCCGGAGCTCGGCAACGCGCAGGGAGCGCGAGTGGATCCGCTCGAAGAAGCCACCCTGTTGATCGCGTCGCAGGATTCATCGCCGACCCGGGAGAAAACCGAAGCCTCCGGTTTGGCACCGCATGAGAGCCCGCAGGAGGAGAAACCGACCGCGGATGGCACCCAACGCCCGCGTGGTCTCGGAGCGCGACTGCGAAGACTCGGGCGGCGGGGTCGGGTGAGTGAATCCGGATCCAGCGCCCGGACGGAAAAGCAAGGCGCACCCGAAACACCGGTCGCGGCTCGTGCCGTGGACAGGCCGGTAAGGGAGGCGCCGTCGGGCCCCGTCCTGCTCGTCATCGACTCGGCCTCGGGCTCGGTCTCGCTCGAAGTGGAAGCGGGCAAGACGGTGCTCGAGGCGGTTCAGGAGGCGGGGCTCGAAAGGGGCGAACCGGTCGATTGGGAATGCGAAGACGGCGGATGCGGCGTCTGTGTCGTAGGCGTCGTCGAGGGCGCGGATCGGCTCGACCCGCCCGACCCGGCGACGGGCGAGATGAAGACGATCCAGATCACGGAGCAGGTCGCTCCAGATCCGACGAAATATAGACTGGCGTGCCTGGCGAGAGTCCGGGGTACCGTTCGATTGAGGAAACTCACAGAATGATTCGACGCCTGCTTCAGACACTCTTCTCGAACGGGACGCTGCTCTTTTTGCTGCGCCTCTCTCTGATCTTCTCCCTGTTCTTCATGCCGCTCTTCTTTCGGGCTGCTGCTGCGACCGCAGCGCCGCGTGACGCAATCGTCGAACAGCTTCGCGCACTCGAAAATACCTGGCCGGGGGGTGCTATTCGGGTCTCGGTCCTGGGGAGCGAGGGGGCACCGCTGCGGATCGGCGAGGAATTGACCTATCAATTCGAGTCGGACAAGGCGGGCTATTTGACCGCGATTCACGTCGATACCCACGGCTCGACGACACTGCTCTATCCGCGTTCGAATCCCGAGGACGGGAGGCTCGAAATGGGCGAGCCCCTGCGTCTACCGAGTGCGAGCGATGGCTTCACGCTCCAGGTCCATCCCCCAGTCGGTCGTGATCTCGTGTACGCGATCGTCACGAGCGCCCCGATCTACCGCCGGGAGCTGGGAATCTCGAGCGGCGATGTCGTCGTATCGATGGAACCGCACCAGGCCCCGGCATTCTTGCGACAGCTGCGTTCGATTCTCGATTCGAGGTTGCCGGGAGAGGTGGCGATCGCGCACATCGTTCAGCAGATCGAAGGTCGCGGGGAAGTGCAGTACAGCTCGGAGGATATCGTCGGCTTCTTTGGGGAGCGAACGCGTTCGATTCGTCCACCGAAGCTCGACCTCCAGATCCATTTCGCGAGCGACAGCGCAGAACTCGACGCCGAGGCGCGCCGAAATATCGACGAGTTCGCACGAGCGCTCGAGGATCCGATGCTTGCGAATATCCGCTTCAAGGTCGCAGGCCATACCGACGATCGAGGCAGCGAGGCGCATAATGTCGGCCTGTCGCGGCGTCGCGCGGAGACCGTGCGGCGCTACCTGATCGAGTCCGGAGGGATTTCAGCGGGTCGCCTCGAAGTCGAAGCGCACGGCGAGAATTTCCCCCTGATGAGCGAGGATTCGGCCTATGCGAGGAAGCTGAACCGCCGGGTCGAGTTCACGCCGGCGCGCTGATCGCTGACCGCTGATCATTGACCGCTGATCATTGACCGCTGATCAAAGGTCCCGGGCGCAGCGGAATCCGAGGGAGATGCTGGAGTAGTCCGGTGCATCCTCGGCGAAGGCTGCGCTCCGAAAATAGGCGGGGATGCGATCCATCCAGGATCCACCCTTGAAGATGCGTCGTTCGCCTTCACCGCTCGTGGTCGAGGTCCATTCCCACACGCTCCCCGCGAGGTCGAGCAGGCCCTCGGGTGTGGCGCCCGTCGGATGCGAACCGACCGCTTCGAGCCCGACCCCCGCGGCGTGGACGTCGCGCAAGCGGGTGGCGTCCCATTCGTCTCCCCACGGAAAGGCCCGCCGATCGGTACCACGGGCGGCGAACTCCCACTCGTCCTCGGTCGGCAGCCGCCCCCCGGCCCATTCGCAGTAGGCGCGGGCATCGGCCCAGGAAACGTGGACGACCGGGTCTTTTGGATGCTCCAGCGCGATTCGGGTGGGCTGGGGAGTCTGCCAGGTACAGCGACGGCAGCGCGTGATATCCCAGCTATAGCCGCGTTCCTCGGCGGAAGTCTGATAGCCGGTCCCGGTTGCGAAGCGCTCGAAGTCGGCGTTGGTGATTTCGGTCCGGTCGAGCGCGACGGGAGTAAGGGTCACGGTGCGCAGGCGTTCGTCCGCGAAGACTTCGACTGCGCATGCGCTGCTCGAACCTCCGCCGCGTTCACAGAGAGAAACCGCGCGATCGATCTCTGCGGGCGTGCTGCCGAGCTGGATCGTGACCGGCGCCAGGGGGTCCACCACGGATTCGGCGCCCGGGATGAGCCCGGCGATCCCGCTCCCGGCCTCCGTAACGAAATCGAATTGCGTCGCGGCAAAGAATACGAGGAGAGCGCCCGCGGCCAGCACGAGCCACTTCGCGGCGGGCATCCCAATCCCCGATCCCCCGCCCTCGGACGCGAAGGCTTCCGCAAACTCGGTGCAGGTGTCGAAGCGATCTTCGGGTTGCCGCGCGAGTCCCTTCATGATCGCCTTCTCGGCGGCCTTCGAGAGGGGCCCCTTGAGTTTCTTGCGATCGATGGCCGGGGGCCGTCCTTTCTCTTTGGCGATCAGGATGGCTTCGTTCGTTTTCCCGCTGAACGGGAGTCCGCCGGTGAGAGCCAGGTAGACCACGGTCGCCAGGCTGTACTGGTCGTAGGCGGGGGTCAGGACGCGATCGATCGCTTCCGGGGGTGCATAGGCCGGGGATCCGACGAAAGTCCCGACGACGGTCAACTCGCGGCGGACTTCCTGGGTCGGCGCGTCCGGATCGGCCGCACCGATCGCGGTGGCGATGCCGAAGTCCGACAGGATCGCGTTTTCCTGAGCGTCGAAGAGCAGGTTGGCGGGTTTTACGTCCCGGTGGAGCGAGCCGTTGCGGTGGACCGTGTCGAGGGCGTCCGCGATCGTCGGTAGCCAGGCGAGCACCTCTTCACGGGTCTGCTGTCCACCTTGTTGAGCGATGCGCTCTCGAAGATTGCCACCCCGCAGATACTGCACGACTGCGTAGGGGACATCGCCATGCGAACCCGAATCCACGATGCTCAGGATCGCGGGGTGTTCATGCGCTGAAAGGTCCCGAATCTCCTGGAGGAATCGCAGCCGGAAGGTGGGGTCCACCATCAGGCTTGCGTGTGGAATCTTGACGACGACCTGGCGCTCGAGCGTTCGATCCCAGGCGAGATAGACCGTGCCCATTCCCCCGCGATCGAGAGATTTCTTGATCTCGTAGCGATCGTTGAGGAGTTGACCGACGAGGGAGTCTTCGCCTTCGGGTTCTTCCATGTCCTGGCTGGTGGACGAGATGTCGGTCAAGCCCGCTCTTCCTCCTGAGTCACGTTATCCTATCGCGAATGGCCGACCTAAGCGCTCCTGAAAGCCAATCTTCTGTGTCCGCCGCGCCGCTCGGAACGGATCCCATCGCACGCGACCGGGCGAGCCCCTTGCAGGGTGTTCGTCGAGTCCTGCTCGTTCTCCTTCATCTTCTTCCGAAGAACGCGATCTCCAGATTGATGGGCCGATTCGCGGCCTATCCCTTGCCGGCGCCTCTTCAGCGCGCGGAGATCCGACTCTTCGCGCGACTGGCCGGTGTCGACCTGTCCGAGATGCGAGATGGCGTCGAGGCATTCTCGTCACTCCAGCATTTCTTCACTCGCGCACTCCGCGCGGGGGCGCGAACGATCGAGGGTGACGAGACGTGCCTGGTGTCGCCCTGCGACGGTGCCTGGGGAGAATCCGGTCGCATCGATTCGGGAACGCTGCTTCAGGTGAAGGGTCGTGCCTATCGGGTGGCGGAATTGCTGGGAGACGAAGGCTCCGCCATCGAATACGAAGGCGGATGCTATGCGACCTTCTACCTGTCTCCTCGTGACTATCACCGTTTTCATACGCCCACAGCCGGCCGCATCACGCGCGTCGATTATCATCCTGGCGCGCTCTGGCCAGTCAACTCGATCGGCCTGCAGGGGATCGATGGCCTGTTCGCGCGAAACGAGCGGGTCTGCGCCTATCTGCAGCCGGACCGGGATCCGGCGACGGGATCCGGTCGGGACGGGAAGGGCGGCGGCCAGCAGAAGTCTGCCCCGATCGCTCTGGTCGCCGTCGGGGCCACCATGGTCGGCAGCATCCGGCTCGCCTTCTACGCGCTGCGGACCAACCTGCCAGGCAGTTCGCCATTTCGGCGCGATCTCGCTAAACGGGCACCCGCATTCGCACGCGGTGAGGAGTGGGGGCATTTCGAATTCGGGTCGACGATCGTGATGCTCACGCCGCCCGGTGAGATCGAAATCGACTTCTGCCCACCCGGGACACCCCTCCGACTGGGCGAGGTCATCGGTCGCGTCTAGGGCGCGTCGGAAGCTGCTCCGCCAACAGTGGCCAGACGTGCTCGATCCAACGGCAGAGCCTTGTCCTCGTCTCCCGGGGATCGATCAGGTCGTGCACGCCGAAGGATTCCGCTCGGGGGAAGGGACTCCGACGCGCTGCGAGGGCCTCTTCGAGTTCGGCTCGCTTCGCGTCCGGATCCTCGGCCGCTTCGATCTCCCGCCGAAATGCGACCGCCACGCCGCCTTCGATCGGGAGCGCGCCGGATTCCGCCGAGGGCCACGAGAGGACATGCGCACGCTGTCCGAAATGCGCGGCGGCAGCGACGCCGTACGCCTTGCGGACGAGCACGCTGCACCAGGGGATCCTGGCCGTAACGACCCGAGAGATGGCTTCGACGCCGAAGCGAATCGTGCCCGCTCGCTCCGCAGCCGATCCGATCATGAAGCCGGGTTCGTCGACGAGGCTCACGACCGGAAGGTGGAACGTGTCGCAGAGATCGACGAAGCGACGCAGCTTGAGGGCGCCCTCGGCGTCCATCGACCCCGCATAGAAATACGGATCGTTTGCGAGGACGCCGACCGGGTGGCCCGAGAGGCGCGCGAGTCCGGTGATCTGGCCGCGTCCATAGCCGCGGGTCATTTCGAAGAAACTGTCCGCGTCGAAGAGCGCCTGCACGATCTTGCGCATCGCATAGACCTTGCGGCGTTCGCGCGGGATCACGTCGAGGAGGAACTCGTCGCGTCGCCCGGGATCATCGCTCGAATCGATGTCGATCGGCGGAAGCGACATGATATTCGTGGGCAGATAGGAAAGGAAGCGGCGGATCTGTTCGATCGCGTCCTGCTCGTCCTGGGCGACGTTGTCGACTACGCCCGATCGCGAGTGGACCTTGGCGCCCCCGAGTTCCTGTTTCGTGAGTTTCTCGCCGAGTGCTCGCTCGACGAGGGCGGGTCCGCCGATCAGGATCTGTGCGGTGTCCTTCGTCATGACCGAAAAGTGCGACGCCGCCAGACGCGCGGCGGGAAAGCCGGCGACGGCGCCGACCGCGGCCGACGCGACCGGCACGATCTGCATCACTTGCGCGATCGAGAGAAAACGCTGGGTCGCGTAGACCGGTTCCCCCGCGCCGCGGGGTGCCCGCCCGGGTTTCGCCAGGCCCCGGGTCCCACCCGTTCCGGCGACGCTCCCGCCCCCGCCTTCGAGGAAGCGCACGAGGGGGATGCGCAGATCGATCGCGAGGGTCTCGGCATACACGCTGCGGCGCAGGCCGGCGGGGGAGGGCGAGCCTCCCCGTTGGGTGAAGTCCTCGCCGCCGACGACGATGCGACGACCGTCGATCCGGGCGAGGCCGAGCAGATAGTTGGCGGGATGAAAGGCGATGACGTCGCCGTTTTCGTCGTACTCGGTCTCTCCGGCGATCGGTCCCTGTTCCTCGAGGCTGCCCGGGTCGACGAGCGCGTCGAGTCGTTCACGGATCGTGAGTCGACCGCGTTCGTGTTGGCGTTCGACGGCCTCGGGGCCCCCCATCGAGATGGCGGCCCGACGTCGAGCTTCGATCTCTTCGACTTCGGGTTTCCAGCTCATGAAGGGAAATGCTCCAGACGTGAATCGCTGCGCCGCTTCAAGCAAGTCGATGTCGCCCGGTTGCACGACGGGTTCGACCCGGCCCCGCGCAAAAGGCTGACGAACTCATCGGCATGGGTCATCGGGTGAGGGTGTCGCCGACGGCGCCAATGCGCATCGGGTGAGCTTACCACGTCGCCCAAACCGAATCGGATTAGCACGGGTGAATCGGCCGAACCCGCGCCGAAGCGGGTGACCGAGGGTCCGAGCGGCAGATACACAGAAGCTTTAAATGCGCCGAAGCTATCATGCGCCGGCTCGTCCCCGACTGGACGCGCCGCGGACCGCGCCGGGATGGGGCGCCGGGCACGAAAGGAGCGCGCATGAACGGAGAGACCTTGGATGCGGCATTGGAGACGATGCAAACGGAGCTCGAGGACGAAATCCTCACGCTGACCCTGAATCGGCCCGACCGATTGAACGCCTTCAATCCCCAGATGGGTCTCGATTGGCTCGAGGTGCTCGATCGAATCGACGCCGACGACGCGGTGCGTGTCGTGATCGTGACCGGCGCGGGGCGTGGGTTCTGCGCCGGTGCGGATCTCGGGAGCGGAAGCTCGACCTTTGATCCGGGGGCGGGCCACGAATTCGCGGAGTCGGCGGGGCCCAGACATAGACGCGATCTCGGCGGTCGGGTGGCTCTTCGGATCTTCCGCTGTCGCAAACCGATCATCGCGGCCGTCAACGGGCCCGCGGTCGGTGTGGGGATCACGTCGACCCTGCCCATGGATATTCGGCTTGCGAGCACGAAGGCACGCTTCGGATTCGTGTTCACGCGTCGTGGAATCGTGCCGGAAGCGTGTAGTAGTTGGTTCCTGCCACGAATCGTTGGGATCAACCGGGCGATGGAGTGGGTCGCGACGGGTCGCGTCTTCGAAGCCCCCGAAGCGCTCGCCGGCGGGCTGGTTTCGGAAATACTCGAACCCGAGGCGCTCTTGCCGAGGGCGCGGGAACTCGCCCTCGAAATCGCGGGAAATACGAGTGGGGTTTCGGTCGCCCTGGCGCGTCAGATGATGTGGCAGATGCTCGGCGCGACCCATCCGATGGAGGCTCATCGTCTCGATTCGAAGGCGATGAACTATATGGGCGGGCGGGAAGACAGCCGCGAGGGAATCGCGAGCTTTCTCGAGAAACGCCTGCCCGCGTTTCCCTTGAAGGTGTCCGCGGACTTCCCCGAAGATCTCGGTTTTCCCGAGGAGCCCCCCTACGAAGTCTGAGCCGGCTGGCTGGGTCTCGGTTATTCTCGCAGCGTGCTCACGGGACTCTTCGTTTTCGGGCTGTTTGTCGCCCTGTCGGTTGTCGTCTACCGGCGAGGCTATGCAGGCTATCCGACGGCTCCGCCGGGACTCGCCAAGCTGCATGCGGGCGAAGCGGCATTCGTCGAGGCGGTGGGCGAAGTTCTCTTCCCGGCCGGCGCTGGGCTCGCGCTCGCCGGGGTCGACGCCCAGCTTCCCCACTACATCGATCGCCACCTCGACGCGCTTCCACGCGCGCAGCGGCTGCAGATCCGTGCGCTCTTTGCGGCGGTCGAACACTTGACGCTCGTGCTGCCCGGGGACGAGCCCGGGGGTCGTCGGCGATTCTCGAGCCTGACCGCCGCGTCCCGCATCGCGCTGCTCGAGCGCCTCGCCATTCATCCGAACGGACTTTTCCGGCTGCTCTTTTCAGCCCTCCGCTCGGTCTTCGTGCTCGGCTACCTCGGCCACCCTGCGAATCTGCACGGCCTCGGGCTCTCGCCCTTCGAGATCGAGCCCGGCGTGAGCGATGCGGAGCTGCTCTTTCCCCGAGTCGGTGGGCTCGTGAGTTCGATCGCCTTCGAGCTTGCGGACCGCACGGATCCGACGACTCGAGATCCCCTCGAACCCCACAGCCCGCGGCATCGCGCCTACGCCCGCGCGGGACGTCATTCTTGATGAGTGACTCGAAATCGAGAAGTGATCTGAGCGGTGAAGCGAGGCAGGAGGCGGGCGACTGGCTGACGGCCGCGCGCGAGCGCGTACGGGTTTTCGCGCAATACGACCACGCCTTCGAAGAGCAGGCGGATGTGGTCGTCGTGGGATCCGGGCCCTGCGGTGCGGTGGCGGCCTATGAGCTGGCCGCGGCGGGGCACGACGTGATCCTGCTCGAGGAGGGGCCGCCCTTCACGGTTCGCGACTTCGAACTCGACGGGAATCTGTCGATGACGCGAACCATGCGCGAGGGGGGGCTGCGCATGACTCGCGGGACGACGATGCCCACGATGCAGGCGATCGCGCTCGGCGGCGGCTCGCTGGTGAATTCGGCGATCTGCGTGCGTCCGCCGGATTCGGTCTTCGATCGCTGGGCAACCGGTTTCGATCTCGAACGGACCGATCGTGCGAATCTCGATCCCCATTTTGATGCGATCTCCGATTTCCTGGGAATCGCACCGACACCGGATGCGGTACAGGGGCGGCGCAACCTGCTCTTCCGTGATGCCTGCGACGCGATGGGTGTCGAGAGCGAACCGATTTCGCGCAATGTCCGGGGTTGTCGTGGGAGCGGCGAATGCTTCACCGGCTGTCGCAGTCGCGCCAAGCAGAGCATGGATGTGAGTTATATCCCCGCCGCTCTTCGCGCGGGTGCTCGGGTGTTCACGAGTGTTCAGGTGCAGCAGATTAGGCGCTCGGGTCGCCGCGTGACGGGTGTTTCCGGGCAGGTCGTGGCGCCCTTCTCGAAGGGCAGTCCGCGCGGCCTCGGCCACCGCTTCCGGATCGATGCGAAGGCGGTCGTGTTGGCGGCAGGCTGTACGGCGACCCCGATTTTGTTGCAGCACAGCGATGATCTCGCCAATGCCTCGGGACAGGCTGGCGAGAATCTGCAATTCCATCCGGGCGTGGCGATCGCGGGGGTCTTTCCCGACGCGGTGGATCCTCAATTCGGCGCCACCCAGGGCTATCAGAGCCTGGCCTTTCTCGATCAGGGCTTCAAGCTCGAAGCGCTCTGGGCGCCGCCGCCGCTGATGGCGATTCGTTTTCCCGGGCTCGGGGAGAAGCTTCAGACGCACTTTGCGGAGCTGCCGAATATGGCGATCTGGGATGCGATTTCGAGCGCGAATCGATCCCTCGGTCGTGTGAAGAAACGCTTTCGGAGTCTCGAACCGGTGCTCCATTGGCGGTTGCATCCGGACGACGCGATGATCATCCGGCGATCGCTGTACGTGATCGCCCAGCTCTTCTTCGCGGCGGGCGCTCGCAAGATCCTGCCGGGCGTGCTGGGGCTTCCGGACGAAATGACGAACGTCGAAGCCGCCGCGGTGCTCGATTCGCCGGCGGTGCAGCCCGGCAATCTGGTGATCGGCGGCAACCACGTCTTCTCGACGACGAGAATGCACGGGGACCCCACGCGCGGCGTCGTCGACGAAGACGGTCGCTGCCACGATCTCGAAAATCTGTATATCGCGGACACCGGCATCTTCCCCCAATGCCCGTCCGTCAACCCGATGTTCACCGGAATGGCGTTGGCGCGGCGGCAGGCCCTCACCCTCTCGGATCGTCTCTAGCGCGGCGAAGGGCTCCCGCCGGTTCTGTTCTGCCTGAGCACGGCTTCGGCCCGCTCTTGGTGGATTTTTCCCGCGCCTGGGTCGTGAGTGTCCGGAATCGGGGTGAGGCTCGCTTCAGCTCGGGAAGTGTCGGGCCGATGCAACGGACATGAAGGATCGACACACGGGTTCGCGAAGGATCGCTGCGGCGCTCGTCGTCGCTTGTCTGGCTTTCACACACGTCCCCGCGGCGTTCGCCTCCTCGACCGAAGCGGGTGAGCGGGGCAATTACCGTGGCCAATGTCGACGCTTGACCCTGCAGATCGATCACTACCAGGGAACGATCCTTCCGATGGCAGTCTCCCGAGGGAATCGTCCCTGGGAAAAAGCCACGAGCGCACAGATCGAGCGTCTGTGGCATCGCCGTGCGGATCTGTGTCCGGTCTGGGGCGCCCAGCGCACGATGCTCGCGCGGGCCGCCGACCGGATGCGCAAGTTCAACGCATTCGTCGCCATGGCCGGTCGAGCCGCAGCCAGCTACTTCACGGGCGGGCTCTACGGCGGCCTCGTGCCCTGAGACGGGGACCGGGCAATGGGTTCCGGGCTCGCATGTCTCATGATATCAAGCTGCTGACGTCGGCCGGACCGCGACGTACTCGTCGATGGGATCCGATGAGGAGCGCCGCTCTCAGCGTCCTGTGATCTGCGCGTGGGCCGAGTTCCGAGTGCCGAGCGGCAGGGTTCGGACAAGTTTCTACCCTCGCCATCCGCCCGGCTGGTATCTTCGGAGGTGGCATCGGGAACGCGATGTGCCCGCCTGGCGACTCACCCGGAGAGACGATCAGCGTCCTCGGGGAGAACGGCGGCATTCGCAGCTCGTCGCAACGCCCCCGCAAAAAGGCTGCGCCGGAGGAACGGATCGTGGATCGCGCGGATCGAGGGAATCACCCGATCGAGAAGCACGGGATGGGGAGGCCGGCCCGGCTATTACTCCTCGTCGCCTTGCTCGGCATCGGGACGCTCTCTGCCGGGACGGTCGCCGCCGTCGGAGACCGGGGTGCGGACGGCAAATTCGAGCGACGCGACTCCTTCCATTTCACGCTCTATCAGGATGTCGACATCGACGAGAGTAGTGGGGTGCATGGTTCTCGCCGCTTCGAACAGCGGATCCTGCGCGAACTCGAGGGCGCCTTCGATCGGTTGGATGATCTGCTCGGGATGCGTGCGAAGAAGAAGCTCGTCGTCTACGTCTGGGATCCCCGAATCTTCGACGAGCAATTCGCGGGGCTCTTCCGTTTTCCCGCGGCCGGTTTCTACGGAGGCGTGATTCATATCCGTGGGGCGACCCGGGTCACGCCGTCGCTCGTAAGCGTGCTTCATCATGAATTGGTTCACGCGACCTTCGATGCCGAGGCGCCGAGCCTCCGGTTGCCCGCCTGGATGAACGAGGGCATCGCCGAATGGTTCGAGGCTCGGGCGATCGGCAAACGGACGTTGACGCGTCGCGAGCGGGGGGCACTTTCGGGCGCGGCCAATCAGGGGAGACTCTTCTCGCTCGAGGATCTGAGCGCGCCGAGTCTCGGCGGATTCCAGCCCGACGCAGCCGCCTTGGCCTATCTCGAATCCTACGCATTCATCGACTACCTGGTCCAGGCTCATGGCGAGAGCGGGCTCGTCCGCTTCTGGTCTGCGGTCGTCCGGTCGAGGAGTCTCGAGCGCGGGGCGCGGCGGACCTATCGCAAAGATCTCGCAGAACTCGAGGCGGATTTTCGGCGCTCGCTCGGGGACGGCTGATCCCGTTGCTCCCCACCGACCCTTTGCCAAGGAGCCTCCGCGGGCCTCCGGTCTGATGGCCGCGGATCTCCAGTACTTTTGACGATCTTGCGACGGACTTCATGAATAATGCGGGCTAGCCTGCGCTCGTGTCGCCGCGCCGTACCGCTTCCCTGGCTTGTCTGAACGTCTCGCGGCGCATATTTGCTGTGCTTGGCCCCCGTTCATTCTCCGCGGCCATGGTCCTTCTCGGCGCCACGCTGGTCGGGAGTCCCGTCTGGGCCGCGAATCCCACGCAGGACGAAGCCCAGCCAGGAGCCCTCGAGGACGCGACCGGGGTGACCGACGAAAACGCATCGGCGGAGGCGCCCGTCCACGGGTATCCACCGGCGCCTGTCGGCGTCCGCTTTGCCGAAGCACTCGAGGGCAAGCGTCTGAGCGTCGCCTACAGCTGGGAGCGAATCCAGGGTCAGGGATTGAGGGCGGGACGCAACAAGATCACCCCGGACCATGCGCGCGACGTGCTCGGATTCACCACGACCCCACGTTCTCTCCAAGTGACGATTCACACCGTTCAGGTTGCCTATGCCCCTCATCCGCGGGTCACGCTCGTCGCCGAAGTGCCGATTCTCCGAAAGGAACTCGAAACGGTCGACGCGGCGGGGACGCGTAGCCACGCGCACACGGACGGTGTCGGCGATATCGGATTCTACGCGGTGGTGCCGTTCATTCGCAAAGGCTCGGAGAGCAGCCAGATCCATCTGGGTTTCGACGCTCCGACTGGGGCCTATCGACGCGGTGGAGACGGCATGCGCCTTCCCTACGACAACCAGATCGGGAACGGAAGCTGGGATTTCGAGTGGGGCTTGACGTATCAGGGTGGATATCAGCGGGTTTCCTGGGGCGGGCAAGCCCTGGGCCGCCATCCGATCGGACGAAACGGAGTCAAATACCGTGAGGGGAGTCGCTTCGTCGGTACGGTCTGGGGGGCGGTCCGGATGGTCGCCGGGTTGAGCCTGTCGTTCCGGACCGAGTGGGCAAAGCAGAACAATATCAATGGTTTCGATCGAACTCTTCGACCCGACTTCGACCCTTCCGAGAACGCCAAACTCCGCGGCGGAGAGCGAATCACGCTGTCGCCCGGTTTGAGTCTCGACGTGCCCCGCTTGAACAACCAGCGTTTTGCAGTTGAATTCGGGATCCCGGTCTACCAGCGCCTCGATGGTCCGCAGGTCGAGCGCGACTGGTCCTTCAAGGGGGCATGGCGATGGGTCTACTGAGCCGAAGTCGAATTGACGTGCGCGATGCGGGGATCCGCGGCACGTTGGGGTGGCTCTCGAGCGGGCTCTTCAGGCTGGGCGCAAGCCTGTGGCTGGCGATCGCGCTCGTCGGTTGCGGTCCGGAGTACGGTGCGCCCGGGACCTATGCGGCGCACGGGACGGTCGAAGATGTCGACACCGCGCGGGCGCAGGTCCTGATCGAGCACGAGGACGTGGTGGGCTTGATGCCCGGGATGACGATGAATTTCGCGGTCTCCGACGCCGACGTTCTGAGCGCGTTGGCTCCGGGTCAGATCATCGATTTCGAAATCCGCTTCACCGGTCGGAGCTATGAGGTAACCGGATTCGAAGTCGTGGGCGAGGCTCCGCCCGAAGCGGGCTGGCGGCGGCTCGGCGATGGACTGGTGCGTACGAGCCCCGCCCCGGATTTCGAGCTGATCGATCAGGCCGGTGATCCGGTGAGCCTCGCCTCGCTCGGGGATCGCGTCTTGATCGTGGACTTCATCTACACCGAGTGCCCGGGTCCGTGCCCCGTTCAAACTTCGAATCAAGTCGCGCTTCAAAAGCGAATACCTGAAGCACTACATGAAGAGGTTCACTTCGTTTCGATCAGCCTCGATCCCGAAGTCGATCGGCCCGCCGTCCTCGATCGCTATGCGCGGGCGCGCGGGGCCGATCTTTCGAACTGGTCGTTTCTGACGGGCGAAAAGGACATCGTGGCGCCCCTCGTGAGGCGTTGGGGTGTCGGCTCCGTCCGCAAGGACGACGGTTCGATCGATCACACCCTGGTCACGTTCCTGGTTCAGAATGGGCGCGTGATGGAGCACTACACGCCTATCGAGGGTCAGGCCGACGCCTTGTTGGCGGATCTCGTCGTGCTCGCCGAAGCCCGCGCGCTCGCGCGAGGATCGGCTGCGACCCTGCCGGCAGGTCGATGAGTCGCGACCGCAGGGTCTCGGCGACGGCCCGCGACGATGTGATCGTCGTGGGCGGCGGGGTGATCGGGATCTCGATCGCCGAATCCCTGGCCGGCGAGGGATTCCGGGTACGGGTCCTCGAAGCCGAGGCCGTGGGCTCCGGCGCCTCCGGCGCTGCGGCGGGAATGCTCGCACCGCTCAGCGAGGCCTCCAGCGACGGTCCGCTTCTACGCCTTGGTCTCGAGAGTCTGGCGCGCTTCGACTCGCTCTGCAGCCGGCTGAAGGACGAGACGGGGATCGATCCCGAACTCGAGGCGAGTGGGCTGATGCGACTGGCGCGCAGCGAATCCGCTTGGGCAGCCTTGGAGACGAAACGAACGCGGCTCGCGGCTCGACAGGAGCTGAATGAGTGGCCGCTGCGTCCCGTCCTCGAGTGGATCGATGCGCAGACGCTTCGCTCGGAAGAGCCGGAACTTTGCGATGGAGTTCTGGGGGCTTTGCACTCTCCTCTCGAGTGTCACCTGAGACCTCCGCTGCTGGTTCGAGCACTCGAGGCGTCGGCTCGGTCACGGGGTGTCGAGGTCGAGACGGGCGTCCGGGCGATGCGGCTGCGACATGAGGGCGATCGGATCGTCGGCGTCGAGTCGAGCGCCGGGCGCCGGGATGCGGGTAGCGTGATCGTTGCGGCCGGGCCCTGGAGCCCCGGGCTGTTCGAGGCCTCGTCGATCGGCGGCGGACGCCTGGCGGTCGAACCCGTGCGCGGGCAGATCCTCTCTCTCGGGGCACCGCTCCCGGCTACGCAGTCGATCATCTGGACCGAAGACGTCTACCTCGTGCCGAAGCGCGACGGATCCTGGATCGTGGGCGCGACCGAGGAGCGGGTCGGCTTCGATCGTCGGGTGACGGCCGCGGGGATTCGCTGGCTGCTCGATCGCGCGATGGCCGTCTTTCCGGCGCTCCGCGACGCGAGCTTCGGCCGCGCCTGGGCGGGGTTGCGTCCGGTCAGTCGGGACGGGACGCCCTGGATCGGGCGCGTACCCGGTTGGAAGAACCTCTATCTCGCCGCCGGCCACGGCAGAAACGGTGTCCTGCTCGCGCCGATTACGGCGGAGCGGATTCGGGACGACCTGCTCGGCAAGAGCCACATGCTCGCCTCGGATCCCTTCAGCCCGTCCCGCGCATTCGACACCTGATCGCAGCCACGACGCATGAAGTCTTTTCGCCTCTCTTTCGTGTAGTGCGTGGCGCCGCTAGTCTGGCCCCCCCAATGGATGTGTTGTCGTCTTTTCATCCCGCGGTGCGAGCTTGGTTCGAGGGGCGCTTTCCCGAAGGCCCATCCCCGCCCCAGGTCTCGGGCTGGCCGCCAATCGCGCGCGGTGAACACACGCTGATCGCCGCGCCGACGGGGACGGGCAAGACGCTCGCGGCATTTCTCGTCTGCATCGACGGTTTTTATTTGCGCGCCCTGGCGGGCGCGCGGACAGGTCGGGGGGCGGAGCTGGGTGGGGTTGGGGAGGAGCCGTTTCGGTTGGATCCGGATCCCGACCCCGGGCGGCGACGTTCACGATCTCGCAGGCCGGGTTATGTCGACGTGTCGGTCGGTGCGAGGTCTGCGGCCGCCGCGAAGGGCTCGGTCGGGGCACGACCCCCGGGCATCGAAGTGCTCTACGTGTCGCCGCTCAAGGCGCTCGCCGCGGACATCCAGCAGAATCTCGAAGGTCCGCTCGCTGAGATCGAGGGCGTGGCACGTTCGATGGGCCTGCCCGTACCCGAGATTCGCGTGGGCATGAGGAGTGGAGACACGCCGGCTGCGGCACGGGCGGCGATGCTCAAGAAGCCGCCGCAGATCCTGGTGACGACGCCCGAGTCGCTCTACCTGCTGCTGACCTCGCAGAAGGGCAGGGAGATTCTGCGGCCCGTTCGGACCGTGATCGTCGACGAGATCCACGCGATGGCCCGGGACAAGCGTGGCTCCCACCTGGCCCTCTCGCTCGAGCGATTGGAAGCGCTCGTCGACGAGTCGCCGACGCGGATCGGGTTGTCGGCGACCCAACGGCCGATCGAACGGGTCGCCAAATTGTTGGTCGGGGTGGGGCCCGACCGGGTGGATGCCGAGGGCCGGCCACGCTGCACGATCGTCGACCAGGGGCATCGCCGGGAACTCGACCTCGAGATGGTGCTCCCGGGGAGCGACCTCGAAGCGGTCGCTTCGGCCGAGCAGATGGGAGAGATCCTCGACCGGATCGCCGAACAGGTCGAGCATCACAAGACGACGCTCGTTTTCGTGAATACGCGCCGCATGGCCGAACGCTTCGCCCACCAGCTCGCGGAGCGGCTGGGCGAGGAGGGCGTCGCCGCTCATCACGGCAGTCTCTCTCACAGCCGGCGCCTGCGCGTCGAGACGGCGCTTCGCGAAGGCCGTCTGCGTGCACTCGTCGCCACCGCCTCGCTCGAGTTGGGAATCGACGTCGGACCGGTCGAACTCGTATGCCAGATCGGTTCGCCCCGGAGCCTTGCGACGTTTCTCCAGCGGGTCGGTCGCTCGGGTCATTTTCGCGGGGGCATTCCGAAGGGTCGGCTCTATCCCCTCACGCGAGACGAGTTGGTCGAGTGTGCGGGGCTCCTGCGTGGGGTGCGCGGAGGACGACTCGACTCTTTGACCCCGCCGGTCGCTCCGCTCGATATCCTGGCCCAGCAGATTGTGGCGGCGTGTGCAGTGGAGCCCTGGAAAGAGGCGGACCTTTATGCGTTATGCGCCCGGTCGGCGCCCTACGAAGGACTCAGCCGAGAGACCTTCGACGAGGTCGTGGAGCTCGTCTCCGAGGGCATCGAGACCGGGCGGGGGCGCCGAGCGGCCTATCTTCATCGCGATCGAATCGGCGGGAAGCTGCGTGCGCGTCGCGGCGCAAGGCTCGCGGCGCTCACCTCGGGCGGCGCGATTCCCGAGGTCGCGGATTATCGTGTGGTCGCCGATCCCGACGAGACGTTCATCGGGAGCGTCGGCGAGGATTTCGCGATCGAGAGCCTGCCGGGCGACGTGTTCTTGTTGGGGAGTTCGACCTGGCGAATCCGGCGGGTCGAAGCCGGCAAGCTGCGGGTCGTCGATGCCGAGGGGGCGACGCCGAATATCCCCTTCTGGGCGGGCGAGGCGCCGGCTAGAACCGCGGAACTCTCGGACGAGGTCTCCTCCCTGCGCGCCGATCTCGAGCCGATTCTCGAACGGGCGGACGCGGCGGACGACGCGGAGGTGGTCGCGTGGATCGAGCGGGAGACCGGGGTCGGGCCGGACGCGGCGGCTCAGATCGCGCGCTACCTCGGGGCCTCACGCGCAGCGCTGGGCGGCTTGCCGACCCGCGATCGACTCGTGCTCGAGCGTTTCTTCGACGACGCGGGGGGCATGCAGCTGGTGATCCACACGCCGCGGGGTGGGCGTCTGAATCGCGCGCTGTGTCTCGCGCTCCGCAAGAAATTCTGCAAGAGCTTCAACTTCGAGCTGCAGGCGGCGGCGAACGACGACGCGATGGTGCTCTCGTTGGGGCCGCATCACAGTTTCCCCCTCGCGGACGTGCCGCATTTTCTTTCGACCCACGGCATCGAGGAAACGCTCGAACAGGCGGTGTTGCCGACGCCGCTCTTCACGGTGCGTTGGCGCTGGAACCTCAATCGCTCGCTCGCCGTCCTGCGTTTCCGCGGAGGCAAGAAGAACCCGCCGCAGATCCAGCGGATGGAAGCCGATGATCTGATGGCGGCGATCTTTCCCCAGGCGGCAGCCTGTCAGGAGAACGTCACCGGGCCGATCGAGATTCCCGACCACGTACTCGTCCGGCAGACGCTATACGATTGTCTGCACGAGGCGATGGATGTCGACGGGCTGCGTGATCTGATCGAGCGGATCGCGGACGGGCGGATCGAGATCCTGTGTGTCGATACGACCGAGCCTTCGCCGCTTTCGCATGAAATCCTGAATGGGAAGCCCTTCACGTATCTCGACGATGCGCCCCTCGAAGAGCGACGGACGCGGGCGGTCAAGATGCGCCGCGGCCTGCCGGTCGAGGAAAGGGATCTGACGAAGCTCGACGCCCTGGCGATCGCGAAGGTGCGGGAGCAGGCCGCGGCCGCGCCTCGGGACCGCGAGGAACTGCACGATCTCCTGTTGGGCGCCGGCATCTGGCGCGCCGACCCACGTTGGGCCGGGTTTTTCTTGGAGCTCGAGGCGACGGGCCGGGCCTTCGTCTTCGAGGCGGCTGGCCTTCGGTTCTGGGCGGCCACGGAACGTTTGGCGTGGGCGCAGGCGCTGCACCCCGAGGCGGTCGCGAAGGCGTCGCCGGTCGAGTTCGAGGAAGCGACGAAAGCAGCGACGAAAGCAGCGTCGGAGTGGGCGCCGGAGAGCGTGGCCGAGGAGGTGGCGATCTGCCATGTGCTTCGCGGGCATCTCGAGACGACGGGACCGATCCATGCGGTGGCACTCGCGGCGAGAGTCGCGCTTCGGACCGGGCAGGTCGAGATCGGGCTGGCTTCTCTCGAGGCGGAGGGCTTCGTCCTGCGTGGGCGGTTCGAACAGTCGGAGGGGGCCGGGGTCGAGCAGTTCTGTGCGCGGCGATTGCTGGCGCGAATCCACAGCGCCTCCCAGACCCGCTTGCGTGCCTCGGTCGAGCCGGTCTCGGCCCAGGAACTGATGCGCTTTCTCTTCGAGTGGCAGGCGGTGGCGCCCGGCTGTCAACGCACGGGCGCGCCCGGGGTGGCCGAGGTGGTCGAGCAGCTTCAGGGCTTCGATCTCGCGGCAGGCGCCTGGGAGTCCGAGATCCTCCCGGCACGGGTTCGGGGCTATCGGCCGGAGTGGCTCGACCCCCATTGTCTGTCCGGGCAGGTCTCCTGGCTTCGGCTCGCGCCGCCCTTGCTGGAGGCAGATCGAGAGTCTTCGTCCCCGTCCTCGGGTTCGCAGCGTGGGCGTGCGACCCATCGTTCGACGCCGCTCTCGCTCGTGTTGCGGGACGACCTGCCGTGGTTGCTCCAGGTCCATCGTCGGGAAGCGGCCGAGTCTGACGCGCCCGTCCGCGCGAGTCGAGCGCCGGCGACCGCCGAGATGCCCCTCGCGTCGAATGCGCCGCTCGCGGAGCAGATTCTTGCGCTGCTCGAATCGCGCGGGGCGCTCTTTCACGCGGAGCTCGTGCGCCTGCTCGGTGTGCAGCCCGTCGAAGTCGAAGCGGCGCTCTGGGAGCTCGTCTCGCGCGGGCGGGTCGGGGCAGATGGATTCCAGGCCCTGCGATCTCTGTTAGGCGCTCGGGAGGGCCGCGCCAAAAAACGCGCGAAGACGCGCGCGCGGCGTGGCTTGCGCCGGGGATTGGCGGCGGGTGCGACGGCGGGTGCGGAAGGGCGCTGGAGCCGGATACCCGCTCGCGAGCCGATCGAGGACGTGGACGGATTGGCGGAGGCGATCGCCGAACAGCTCCTGATCCGCTGGGGCATCGTGTTTCGCGATGTCGTTACGCGCGAGAATCTCGCCTTGCCCTGGCGCGAGATCGTCTGGGCGCTGCGCCGGCTCGAAGCGCGGGGCTCGATCCGCGGTGGCCGCTTCGTGTCCGGCTTTACCGGCGAGCAATTTGCCTTGCCCGAGGCGCTCGAGGCCCTGAATCGCGTTCGCCGCAAGCCGCGGACGGGCGAGCGGATTCGGGTTTGCGGGAGTGATCCGCTGAATCTGGTCGGGATTCTCACACCCGGGCCGCGGGTGCCGGCTCTTCGTACGCGCGAGGTCGTCTACGTCGACGGGCTGCCGATCGAACTCGCGGACACCGAGAGCGCGCGAACGGCGGGGTCGCGCCCCAAGCATGCGGAGTCGGAGAAGCGAATCCAGCGCGCGGGGGGAAGGGATTCCGGTCAGCGCGCCGATCGTCCAGCCGCGCAGCCGTCGTCGGTCGATCCCTCGCCCGAGCATGCGGGATCGTCGGCACAGTTGGAGTTGGGGTGAGCGCTGTCGAGCGCGTGGCGTTTCTGTGTCTGGGTGTGATGGGCGGTCCGATGGCGGGGCATCTCGCGCGCGCGGGTCTCGAGGTCACGGTCTTCAATCGTACGCGCGTGCGGGCGGATGCCTGGGCGGCGGCCCATTCGGAGGCTTCGGTTTCGGTTGCGCCGAACCCTGCAGAGGCCGCACGGGGGGCGGAAGTAGTTTTTGCCTGCAGTGGTGCGGACGCCGATCTGCTGCAGATCACCTTGGGTGCGGAGGGCGCTTTCGAATCGATGTCGGCGGGTGCGATCTTCGTCGACCACACGACGGCCTCGGCGACGCTGGCCCGGGAGCTGGCGACTGCCGCGACTGCCAAGGGCATCGGGTTTCTCGATGCGCCGGTGTCGGGCGGTCAAGTGGGGGCCGAGCAGGGCGCGCTGACGATCATGCTCGGGGGCGAAGCCGAGACCTATCGCCGGGTCGCGCCGCTACTCGATCATTATGCCAAGAAACACCGCTTGCTCGGGCCGGCGGGACACGGACAGCTGGCGAAGATGGTCAACCAGGTCTGTATCGCGGGTGTTCTTCAGGGACTCTCGGAGGGACTCGAATTTGCACAGCGGGTGGGGCTCGACGTGCCGCAGGCCGTCGACGTGATCTGCCAGGGCGCGGCCGGCTCCTGGCAGATGGAGAACCGCGCGAAAACGATGCTCGAGGGACGTTTCGATTTCGGCTTTGCGGTCGATTGGATGCGCAAGGACCTCGGGATGGCGATCGAGCAGGCCGCGCGATGCGGTGCGGCGCTTCCCCTCGCGGAAGAAGTCGATGCGCACTACGCGGAGTTGCAGCGGCGAGGGGGCGGGCGTTTGGATATTTCGAGTTTGATCCTGGCGCTTCGAGAAGAAGATGCGAACTAGCGCCCGGGGGTTCGGCCTAACCACAGCTGCGCGCGGACCACGTCCCGCTCGTTGACTCGTCCGTCGCCGTCGAGGTCGTGGTCCTCGTTGTAGGGACCGTTGCGCGCGGTGAGCGAGATCGCTTCGAGGTCACCGCGGCGATCGACCGGGTAGATCGTGCCCCCGGACGAGTCGACCCGGCCGTCGTTGTTGACATCCGGGTCGCAGAGATTGCCGAGTCCGTCAGCATTGGTGTCGCGTTGGTCCGGGTTCGGGTCGTAGCGGCAGTTGTCCGTCGCATCGGCGACCCCGTCATGGTCCTGGTCTCGCGCGGGGCCGTCGAAAAGCGCCTCGTCGGGCAAGACGAGCAAGGGATCCCCGACGAAGACGTTCAGCGCTGCGAGTTGAGGGACGCTCTTGAAATGGGCTTCGATCGCCGAGCTGCCGCGAGCCAGCGCGATGAGTTGAGCGGTCGGGCGGGTCACGTCGGGCAGACTCGGACCGGCGAGGTGGGTCGAGATCGCGCCCGCGCCCCGAGTCAGCCAGCGCGTGACGAAGCGGTCGAAGGAGGAGTGGGATCCGCGTCGGGCGCTTCGATCGGCCGGCGTTCCGTCGAGCCGGATCACGAAACCCGGGTAGGCAAGCCGATCGTCGGGATCCTCATCGGGGTGTGCCATCGCCTCCTTCCCCTCCTCCACCGCCTCCAACTGCAGGACGATGCCCGTCGCGCGATCGCCCCGTTCGAGCGCTTCGGCGTCTTCGGGCAAGGGGCAGGCGTCGCAGACACGATGACCGAAGAGCGGAAGCTGGTCCTCGATCGAATCGAGCAGGACTCCGGCCGCGGCACTCCGCGAGTTGCGCGGGCTCTCCGAGAAGACTCGCCAGAGCGGGGGCATTGCCGCCCTGGTCGTGGGGGGGCGACGATCGATCATGTCCAGCAGAGCACGGGGCGAATCGTCTGGGCGGTCGTGGGAAGTCGTCGGCGCGGTCAGCCGCGCGACCAGAAAACGCAGCGCGCTGTCCGGCGAATCACGGCGGAATCGTTCGAAGCTTTGCGGGCTCCGAAAGAAGGGGTTCTCGACCCGGCGAAAGGCGACGGCCTCGTCGCCGGTTCGGCCGAGCTGGGCCAGCGCGGCATCGACGGCCGCGCTCCGGCAGCCCTTCGCCGAGTGCTGTCCTCCCGGGTCGCAGTATCCAATCCGGAGGGGGAGGCCGCGCGTCGTGATCAGGATCGCGATGTCCCCGTCGGGGTCGGCGCTCTTCAAGTGGCGTTCGATCGGATCGGCGATTTCGAGCAGATAGGTTGCGGCGTCGATTTCGACCGCGTCGAGATCCGTGGACAGCGAAAGCTCGAGAATCTGATTCGCAGGGACGTCCCGGGCCGCTGCGTAGTCCTCGGCGATCGCGCGTGACACGGGGTCGCCGGCTCGAACGAGCAGGAGGATGTCGGTCCGATCGCCGAACCCGCAGCCCGACAGGAGCGTGAAGAAGAGCAGGATCAGCAGACGGGTCGGGAAAAGGAGACCGAGACGGTGCATCGCGGAACGAATCCAATCGCAGGGGGAGGGGGTGCGCAGTCTACCACTGCTCGACGCGAGCAGTAGGGCTAGACTCGCCCGCGAATTACACGTGGCGGCGTCGTCGCGTGCCATGACCGCTCTCGCCGGCGCATTCGCGCCGGGTCGTGGCGGATCATCTCGAGGGGTTTGATCGTTGGCGCACGAATTTGTCTACACCATGAATGACCTGCGAAAGGTGATCGGCGATCGCACGATCCTCGCCGGGATCACGCTGTCGTTCCTGCCCGGCGCCAAGATCGGTGTGCTGGGGGCGAACGGGGCCGGCAAGAGCACCCTGCTTCGGATCATGGCCGGCATCGACGACGACGTGTTGGGTGAGGCGAAGCCCGCCAAGGGATTGCGCATCGGTTATCTGCCCCAGGAGCCCGCGCTCGACGAGAGCAAGGATGTCCTCGGGAACGTCGAGGAGGGTGCCGCCGAGATCCGTGGGCTGCTCGATGAGTTCAATGAACTCTCGGAAAAATTCGCCGAGCCGATGGATGATGACGAGATGAACGCGCTACTCGAGAAGCAGGGCAAGCTCCAGGACAGGATCGACGCCGCGGACGCGTGGGAGATTGATCGCGTGATCGACGTCGCGATGGAGGCGCTCCGCTGTCCGCCCGGCGACGCCGACGTTTCGAAGTTATCGGGGGGAGAGAAGCGCCGGGTCGCGCTGTGTCGGTTGCTGCTGTCGAAGCCCGACATGCTGCTGCTCGACGAGCCCACGAACCACCTGGACGCCGAGAGCGTGGCGTGGCTCGAGCGTTTCCTGCAGGAGTATCCGGGCACCGTCGTGGCGATCACACATGATCGCTACTTCCTCGACAACGTCGCCGGTTGGATCCTCGAACTCGACCGCGGCGAGGGGATTCCCTGGAAGGGCAACTACTCCTCCTGGCTCGAACAGAAGAACAAGCGGCTACAAGCCGAGGAGAAGCAGTCGGGCGCCCGCGCCCGCACTCTGGCCCGGGAACTCGAGTGGATCAAGCTGAGCCCGCGTGCGCGTCAGGCCAAGGGCAAGGCGCGCATCAACGCCTTCGAGGAACTCGTCAAGCAGGGCGGCGAACGCGCTCCCGAAAAGGTCGAGATCGCAATTCCCGTTCCCCAGCGGCTGGGCGATGTCGTCGTCGATGCCGAGGGGGTTTCGAAAGCCTTCGGTGACAAGCTGCTCTTTCAGGACCTCTCGTTCAAATTGCCGCCGGGCGGAATCGTCGGAATCATCGGCGCGAATGGGGCCGGCAAGACGACGCTCTTCAACATGATCTCGGGGTCGGAAAAGAGCGACGCTGGGGAGCTTCGGCTCGGTGAAACCGTTGTCCTCTCCTACGTCGACCAGGACCGGCGTGATCTCGATCCCGACAAGACCGTTTGGGAGGTGATCTCGGGCGGGGAAGAGAAGATGATGATCGGGAGTCGCGAGATGCCGTCGCGGGCCTGGGTCTCCTCGTTCAACTTCAAGGGCTCGGACCAGCAGAAGCTGGTCGGGCAGCTTTCGGGAGGGGAACGCAACCGGGTCAATCTGGCCCTGCTTCTGCGCACCGGCGGGAACGTGTTGCTGCTCGATGAACCGACGAATGACCTCGACGTCGACACCCTGCGTGCACTCGAGGATGCGTTAGTCGACTTTCCGGGCTGTGCGGTCGTGATCTCCCATGACCGCTGGTTCCTCGACCGCATCGCCACCCACATCCTGGCCTTCGAGGGCGACAGTCACGTCGAGTGGTTCGAGGGCAACTACCAGGACTACGAGAAGGATCGGAAGAAGAGGATGGGTGCGGATGCGGACCAGCCGCATCGGATCAAGTATCGGCGGATCGACGCGTAGGTTTTGCGTCGTGTTACCAGGCCGCACGAGCGGACATCCGCACGGAGCCCCCGCAGTGCCCTCGACCCCCGCGATCGGGCACATTGCCGAGGATCGTCGAGGCGGGGGCGGTGAGTTCTGGGATCAGAACTGTGTTGGATCAAAGTCCGAGAATTGCACCGTGTGTTGAAGGCAACCATGACAGGGCAGCCCAACGGGCATCGAGGCATTCGGTTACATCGAATTCGATGCTCCGGTGGGGATCTGCTCGCGCACGCGGTCGAATCCCCGCACGGCTCGCGACCCGATTCTGCGGTTCGCACGAAAAACCTGAGGGCCGATCAGATATCGGGGGTACACTGAATGGTGAGGGCGGTGCTGCTCTACCAGGGGCCCAGGCCAGACTGTCGCGGGGGATCACCGCCCATCGCATGGAGGCCCCCGACCATGTCCAGCCCCACGATTGAACCCACCCCGATTTCCCACCTGAAAGCCGTTCCCAGCGGATCGGCTACGGCCCGCGTCGAGACGCCCGACGTATTCAGCGGCAAGCGGGCTGCGACGCGACATCGATTGATGGACGCGTGCGGCGCGATCATCGTTCGCGACGGCTTCGAAGCGGTTTCGATGACCTCGGTCGCCGAAGAGGCCGGCATCACGAGACAGACCGTGTACCGGTATTTCCCGAATGCCCGCGAAGTCGTTCGCACCACGCTCATGCGGGGCGGACGCGAACTGCTCGAAGGGCAACTGCTCGTCTTCACCGAAGAGGGCGACCCGCGAGAGTTGCTGGTGGAGGCGGTCATGGCGGCGCTTCGGCTGATCGAGCACAACGCACTCTTGAGGACGGCCTGGGCGTCGCGTGACTATCCGCAGGCGATGTTGCGTTCGATCTTCGATCCCGCTTACGCCTTGCGTGCGGTTCAGGGCCTCCAGCCGATCGCTCTGCAGCTCGGCTGGAGCGAACGCGATACGTACGAGGCCTACGAAGTCATCGCCCGCACCGTCATGTCCTTCCTGACCATCCCGCCGCCGGCATCACTTTCCGAAGCCGACCTGAGAGATGCGCTGCACCGCCGCCTGTTGCCTGCCTTGGGCGCCTGAGCCCTCGCAATAGCCTCCTTCCCGCTCTTTCTGACCCGGGTGCGCGGCTTCCGAAGCGGCTCGCGAATCGCCGCGCCCGTGCGTCGACGCACGGACTGAACTGGGCGAAGCTCACTCTTTCCAATCGAACGCCCGGGACGAGTCCTCGTGAATTGCGGGTGCCTGCCCATGCGGAAAGCGGATATTAGGAAGAGTGAAATGATTCTGAAGGACAAGGTCGTCATCGTTTCCGGGATCGGTCCCGGACTGGGGCAGGAACTCGCGATCAATGCCGGCACGCAGGGCGCCAAGGTCGTTCTGGCCGCACGCACGCAGGCCTTTCTCGAAGAGGTCGAGGCCGAGGTGAAGAAAACCGGTGCCGAGACCCTGGTGGTGGCCACGGATATCACGAATACGGAGCAGTGTCAGAATCTGGTCGACCGGACCGTCGAGCGATTCGGTCGCATCGATGCCCTGATCAATAGCGCCTATTCCGCCGGGACCTTCTGTAGCTTCGAGGATGCGAATCTCGATGATTGGCGGAGTACGATGGAAGTGAACCTGTTCGGTTCGCTCGGTCTGACCCAGTTGGTCGTCCCGCAGATGAAAAAGCAGGGCAAGGGCGCGATCGTCATGATCAACACCCTCGTCGAGCGCAAGCCTTTGCCGATGCAGGCCGCCTACGCCGCGTCCAAGGGCGCGCTCAGTATTGCGACCCGCATGCTCGCCAAGGAACTCGGCGGATACGGCATTCGCGTGAACTCGGTCGCGATGGGTTGGATGTGGGGCCCCCCGGTCGAAGGCTTCATCAAGGGTACGGCAAAGCAGACCGGCCAGAGCGTCGATGAAGTGATCGCCGGGATCACGAAGGATATCCCGATCGGGGTCATCCCCGACGATTCGGATTGCGCCAACGCCGCGCTCTTTTTCGCATCGGATCTCTCGGCGGTCGTGACCGGCGCCAACCTGAATTGCAACGGCGGCGAATTCATGGCCTGAGCCATTGATCGTCTGCCGGTCACCCGATTCTCCGGGCGATCGATTCGTTTGATCAAGGAGGGCGTGAATGTCCAGGGTCCGACCGCTCGCACGGGAAGAACTCGCCGAATTCGAAGAATTCTTCAAGCTCATCGAAGACACGATGGGTTTCGTCCCGAATAGCATGCTGACCATGGGAAGGTCACCCGAAATCCTGCGCGCTTTCTCGGGACTCTCGGGCGCGGTTCTGATGGCTTCGGGAATTCCTCGAGAACTCAAACAGTTGATCGCGCTGGTCGCGAGTCATTCCGCGGGCTGCCGCTATTGCCAGGCACATACGGCGCACGGTGCAGAAAATCTGGGTGTCGACAAGGCCAAGATCGGTGCGGCCTTCGAATTCGAGACGAGCCCGCTCTTCGACGAGCGGGAGCGCGCCGTCCTACGGATTGCGCGGGACGCCGCCTGCGTACCGAATCGGACGACCGATGCGCAATTCGAGGCGCTTTCGTCGTTCTACGACGAGCAGGAGATCGTGGAAATCGTCGCCGTCATCTCGATGTTCGGCTTTCTGAATCGCTGGAACGATACGATGGCGACGGAACTCGAGGCGGGCCCGCTGGCTTTTGCCGAGCGCCAGCTCGGGCCGGCGGGCTGGGAACCGGGTCGACATCTGGGGTAGGGCGATAGGGGTAGGGCGATGTCCGAGCCAGGTCGTACAACAGGCGGCGTGAGAAGGGAGACGGGAGAGGTATGAGCGCTGCGAGCTTCGAGCCGAAGCATATGAAGGTCGGTGTGCTGACCGCGGCGCTCCAGGAGTTGACCCCGCGTGAACGTCGCGATCCCGATCCGGATCTCGCGGTCGAGGAATGGTTGGCTTTTGCGGCGGAGGTCGGAGCGGATTCGATTCAGCTGTCGGCGGCGCTGCATCCCGACGAGGCGGATGTGCTGCCCGAAGCCATGCTGGATCCGGTGGCCAATACGCTCGATCTGCGTGCGTCCTTCGACTCCGAGCGCGCGACTCGCGTGCTCGCGGCCGTGAAGCAGACGGGGGTCGAGATCGCCGATGTGGCGTTCTTCGACAATATGCTTCATGGCGACCCGGTCGTTCGCGAGAAGAAGCTGGATTTCATGCTCGAAGTCTTCGACGCGGCCGTGCTGCTCGGTTGTCCTGCGGTCTGCGGATTCGTCGGGAAGAACGAGGGGCGCACGATCGAGGAGAACCTGGTCGACTTCGAAGCCTGCTTCGTCCCGCTGCTTCGTGAGGCGAAGGCACGGGGTCTCACCTATCGAATCGAACAATGTCCCATGCCCGGTTGGACGATCGACGATTCCTTCCACAACAATATTGCGTACACACCGGCTGCCTGGATCGCGCTCCATCAGATCTGTGATCGCCATGGGGTGGGCGATGTATTCCGGATTCACTACGACCCGTCGCATGCGATCCTGATGGGACAGGATACGCGCTCGATTTTTCAGTACCTGAAAGACGAGGGCTACGCGTTCCTGATCGACGGGTTTCACGTCAAGGGTCAGGTGATCGACCCAAAGGGTCTCTCGGGTTGGGGGTACGGCGGACAGACGTTGGGCCGCGGCGACCATGTCGAGGGCAAGGCTTCCGAGAATCCGGCCGATCTGGCCAATGCATGGAAGAAACAGACGGCGATCTGCGAGCACGAACTTCCGGGAACGGCGCGTCACGATCCACTCGCCTACCTGACCAATCGCAGTGTCGATTGGCTCGACCATCAGCTCGCGGCTCGTGAGTTGCTCGAGATCGATGTCGAGAAGGTACCCCTCATCGTCGAGCACGAATACGGGCCTGCCCGAGTCCAGGATCGCAATCGGCTCGCGCCGATCCTGAAGGGCTCGATCGAATTCACGCGGAAAATCGACGAAGCGGCGGCCGCGATGTACGCACTCCAGCACGAGGTGCTTCCGTCTCAGGGGATTCCGGTCCAGGGGGTCGGCCGAGAGGCCTATCGGAGTTAGTTCGAGATGAGCAAGCTGAACGTGGCGATGATCGGGTATCAGTTCATGGGCCGGGCACACAGTAACGCCTGGCGTCAGGTGCGGGCCTTCTTCGATCCGCCGATCGAGCCCGTGATGAAGGTCATCTGTGGACGATCGGCGGAGGGGGCCGCGCAGGCGGCGGCGAAGCTTGGCTGGGAAGAGAGCGGAGCCAACTGGCAGGAGATCGTCACGCGAGCGGATATCGACGTGGTCGATATCTGCACTCCCGGCGACGCTCACGCGGAAATCGCGATCGCGGCGGCGGAGGCGGGCAAGGCCGTTCTGTGTGAGAAGCCGCTGGCCAATTCCCTCGCTGAAGCCGAAGCCATGCTCGCCGCCGTCGAGCGCGCGGGTGTGATCCACATGCTGTGTCACAACTACCGGCGCGCGCCGGCGGTCGCGCTTGCGAAGCGGCTGATCGAGGCCGGCGAAATTGGTCGGATTCGTCACTTCCGCGGCGTCTACCTGCAGGATTGGATCGTCGACCCCGACTTTCCGCGAACCTGGCGGCTCGAAAAAGCCCGGGCGGGCAGTGGCGCGCTCGGCGACATCGCTTCCCATTCACTCGACCTCGCGCGTTACCTGGTCGGCGAGATTTCGGAGGTTTCGGGTCTGCTCGAGACTTTCATCGACCAGCGACCGCTCGAGGGGGGCGGCGGCCGCGGGCGCGTCGACGTGGATGATGCTGCGCTCGCGATGCTGCGTTTCGAGAACGGCGCGATCGGTACGGTCGAGGGATCGCGCTTCTGCCCCGGCCGCAAGAACTACAATCGTTTCGAGATCAACGGCTCCCTCGGGAGTCTCGTCTGGGATCTCGAGCGCATGAACGAACTCGAGGTCTACACTGAATCCGGGCCCGAGAGCGGATTCCGGACGATCCTCGCGACGGACGAGTCCCACCCCTTCGTCGAAGCCTGGTGGCCGCCCGGACATGTTCTGGGCTACGAGCATACGTTCACCCACACCGTCTACGACTTGCTGCGGGCGATCGATTCCGGATCGATCCCACAACCCAGCTTCGAAGACGGAGTCCGAAACCAGAGGGCGCTCGAGGCCATCGAGCGATCGAACAAGACGCGAGTCTGGGAGAAGGTCTGAGATGCGTAGCTTCGTAAAGTCTTTTCTCACGATGGGGGTTCTCGTCTGCGTCGTCGCGCTCGGGGGGTGCGACGTGGTTCGCGTTTTCTTCCCCTCCTCCGATCACGACGAGGTCGCCCCAACCCTGCCGGACGGATTGACACGCCCGGCCGTCCTCGTTTTCAGCAAGACGAACGGATTCAGACACGAGGAGGCGATCGAAGTCGGGCTTCCGGCATTCGAGGCGATCGCCAAGCAGCGGGGATGGAGTGTCTTCGCGACGGAGAACGGGGCGATTCACACGCCGGACCTGCTCTCGCGGTTCGATGTCGTGGTCTGGTTCAACGTGAGCGGGGACGTGCTCGCGGAGGATCAGCGCGAGGCGCTGCTCGATTGGATCGGCGCAGGCGGCGGCTTCTTCGGGATCCATGGGACCGGCGGGGATCCCAACTATGAATGGGAGGCGCATCCAGAGGTTCTGGTCGGCGCGCAATTCATCGGTCATCCGATGGGTCCGCAATTTCAAGAGGGCACGATTCACATCGAGGCGACGGACCATCCGGCGATGCGTCACCTCGGGCCGACATGGGTTCGCGTCGAAGAGTGGTATTCGTTCGACGAGAGCCCGCGCGGGCCGGGCGTGCAGGTTCTCGCGACGCTAGATGAGTCGACCTATTCACCGCGCATGAAGATCGCGATACTCGATCGCGACCTGCGAATGGGAGACGATCACCCGATCATCTGGACCCATTGCATCGGAAAGGGCCGGGCGATGTACTCCGCCCTCGGACACCAGGAGGTCGCCTACTCCGAACCCGCACACCTGGTCTTCCTCGAAGAGGCGACGGCATGGCTGATGTCGACGCCTGTGGGGGGCTGCGAGGTTCCGGACGCTAGTTGAGCGTCGGGTAGTCGGTGTAGCCTGCCAAGCGGGCTCCGCCTGCGATCAGGCAAGCATTGGGGCGAGGACCTGGAGCAGATCCTCGTCCGGGCCGACGCCACCATCCGCTCGAAAGCTCTGGATGCAGACGTGGTTCGCTCCTGCGTCGAGGTGTTCCTGAAGATGAGCCGCGATCTTTTCGGGATCGCCCCAGCACACCATCGCGTCCACGAGCTTGTCCGATCCACCGTTCTGGAAGTCTTCGTCGGTGAATCCGAACTGCTTCAGGTTGTTCTGGTAGTTGGGCAAGCGGATATACATCTTGAGGACGTTGCGCCCGATCTCTCTCGCCTTCGCAGCGTCCGTTTCGGCAACGACCATGTGTTCCGGGCAGAGCAGCGCGTCGGGCCCCATGATCTCGCGTGCGCGCTTCGTATGCGCCGGCGGGACGAGGTAGGGATGCGCACCTTGTGCGGCGGAGGCGGCAAGGCCGAGCATCTTGTCCCGCAGCGCGCCGAGCACGATCGGGGCGTCGATCTCCGGCTGCTTGCCCATGTAGAGCGCCTGATCGACGGCTTCGAGATAGTTGCGCATCGTCGTGAGCGGCTTGGTGTAGTCGTGGCCTCGCTGGCCCGAGACGAGGTGCTGGTGGGAGACTCCGAGCCCCAGGATGAAGCGGTTCGGAGCGAGCTCCGAAACGGTCTTCCAGATCGCCTTGGTCGCCATCGGATCGCGCGCGTAGATGTTGGCGATCCCGGTGGCGTAGATCATGCGCTCGGTCCGGGCGGCCAGGAAGCCGATCAAAGAGAAGGGATCCCGGCCGACGGCCTCGGGGATCCAGAGCGCGCTGTAGCCCCAGCCCTCGGCGCGTTCGGCGAGGGCGGCTGCCTCATCGGCAGCCAGGTGGTCGAGCCACGTCCAGATCCCGATCTTGCCCAATTCCATGACCCGTTCCTCCCATTTTTGCGATCGCGAAGGCTAGCAGGGCCCAGGAGCCTGCGCGGAGATCTTCTTGTCCCCGAGCGATCCTGGGGTCAGCTCTCGGGCTCGTTCGGCCGAAAAGGAGCCATTCGATCTGGCCACGGTGGAGTCGCTTCCCCGTCGCCGGCAGTACCCGATGCAACACGCGGGGGAACGGGAATGGAAATGCAGCAACGATGGTTTCGCCGACTGGCGATGGGATTGGGAATCGCGGGACTGAGCCTTGGCCTGGTCGCGTCGGGAGCCCACTCGTATCCGGGGGGAACCCCGGATTTCCAGACGGATGTCGCTCCGTATTGCGCGGCCTGCCATTCCTCGACGAGTGAGGACGATTTGTCGGGGCTTGGCGATCGGGCCACGACCGAACTCGCCTTGCACAAACATTTTGACGCGATCCGTGCGGGGAGGGGCAAATACGCAGACCTCTCCGAGCCCGACCGGGTGAAGCTGATCGAACTGCTCGCGACCGTCGACAAGAACTCGACGATCGCGATGGAATTTCCGCCCTCGGTCACGCCGGGTTCGACCTTCCAGGTGATCATCAAGGTCACGGGCGGGGCAGGCCCGGTGGTGGGTGTGGGGCTCGTCGATCGGCCCCACCGATTTTTTGCGCGACCGGCCTCCGCACTCGGCTGGGAGGTGGTCGGTGCGCCGACGATCATCGGGCCCAAGGGTCCGCAATCCGACTGGCTCGAGCGCCGTCCGGAACGCGAGGGGCGAAGCATCACCTTCGTGAACGTGGAGGGCATGCAGTCGAACGCGGAGCGCGACAAGTGGGCGCGTGCGAAGATCATCTTCACGCTCAAGGCACCGGAGGAGATCGGGGACTATCCACTCGTCGGAGTCTACTTCTACGGCACCGAAACGGGCATTTCGCTCTCCACGCGGATGGATCCGGTGTTGGGTCCGCAACCTCTCGGCGGTGCACTCGGCAATTCCGGTCGCGTCAAGTTCTCGAAGACGGCCGTGATCACGGTCAAGCAAGCCGATCCACAACCGGTCGCCGAACTCCAGCCCTAAAAAGCCCGCGAAGCGTCGTTCGGGCGCGGTCAGTGGGTGGCGAACTCACCGGCCGCGAGTCGGGAGAAGTAGCGGTCGAGATCCGCTTTCACGATCGGTGCGAGGAGCACGACGCCGGCGATATTCGGGAAGGCCATACCGAGAATCATCAGGTCGCCGAAGTCGAGCACCACGTTTGCGTTCTCGAAGACCACCCCGCCGAACGTGAACGCCAGGAAGACCAGCTGATAGACGAGGATCGTCTTCTCACCGAAGAGGTAGATCCAGGAGCGTTCTCCGTAATAGCTCCAGGAAATCATCGTGCTGAAGGCGAAGAGCACGGCCACCACGACCAGGATCTTGGGAAACCAGGGGAAGACCGTCGCGAAGGCCGACGCGGTCATCGTGATGCCACTTCCGGCGGCCGGGTCGTTCCACACTCCCGTCACGACGATCACCAGCGCCGTCGTCGTGCAGACCACCACGGTGTCGATGAAGGGCTCGAGGAGTGCGACCAGCCCCTCGCGGATCGGCTCGTCGGTTTTCGCCGCGGAATGAGCAATCGCCGCGGATCCGATGCCCGCCTCGTTCGAAAAGGCGGCCCGGCGGAAGCCTTGAACGAGGGTGCCGACGAAACCGCCGATGCCGGCCTCCAGGCTGAATGCGTCGCTCACGATCAACCCGAGGGCGCTGGGGACTTCCCCTGCGTGATCCAAGAGGATGAGGATTCCACAGATCATGTAGAGCGCGCACATGCCGGGGACGAGAACCGAGGTGACTTCGCCGATGCGGCGGATGCCGCCGATGATCACGAGGGCGACCAGCACGACGAGCACCAGGCCGAAGCCGATCTGACCGGCGCCGGTCGCGAGCATCGGCACCTCTTGCCGCACGATCGCGAAACTTTGATTCGCCTGGAACATATTGCCGCCGCCGAAGCTCGCGCCGATGCACATCACCGCGAACACGACCGAAAGAATTCGGCCGAGGCCCGGGAGCCCACGATCCGTGAGCCCTGCCTTCAGGTAGACCATCGGGCCGCCGGTCACGTGGCCTTCTTCGTCGATCGTGCGGTAGCGCTGGCCGAGGGTGCACTCGGCGAATTTCGAGCTCATCCCGATCAGGCCGCCCACGATCATCCAAAAGACCGCGCCGGGGCCGCCGATGCCCACCGCGAAGGCGACGCCGGCGATATTGCCCAGACCGACCGTGGCCGACAGGGCCGCCGACAGGGCCTGGAAATGCGTGATCTCGCCGACCTGGTCGGGCGAGGAATATCGACCTCGGACGCAGTCGATTCCGTGCCGAAAGCCGCGAATGTTCACGAACTGGAAACGGAAGGTGAAAAAGAGCGCGCCGAGGACCAACCAGGCGACGACGATCGGCAGCTGGATCGCGTCGCCCGCCGCGTTGTCCCAGAACACCAGGTCGAAGAAAATCACGTCGTTGATCGGGGCGACGATCCAATCGGCGAATACACGCTCGGCGGCACCAAAGAGGTTGCTGGACTCGGCGGCGGAATCAGTCGTCATGATCTCCAAATCATACGTGATTTCAGGGAGATGCGAGCCTATTTGCGAGTCTGGAGTGATTTTGTGGGGGGCACGGGGTCGACTAGTCTATTCGGCCCATGACGAATCGATCCGACGACTCGACCGCTGCCGCGCCCGTGACCCGGACGCTGTCCGAACACGCGTCGAAGGAGATCGTTGCCGCCTACGGCGTGCGATTGGCTCGCGAACGTGTGGTCCTGGATCCGGCGGCCGCGGTGGCGGCGGCGATCGAGATCGGATTTCCGGTCGTCCTGAAACTCGCTGGGGACGCCATCGCGCACAAGACGGAGCGCAACCTGGTTCGCGTGGGCGTGCCGGACGCGGCGAGCGTCGAGGCGGAAGCCAGCGATCTGTTGTCCCGGGCCGAGCCCGCCGACGGAGACGTCGCACTTCTGGTGGCCGAGCAGGTGCGTGGACAGCGCGAACTCATCGCAGGCGTTGTTCGGGATCCCCAGTTTGGTCCCTGTGTGATGTTGGGCCTGGGCGGCATCCTGGCCGAGGCGATCGGGGATGTCGTCTTTGCGGTGGCCCCGCTCAGCCGGAATGAAGCGCTCACGATGGTCGACGGGCTCGCGACGAGTCATCTGCTTACGCGGCCCCACCGTGGCGAACCGGCGATCGACCGTGAGGCCCTGGCCGACATCCTCGAAGGGCTCGGACGACTCGCGCTCGAACGCCCGGAACTCGAGAGCGTCGATCTGAATCCGTTGATCGTCGCGGGCGCGATTCCGATCGCGGTCGACGCCCTGGTCGAGCAGCGCATCGCGGGGAGTGCGGACGACCGCGCGCCACTTGCTATGCCGCTCTCGGATGGGGCTCTGATCGAACGTTTTCAGCCGCTCTTCCATCCCAAGGGCGTGATCGTCGCCGGCGTTGCGAGCCACCCGGGAAAATTCGGCTTCGTGACGCTGCACAATCTGATCGGCTGCGGCTATCGGGGTGAAATCTTTGGCGTCAAGCCGGATGCGGCGGACGTGCTCGGGCGGCCGATGCTTTCGAGCGTCGACGAGGTGCCCGAGGGCCGGGCGGACCTCGTATTCGTCTGCACGCCGAACCGAGTCAATATCGATCTGCTGCGTGCCTGCGCGAAGAAGGGTGTGCGAGCGGCCTTTGTGACGAGTGCCGGCTACGGCGAGGCGGGCGAGTCCGGAAGGGCTCTGCAGGCCGAACTCGTCGCGACGGCCGAGGATCTCGACATGCTGCTCATCGGTCCGAACGGGCAGGGCGTGATCTCGACGCCGGAATCGATGTGTGCCCAGATCGTCGCCCCGAACCCGCCGGCGGGGCGAATCGGGGTTGCGAGCCAGAGTGGAAATCTCGTTTCGTCCTACCTGAACTACGCAGTCGCGACGGGCGTCGGGATCAGCAAGGCCGTCTCCCTCGGCAACTCGGCTCAGACCGGCCTGCCGGAGCTTCTCGAGTATTTTTCGGTCGACCCGGATACGGACGTCGCGCTCGCATACGTCGAAGGGGTCGGCGACGGTCGAGCGTTTCGTCGTGCGGCCGAACGTCTGACGCGCCGAAAGCCGCTGGTGCTGGTGAAGGGGGGCGCCCGCGCCGCGGGTCAGCGAGCGGCAGCGAGTCATACCGGCGCGCTGGCGAGTGACGACCGGGTTTTCGATGGGCTGTGTCGCCAGCTCGGGGTGCTTCGTGCGCCGACGATCGAGGAGGCGTTTGAATGGGCCGCCACGCTTTCAACGCAGCCGATTCCGAAGGGGCGTCGCGTCGTGATCTTCACCTCGGTCGGCGGCTGGGGTGTTCTGGCGGCCGACGCATGCGCTGAAATCGGACTCGAGTTGGTCGAGCTGCCGAAGTCGATCCGCGAAGCGATCGACGGGCTCGTGCCCGCGCGCTGGAGCCGAGCGAATCCGATCGACCTGGCCGGGGGCGAGACGCGGGACACGATTCCGGAGGTGCTCGATCTGGTGTGTGCCCACCCGGATGTCGATGCCGTCATCCATCTGGGGCTCGGGATCCAGGCCGCGACCGCCGGGATGTTTCGCTCCGGCGACTTCTTTCCGGAGCACGGTCTAGAGCGGATGGCCGGGTTTCACGAGCGACAGGATCGGCGCTATGTCGAAGCCGGAATTGCGGCGAGCCAGAAACACGGCAAACCCGTTCTGGCGGTGAGTGAGCTGGTGGTTTCGAATCCCGAAAACCCGGCGCCTGCGGCGCTCAGGGAGATGGGTCGAATCTGCTACCCGAGCGCCCACCGCGCGGTTCGAGCCCTTGGCGCGCTCGTGCGATGGGGTGAGTATCAGCAGCGGAGATGAATCGGATGGGAGCCGGATCCTTGCATTCGCTCGCTCGCGAACTCCATACGGGTACGGGGGATACGCCGGACGGGGAGGGTGCGGGCACGTGCCGGGCCGGCCGTGCGGAGGACGGAGCCCTAAAATAAGCGACCCGACGTGTCTAAGACACGTCGGGCCTCCCTGGGAAGGGGATATCGGCTTGTTCTGTATAGGTAGTGTCGATTCCGGCCCTCAGGTGGCACGATTTTTGGTAGCAGAGTGCATTTTTTTGATGAGAATCCCCTAAGTCTTTGAAAATATTACCCTTTGTGACTATCCGAAAGGGAAAAACATGACGCGTGTACTCGTCCTCACCGCGATCGGAGAAGATCGGCCCGGTCTCGTCGAAGCCCTGGCGGAGGTCATCAGCCAGCACGACGGAAGCTGGGACGAGAGCCGCATGGCACGTCTCGCCGGCCATTTCGCCGGTGTCGTTCAAATCCACCTGCCCGAAGATCGTGCGGCGGGGCTGATCGAGGCGCTCCCCGGTCTCTCGTCACGGGGGCTCTCGGTGAGCGTCGTGGACAGTGATTGGTCCCTCGTGAACGTCGATCGCCGCGATTCGATTCGAATCGAACTCGTCGGTCAGGACCGACCCGGAATCATTCGAGAGATTTCGAGCGTGTTGGCGAGGCTCGGCGTGAGCGTCCAGGATCTTCGAACGGTCGTCGAGAGCGCGCCGATGTCGGGGGAGCGGATCTTTCGAGCGCAAGCCGAACTGGTCCCTCCGGCGGATGTCGAGATCGAACGAATTCGCCTCGCGCTCGAGCAGCTGGCGGATGACATGATGGTCGATATCACGCTCGATGCGAGGCTCTAGCCTCTCATCCGGGTGCGGCTCTCCGCCTGCCTCCACGGGTTCTCCCGAATCCTACACGTGATTCTCGCTTCCAGAGCCAGATTGGATTCAAATTAGACCCGGATGTGATCTCTTCCCTTAGGCGTCGATGGTATTCGTCGTAGCATGAAGATTCGTTTCGGTGAATTCGAACTCGACGAACCACGCTACGTGCTCGAACGCTCGGGAGAGCGCGTACTGTTGAGGCCCAAGGTCTTCGACCTGCTGGCCTTCCTCGTCTGCAATCGTGCACGTGTCGTCCTACGGGAGGAGCTGGTCGAGCGGCTCTGGGAGTCGACCACCGTCTGCGATGGATCGCTCTCCGGCCTCGTCAATGAACTTCGGCAGGCGCTGGGAGAGCAGGGGCGTGGTCCGAGTTCGATTCGAACGGTGCATGCGCGTGGCTATCAGTTCGTGGCCCGGGTCGAGGGCGGCGTGGCCTCGACCCGCGACGTCGCGCGGAGCCGTGCGGCGAGCTTGATCGAGCGCGTCTCGGAGCGCGGAACATGCGGAGTCATCATCGAAACCGGCGTGGCGAGGGGGCGAGGGGGCGTCGCTCCAGGCGTCCCGTTGAATGGAAGCCGGAACGAACTCGCCGAGTTGGCGTCGTGCGCGGAGCGGAACGGCTTCGAGACCCATCGGCTCTACCCGCCCGATGAGTCGCTGGCCTCGACGTCACGGTTCGCGAGAGAGGTCATCGATTCCATGATCGCTGCTCGAGGGCGCGCAGCCGTACTCGCCGCCTTGCCCCTGCCCGCCCGGGTTTGGCTCGAGAGCTCGGGCCTGCAAGCGGTTGCGGGGGGTGTGGCCGAAGGCGCCGGGGGTCCATCAGACCCCTTGGGCTCGATCGCGTCGCTCCTTTCGCGGCTGTCACGCCGACGTCCGATCGTGTGCTTCCTCGAGGACGTTGGGCGTGCCGGTCGTCGCTTCGCCCGGGATCTGGTGGCGTTGGTGGGCAGGCTCGACCGGGATCCGGTGTTATGGGTCGCCACGACGCGAGCGTTCTCGGCCGGCCATTCGTGGTTGCGCGTGCTCGAGGCTGAGGGGGGATTCGATCGGTGGGTTGTCGCGCCGGTCCGCGCGGCGGCGCTGGAGCGAAGCCTGCGGCGTCTCGGGCTCGAGCCGCTTCCAACGGTCGTCATGGATGCGATCGACGCGCATGTTCGAGGAGCGCCGGTCGCCCTGGAAGCGGTCGCCGAATGGATCCGCGAGCTTGCGGGTTTTTCGGACCCGAACGATCTGGCCGTATCCGATCCGCAGGATCGGGAATGGGAACCGGACGGAGATGAGGATGTTTGTCGCCCACCGAATCCCTCGAGGAGCCCGATGCGGAAAGTGACGTCGATGGGTGTTGAGTCGCGTCTGCGTGCGTCGGACTCGTAGGGGGCGAGGGGGTGGGGGAGGTTGCTCCGCGGGGGGACGAGAGGGGTCGAACCGGGCACAGAACTGGGGTGTCCAACCGGCGATTTACCGGATGGGCTCGACCAAAAACCGGGATCGTCGGAAAAATTCGTCCCGAAAGATGGGCATCGTGCCAAAATGATGAGAGGAGGGGGTTGGTGTGAGCGAAGTGATCGAGTCGAGTTCGGTGCGCGATCAAACGGGGCTCGGCCTGGAAGAGTCGCCCTCGGCCTATCGGCCCCGGGGCGGGAACGCACCCGATCTCCGCGCGGGACCGGATCCCCTCGAAGAGAATCCGACGCGCCTGAAACGAGAGGAATCGATGCTCGATCAACTCGACCGACGAGACCGGCTTCGCCTGGTCGAGTTCGTCTGCTCATTTGCCTGGGCCGATTTCGAGATCCGGCCCGAGGAGCGGGTCTTCATCTCCCGACTCCTGCGACGGCTCGAACTCGACGAGGACGAGGACCTGCAGGTTCAGCAATGGCTGGATCAACCATCGAAGCTCGACGACCTCGACCCCACCTCGATTCCCGCGGCCCATCGTCGCTTCTTCGTCGAGGCGATCGAAGGGTTGATCTCGGCGGACGGCGAGGTCTCCGACGAAGAACGCGAATCCTTCGAGATCTTCAAACAACTACTGGTCGACTAGCTTTTTCCGGGATCGCTGGACTGCGCGAATCAGCTTGCTCGCTTCGTTGGCTGACTGGGGGGCAGTGGGATCAGCATCGAGGTCTCGTCGATCACCTGCTGATAATTCGTGCGCCGCGCGAGCGATCTCTTTTCGATCAGTGGGATGCTCACGAACAGGAACATGCCGGACATCGCGACCGGGGCGAGCACGCCGAGCTTCGCCCATTCCGGATCGGCAGCGAGGCCGAACAGGAACAGGCTCCACCAGATCATCATTTCACCCAGGTAGTTCGGATGCCGTGAATAACGCCAGAGACCGGTTCGCAGGGTTTCGCCCGGCTGTTTTGGGCCCATCACGAACGCGCGGAGCTCCCGGTCCGCGATCCATTCGAAGCCGATGCCGCCGAGCCCGACCGCGAGGGCGATCAGGTCGATCCAACCGAGTTCCTGCGCGCCGAAGGTCAGCGCCGGATAGGCCGCCGCCATACCCGCGAAGACGATCAGCGTCGGGAAGAAGTGAATTCCGGTGAAGCTGACCAGCCAGTAGATGCGGGGAAACTGGGCTCGGAAGTCGGTATATCGCCAATCCTCGTGGTCGAGGCCCGTCCAACCGCGCGCCCAGTTCCAGGTCAAGCGTGTGCCCCACACCGAGACGACGAAGAGGACGCCTGCAACTCGCAACGAGGGGACGGACGGCTCGGCGAGAGTCACCCAGTAGAGCACGATCGCGATTGGGATCACGCTCCAATAGGCGTCGTAGAAGCTGGAGTTGTCATACACGACGCTCCAGCCGAAGATGACGAGGGTCGCGGCCACGTCCGCTGCGAGTGTGAGCCTCAGCGGATCTTCGATGGGTGCGAAGAGGATCGTGACCCAACCGGCGCCGAGGGCCATGAGGTACGCCGTCGCGACGAGCAAGAACGCGCGGGACCTCGGGGTGGCTGTTGATGCGGTGTGTTCACTCATGTCGGGACTCGTTCCTCTTACCGGGCGCGAAGCTGTCTCCCGGCTGGCGGCGTTGCGAAATCCCGCTCTGGTTAGTTGACGAGTCGGTCGCCGTCCCAGAAAGCTTCACGCAGCTTGTATTTCTGGAGCTTTCCGGTCGCGGTGCGTGGGAGATCCGGGACAAAACGAATCTGGGTCGGACATTTGAAATGCGCCATCCGGTCGCGGCAGAATGCGATCAACTCGTCCTCGGTCGCCGTCTGGTCCTCGCGTATCACGATGAGCGCGATGGGGGTCTCTCCCCATTTCTCGTCGGGCACGCCGATGACGGCACACTCGAAGACGGCGGGATGTTGGAAGAGACAGTCTTCGATTTCGGGGCTGCTGATATTCTCGCCGCCCGAGATGATCACGTCCTTCTTGCGGTCGACGATGTGGATGCTTTCGTTCTCGTCCCAGACCGCGAGGTCGCCGGTGTGGAAATAGCCGTCGTAGATCGCTTCCTCGGTTTGTTCGGGCTGCTCGTAGTAACCGGCGAAGACGACATTCGAGCGTGCGCAGATCTCCCCGATCGCGACACCGTCCTTGGGGACGGGCTTGCCGTCGGCATCGAGCACTTTGAGGTCGACGCCGATCCCGGCGACGCCCGCGCGGGCGCGGCGAGCCCAGTCTTCCTTTTCCGTGTTTGAATCCGGACGGGAGATCGTGAGCAGCGGCGCCGTTTCGGTGAGGCCGTAGAGCTGCAGGAAGTCCCAGCCGAGTTCCCGCTCGAGCCGCTCGATGAAGGCGGCGGGCGGTGGGGCGCCGGCGACGGTGAGGCGCGGTTTGGTTCTGAAGTCGAAGCGGCCGAGGTCCTTCGTGTCGAGGATCGTGCGGAGGACGGCCGGGGCCATGCACGCGAAGGTCACGCCTTCGTCGGCGATCAGTCGCATGATGTCCTCGCCATCGATGGCACGCAGGATGACATGGGTGCCGGCCATGCCCGTGAGGGCAAAGACGCCGCCCCAGCCGTTACAGTGGAACATGGGAAGCGTCCAGAGCTCTACGTCCTCGTGACGCAGGCTGTTGTGCACGATCATGTTGTACGCGTTCAGGTAGGAATTGCGGTGCGTCATCATGACGCCCTTCGGGCGGCTGGTCGTGCCAGACGTGTAGTTGATCGAGACGATTTCGTTCTCGCCGATCGCGGGGCGCGTCGGTTTGTCGCCGCGGGCATTCTCGAGCAGCGTGTTCCAGGACAGCCAGCCTGGCTTCGGCTCCCCTTCGTCCTGCGCGACGATCCAGTGTTTCACGTTCGGGAGCTGGTCCCGGATGCCATCGACGACATCCGTGTACTCCCAATCGACGAGTACGGCCGATACACCCGCGTGATTCAAGATGTACTCGTGGTCTGCGGCGACCAGGCGATAGTTCAGGGGAACCAGGATGATTCCGATCTGGGCCGTCGCGTAGAAGCTCTCGAGATAGAAGTGTGAGTTCGGGCTGAGCATGCAGACCCGATCGCCGCGCTCGAGTCCGAGATCGAGCAGCGCATGGGAGAGCCGATCGACGCGCTCGTCGAGCTCCCGGTAGGTGATTCGGAGGTCCCCATCGACCACCGCGACCTTGTCCGGATAGAGTCGGGCGGCCCGGTCCAGAAAATCGCTGACGAGCAGGGGGACTTCCATCTCATGGGCTCCTTCATGGCCACGGGCTGCGCGCTCCGCGGACGCCGTCGGGTCGCCCAGTGTAGTCAGCTGGCGCGCTTCGGGGGAGGGTCGGAACTTCGCTCGAAGACGCATGGGCTCCGGACGGCTGCTAACGTCCGGCCGACCGCCGTCAGAGGGGGCGGATGACTGGCCTGCTCTGCGCCCGGTTCGAAGTGGGAGAGAGCGGGACCCGGAAGTTTTTTTCGAGATTGGCGCCGCAAACGCGGTCGAGCGAGGGGATCAGGGTGAGTCAGCGGGATGGGAACGAGCGTCGGGGGCGGATCGAAGAGCCTGTGCGAATCAAGGCGGATGGTCGGGCAGAGGAGTCGGATCCGAAAGCCGGCCGTGACGAGAGCCTGGGCCTGCTCATGCTTCAAACCCGGACCGTGCTGATCTCGGGCGGCGTCGACGACAAGCTCGCCGAAAAGGTGATGGCCCAGCTCCTGATCCTGGATGCGGACAACCACGATCCGATTCGGGTGATGATCACCTCCCAGGGCGGCCACGTGGACTCGGGCTTCGCTGTTTTAGACATGCTCCGCTTCATCGAGTCGCCGATCGTCACGATCGGAGCGGGCTGGGTCGCGAGCATCGCCGTTCCGATTCTCTTCGGAGCACCCAAGGAGCAGCGCTATGCCCTGCCCAACACACGCTTCCTGCTCCACCAGCCCTCCGGCGGCACAGGCGGGCAGGCGAGTGATATTCGGATCGAGGCCGAAGAGATCCTGAAGGTCCGCGATCGGCTCAATACGCTGATCGCGTACGAGACCGGCCAATCCGTCGAAAAGGTGGCCCGGGATAGCGACCGGAATTTCTGGATGGACGCCGAACAGGCCAAGGAATACGGGCTCGTCAGCCAGGTGGTTTCGAGCAACAGCGAAATTGCGTAGCGCCACGCCGCGCGGGGCTAACGCTAGAGCGAGAACGATTCTCCGCACCCGCAGGTTTCCGTCGCTCCGGGATTGTTGATCTTGAAGCCGGCGTCGTTCAGCGAATCCGAGTAGTCGATCGTGATCCCGTCGAGGAACGTCCCGCTCTCGGTGTCGATCCAGACCTTCAGTCCATTGAACTGAAGTTCGTCGTCATCGTCTCGGCGCGCGCCATCGAAGAGCAGCTCGTAGCGCATGCCGCTGCAGCCGCCGTTCCGCACGGCAACCCGTAGTGCGCCATCGGCGTGATCACTGTGGGCGAGTAGATCTTTGGCCTTGTTGACCGCGGCGTCGGTGAGTTCGAGGTTGACCACGCTAGTTTCCTTTTCCGGTCGATCGGCGACGCCTAATGCGGCGCCGAGGCTCCTGCGATCCGGGCGATCTGGGCGATCTGGGCAATAGAGGCTTCTCGTCGGCTTGCGCCGATTGATTCATTCGTTGTTTCGGCGACCGGGAGCTCGATCCGGTCCGGCCGATCGAGGGCGCCCTCACACAGATCCGCGAGGGAGACCGCTTCGAGAGAGGAGCGGATCTCGTCGCCGAGTCGGCGCCAAAGAGAACTCACCGCACAAGTCGTCGTGCGGCGACAATCGACGCGATCTTCCGGCCGGCATTCGCAGGCCGCGTTCGGCAGGAAGTTGCTGTCGAGAGCCTGAATCGCGTCCCAGACGCTGATCGCCCTGGCCGGGCGAGTCAATCGATACCCTCCCGATGTGCCACGGACACTCTCGACGAGCCCGGCCAGCCTCAGCTGGCGCATCAACTTGGCCGCGTAGACATCCGAAATTCCCTCGCCCGCCGCAATCTTTGCGATCGGGACGGGGTCGCCTGCGAGGACGATCCCAGCTCCGCGAAGGGCGACCTGGAGCAGGCATCGGAGGCCCGTTTCTTCCCGTGCGAGGAGGTGCATCGGCGTGAGGGTACGATAGAATACTAATGAGTCAAGATTCCGGGTCGCGGCCGGCAGATCGCCTGCAATTTGGAGTTGATTCGGCATTTTTGTGTCCCAGGGGGCCATGGAGCGCGGAGGAAGGCGAGCGCAGCCCGCCAATCGCTGCCAAAATGACTGCCCTGGAACTTCGCCCCCCGTGCCCGTCCTGGAGTAGCGTCGTCTGTGATGCCCCCCGAGTCCACGCCGAAAGATGTGCCCATGCTCACCGATCGACTTCGGCGGCCGCTCCGGGATCTCCGCATTTCCGTCACGGACCGCTGCAACTTCCGATGTCCCTACTGCATGCCCGCGGAGGTCTTTGGCGAGCGATATCAATTCCTCCCGCGCAAAGAGATCCTGACCTTCGAAGAGATCGAGCGTCTCGTGCGGCTCTTCATCGGCTTCGGCGTCGAGAAGCTTCGGATCACCGGCGGCGAGCCTCTCTTGCGCCACGAACTCCAGGATCTGATCGCCCGGCTTCGCGGCCTCGACGAAGATCTCGATATCGCGATGACGACCAACGGCAGCCTGCTCCCGAAATGGGCCGAGTCCCTCGCGGAAGCTGGTCTTCGTCGGATCACCGTTTCCCTCGATAGTCTCGACCCCGGCGTCTATCACCAGATGAACGGCGAACGCTTCGGCGTCGAACGCGTTCTCGAAGGAATTGCCGCTGCCGAATCCGCCGGCCTCGGCCCGATCAAGATCAACTGCGTGGTCCAGCGCGGTGTGAACGATACCGGCCTCGTCGATCTCGCCCGGCATTTTCGCGGAACCGGACACATCCTGCGCTTCATCGAGTTCATGGACGTAGGCACACGCAACCAGTGGGACATGAACCAGGTCGTCAGCGGCGCGGAGATCATCGAGCGCATCGGCGCGGAGATTCCGCTCGAAGCCGTCGATGCGAACTACGCCGGGGAGGTCGCGACTCGTTGGCGTTATGTCGACGGCGGCGGCGAGATCGGTGTGATCACGAGCGTGTCGGCCCCGTTCTGCGGCGATTGCACGCGCGCGCGTCTGACGACAGAAGGATCGCTCGTGACATGTTTGTTCGCCGACGGGGGCGTCGACCTGCGGGCGCCCATGCGCGCCGGAGCCGATGACGATGCGCTCCGCGAGATCATCTCGTCGACCTGGACCGCGCGGACGGATCGCTATAGCGAAGAGCGTGGCGGGCTCTTGCAGATCGACGGGGCGACGCCCAAGCGCGAGCGTGTCGAGATGTACCAAATCGGGGGGTAGATCTGTAACCCAATGAATTTATTAAACTTTATTCTTCTTGGGGGCGTGTAGGGGCGTCTTGGGGGCACGCCACAGATCGCGCTCTACGAAGAGGTCGGTGGGCACCTGCCCCTCCGCTACCTGCCAGGGGTTTCGGTACTCGTCGTCGTCCATCCAGCGCGCGTAGTGGCGCTCTGTGACCGCTGTCGAGGCGTGCCCGAGCTGCCTTGAGATCCATTTCAGCGTGATCCCGTTCAGCAGCAGCGTAGTGGCGAAACTGTCCCGGAAGTCCTTTGCCGTGTGGTTGTCGATCCGTGCGGCTTTGCAGACACGGCGAAGCTCGTCGCTGTAGCGTTTCAGGGAGACCGACGGCACCACGAACTCGTCGTCGGCGGGGCGTCCGAGCTGCATCCTGCGCTCCAGCAGTACCCGACGCAAACGTTGGCTCAGGCGTACCTTGCGCGTTCTTCCACTCTTCGTGAGACCGACCCGGCCTTCCCGACGCGAGCGCTGAACGTGGAGGTGCCGCTGAACA
>SMVB01396588.1_pt1 | contig 53102 bp, 48 predicted proteins | sample 2456461 | NCBI WGS metagenome assembly SMVB01 (sample SAMN11095934, study PRJNA526329) | marine sediment metagenome | biome: Marine sediment; feature: Surficial sediment; material: Deep marine sediment; isolation source: Hadal surficial sediment | place: Pacific Ocean | collected 2014-05 | depth...
ATGTATACCGCCGAATACCTGCCGGCCTTTGTCAATGGTTTTGAATTTGGCATTTACCATCGTTGTGGCTGGCTTAAATCAGAGTTTGATGCAGGCCGCGTGGCCATCATCGCCAACTCGTTTTGCTCTAAAAACCGTCGCCATGACCAGTCCCAGCTGAACGCTAATATTGGTGAACCGGTGTTTGGCCAACTTCACTACGACAGGGACGGTTGGGGTGGACGCCTGGTTGGAAACCTGCCCGGTACGCCCAATACGGTGGAGCTGAGTCATGAAATTTCGATATTCGGCAACAGCACTACGCCTGGCGAGCGCCTGAATCAGGTCATTCACGCGCAGGATATGCGTCATATTGCCCTGCCCAACTACGATGGCGGTTCCTTGACAACGCCCCGAAATATTTTGTCGCGATCTCTCAAGTCCTATTACGAGGCCAGAGGCGCAGAGGTGGCTGGTCAGACTGATTCTCCTTATTCATTGTTCTTCCAGCACAATTTCGCATTCCGCGAGTTCGGAGATGCAGTTGAGGCACGCCTTGCCGGATGCGGGCCCCTGCCGGATGATCTGGCAGGCTTGAATCTATATTCCAATCATTTTGAACAGCAATGTCGAAATCTTTATGACGTTTGCCTGGCTCCGGACATTCTCAATGCCCGGACGATCTCCATGCGCTATGACGGCTGGGATACCCATAACAGTCAAAGCAATCGGATCGGCAACAACCTGGAAGATCTGTTTGGTTCATCCGGAGGCCTGTCGACGGCAATGAAGGAGATTGCACTACTTCCCACATTGAACAAACCGCGAAGCGACAGCCTTGTGTTCTTTTTGTCCTCCGATTTCGGCCGCCAGTTGCGGGCCAATGGAGACAATGGAACAGATCACGGACGCGGTCTCTATTCCTTGTTGATCGGCGAGGATGTCACAGGCGGCCTCTACGGCGAAATGTTCCCTGAAAGGGAAGCAAACGAGGATGCGAACGACAGAATTCCTCTGGAAACTTCCGGTGCAGACGTGCTTGGTCAAACTTCGACGGAAAAAATCCTGTCTCAAGTCTGTGACTGGATGGCGCCAAATACCGGTTTGGGCAACAGCGTATTTCCAGGAGCTGGTTCAGCGATTATCGAGCCCGGTGTCGTTCTTGACGGAATACTGCCCACCTGATTTTCTGACCTTCGACAATCAGAAAATTAATGATCGCATAGCCGACCCGTAATCTCACGGGTCGGTATTTTATTTTGTATTTCATCAATCGGATTATTCCGCAATATCAATTCATGCTGTTTTTTCTCCACAATAATGGGAGACTGAGCAAGAATTAATAAGGAATTCCCATGGATCCTGTTGTTCTTGCCTTCCTGTTTGGCGGCCTGAGTGCGCTTTCTCTTCCTCTTGGCGCGGCACTTGGGCTGTGGCTGCGTCCCAGTCTGAAAGTAACGGCTGCGGTTATGGCCTTTGGCGCCGGCGCCCTGTTGTGTGCCCTGGCGTTGGAACTGGTGGTGCCGGCAATGGATCATTTTCCAGATGACCCGCAGAAGGGATTTAGATGGCTGGCTTCAGGTGCAGTACTGGGCAGTGCCATATTCATCGGGCTTGACCGGCTGCTTTCCAATATGGGTGCCTACCTGCGCAAGGCATCCACCATCAGCCACAAGCTGAAGCGAGTCAAAAAACAGCATTACAAAGATATTCTTCAGCGGCTCTCACGTGTGGAGCTTATGGCCAACCTGCCACCGGTAGAGGTTCGCCGGATCATAAGCCGTGTCAAGAAACGTGATTATCCAAAGGGCGCTGTAATTTTCCGCCAGGGCGATATGGGAGACGCTCTTTATCTGATCGAAAAAGGTTGTGTTTGCATTCATGCTCACTTGACTGAACACGGAGAAGAAGTCGGTTTAACCAAGCTCGGTGAGGGTGGGACTTTTGGCGAAATCGCACTGCTCGCCGGCATCCCGAGGACTGCAACCGTGGAAGCAGAAGAAGACACGGTCCTGTGGCAGGTCCATAAGGGTGATTTTGACCACATTGTTGCTGTTTCACCAAAACTACGCCAGGCGCTGGAACAATTGGTGGAAATGCGCCAAAACAAGAACCTGAGCGCCGGACTCAAGCTGGAAGATTCAGAAAACTGGATAAGCAGGGCGGAACATAACCTCGAATCAGAGATCGGGCGACCGACAGAATCCGAGATTATTCATGCCGCCAGGGAGCACCGAAAAGGCGGCAGCAACGTGGCACTGGCGATGTGGCTGGGTGTGATGCTCGATGGCATTCCGGAGTCTCTGATCATCGGCGCTTCGATGGATGGAACCACTGTCAGTTTTGCGCTGATTGGCGGTCTGTTCCTGGCCAATCTGCCGGAAAGCATGTCCAGCGCCGTGGTGATGAAGAATCAGGGAGGTAAATCCCGAAACATCATGCTGATGTGGGCTGCACTGATGCTGATGACTGCGGTGGGTGCGGCGATTGGAAACCTGTTTGTTTCCGATGTGTCCCGCGAACTTCAGGCTTTGCTCGAAGGCCTGGCCGCCGGCGCCATGCTGACCATGATCGCACAAACCATGTTACCCGAAGCATACGATCACGGCGGCTGGCTGACCGGATTCATGACCGTCATCGGCTTTCTTGCAGCCATTTTCATGGGCACACTGGACGAAGTGAAGAGAGAAGATGCGCACAGCAAAAACCCTGTACCGATAGAAATAGTCGGCGGGAATTATTCCACGGTGACTGATTTGGCCAAATTTCGAGGTTGATCGACGTCGGTGCCGCGCAAAACGGCAACGTGATAAGCGAGTAATTGCAGCGGGATGGTCAGGACCACCGGTGCCAGTAATGGGCCGCCGGTGTCCAACTCAATGATTTCGCCGTGCCTGTCCTGTAAGCTGCCCACGGCTTCGGCATCCGCAATGACAATCATTTCTCCACCGCGGGCCCGTACCTCTTCGATATTGCTGATCAGCTTTTTCAACAAGCTGTTGTTGGGTGCCACGGCAACAACCGGCATGTCATGATCGACCAGAGCCAGGGGGCCGTGCTTGAGCTCGCCGGCGGGGTAGGCTTCGGCGTGAATATAAGAAATTTCCTTGAGTTTCAGTGCCCCTTCCATGGCGATGGGATAGTGACTCCCGCGGCCCAGGAACAGTGCATGGTGTTTTTCGGCAAATCGTTCGGCGAGTAACTCGATTCTCTGGTCCAACTCCAAAGCCTGCTTGATCAAACCCGGCAAACTATTGAGCTCCCTGACCCATTTCGCCATCTGTTCTTCATCTACTACACCACCAATACGTGCCAGTTCCAGTACCAGTAACTGCAATGCAACCAGCTGTGTAGTGAAGGCCTTGGTTGAAGCAACACCGATTTCGAGGCCGGCGCGGGTCATCAGAACCAGGCCGGCTTCGCGTACGATGGAGCTTTCCGCCACGTTGCAAATTGCCAGTGTTTCCAGGTATCCGGATTCTTTTGCGTGCCTCAGCGCTGCCAGTGTGTCCGCTGTTTCTCCGGACTGGGAGATTGCGACAAAAAGCGTGTTGTCAGGGACAACCGGATTTCGATAGCGGTATTCGCTGGCCACTTCCGCCGTGCATGGAATACCCGCCAACTGTTCCAACTGGTAGCGAGCAACCAGACCCGCGTGATAACTTGTTCCGCAGGCAACGATATGTACCTGCCTGACCTTTGCCAGCATTTCGTCGGTGCCAACGCCAAAAATATCAGGTAATATCCGATCGACGCTGATACGGCCTTCCAGCGTTTCTGCTACCGCTGCAGGCTGTTCGAAAATCTCTTTCTGCATGAAATGCCGGTACTTGCCACGTTGCGCTACGTCGGCGGTCAGATCGGTTTCCCTGGCCGGGCGATTTACCTTCAGGTCATCTTTGTCCCGGACCTCGTATCCACCGGTATCCAAACGGACAACATCACCTTCTTCAAGGTAGACAAAACGGTTGGTTACACCCATCAGGGGGTGGGCATCGGAGGCCAGGTAGTTTTCGTGAAAACCCAGGCCCAGTAGCAGCGGGCTGCCTTCCCGGGCTCCCACGATGACACCAGGCTCCTGCGCGCTGATCACCGCAATGGCAAATGCCCCCTGAAGACGTTGGGCCATCAGCCGCACGGCACTGAAAAGATCGTTTCCCTGTGACATCAGCTGATGAACCAGGTGAACCATTACCTCGGTATCGGTCTCCGAGCTGAATTCGTAATCGGCTGCCAGCAATTCCTGGCGCAGCTCGTCATGATTTTCGATGATGCCGTTATGGACCAGCGCAATCTCGTTTCGGGAAACGTGCGGGTGGGCGTTTTGTGTGTTTGGTATACCGTGTGTTGCCCATCGGGTGTGGGCGATGCCACAGTGCCCCTGCACTGGTTCGTCAAGCAGCAAGGATTCGAGGTCTTTCACCTTTCCCTCTGTCCGCTGTCGACTGATGGCACCATTTGTCTGAATGGCAATACCGGCCGAATCGTAACCGCGGTATTCCAGAGCACGAAGCCCGGAAATCAGTATTTCACTGACGTCACGATGAGCCGAGGCCGCTACGATGCCACACATCAGGAATCTTCCTTACTGGGGCGCTGCCAGTTTTTAAGCGTGACCTGCTTTGCCCGGCTGACAGTCAGGGCCTGTGATGGTGCATCTTTAGTCAGCGTTGTGCCGGCACCAATGGTTGCGGCTTTACCCACCGTAACCGGTGCGACAAGCTGCGAACCCGAACCGATAAAGGCACCGTCTTCGATTACCGTCCTGTGCTTGTTCACGCCATCGTAATTACAGGTGATCGTGCCTGCACCAATATTGACGTCCTTGCCGATGGAAGTGTCGCCCAGGTAGCTCAGGTGGCTTGCTTTGCTGCCCTCGCCCAGGCTGGTGTTCTTGACCTCGACAAAATTCCCGATCCGCGTTCCAGCAGCCAGCTCAGTGCCGGGACGGACCCTGGCGAAGGGACCGATGTCGCAGGGGCCGCTTGTCCTGACACCCTCCAGGACACTGTAGGCATGCACTCTTGTGCCTGCCGCCAGGTGACAATCCTTCAACACGGCGCCCGGCCCGATCGTGACACCGTCCGCGAGGATATTTGTACCTTCAAGTACAACGTTAATGTCCAGACTCACGTCTTGACCAACCTCCACCTTTCCACGGATTTCAACACGCTGAGGATCAATGATGTGAACACCTTCATCCATCAGCCGCCTCGTCGCCAGCTGCCGATAACGCTCCTCCAATGCCGCCAGTTGACGTCGGTCATTGGCGCCTTGCAGATCACGGGCATCCGGAGCCAGCACGCCGTGAATTTCCTTTTTCTCACGGTGCGCCATGGCGAATATATCGGTCAGATAATATTCCTGCTTGCTGTTGTCGCAATTCAGGCCATCCAGCCAGTGACGCAGTTGAGCCGCATCAGCGAGGATAATCCCGGTATTTACTTCCCGGATTTTCCACTGGGTGGGTGTCGCATCCCGATCCTCGATAACGCCACTGATGCGCCCGGTCCGGTCACGTTCAATCCGGCCATAACCGCGTGGCTTGTCGAGTTCCATGGTCAAGACGGAAAGGGGCGCCTGGTTCTTATCCATCATTTCAAACAACACGGAGGCTGGAATCAGGGGATGGTCACCCAACAGCACGAGAACCAATGCATCGTCGGGAATCCCCGGCATGACTTGCATGACGGCATGGCCCGTACCCCGTCTTTGCTCCTGGATAACCCAATTGACGCCGACACCATCACAGGTCGCTTTCACCTGTTCCGCGCCACTACCAATGACTACGTGAACCTGCTCGGGATTTAATTTTGCCGCCGTCTCCAACAGATGCGCCAGCATCGGCCGCCCACCGAGTGTCTGCAGCACTTTCGGCAGGCTGGATCGCATGCGTGAGCCCTCACCTGCGGCGAGAATCACTATGTGTAACGACTTGTCCATGTAATCAGTGGTTTTCCTAATTTACAGCCAGACAGTATAGCCCGATAGCCATTCAGGCTCTATTTGTTATAGTTCGTTTGTTGCGCCAGTATAATTGCAAAAAACGTCAGAAAAAGGTTCCCGGCAGGCCTTTTTAGTGTCTCCGTTAAAGGCAATCTGTCATAACGCCCTTGTTTGACGGGTCTGTATTGAGGAATGTGGTCTGATGCATCTCTATGGAGCATAAAATGAAAAAGTTCAGTATTTCAATTGCTGTATATCCTGGGCTGTTTATCAGTTTCTCATTGAGTGCCCGGGGTGATATTCCCCAGGTCACACCGGATCGTCTCCACGGGGTTCCTGATACACCATTACGCCTGGTTTATGCGGACCCGGATGCAGACCTGGGTGTCTACAGCAAATTATTGATGATCTACCCCCAGGTAGCCTGAGAAGTGAAACCTGGCGAGACACCAAATCTCAGAAGCCTGTTTACCAGCTTGCTTCTAATGCTGTTCTCGCTACCGGGAATTGCCTCGGAAATCACGGAAAGAACCCTCAACAGCGGACAACTGATTCTCCAGGATATCCCGGAAATTCCACCCGCACTGGCGACCCGGCTGCACCAGTATCAGAACACCCGATCCGCCAGATTTCTTGACTGGACCGAAGATGGAAAGGGTATGTATGTCAGCACCCGGTTTGGTGAAACCGGCCAAATCCATTTTGTCGCCAAGCCCGGAGGCGCTCGTGAGCAACTGACCTGGTTCGAAAATCCAATAGGACAGGTCGTAAAGCGCAATAGCGCTGGCCAACTCGCCTTCACCATGGATCAGAGTGGTGGAGAATTTGACCAGATCTACCTGTTTGACCCCGGCACCGCCACCAGGACTTTGCTCACCGACGGTAAATCACGTAACCGGGTCATTCAATGGAGCCCGGATGGCAAGTGGATGGCCTACCAGTCCACGCGCCGCAATGGCCGCAGCAATGACGTCTGGATCATGAACCCCGAGCATCCGGCGGATGCGGAATTGCTGGTAGAAGCCAAAAATGGCGATTGGTGGGCCCCCGCTGGTTTCAGCGAAGACGGTCGCTATCTTCTGATTCAGCAATTCATAAAGATCGCAGATTCACGTATTTACGTCCTCGACCTGAAAAGCCGGGAAATGCGAATCATGGTTGGAGATGCCGCGAATCCGACGGCCAACAGAGCTGCTGGTTTCGATAAGAGAGGCAAGGGCTTCTTTCTGGTCACCAATTCGCGAGGATTTGCTGCTGAGCTGGCATGGAAATCCTTGGACGCGGATACCGAAGTCGAGTATATCTCGACCCATATTCCCTGGGATGTTACTGATTTCGCACTCAGCGATGACGGTCGCCGCGGAGCATTTGTCATCAATGATGGCGGCATCAGCTGGCTCTACTTGCTCAATGCGGTGTCCCGGCGTTACTCCCGGCTGGAAAGGATGCCCCTGGGTTTAATTTCCAGCCTGGCTTTCCATCCGGACGGCAGGCAGCTGGCGATGAATCTGAACACGTCCCAGACACCCAGTGACGTGTTCGTTCTTAGCCTGGGGAGGAGGGCAACTGATGCCGGCTCGCTGCATCGCTGGACACGCAGTGAAATAGGCGGGCTTGATACGGACCGGTTTGCGCGGCCGGAACTGGTTCGATTTCCGAGTTTTGACCTGGTCAAAAACAAGCCCCGGCAGATACCGGCCTTCGTGTACCGCCCTGATAATGACGGACCCCACCCCGTCATCATCTACATCCATGGCGGCCCGGAAAACCAGCACCGACCGATCTTCAAAAGTACTTTCCAGATGTGGATTGCCGAGCTGGGTGTAGCAGTCATCGCACCCAATATTCGCGGCTCCACCGGTTACGATATTGAATACGTATCACTGGATAATGGCTTCAAGAGAGAGGATGCGGTCAAAGACATAGGTGCCCTGCTGGACTGGATTGCAACACAGCCGGATCTGGATGAGAACCGAGTGGCGGTTTATGGCGGCAGCTACGGGGGGTATATGGCACTGGCTTCAGCAGTCCATTACAGCGACAGACTGAAAGCGGGTGTTGATGTGGTCGGCATCAGTAATTTCGTCACCTTTCTGGAAAATATGGAGGACTACCGCCGCGAATTACGCCGACAGGAATACGGTGATGAGCGTGACCCGGAAATGCGAGCTTTTCTTGAACAAATCAGCCCGTTGAATAACGTTGATCGTATTGAAATCCCCATGCTGGTTGTTCAGGGGCAAAACGATCCGCGGGTGCCGGTAACCGAATCAGAGCAAATCGTCACCGCATTGCGCCGGCAAGGACAGCCCGTCTGGTATATCAACGCACTGAATGAGGGGCACGGATACGACCGTAAGGAAAATCAGGACGTCTTTCAACAGGTGGCCATTCTGTTTTTTCAGCGCTACCTGCTTGAGTGATTTCCTCCGCAGACTTACAGATCAGCTGTTGATATTCTGCAGGCGGCAATTGGATGGAAGGTGCGCTGAGTTAGGCCAGCCAAAGCATGCCCAGGATTGTGATTTTGAAAATATTCCGCTGAAAAACAGATTTCCCGCCAACTGTGCAGGCCGAAATAACCACAAGCGCATATCGGGGTCGGCACCCGTATTTTGCGTCCTGATGGCAATCACCATGATGTCGCAATTTCCAAGAAACTGGACCGAAGACACGAAATTGCTGGGCTGGAACTGATAACCGGTCTGGGCTTGAATATTAATGGTCGAATCGCTCTGGCAGGATTCTTCAATTGCCAGTTTGGCGGAAGCCGCTACGGACAAGCCTTCAGCTACTTTTGTGCGAATGGTGTAATCCTGGTAGGAAGGAATCGCAATCGAGACCAGGATCGCGATAATCGCAACAACGATCATCAATTCGAGCACCGTGAACCCTTTCAGCTTGCCTGTGTTTACGCCCATGATTCGAAACTCCGTTTCTGTCTTTGCAACTCCTTTTGAAATCAGGCACATGCGCCGTTTCCGTCGACAAAGATCAATGCACCTGTATTTAATATGCAAAATTAGCGCCAGAACCTGTCCGGCAACCAATAATCAACGGCTTACTGCTAATTTGATTTTAGTACGCTAAAGGTTGCCGCCATTTTTCCCTGAAAATCGTCAGTCTGAGACAAACTTTGTCAGCTTGAAGTACAAGACGCTGAAGGTACTGGTAGTACATCGTTCAAACAAGTGAGCGGCAAAACAATGGCCTGGGGTATAGCGACTGGTCGTTTTGAATACGGACTCTGATCATGCGGAAAATGAAGACCGATTTGTGCTCTTGGGGCTCAGTGCCAAATTCCGGAACCGCCGGGTGTCCAGAATCTCGTTCCGACTCAATAATTCTCCCTATGGCGCCACAGCGCTGTTTCATGGGATTGAGCTTGGCTCTGACGCTGCTGCAGGCTGGCGAGAGGCCGGGAACAACAGCAATACGACCAGACCGGAAGCCAACATCGCCAAACCGACCAGCCAAAACGTTGCTTCCAGCACCTGCGCCCATTGCGCCAGCAATCCCATCAACAAGGCTCCGACCGCATAACCGAAATCACGCCAGAAACGGTAAACCCCGAGCAGGCTGCTTCGTTGCGCAGGCGGGCTTACATCAGCGACTGCTGCGCCCAGTGTTGGATAGAGCATCGCCATACCAAAGCCAATGAAACCGGCTTCAACTGTCCAGACCCACACCATCGAGGTAAAAGGCAACGCCAGTACGCCGACACCACACAGCCACATACCGCCCACTATGAATGGTTTGCGCCCATAACGATCAGAAGCCGGGCCGGTAATCAATTGTGATGCTCCCCAAACCAATGCGTAAACACCGATGATGGAACTGCCCTGAATCAGCGTCAAACCCTGCGACAGGAACCAAACCGGAAGGATGATCCAGACCAGTGCGTCGGTAAACTTTTCAACCAGGCCTGCCTGATTAAGTGCGACCAGGCGCTTGTCCTGCCAGCTTGCATACAAAAACAATTTTTTCAGCGAAGCATCCTGCGCTACACCCTTGCCTGCATCCGGCGTTGAATCCGGGGCAGTCGACGCATGCGCCAATGCCCAGGGGAGGGTTTCACGCACCAGTAATATCGCCAGTGTCAGGCCCATCAAAATGACGACCGTCCCAAATAGGAACAAGCCTGTCCGTGCACCGTAAACGCTGACCAGCCACGCGGTCACTAAGCCCGCAATCGCTACTGCCGCGTAACCTGAAAACTCGTTCATGCCGTTGACCAGGCCTTTTTGACTCAGGTGCGTCATATCCAGCTTGCTGTTAAGTGTCATCGACCAGCACAAGCCCTGGTTCACACCCAGCAGGGCCGTTGCAAAGACCACCCAGGACCAACTGGTTGCATACATCAGGAGAAACGGGATAGGTAGTGCGACCAGCCAACCGGCTATCAGGATGCGTTTTCGGCCGAATTGGTCGGCAAACCGCCCGGCCAGCAGGTTCATGCTCGACTTTACCAATCCAAAAACCACCACAAAAGAAGTTAACAGGAAAAACTGTTGCTCACCCAGACCGAATTCGGTTTCCGCCAGGCCGGGAACCACGGTACGCGTCATGCCGATGGTCAGGCCAACCAGGAACACTTGGAGCAACTGGTAAAGAATTTGTGTGGAATTGGCGCGGATACCGTGCTGAAGGGGGCTGCTGGATGGCATTTAGATTCACCTGGGCGGAATACGACTTGCATCATACCCCGTAAGCTTCCCTGTCAAGTGGGCAGCTCAGAAGTTAGCACTACCGGTGTGATGATAGCAGGAGGAACTAATGAGATGTCCGAATCCAGGGGTAGCTTACCTTGGGACCGGGGACATTTATTGTTGATATGACTTGGTTCTTTCGCGACCGGGCTTGAACCTGTGGCCCCCAGATTAGGAAGCTGACACTGAACGCTTTGTGAATCAGCGTTTGACTTTTTTACGTAGCTGCTCCAGCGCCTGCAACTGGGCAATTGCCTCGGCCAGCTTGGCCTGGGCTTCTGCCACTTCCATGTCGCCGGTTCGATCCTGCAACTCGCGCTCGGCTTCTTCCTTTGCTCTTATCGCCGCGGCTTCGTCCAGGTCATCGGCCCGTACAGCGGTATCTGCCAACACGGTGATGATGTGTGGTTGTACTTCAAGAATTCCGCCGCCGACGAAGAAGAAAACCTCTTCGCCATCGGGCTGCTGTACGCGCACCGGTCCGGCTTTGAGTTGGGTGATCAGTGGCGCGTGGCGCGGACTGATTCCCAGCTCGCCCACCACGCCCGTGGCGAAAACCATCGAGGCCTCACCGGAATAGATCTCCTCGTGCGCGCTTACAATGTCACATCGGATGGTTTTACTCATACCAATTCACTCAACCCAATTTCACTCAATACCTGACTTCAACAATCGGTTCAGGCTGCTGCCTGTTCCATTTCTTTGCCTTTGGCGACAGCTTCTTCGATACCGCCAACCATGTAAAAGGCCTGCTCTGGCAAGTAGTCGTACTCACCCTCAACGATTCCCTTGAACCCACGAATCGTGTCTTTAAGTGACACGTATTTGCCTGGAGAGCCGGTGAAAGTTTCGGCTACGGAGAATGGCTGTGACAGAAACCTTGCCACTTTGCGGGCGCGGGAAACGGCCTGCCTGTCTTCCTCGGATAACTCGTCCATACCGAGAATGGCGATGATGTCTTTCAGTTCTTTGTAGCGCTGCAATACGGCCTGTACCGCGCGGGCTACGTCGTAATGCTCCTGGCCGATCAAGTTCGGATCCAGCAGGCGCGAGGTGGAATCCAGCGGATCAACAGCCGGGTAGATGCCCTGTTCGGCAATCTGCCGGCTCAGAACCAGCGTCGCGTCCAGATGGGCAAAGGTGGTGGCCGGTGAAGGATCCGTCAAGTCATCGGCGGGTACGTACACGGCCTGGAAAGAGGTGATGGAACCGGTCTTGGTGGTCGTAATGCGCTCCTGCAGCAGGCCCATTTCCAGGGCCAGCGTGGGCTGATATCCCACCGCTGAAGGCATGCGGCCCAACAAGGCAGATACTTCCGTTCCTGCCAGTGTGTAGCGGTAAATATTGTCGATGAACATCAATACATCACGACCTTCATCACGGAACTCCTCGGCGATGGTCAGGCCGGTCAGGGCCACGCGCAGCCGGTTTCCCGGTGGTTCGTTCATCTGGCCGTAGACCAGTGATACTTTGCTGAGTACGTCTGCATCTTTCATTTCGTGGTAAAAGTCGTTGCCTTCCCGTGTTCGCTCACCCACGCCGGCAAATACGGAAAAACCACTGTGCTCAATCGCGATGTTTCGGATCAATTCCATCAGCGTCACGGTTTTGCCCACGCCGGCGCCACCGAACAAGCCGACTTTGCCGCCTTTGACAATGGGCAGGATCAGATCAATAACCTTGATGCCCGTTTCCAATGTGTCATTGCCACCGGCCTGCTCTTCGTATGACGGTGGTTTGCGGTGAATGGGCATGCGCTTTTCTTCACCGATGGGGCCGGCCTCATCAATGGGGCGTCCCATCACGTCCATGACTCGACCCAGGGTTTTCTCACCCACAGGTACCATGATGGCTTCACCGGTATTGCTCACACTCAAGCCGCGCTTCAGGCCGTCGGTGGAACCCAGCGCTATCGTGCGAACGACGCCGTCACCCAGTTGCTGCTGTACTTCCAGCATGATGTCTGTTCCGTCTATGGTCAGCGCATGAAAAATCCTGGGCATCGCGTCACGGGGAAATTCCACGTCGACGACAGCACTAATTACCTGAACAATCAATCCACCACTCATAGTTTTTGCTCCATAAATTCTGTATTCATATCTAAACGGCTGCCGCACCGCTGACGATTTCCGAGATTTCCTGGGTGATCGACGCCTGGCGTGCCTTATTGAAGATCAGTGTCAGATCATCGATCAACTCGCCTGCGTTATCGGTTGCATTCTTCATTGCGATCATCCGCGCTGCATGCTCGGAGGCCAGGTTTTCAAGCACCGATTCGTATACCAGGGACTCGATGTAGCGCACCAGCACCATGTCGAGCAGAGACTCAGCGTCAGGCTCATAGATGTAGTCCCAAATATCGCGGATTTCCTCGTCATCCGTATCCGGCAAAGGCAGCAACCGTTCCAGGGTCGGTTTCTGGGTCATCGTGTTGATGAAATCGTTGTACACGATGTACAAACGGTCGAGCGTTCCATCACGATAAGCGTCCAGCATCACCTTGATCGCACCGATCAGATCCTCGATCTGGGGCTTTTCGCCCAGGCCGCTGGCGTGCGCGGCAATCTCGACTTTAAGGTTTTTGAAGAACGCCGATGCCTTCTTGCCCAGTGTGACCAGGCTGATTTGCGCGCCTTTGCCCTGCCATTCGCCGATATCGCTCAGCACCATTCTGAACAGGTTGGTGTTCAGGCCGCCGCACAATCCCCGATCTGTGGACACGATGATGTATCCGACTTTTCTGACCTCTTCCCGCTCAATCGTGAACGGGTGACGATACTCCGGGTTAGCCTTGCTCATATGGCCCATCACGCGGCGCATCATCCGCCCGTAAGGCCGAGCGGCGTTCATCAAAACCTGTGATTTACGGATCTTGCTCGCAGAGACCATCTCCAGCGCCGAGGTTACCTTGCGGGTATTCTCGATGCTGCGAATTTTGGTGGTGATTTCCTTGCCGCCTGCCATAGGACTACTCCGCTACGCTCCGGTCAGCTTCAATAAATACATTCATCCGGATGTTCACCAGGACCCAGTCGATTTGAATTCATCTACGGCTGCTTTCATCTGCGCCTCGAGTTCATCATTCCAGTCGCCTTCGGCCATGCTCTCCATAAATTCCGCCTGGGAGTTATTCATGTAATCCAGCAATGCGCTTTCAAATGAACTCACTTTGGCCAGCTCGACATCGTCCATGTAGCCGCGGTCGGCCGCGAACAGGGAAACCGCCATTTCGGCAACGGACATCGGGCTGTATTGAGCCTGCTTCATCAATTCGGTCACGCGTTGGCCGCGTTCCAGCTGGGCACGGGTCGCGTCATCCAGGTCAGAGGCGAACTGGGCAAAAGCTGCCAGTTCGCGGTACTGAGCCAGGGCCAGTCGTACACCGCCACCGAGCTTCTTAATCACCTTGGTCTGGGCCGCTCCGCCTACTCGTGACACGGACAATCCGGCGTGAACCGCCGGGCGAATGCCGCCGTTGAACAGGTCGGTTTCCAGGAAAATCTGGCCGTCCGTGATGGAAATTACGTTGGTTGGAACGAATGCCGAAACATCACCTGCCTGGGTCTCGATGATCGGTAATGCCGTCAGTGAGCCCGTTTTGCCCTTGACCTTGCCGTCAGTAAACCTTTCAACCCATTCCTCGTTAACACGTGCCGCACGCTCCAGCAGGCGCGAGTGCAGGTAAAACACATCGCCCGGATAGGCTTCGCGGCCCGGCGGACGGCGTAACAGCAGGGAAACCATGCGATAGGCCCAGGCCTGTTTGGTCAGATCGTCATAAATAATGAGGGCATCTTCACCACGATCGCGGAAATACTCGCCCATGGTGCAGCCTGAATACGGTGCAATGTATTGCATGGCCGCAGATTCGGAAGCCGAGGCATTAACCACGATGGTGTATTCCATGGCGCCATGTTCTTCCAGCTTGGCGACCACGTTGGCCACGGTAGACTGTTTCTGACCGATGGCTACATAGATGCACTTGATGCCGGATTTAGCCTGGTTGATGATGGTATCGATGGCGATCGCTGATTTGCCGACCTGGCGATCGCCAATGATCAACTCCCGCTGACCTCGGCCGATTGGAACCATAGAATCGATAGACTTCAGACCGGTCTGAACCGGCTGATCGACTGATTTACGCCAGATCACACCGGGCGCGACTTTTTCAATCGGTGCGAAGCCGTCATTTTCAATCGGACCCTGGCCGTCGATGGGATTACCCAGTGCGTCCACCACGCGCCCCAACAGGCCGCGGCCCTGGGGCACTTCGAGGATACGCCCGGTGCACTTGACCGTATCGCCTTCAGTGATGTGTTCGTAGTCGCCCAGAATTACTGTACCAACCGAGTCACGCTCAAGGTTGAGCGCCAAACCAAACGTGTTTCCCGGAAACTCGATCATCTCGCCTTGCATGGCGTCTTCCAGGCCGTGTATGCGGGCAATACCGTCGGAAACACTGACCACAGTGCCTTCATTGCGTGTTTCGGCTGAAATATTCAGCTCTTCAACACGTTGCTTGATTAGCTCGCTGATTTCAGATGGATTCAATGTCGTCTGCATCGTCTTTTTCCTGTTTGATCACCACCGGGGCAATGATCGTTTTAAAATAAACTTCCCTAGGAGCCTGTCGGGTTTAACCGATTGTAGCGAGGGAAAGCCGATTTGAGTCAGATTTTTCGGTATTTTGAGGCAAATAGCACCGCTATTAAACGAAAAATAGCGGGAAATCTGACCAAACTCGGCTTATCCGCAGTAAATCATGTTAAACCCGACAGACTCCTAATGGGAAAGGCTTTGTTCCAACTTGCGCAAGCGGCCCAGCAATGAGCCGTCGATCACCTGATCGCCGGCGTAAATCACCGCACCACCCAGTACGCCAGGGTCGATCTCACTTTCCAGTTCAATCTCGCTTTCAAAGCGTTTTGCCAGCGCGTCCCGCATACGGGATGATTGCTCCTCTTCCAGTGGCACGGCGGATACGACGCGTACAAGCAATCGTTTTTCCGCTTGCTGACGCAGGAGGCGATAAAGCACCGTAATTTCAGGCAGAAGAGGCAAACGGCCATTGGAACCCAGCACCGAAAGAAATCCCAGGAACTTTTCGTTGAAGCTCTCTCCGCCAATGTCAGCCAGCAACTTGGCCACTCGCTTGGCCCCGACGTGCGGGCTTTCGAGCAAAACAGACACGGTCTCTTCAGTCGCGATAAGCCCGGCCAGGGTCAACATATCATCCCAGGCAGCCAGGTCATTGTTGTCGTCGGCTAATCCAAAGGCCGCCTTTGCGTAGGGGCGAGCAAAAGTCGTGAGTTTGCTCATATCTCGGCAATCAACTTGTCGAGCAATTCGCGGTGGGTCTCAGGGTCAACTTCTCTTTCCAGAATCTTCCCGGCGCCGAGCACGGCCAAGCTGGCAACTGCAGAACGCAATTCTTCCCGCGCCTGGTTGCTTGCCTGGACAATATCCGCCTCGGCGGCAGTGACCTGGCGTTGACGCTCGGACAGTGCATCGTCCTTGGCCTGGTCAAGAATCTGTGTGTGACGCTGATTGGCTTGCTCGACAATTCCGCTGGCCTTGTCCCGTGCCTCACGAATCTTCTCTTCGACCGTAACTCTTGCTGCATCGAGTTCTTTCTCGGCACGGTCGGAAGCTGCCAAACCCTCGGCAATGCGCTCCCGTCGCTCGTCCATCGCCTGTAACAGCGGTGGCCAGATGAACTTCATGCAGAACCACACGAAGATCATCATCGCGATCGACTGCAAAATTAACGTGGCATTGATATTCATGCCTTACCTCGTTCTGATTGTTTTATTACCCCGCCCGAATTGCCGGGAGGATTCCAGTCTGCGGCCGTACAAACCGGCCACCAGCCTTATTTATCCGCCAGCAACCTTGAGTGCGTCTTGCAGTTGAGCGACAAACGGGTTTGCGAATGTGAAGAACAACGCAATACCCACACCGATCATTGCAACAGCATCCAGCAAGCCAATGGCCAGGAAGAATTTACCCTGCAACATCGGCGCCAATTCAGGCTGACGTGCAGAACCTTCCAACAGACGGCCGCCAAGAATACCAACGCCGATACCAACACCCAGTGCGCCCAGGCCGATGAGCAGTGCCACGGCGATAGCGGTCATTCCAATTACAATTTCCATCGATAACTCCCGTTTTCAGAGATTAATGCCAAAAAAATCATGTTAAAAGCTACTTACAAAACCCTAATAAAAAATTGTTCAATGGTGCTCGTGAGCCATGCTCAGGTACACGATGGTCAGCATCATGAAAATAAATGCCTGCAAGGTCACTATCAGCAGGTGGAAAACCGCCCAGCCGAAGTGCAACAATTGCCCGCCCAGGAACGCCATGCCGCCCACCAAAAACATTTCTGCCAAAAGCAGCCACAGTGTTTTACTGGTTTCAAGTTTGCCTTTCAGGTTCAGCCATAACGTAGCGAATATGGCTAGGGTTGAAATCACCCAGAACCAGGCCGGGATATGCTCACCGAATATCGAGCTCAGACCGCTGGCCACAAACCCGGAGCCTGCGGTAAAAATCAAGGCGATCAGAATGAAAATTAGTTCCCCTGCGTAGAGGTTTCCGAAAAGGCGCAGACCCAACGATACCGGCTTGGCAATCAGCGAGACCAACTCCAATAAAAGATTGGGGAGGAAAAACATGATTTTGCCTGCCAGGCTGTTCGAGGCGAATGGCTGCCCGGTTAGTTCGGCGATGAAACCCCTGATGCCCTTGACCTTGATGCTGAAGTAGATGATCAGGAAGAACACCGTGATCGCCATACCCATGGTGGCGTTCACATCGGTGGTCGGCACCACCTTCTGATAATGAATGCCGGCCGAAGTCGCCAGGAAGGGGAGCCAGTCAACCGGGATCAGATCCATGAAATTCATGAAGAAAACCCAAACGAACAGGGTCAGTGCCAATGGCGCGATAAACTTGCTGGTGCCGTGAAAGGATTCCCGAACGCTGTTATCAACAAACTCGACAATGATTTCAATCGCTGACTGGAACCGCGTGGGCACGCCGGAATTAGCTTTTTTGGCCACGCTGTGGAACAGGAAGAAAAAAGTGAACCCCAGAAACACGGCCCAGAACAGGGTATCCACGTTGAATGCCCAGAAACCCATGGCTTTTGCTTCTTCGGCCGAATGAGCCAGGCCCCAACTACCGTCCGAATGCTGACCAAAGGTCAGGTTCTGAAGGTGGTGCCTGATGTATTCACCTTGTGTGATGTTTTCGCTGCCGCTTGCCATTCCAAGTCCTGCTTTCTGATTCCTGCTTGTTATTGCCTTTATGCCGGTGGGGCTGCGGCTTCGCCGCCCACTCCGTAGGTGTGTCCAAATACACGAAAATCAAGTGCATCTAACGAAAAAATTAGTGCCCCTGGAAAGCCTGTGCCAATCCAACCCGGGCCGCAACAAGAACGCTGATCATACCCAGGAAAAAATAAGCGGCCGCCAGCGGCTTCACCCAAATGAACACTGCCGCACATAATATCCCGGTCAGCGCCAATTTGCCGAACTCCGCCAAAGCGGCCGCGCCCAGAAACGCCGCACTGTCACCGCCGATTTTTCTTGCCACGAGAAACGTAAATACCAGTCCCGGCACATAGGCCGCCAGACCGCCAAAAAACGATGAATAGGCTGCCACGGGGCTTACAACCAGTAGCACAAGGGCCAGCAAAACCATCACCAGAGACTGAATTCTCAGGCTCCTGGCCAAACGGGTCCCGGTCGCTTCGACCGGCGGAACCTGGTTCATTCCTGCCTCCGGCAAATCACAAAATCAACCGCCTTCAGATCGATGCAAAGACAAGCGAAACAATTTGCGGTTAAAGACCGCTCATTTTAACACTTCAAGATTAGCCGCGGCAACGAAAAAGCGGCTTGAATTCAGTAATTTACCCAATGACTGGTTTATTGCGGGGGGGCGACTGGCGACACATTACTCGGAGAGGTTCAGACGCTCGAGGATGCCGTCAAATTCATCCGCATTGTTGTAGGAGATGATCAGCTTCCCTTTCCCGGATGCCTGGTGGTTGATTTTGACTTTGGCGCCGAGGTTTTCGCCCAGACGGTTCTGTAAACGAAGGATATCCGGATCGATCCTTCGGCCAGGCTGTTTTTTTGGCTGAAGCAGGCGCCGGACCAGATTTTCTGTTTCCCGCACCGAGAGTTTCCCATTGACCACTTCGCGTGCCGCCTCGACCTGGAGATGCTCATCCAGAGAAAGCAGGGCCCGGGCGTGACCCATTTCGATGGTACGGACATCCACCATGTCCTTGACTTCCTGCACCAACTCCAGCAATCGCAGCAGATTGGAAACAGCTGATCTTGACCGCCCCACAGCATCCGCCGCTTCCTGATGTGTCATCTGGAAGTCATCGATCAGGCGTCGCAGGGCTGTGGCTTCTTCCAGCGGGTTCAGGTCTTCACGCTGAATGTTCTCTATCAGCGACATCGCGACAGCTACTTGGTCCGAGACATCCCGCACGACTGCCGGAATGGTGTCAATTTTAGCCAACTGGGCCGCCCGCCACCGGCGTTCGCCGGCTATGAGTTCAAATTCACCCTTGCCCATTGCACGAACCACGATGGGCTGGACAACCCCTTGTGCCCTGATGGAGCTTGCAAGTTCCTCCAGTTTGTCTTCATCAAATACCGACCGGGGTTGATAACGCCCTGGGTGGATTACATCAAGCGGAAGCCGCCTGAGTTCTTCGCCTGATGCTTGCTCCGTGACATGCCTCAAGGTTGACTGGCTTAACATGGAGCTGAGGTTACGCCCCAGCGCAGGTTTTTTTCGTGCAGTCATCGGGAAGCCTCTGATCTATTCATGTATTTGTATCCTGATTCTAAGCCGATTCTTTCTTTTCATAACGACGAAGCATTTCTCCCGCCACCGCCAGGTGTGCCAGCGCACCTTTTGAGCTCGGGTCGTACAGCAAAACAGGAAGCCCATAACTGGGCGCCTCAGCGACCCGAATATTGCGGGGTACCCGCGTCCGGTAAACAAGGTCTCCGAAATTCTCGATCAATTGGTCTGACACTGCGGTGGCGAGGTTATTGCGGCCATCATACATGGTGCGCAGCAAACCCTCGATAGCGAGATTCGGGTTAACTGCGGAGCGGATCTGTTCAATTGTATTGAGCAAGGCGGTAAGTCCTTCAAGGGCATAATATTCACACTGCATCGGGATCAAAACACTGTCGGCCGCGGCCAGGGCGTTCAGGGTCAACATGTTCAGTGACGGCGGACAATCGATAAAGATCCAGGCATATTGTGCGAGCACCGGCTCCAGGGCTCGTTTCAATGCAAATTCACGCTCTTCCTGCTGCAACAGAAATACTTCCGCAGCCGTGAGGTCACTATTGGACGGCAGAAGGTCAAAATTCATCCCTTTTGGCCGTAGAAACGTCTCCTGCAAGCTGCGTTCGCCAAGCAATACTTCACAGGCTGATACCATCAGTTTGCGCGTATCGATGCCGCAACCGGTTGTGGCATTGCCCTGCGGGTCCAGATCCAGCAGAGCCACCGGGTAATTCATGCCGGCAAAAGCAGCTGCCAGGTTGACGCAGGTGGTGGTCTTGCCGACCCCCCCTTTCTGGTTCGCTACTGCTATGATTCGGGCTGTCATTGGGGACCTTTAGCTTAAATTCTGATTGATGGACATAATGACGAGGTGGCGCTCCTCTTGCAATCCCGGCACCTCAAGTTTTTCGACAGAGCCAAGTCGAACCCAGTCCGGTAAAGCCTCAATCTCGATTTCAGGATACTTTCCTTTCATGGCGAGAAGCGTTGTTCTATCAGTCGCGAGGTGCCGTGACGCTTCAACAAACTCACGGAGTTTCGAAAAAGCCCGGCTGATGATACTTGTGGGTATATCCTCCGCCTGCCACGTCTCCAATCGCACTTGTACCGGTCGGATGTTACTCAATTTCAAGCGCCGCTTCACGTGACTTAGAAAACGGATTTTTTTACCCGTACTGTCCAGCAATGTGACCGTTAGATCCGGCCGCATTATGGCTAATGGAACACCGGGTAATCCGGCACCCGTACCCGCATCGAGCAAGTGTTCACAACGAATCCACGGCAGCACGGAAAGCGAGTCCAGCAAGTGGCGCGAGACCATTTCTAACGGATTCCGGATTGCGGTCAGGCTGTAGCTCGCATTCCACTGAACCAGCAACTCCAGGTAGGAAAGCAACTGCCGGACCTGCCCCGGGTCGGCCTCTTTTCCAGGCAGCGCTTTGAGACCCGCTACCAGGGACCGTTCAAGGGGTTCCAGGCGGGTCAATTCAAGCCGGCGGATTTCATCTGTGAGGCGATTTTCTTCGCAATATCCGCTGCAGCGTCAGAATGTTCCAAATCCTTGGTCTCAGTCACAATACGCCAGACGGGTTCCCCGGTCTCAATATCATAGTAACTGGATTCAACCAGTGCAGACATTTTGTAATCAGCCCAGCCCGGGCCCTGGTGGATGGTATAAACGTCGGTAAAACCAGTGAAATAAGGCCGGCCCCAACTGTAGGCCATTCCACTGCCGATATGTTCGGCCCAGTAATCGGAACGGACATAGCTCTCCGATTTGCCGCCACCTGAATAAAACAAAACAACAATGCCGTCAACTTCCTGGGATTTGAACAACTCGACGGCAACATCCGGGTCAATCTCACCCCGGATTCCCCCGCTCAATCCGGGAAGATTGCTTGCTGGTACGGCAGGCGTTCCCTTATCTCGCAATATTTTCGCAATATCGATTTCAACTGCTTTACGCGTCAACGCATCCGGCAGAACAACGATTACGGCAACTTTGTCCGGTTTATTGTCTATCGGTTTGTCCGTCATCCAGTTGTCCACCACCGATGTATGCGCACAGGCTCCAAGTAGCAGGCTAATGAATGCCGCGGCAAGAACAGATCGGCCTGCGCCGGAGTATTTTTTCAGTTTCATAGAGGCTCCCTGGTGTGGTGCATCGCATTTTATGGTCTTTTCAACCGGACGCAGTCCCTTAGGCCGAAAAGCCAGCTCACAATGCCGGATCAGACGGGCATCTTAACGCATGATGCGTCATTACGAAATCCCGGAATCTTCTCCCGAGGCGCTTAGCTGAATGGAAAGATCCAGATCTTCTGCCCGGTGACAGGCTACCCAGTCACCGTTTTCCATACGCCGTAGTGCAGGAACATCTGATTCACAGCGACTGACCCTGTAAGGGCATCGTGTATTAAATATGCACCCACTGGGTGGATCAAAGGGCGAAGGCATGTCCCCGGTCAGCCAGTTGTCCTGCCGTGCCTGCGCTGCAAGTTTCGGATCGGGGATTGGCACGGATCTGATCAATGCGTTGGTATAAGGATGCAGCGGACGCCGGTACAGTGCGTCCCGTTGTGACAACTCCATACTGCTGCCCATATACATCACCATAATCCGGTCGCTGATGTGTCTCACCAGCGACAAGTCATGGGCGATAAAGATCAGGGCCAGGCCCAGTTTGCTCTGGAGATCTTTAAGCAAGTTGATGATTTGGGCCTGAATGGATACATCCAGTGCACTGACCGGCTCGTCGCAAATGACCAGTTTGGGATTGAGTATCAGCGATCGCGCTATGCCAATTCGCTGGCATTGCCCGCCGGAAAACTCGTGTGGGTAACGGTTGATCTGATTTGGCAGCAAGCCCACCATTTTCAACATGCCTTTGACCCGCTCCTTTACCTGCACCGAAGCCATATTGGGATAAAAAGTCCACAAAGGCTCCGCGATGATATCGCCGGCGGTCATACGCGGATTCAAGGAGGCCACCGGATCCTGGAATACGATTTGAATTTCTTTGCGTTTCTGCCGCAGCGCCTCTTCATCCAGTAAGGTAAGATCTTCTCCCTCCCACATCACCCTTCCGCGGTTTGATTTGATCAAGCCCAGAATAGCCCTTGCAAGGGTTGATTTTCCGGAACCGGTCTCCCCGACAATCCCCAGGGTTTCACCCGGATTGAGATCAAAACTGATGCCGTTGACCGCCCTCAAAACACGCTCTTTGCGGTGAAACAGGCCGCCGGTATAACTGGTGAAGTCCACGACCAAATCCTGAACCCGTAAAACCGGAGTATTCATTCGGCAGTCTCCGTGGAATCTTCCTCTGTGCTGGGCCGCCGCGTAACCGGCCCCCCGTCATCAAGGGTCATGTCGATAAAACAACGACTCTGGCGTCCATCTTGCGCCACCTGCAAGGGCGGGTCTTCGCTGCAAACATCCATCACCCTGGTGCATCTCTCGCGGAAACGACAACCACTGCCAGTGTCTAAAAGATTGGGCGGATTACCCGGTATGGAATGAAGTTCACCATCGGCTGGTTGATCCATGCGCGGCACCGAAGCAAGCAAGCCCTGGGTGTAAGGATGTTGAGGGCGGTAAAATATATCTTCGATGCTACCGGTTTCAACCAGTTGCCCGGCATACATCACCAGCACCCGGTCACATACCTCTGCTACTACGGCCAGGTCGTGGGTGATTAAAATCAGTGACATATTGGATTTTTGCCGTAACTCACTTACCAACTGGGTGATCTGGGCCTGCACCGTGACATCCAGTGCAGTCGTGGGCTCATCAGCAATCAACAAGCTCGGCTCACAGAGCAGCCCCATGGCGATCATCACTCTTTGCCGCATTCCCCCTGAAAACTCGTGAGGATATTGTTTTATACGTTCTTCTGCCGCCGGAATCCGTACCGCACGTAACATTTCGACCGCATGTGCACGGGCCTCCTTGCGACGCAGACCCTGGTGATATGTGATCACTTCCACCATTTGTTTCTCGATGGTCAAAAATGGATTGAGCGAAGTCATCGGGTCCTGAAAAATCATTGCAATTTCACGGCCCCGGATTTTGTTCAGCTCTTTCCGCGACATTTTCATCAGGTCCTGCCCGTTAAATTCAGCCTTGCCTTGCGCCGAACCGTTTTCTGCCAACAGGCCCATGATCGCCATGACGGCCTGGCTTTTCCCGGCGCCTGACTCGCCGACAATAGCAAGGCTTTCACCGCGTTTTACGCTGAAATCAAGCCCGTCAACTGCCAGCACCTCCCCCTCCGGCGTATTAAACCTGACCTCCAGACCTGTCACTTCAAGCAAGGCCATCAGAGCCGGTCCTTGGGATCCAGCGCGTCCCGCATCCCGTCGCCTATGTAGTTGAAGCAATACAGCGTAATGGTCAGAAAGGCAGCCGGAAAAATCAGAGTCCATGGTGCGGACTCCATATCCTGCGCACCATCATTTACCAGTGCACCCCAGGAGCTCATGGGCTCCTGGACACCAAGCCCGAGAAAGCTCAGAAAGGATTCAACCAGTATGACCTGTGGAATGGTCAGCGTGACGTAAACCATTACCACGCCCAGCAGATTGGGAATAATGTGGCGGCGAATGATGGCGTTGTGATCAACGCCGCAGGCCCGTGCGGCTTCCACGAATTCTGTGTTCTTCAAGCCCAGTGTCTGTCCACGCACAATCCTTGCCATATCCAGCCAGTTGACTGCGCCAATGGCCACAAAAATCAACACAATATGCCGCCCGAAGACCACCATCAGAAGAATCACGAAAAACATAAAAGGCAGTGCATAAACGATATCCACCATGCGCATCATGATGCGATCGGTCAATCCTCCGTAGTACCCGGCTATTGCGCCATAGGACACTCCGATTACCAGGCTGACCAGTGTTGCCACCAGACCAACCATCAGTGAGATGCGCCCGCCCTCAAGCGTGCGAACGAGAATGTCGCGACCGACTGAATCCGTGCCAAACCAATGCCCTGTCTCCAGGCTGGGGGGGGCGGAAGTGTTGTCCCAATCGGTAAAGTCACCTTCCCAGGGCGACAGTTCCGGCCCGATCAATACCAGCAGAAGCATGGTCCCCATGATGATTCCACTGACCACAGCGGCCCGGTTTTTCAACAGGCGATGCCAGGCATCCACCCACAGTGACCGGCCGCGGATATCATCCTTGATCATTGCCGCCGCAAACGGATCTGTTTCTTGAATGTCTACACTGTCGTTCATTGCGCCTCGTTGTATCGAATTCTCGGGTTCATCCAGGCATACAGGATGTCCACAATGAAATTGAGCAGGATGATGATGACGCCATAAAAAATCACCACCCCCATGACCAGCGTGTAATCACGATTCAGGGCCCCCTGGACAAAGTAACTACCCAGGCCCGGAATGCTGTAGATGCGTTCAATGACAACCGACCCCGTGATCAAACCCGCGGTGGCCGGCCCCATGAATGAAATCACCGGCAACAGCGCTGGTTTGAGTGCGTGCCTGCTGATGACCAGGTATTCCGGCAAGCCTTTTGCTCTTGCCGTACGAATATAGTTGCTGTGGAGAATCTCGATCATGCTGCCGCGGGTCAGGCGGGCAATGTAGGCGATCGCCGGAAGAGCCAGAGTGATAACCGGTAAAACCATGCGTTGAACAGACCAGTCCCATCCACCCGCCGGCAACCAGCCTGCATAAACGGCAACCACCAGAATCAGCAGCGGCGCAACCACAAAATTCGGGATGGAAACACCCAGCATGGCGACCCCCATGAGGGAGTAATCTACCGCTGAGTTTTGCCTCATGGCAGCGACAATGCCAATCAGGGTTCCCAGGAAAAAGGCCAGCATCATGGCCAGGCCCCCAATCGTCATGGATACCGGGAAACCTTGGGCGATGAGCTCATTTACGGTCCAGTCCTTGTACTGAAATGATGGCCCGAAATCCAGTGTTACGATCTGCCCAAGATAACGAAAATATTGCTGTATCAGCGGCTCATCCAGGTGATATTTGGCGTCCAGATTTGCCCTTATTTCAGGTGGCAGGATTTTTTCACTGTCGAAGGGACCACCCGGAGCCAGTCGAATCAGGAAAAACGCGATCGTGATCAACACCAGCAACGTTGGAATCAATCCGATCAGGCGGCTGACCGTATGTCGCAATATTCCTTCCTGCCTCACTGTTTCTCCTCTTGAATTATCATTTCGCCACCTGCTGGCTCTTCTTCGCCTGCAGGTTCTTCTTCGCCTGCTGGCTCTTCCTCAACTACCGTTCCTTCTTTTCTGGATTTCAATTTAAACATATAGCGTGACAGGTGGTGATCCATGACATTGTTTTGCCAGCCTCTCAAGTGCTGATCAACCAGGCGCTTGGTAACATAGGAATAAATCGGGATGATGGCAAAATCTGTCAACAAAATCCGCTCCGCCTCGAACATCAATCGCGACCTGCGGGCTCGTATCCGCTCAGTTCCTACTTCATCCAGCACCGCGTCAAAAATGCTGTTGCTGTAACCGTAATCATTGCGTCCATCCCCGGTCCTGAAAAATTCGAGAAAACTGTATGGGTCATTGTAATCGCTGATCCAGCCGGCCCTGAAAACCTGCGTGATGACTTTTTGTTGCCGGTTCTGCAGGAAAACCCTGAATTCTTCGTTAACCAGGGAGGTGATAACCCCCAAAACCTGCTTCCACATGGATGCGATCGCCAGGGCAATTTTCTTGTGATTCTCGCTGCTGTTGTAACGAATTTCAATTCGCAGTGGATTCTCTTCCGAATAGCCTACTTGTTCATACAGGCGACGCGCCTCTTCATTTCTTCGTTCCTGGGTCCAGTCTGCATACTCAGGCACGAAGGGTATGTAATCCTCGATTCCCGGGGGTATCAAGGCGAAAGAGGGCTGTTCTCCGAACTGCGTTACCTTGTCGGTAATGATCTGACGGTCGATGGCAAAGATCAGAGCTTGCCGCAATTCCGGGTTTTGAATGAACGGCTCAGCTTCGAGATTGAACCCGAAAAAGTAGGAACCCATCCAGGGGCTGATCACGAGTTCGTCGGCATAGTTGCGCTTCAACCAGGCAAACTGGTTGTTCGGTACCTCGTTTGTCCAGTCCAACTCACCCGAACGAAATTGGGTGACTTCGACAGAAACATCTTCAATGGGTAAGTAAATCACCTGATCTATAATGGTGTTTTCAGCCTCCCGGTATAAGGGGTTCTTCGTCAGTACAACGGAAACCCGGTGTTTCCAGTCTGTGAGTACATAAGCACCATTGGAAACCAACTGCCCCGGGCGGGAAAACCCGTCACCAAATTCTTCCAGGTTTTTGCGATTAAGCGGATAGGCTACCGGGTGCGTTAACAATCCGAGAAAATAAGGCGTCGGACCGGTCAAGGTTATCTGCAAGGTGTAGTCATCCAGCAATGAAACACCGAGATCTTCAAGCGGAAGTTCACCGGCCAGTACTTCCCGGGCATTCTGAATCGGCAACAGCATGGCGGCTGAAGGTGATGCCGTTTTGGGGCTCGCCGCCCGGCGCAGACTGAAAACAAAATCATCAGCATTCAGTGGATCGCCGTTGGACCACTGCATGTCCCGGCGCAAATAGAAGGTATAGGTTTTCGCATCCCGGGAAATATTCCAGCGAATCGCCGCCCCCGGAATGACGTCGCCATCCGAAGCCTCGGTGGTCAGGCCTTCGAAAAGATCACGCAGAATATTGGCGGAAGGAACCCCTCCTGCGCGATGAGGGTCCAGGGTCTGCGGCTCTTCCCCATTGCCCCGCACCACGGTTTGCTCTTCGGCCAACACCCTCGGGTCGGGACGGCCATTATCGAGGAAAGCCATCGCAACAGGCTGATCTCTTTTCTCGCGCGGGCCTGCAAACTCTCCATTCTGATCTTTGCAGGAAGCAAGCAGCGCGAGGTTGATGAAAATAAAAATTCTGATTGTCAGCGAAACAGTCAAGGACTCTCCGGGGCCAGCCCCAGGTACCGGGACAGGTGAATATCACGAACATTGTCCACGAACCCGGTGATACGCGAATTGACCAGGTGACGCGATACATAATAGTAAAGCGGGATGACCGGCATGTCCTCAACTAATTCAGCTTCTGCTTTATGCAACAACTCCATTCGCGCCGAACCACTGACCCGGTTAATGGACGCCATCCTTTGATCGAACTCCCGGTTGGTGTAAAAAGTGGAATTCAATGCATTGCCGCTGATGAATAAATCCAGGAAACTGGCAGGGTCACTGTAATCTGCAATCCAGCCGCCACGAAATATCTCGGTTACCACGCCCATCCTGCGGTTGTTTACGAAGACTTTCCACTCCTCGTTGACCAATTCGGTTGCAACGCCCAACACCTGCTTCCACATGGCTGCAACTGCAACCGCCATGCGGCGATGTAGCTGGGAAGTGTTATAACGCAATTCAAGTACGAGAGGGGTTTTAATTCCGGTACCCGCTTGTTTGACCGCCTCTTTGAACAGACGCACGGCCTCTGCTTCCCTTGCCGCCTGGGTCCAACTGCTTTGTGCCATTTGCGCTGGCTGATAGCCGCTGATTCCGGGAGGCACGATACCCCAGCCAGGCAGTTCTCCGGCCCCCAACACGACCCGCACCAGGATCTCACGATCAATTGCCAGAGCCAATGACGTTCTCAGGGCAGTGGATTGCCCTAAAAAGGGGTGTCTGAAATTTATTCCAAGCCAAAAACTACCCAGGTAAGGATGGGTGCGCAACTCGGCGCCCAGATTCTCTTTCAACCAGTCATAACGGCCAGAGGGAATGGTTTCGGTGATATCCAGTTCGAGGGCGCGGAATCGCAAAAGCTCGGCAGCAGGCTCTTCGATAGGAGCATATTCCACTGCATCGAATTGTATTGAACCGGAAGCATAATACATGGAGTTTTTTTCCAGGCTGATGGATGCTCTCGGCACCCAGTCGGCGAGGATAAAAGGACCATTTACCGGTGCATTGAGCGGATCATCCATTGACGACGGGTGCAAAGGATAGCTCACCGGATGAGCCAGGAGTTCCAGTAACCAGGGCGCAGGCCTGGTCAGCGTAATTTCCAGAATACCCGGTTCAGGCGCCTTGATGCCCAGTTGGTCAACTGCCATATTTCCATGCATAACGGGTGTTGCGTTTTCGATGAGTTGCAACAGGTCAACCGTGGTTGATGCCGTTTCAGCTGTGAATGCCCGGTGCCATGCGCGGATGAAATCAGCGGCCGTCACGGTATCTCCGTTAGACCATTTGGCATCCGGTCTCAAGACGAAACGGTAGCGTTTACCACCATCGAGAATCTGCCAGGATTCGGCCTGGCCGGGAATCAGCTCACCACTGGAATCAAAGCTAATCAGCCCTTCGCGTATGTCCCGAAGAAGATTAATCGCGGATAAACCCTGCGCCTGGTGAATATCGAGGGAATCAGGCTCCGGACCAAGGCCTCGAGTCACCGTATCCGACCAGGCAGTCACCGCCTGCATCAACAAAGTGATCAAAACAATCAGCAGCCTGTATTTTTTCATTCCGCGTACGGCCTTCTGAAGCTCAAGTTATTGGGAGGGCTGGTAATTTTCGGGTCAGAGCTTCCACAGTTTCCGTTCCAGCGTATATCCTGGTGTAGTGTCCTGTATTAAGTGGCTATTGAGAGCCCCATAAAAGATTCAAGTCAAGGCGCAGCCTGCAGTTAATGGCCGCCCCCCCTTAACCAAGGCTGTAACGCAGGATTGAGCCTTTTGTGGAGCTCCCTGCGGGCGAGAAGAGAAGGCATCTGCTGCGTTGCGCCTGTTGGAAAGGACATGCCATTCCCTGCCAGACGCGCCTTACAGCTAATACTTTCTCGTTTCGCTTAATCGTCACTTAATACAGGACACTACACTAGTGTATTGTAATGCATCGTAATCAGTGGAGAAGAAATTGGCCTCATCCGCGAAGTTAGCGACTGTCAATTCGGCACAGGAGCTTTCCGAATACCTGGCAAGTGGCTGCAAGCCGAAAGACCAGTGGCGACTGGGTACGGAACACGAAAAATTCGGGTTCACGATTGATGATCTTCGGCCATTACCCTACTCGGGCGATCGCAGCATTCTCGCCATTCTCACCGGCCTGGCCGAGCAATTTAGCTGGCAAGTCGTGCATGAGGATGGCCTGGCAATCGCTTTGCTCGACGATCAAGGTGCGTCGATTACGCTCGAGCCCGGAGGGCAACTGGAACTCTCCGGTGCATTACTCGACAACATTCACGAAACCTGCACAGAAGTAAACACTCACCTCAAGCAGGTCAGGTCCGTATCCGAACCACTTGGGGTTGCGTTCATAGGCATGGGCTTTCATCCCAAGTGGCAACGGGCAGATATGGAATGGATGCCGAAAGCGCGCTACAAAATCATGCGGGAGTACATGAGTAAGGTCGGCACGCTCGGCCAGGACATGATGAGCCGCACTTGCACAGTGCAGGTCAACCTGGATTTTGGCACGGAAGCCGACATGGTTCACAAGTTCAGGACCTCCCTCGCATTGCAACCCATTGCCACCGCATTGTTTGCGAACTCGCCGTTTACCAATGGCCAACCCAATGGCTTTTTGAGCTATCGATCACGTGTGTGGGAAGATACGGACCCCAACCGCACCGGTATGCTGCCATTCGTTTTCGATGGCGACATGGGGTTTGAGAAATATACCGACTACATGTTGGATATACCCATGTATTTCGTCTACCGAGACGGTAAGTATCTTGACGCTTCAGGCCAGTCGTTCAGAGATTTTCTGGCCGGAAAGCTCCCGGTTTTACCTGGAGAGCGGCCGACACTCTCTGACTGGGAAAATCACCTGACCACCGCTTTTCCTGAAGTGCGCCTGAAACGTTACCTTGAAATGCGCGGCGCGGATGGCGGACCGTGGGCGCGTCTTTGTGCTTTACCCGCTCTGTGGGCCGGCCTGCTGTACCACCAGCCATCCCTGGACGCGGCCTGGGATATTGCCAGAGACTGGAGCATGGAAGAACGGTTAAAGCTCCGTGCCGATGTTCCCAGGCTGGGTTTGCGTGCAGAAATTCGTAATCGATCGGTTCAGTCCATCGCCCTGGAACTTATTGAGTTGGCCTCCGTCGGGCTTGGCGCGCGTGACCGGCAAAATTCCGCCGGCGAAAACGAAATCGGTTTTCTTTCTCCGCTACAGAATGTCGCGGAAGGCGGGGTTACACCTGCAGAGAGAAAGCTGGCCCTGTACCATGGGGAATGGCAGGAATCGGTTGACCCGTTGTTTGCTGAATGTGCGTACTAGCCCGAACATTTCACCAAGGCGGACGCCTAAATGAAGTATTTACTGTGTAATCAAGAGATTAAATGGGTATTGGCATATTTCCGATGGTTACACTTTGTCCTATCCGGTTTTGCACAGCATCTGGCTTCACATTTCGGCAGACCCTCCTCGAACCATAGCTGGCGCTATGGGTCTTCGAACGATCAGCCAAGCTGTTTCGCCAGCTACAGCGCAAATCCCGGATCCTTGGTGAAATGTCCGGGCTAGGGTACAGGTTCTACTCGCCACTCCCCGGATTTCAAGCCATTCAAAGAATGGTTACCGATTGTTAATCGCACCAGGCGCAAGGTCGGAAGCCCAACCGCTGCCGTCATCCTCCGCAGCTGGCGATTCCGGCCTTCGGTCAAGGTAATCTTGAGCCAGGAAACTGGAATATTTTTTCTCTGGCGGATGGGTGGTTTCCGCGGCCACAAGCAACCGGGTTTCTTCGCCAGCAACTCAACTGCATGTGCCCGCGCCAGGCCATCATTCAACACCACACCCCGGCTCAGTCGGTCTAGCTGAGACGCTGAAGGCACCCCTTCAACTTGTACCAGGTAGCACTTGTGGGAACCGGAAGCCGGATTAGCAATGCGTTGTTGCAGTTTGCCGTCATCCGTTAACAGAACCAGCCCCTCACTGTCCTGGTCCAGGCGGCCGGCTGGATACACTGCCGGCACTGAAATGAAATCTGCAAGAGTTGCACGTGATTCTGTTCCGCGGGAGTTATCGGAGAACTGGCAAAGCACGCCCCAGGGTTTGTTGAATGAGATAAGCACAATTTGCATTAACACAGACACAAGCGGCCTGTGATCATGGCCCCCTAGCCCGCATATTGCATGAAGGATCCGGAGTTTGCGCTGTAGCTGGCGAAACAGTTTGGTCGCTCCCGCACATCCATGTGCTCCGCGACACCGGGACTCCTGTCCAATGCTTGATCATTCGAAAAGCCATAGCAATAGCTATGGATTGAGAAGGATCGGGCGAAATGTGAAGCCAGATGCAGTGCAAAACCGGATAGGACAAACTGTAAATCGGAAAACCACAGTAATATACTGCAAAGCCTTGAATTGAAATGATAAATTCATTTTGTCGGCCGCCTTGATGAAATATGCAGGCTAGAAAGGAAGCTCGAGATCCGGCTTGACTCCCAGCATTTGAGATCTGAACACATCCTTGATGCGCTCCAGTGCCTCTTCCGTTTCGGCATCGAAGCGCAAGACGAGAACCGGTGTCGTATTGGATCCACGGACCAGTCCCCAACCATCAGGCCAGTCTGCCCTGATCCCATCAATCGTATTGATACTGGCGCCATCAAATCGGGCTGTTTCTTTGAACGCCTCGACGAAAGTAAAGTTTTCCCCTTCCTCCATCTGAACCTTCAATTCCGGAGTACTGAAACTGGTCGGCAGGGCGTTCAGAATGGCTTCCGGCGGCGCTTCCGCTCCTGCCAGGATTTCCAACAGCCTGGCTGCGGCATAAATTCCATCATCTACACCATACCAACGCTCCTTGAAAAAGAAATGCCCGCTCATTTCTCCGGCAAATGGACAATCAAGTTCCTTCATTTTCGCCTTGATGAGCGAGTGGCCGGTCTTGTACATGACCGGGTTTCCACCCGCCTGGCGAATCACTTCGGCCAGGTGCCCGGTGCATTTGACGTCATAAATGATTGTGGCTCCCGGGTTGCGGTCCAGAACGTCCATGGCAAGCAGCATCATGACCCGATCGGAATAAATGATGTCTCCGGCCAAAGTCACCACACCCAGGCGATCCGCATCGCCATCGAGCGCAAAACCCAAATCGGCGTCAATCAGGCGAACAGACTCGATCAGATCCACCAGGTTTTCCGGCTCACTCGGATCCGGGTGATGGTTGGGAAAAGTACCATCCACTTCATCAAATAACGGCAGCACTTCTGCACCAATAGCCCGCAAAACTTCTGCGGCACACACGCCGCCAATTCCGTTACCGCAGTCAATCACTACTTTTAACGGTTTCTCAAGCTGGATATCCTGCGCAATGCGATCGATGTACTGCTGAACTACGTCTTGTTTCTGTACCAAACCGGTACCGACTTTCAGGTCCTCCTCCTTGATCCGACGGTAGAAATCGGATAATTCCTCACCGTGAATCGGATCACCGCTCACCATGATCTTGAACCCGTTGTAGTCAGGCGGATTATGGCTTCCGGTTATCATTACTCCCGACCCGGCCGCCAGTTCGTGAGCCGCAAAATAAAGCACCCCGGTTGGTACGGCACCAATGTCCAATACATCACAACCAGTGGAGGTGATGCCCTCGACCATGGCGTCATGCAAATACGGTCCGGACAGGCGGCCATCGCGTGCAACGACAGCCGGGCCGGCATTGCGCAGCAGAACAACGGTTCCCATAGCCTGCCCTACCAACCTGGCTATTTTCGCATCCAGCGTCTTGCCGATCACCCCCCGAATATCGTAAGCACGGAAAATACCTGCGGTGAGCTCAATGGGTTGATGAGCGGCTTCCCTGGTTTTTCTCCTCTCTGCGATATCGTAACGAAGCCGCATTCGAGGTGGTTCATTTTCTTTTTCGGCACCATCGGATGCGTTTTCTTCCTGCTTGAAATCTTCATCCGGATTTTTGGCAGCCTGAGGCGAACTTGCGACGCCATATAGTTTCGGTTCCCGAATATGAGGCTGCTCAAGCGCCTGACCCACGACTCGCTTTTTACGCTGCGGCTTCTGCGGCTCAAGCTTGCGGTTTTTCAATAACATTATCGCGGCCCCCGCTAACATCAGACCCCCCGTCAACATCAGGATCAGCAAGCTCTTGGTACTCCCCAGGACCGTCGTGTATTGATGCTGTGGAAACTCAATTCGAAACAGTGTGCCGGGAATCGATTGCCTTTCCGGCACTTCGCCCACCAGGGAACGGTCACCCTGTTCTGCCAGCATGTTGGACACTTGTCTGCCGTTATACTGCGTAAGACCGATATAAGGTAAGCTGGAATTTTCCGGATTGAAGTGTGACAGCAAGTAGTTTGGCTCCAGCGCAACAACCATATAACCAAGCACATCCGTTCCCGAAATAATCTGAACTGCATCCACCATTTGTGGAGGGGCGAGGCTGGTGTGGAACTGCAACTGCGGGTGTCTGTTTTCCTGCAAATTAAGGAGCATATCCAGTACAGCGAAGCCATTCATTCCCATGTCCCCGGGATTGAGGATCGCCAGCCTGGTGCCAAATACGCGGACATCATTGATCTCGCTTATTCGGCCGTTCAAGTAGGAATTGAGATCGTTTAAAGACGCAGGCTCTGCGATTGCGCGGGCGGCTAATGCCTGAACCTGCTCATCCTTCATGACTCGCTGAAGCGCCTGAACAGGTCTCCCCAGCCGTTTAATGATCTCTTGTTGCTCTGAACCTGCGGCTGAAACTGCCCGTTGGGATCGAAAGTCTTTAACGGCAAACCAAAGACTGGACGTCATGATCAGGATACCAACGGCACCGATTACCATCAGCAGGCGTGAATCCATTCGCCTGTTTTCAACAAGCTTAAATAAGTGTTGTAGTGTTTCTTTCAAATCCATATTTCAGTCCATTGATGCATGCTTCTTCTGCCCGGATCGCCGCCCGCAATCCTGTCAGGAGTGACCCGTATGACCAAAGCCCCCGACTCCCCTGTCGGAAGTTTGAAAGTCTTCAACTTGCTCCCAGAGGGCCCGCACCACCGGTAAAAAAACCAACTGAGCAATGCGTGCTCCCGGTTCCACGAGAAAAGGTTTTTCAGAACGATTCCAGCACGAGACATAGACCTGCCCCTGATAATCACTGTCTATCAAGCCCACCAGGTTGCCCAACACGATACCATGCTTGTGTCCAAGCCCCGACCGGGGCAGGATCACCGCGGCCAAGCCGGTGTCTTCCATGTGCATTGCAAAACCCATTGGAATCAGGCGTGTTTCGCCGGGTGTTATGGTCAACTTCTCTTCCAGGCAGGCACGCAAATCCATGCCTGCAGACCCCTCGGTTGCATAGTCCGGAAGGGGGAAATCAGTTCCCAGTCGCGGATCGATTATTTTTATCTGAACAGCTTTCAATGTCTTCGTCCTTGAGCACGGAAGTAACTGCCTGTGAATGTACCAATTATCACCAAGCGCTGCACGGTTGGTCGTTTTTTTCCTGAGATCGAGTCAATAGCTTACATCCACTCAGCGCGTTTTTCCGTAAAGTTTAATTTCCCAGAAATCTGGAGGAAGACATGGATTGTATTGCGCCACGGGAAAAACTGGCGAAAACAGGAATTAAATCGCTCAGCGACGCCGAGTTACTCGCGATGCTGTTGCGTACCGGTGCCACCCGAATCTCGGCTGTTGAGCTTTCCGGGGCCCTGCTAAGGGGTTTTGGAGGCCTCAGGGGTCTTCTTCAGGCGGACCTGAGTACACTGGAACAACAACACGGCTTGGGGCCGGTAAAGTCGGCACAACTTTTAGCAGTGCTTGAACTTTCAAATAGATACCTGCAAGAAGTGTTGCTGCGTGGCGATCCATTGGAAAGCCCCGGGGCAACGGAGCAGTATCTGAAATCTGCCTTACGCGACAATCCGAATGAAGTATTTGCCTGCCTTTTTCTTGATACCCGCCACCGGGTCATCGCCTATGAGGAGCTTTTCCACGGCACTATTGATGGCGCCACCGTCTATCCCAGGGTGGTTGCGGAAAAGGCACTAAAGCACCACGCAGCAGCCCTGATCGTCGCGCATAATCACCCCTCCGGGATCAGCGAACCCAGCCTCGCAGATCAGGCCATCACGCGCAGGCTCAAGGATGCCCTGGCTTTGCTCGACATCCGCCTGCTGGACCACTTTATCATTGGGGAGGGGGCGCCGGTTTCCATGGCGGCAAAGGGACTACTGTAAAATGGATCGTCTAAGCTGCGAAAAAACTTGCATGAGGAACCGGCATGCGGTATAAAGTGCGGCTGATTTTTTAACGTTTATACGAGAATTTTCATGTCACGAGTTTGTCAGGTCACCGGAAAACGGCCCATGTTCGGAAACAATGTGTCGCATTCCAAAATCAGGAGCAAGCGGCGTTTTCTGCCCAACCTTCACCGCCATCGTTTCTGGGTGGAAAGTGAAAACCGCTGGGTAAAACTTCGCGTGTCCACAAAGGGATTGCGCATCATCGACAAGAAAGGTATCGATGTTGTGCTGAAAGACCTGCGTGCACGTGGCGAAAAAGTCTAAGGAGGGTTTGGAATATGGCCAAGAGCGCACGAGAAAAAATCCGCATGGTTTCCTCAGCAGGCACCGGTCACTTCTACACGACCGATAAGAACAAAAAGAACTCGCCTGGCAAACTGGAAATGAAAAAATACGATCCGGTCGTACGCAAGCATGTGATGTACAAGGAAGCGAAAATCAAGTAAAGGATTTGCTCAACCTGGGCAGCAATCGCCCGAGCAAATAACCTGGCCCCATACCATAGGCCAGGCCCACCCAGCTTCCTGTAAAACTCGCTTCAAATCCCGGCATGGCCGTCATCCAACTGACCCATTCCACACCGACCGACCCGGTTCCAAAGGCTATGGCCAGGGCATTGGCGCAAAAGAACAGCACGCCGCCTGAAACAAACGCGCAAAAGACGCCCCATTGATGCGCACTCCGCGGCTCGGATTCTCCCGTCCTGACCCCGCCGGAAGCAGAAGGTGTGAAACGCCCCATGAGCGTTGCAACCATACCGCCGAACAAATTTCCGCTGATGACAATGGCCTGAAAAATAAGACCGGCCGCCACCGCTTTTTCCATGCTGACGCCAAACGGCACAAACAGTATTCCCTGGGCTGCCTCACGCACGCCAATTCCACCCTGGGTCAATGGCACCATCGCCGCGAGTTTTGCCAGCGGCCAGACGAAAATCCACATAAGGAACGTTGCCTGTTGAATCATCGCCAGGCGGCCAAGCCAGAAATTCATAAGCACCTGGGAGGTCTGCAACACCATCACTGAAATCAGGGCAAGCAGCATTCTGCCGGGGCGCTTTAAAAGCAAACGTACAGCCAGTCTGACCTTGACCAATTTACGCCGAATACGAAATCCAAAGCGGCGGGCGGGTAACATGAATAACAGGACCAACAGGACGGTGCCCGCCACGGCGATCAAAATGGTAAACCCCCAGAAAATACTACGACTGCTCTCATCAAGCGCCATGGGAATTAGCAGCGCGCCGATACCCGCCACCAGGGCCAGGCCAATACTGTCAATAGTGCGATCCACCACACTGCCCATGAGCACCGCGCTTTTTGAACGGCTCATACTCATCGCCAGCCCGGCCCGGAGAATGTCTCCCCCGACCACCGAGGGTAGAAAAGTATTCCCGAACAGCCCGTAATAGTAACAACGAGCCACCTGCGTAAAGCTCAAATCGGCACCCGCTGCATTGATCAACATGCGCCACTTGGCAACTCCGATTAAATGCAGGCACAGGTATGTCGACACGCCGGCAAGCCAAATTTCGGTGGAAAACCCACTGAGCGCTTCAAGCAGTTTGTCGCGCGGTAAAAACAGGAACAGCAACGCCAGGACCAGCAGGCTGCCGCCAATACGAATGCTGAATCGCCTCCAGTTTCTTTGTGGTGGATTGGCGTCCATACCCATTCTGAATAAATACTAGTCTTCGACTACGTGGGTCGCAAAGACTTTGCGGTATTCCGCCCATCGATCCAGGTTAAAACTTCCATCCTTCTCCAGGCAATCTGCTGCCGAATAGGCCATAAAAAGTGCATGATGTGTATTGTCGTGTGCAAACAAACCCTGCCGCCCGTAGACCAGCAAATCCGGAATGCTTTCCACCCATGAATCCATCGTTTTCAGATCGTGCTCATACCCCATGGTATAGATGGGGTACGCTTGGTGTAAGCGGCGGGTGAATACACTTACGGGCTCATGCCGTGGTAGTCCAGCTGCCTCCAGGTCCTCCATCATGAGCTTGCCCAGGTCATCATCCGACATCTTCCAGATATCGTCACCGTATTGACACGGCAATTCGGCGCACAGTGTTGTCATTCCCTTGGGTTCAGCCACTCCAAAGTAGTTTTTGGGCTCTGACATGCGCGTCATGCGAATATGGGCTTCCGGAAAATAATGTGCGTCAGTACTTGTGTACTGGTCGACCGGGAACGTCAGGTAGATCAGAATCATGGAACGATAAGTAATGTTTCCACTGGATTGGATCACATCAACAGGCGGCTCGGGCGACATCATCCTGCAAAGTACGGTCACCGGAATGGTAGACCAAATATGATCGGCACCCACCTTCCTGATCTCACCTTCCCTGTTGATGAGCTCTATACAAAAACCATCCGAACCATTGCCCGAACGAGTAATTTTATTCGCCGCCCAACCCATCATAAAATCGGCGCCAAGTTTTTTACCTTCCGCGGCATAGGCCTCAGTGATTTGACCGTATCCCTTTCGCGGATAGAAAAATTTGCCATCGCCGGGTGGCTTAATAATACGTTTGAGAATTTTTAGTACCGATCCGGCAGACACCCGCTTGTGCGCCTGGATACTCGATAGCTCCTCAGGTTCATACCCCCAAAGCTTGCGTGCGTATGGAAAATAGAAATGCTCGCAAATGGTGTTGCCCAGGCTGGCTTTCAGCACAGAGGCAAAGCTGTTGCCTTCATCAGCCTTACCAAACAGGGTGCGGGCGATCATGTTTCCTAACACACCAAAGGCAAATTTGGGGTCCAACCGCAGCATCAAATCTGTCATTTTCAGAGGGAAACGCAACCATGTTCCTCGTAGACGGATACGGCCATTGCGACTGCGGTGAGCGAGATCATCACCGAGCATTCTTTGAATATCCCGAAGAATTTCGGGATCGCAAGCCGAGTGCAGGCGATGACTGCCAAAATCCAGGAACTGATTTCCTACCTCGAAACTTCCGGCATTTCCACCAACCCGCTCACTGCGCTCGATAAGCGTTACGCGTGCAACGCCTTTTCGTCGCAATTGATACGCAGCACCGCAGCCAGCAGGCCCGCCACCCAGCACCACAACATGGGGCTTACTCATGAATTTTGTTGGCAAGGGTTTTGCATACTGGAAAAACCCTCCGCTGCACTTCAAAACTAAATTCGCGTTGCATTACAGGATCAATGAGATCGGTCATAATTCAGTGATTCAGTGACTATGTTTCTGATATCCAAACCGCATGAAGACCATGAAAATATATACACATTCAATTACCAGTGGTTGCCTTGCTTGATTCCAGCATGAGGTTCGGTCGGAAATCGAATCGGAACGCAGCCTGACGATTACGAAAGTATACCCCAATCACAACTGATCAGAACAGTCACTTTACCGCTGGAAAGCAAAGTTCAATGGTATGATAGCTTCAGAGAAGAAGTGGCTCCGCTTGTCGCAGCACTATCCGTATTGAGGTTACCATAAGACCTACAACTTGATGAAAGAAAAAGGAAATTACAATCAGCCGTGAGCTATTTCAACAATACGGAAGAGCCTTTTGCCTGAATAATCATGATGGGCCGGAACTGATCAGCAGCGCGGATCAGGTAAGGTTAAAAAAAGCACGTGGGCTAGCAATATGTGGAACCAGCCAGTTCTTGGCAGAACGCGAACCACGAAAGTTTTAACTGTATGTTCTGAATCACCTGTCTGAGCTGTTGACCACGTAGTTCATTGACTGAAGCTCGAGTCGAGATCAATCAATGGCTGGAGTAATACAATACGGCCAGAATTCTTGGGCTTACCCCTGGATCGGTTAGTACTAAATCATCGGTGAGTAATAAAGTGAAGGAAGCGAGCAAACAATATGGTCGCGTTATAGGTGTTCTTGCAGTATTGCTGGTAATTGGAGCTGCACTGAGGATCTACACTCTGGATAGCGGATTGTGGTTTGACGAGATCAAGACGCTGGTGTTATCGGTACGGTCACCTTTAGGCACGATTGTCACAGAATTCCCCAGTAATAATGTTCATGTCTTGTATTCTGTTTTAGCGCACCTATCAATAACAGTATTCGGTGAATCACCCTGGGCACTGCGTTTACCAGCATTGCTGTTTGGAATTGCCTCTATTCCTGTGCTCTACCTGCTTGGGTCTGTTGTCACAAGTCGATCAGAGGCATTGCTTGCAACCTTCATGCTGACATTCTCTTACCATCATGTATGGTTTTCCCAAAATGCGCGCGGGTATACAGCCTTACTGTTTTGGACATTACTATCGACCCTGTTTGTACTCCAATGGATTCTGCGCAAAAATAGATTTCCTGTTGTCCTGTATGCGATTATTGCTGCGCTTGGAGCGTACACCCACCTTACAATGATATTTATAGTAATGAGCCACGCACTGATTTGCATGTGGGTGGTAACCAAGAACAGGCAGACTGATATCGGATGGTATGAATGGCGCTACCCAGCGACTGCTTTTATTTTATCGGGATTAGTTACCCTATTACTGTATGCCCCAATGTTTCAAGAGATGCATGTTTTTTTTACCGAAGGGCCGGTTGAGGAGAAACTGGCTACTCCGATATGGCTGTTCTGGGCGGCCATTAGAGGTTTGGAGGTCAGTCTGGGGCAAGCCTGGTTTCTGGTTCTGGCAGGTTCTATTGTTAGTATCGGAATTGTGAGCTATGCCCGGCAGAAAGCTTCTTTGCTGGGACTTTTTCTGCTTCCGGCTCCTGTAATCTATGTTGTGGCATTGGCAATGGGGCGACCAATATTTCCCAGGTTCTTTTTTTTCTTTGTGGGTTTTGGGCTCCTTATTGCTGTGCGTGGCGCGGTCGTGACAGGCGAGTGGTGGGCGGATCGTTTTGGCCTGGCAAAGAAGAGACAGAGGGTCGGAATTGTTGCTGGTATCATTCTGTCTGCCGCCTTCGTTACTTTCTCAATTAATTCTCTACAATACGACTACAAATACCCAAAACAGGATTACAAGCAGGCCATGGAATTTGTCCTGGCCCGGAGTAACAAAGAGGAACCTGTCGTAACAATCGGCCTCACCGCCGCTTATCCATTCAATGAGTATCTGGGCATGAACTGGCAAAGAATTTATGCAGATGATGAGTTACAAACATTACGTTCAGGCGGGAAAAATGTCTGGGTGTTATATACGTTTCCAACATACCTGGAAACCAGCATGCCAAGCTTGATGTCGAGGATCAAAGCTGAATGCACCCATGCCAGAGATTTTAACGGCACGATAGAAGGCGGAACAATTTCTGTATACAAGTGCACTCCGGTAATGGTGGACCAGGAGGGTGGGGATCATGTCACGTAAGCCCCTTATACTGCGTATTTTGCAATCATCGGGATTGGTAATTTCCAGTATTCTGTTTAGTTTGATTCTATTGGAAGCGATATTGCGGATTTCTGATATTGGCAATGATCATTTCTACCGCTTTGATCCCGTGTTGGGTGTTCGCTTTATCCCCTCCAAACAAGGTGTGATCCGAGGAGAATGTTTTAGGTCTGAGGTAACTATCAATTCAAAAGGCTGGCGGGACATCGAACATAGTGTCAACAAAGCAGAAGGAAAATTCAGAATTATGGTTCTTGGTGATTCGTTTATGGCGGGTCTTCAGGTAAATGATGATGAAACCTTCTCGCGTCATCTTGAAGGGTTCTTTCGCGAGAGTGATAGTTTGCCCGAAGTGGATGTGATGAACCTTGGTGTTCCGTCCTTTGGAACCGATCAGGAATACCTTGCATTTAACGAGTATGGACGGAAATATAAACCGGACATGGTTCTGTTGGCATTCTATCCTCAGAATGATGTGGCAAACAATTATCGTGTTATTGAGCGCAGGAATAGTGTTTATCCAAAACCGTTTTTTGATATTGAAGACGGCAGGCTCGTCAAGTTGCCTTTTCATGATGAGACGCCCGGCTGGATCAAGCTAGCTCGGCGAATCTCGGAACCCTTTCGGTCCTATCCCTTCATTCGTGACAGGCTAATGGGAATCCCTGCGATACACAATCTACTGTTTAAAGTTGGAATTGTCGGTGTGGTTCCCAAGGAAGAAGTGGTCAATCCACCGGTGATGGATACGAATTATCCATCGCGCTGGATGAGGCAGGTGAAAGTATACGACAGGCAACTTTCTGACGACTGGAAGCATGCATGGGCGATTACCAAAGAGTTAATTTTAAAAGTGCGTCATGAGGTAGAGCTAACAGGCGCCGAGTTTGTACTGGTTGAAATAGCGACGCCTATTTCAGCACTGCCGGAGAAGTCATTCGAGAAATATTTTAAGGGAGCAGGAATTGAAAACCTGGATATCAACAAGCCGACAAATATATTAAGTGCATTCTCTGAACATAATGGCGTTAACTTTATTTCGTTAACTCCCGTTTTTCGCAATGTCATATCTGGTGATACTAATTTGTTCAGCGAGTACTACCTGAGCTGTGACGGACACTGGAGGTCATTAGGCCACAGATTGGCTGCAGAAGCGGTTTTTAGCCATATTCGCCCGCTTGTTCGACAACAATGAATTTGCTTTCCGGCAATTGTTACCGTGTTTTAGCCACTTTGATGGTAGCCATGCCTTTGGTCGTACTGTTTGTGGCATATATTGCTATTTGTGTATACACAGGAGAGACTGATTTATGGAACAAGGTCGTCCATGAGGCGGGTCATCTCACATTAGCGAATACAGTCTTTTATTACGAGCACGCAAGTAGAGAATTACCGCTTGATATCTTTTTAGGAATGGCTGTGGGAAGCGGTGTGCTATTTGCGTGCCCACCGGTGGCAGGTGATTCGAAGGTGCAGGGGAAAGCGTATCGAAATATCACTATTTTTTCTGTTGCAGCACTTATTGTAATCGGTATGATATTGGTTGGTACGTATCTTCAGGGGGGTATAGAACAAATCTATAGCAATCTTTTTCAGATGCACACGCGCCCAGACAATAATCTCGTGTGGGGAGCGCATTGGAGGTACCATTTTCTTTCAAGAATATCCTTGATGGCAGTTTCCTTTGGGATTGCGGGAGTGCTCGTCCTGATCAGACAGGATGTAGTAAGGCCGGGGAACAAAATTGGGAGTCAAATGTTTATTCTGACACTATTGATGTTTGCGTTAGTCACAGGCATTTTTTCTTTAAATGCAGACCCGTTCTTCAATCCAGTTTTCCTTGGGCATCAGATTAGAGAAGTGTTTACGCATGGTCTTGTGACTTTGCCAATAGCGTGGGGCACTTGTCTGCTGTTTGTGGGAAATCACGTATTCGGGGAGGTTAACGGTCGTACGACTACACCATCGTGGCCACTGATAGCGGGTATAGCAGGAATGGTAGTTACCACTTATCTTTTCGTGGCGGCACTGATAACATCCGCGGCAACTCAGGGTCAATCGCAGGATATGGCAGTACTTTTATTTCCCCATTTCTTTGAACACACGTTTTCGTATCTGATCGTGCCGATTGTAGCTTCCCTGGTTTATTGGGTTGTAGTGCTCAGAAAAGCATCTGATCTCAATAAGCAGGGATAAATATTGGACTTGACCAGATACAAAGCAGGGAGTTAGTGAATGAGTGAAGATTATACAACCATCAATGGCGTCAGTATCGTCATTCCTGCCTACAACGAAGAAGGCGCAGTCAAAAAGAACGTTCAAGATGTGCTGGATGTCATGCGCAACTCTGGGCTCGAGTATGAATTGATCGTAGTTGATGATGGCTCTTCAGATAGCACCCCTGAAATTCTGGAAACCATAAACGATATTGTATTGATTTCAATACCAGAAAACCGTGGATATGGTGCCTCGCTTAAGACGGGAATTCGCAAATCCAAATACGATCTGATAGTCATCACTGATGCAGATGGCTCCTATCCGTCTGAAAGAATTCCGGAATTGGTTGATGCTTGCAGAAGTTACGACATGGTTGTAGGTGCTCGCGTTGGAAAACATGTTCACATTCCCATGATTCGCAAGCCGGCAAAATGGGCACTGGGGAAAATCTCCAGTTATCTGGCTGGACGCCGGATCCCGGATCTCAATTCAGGATTGCGTGTCATGCGTAAAGACCTGGTAGAACGTTTCGAGCATTTGCTACCCTCCGGTTTTTCCTTCACGACCACGATCACACTCGCAGCGCTGTCCTCAAGCTGCCTGGTGAAGTATGTTCCAATTGATTATCATCCAAGAATCGGTAAGTCTAAAATCAAGGCGACACATGCACTCGATTTTCTGATTCTGATTATTCGCACCATCGTATATTTCAACCCGCTCAAGGTTTTTATCCCTTTAGGAAGCGCTTTTTTTGCTCTGGGTTTCACCAAATTTATCTACGATATTTATATCGGAAATTTCTCTGAAACTGCATTGTTAGGATTTCTCGGAGCGGTGTTAATTTGGGGAGTTGGATTATTATCCGATCAAATATCGCGTGTGGCATTGCGTCCCAACAACACCCAATAATGGCTGCAGATCCCACTCAGCTGCCAGCTGCGAACTTGGCGTAATGGAATCAATGAAAGCGGCGTTGGTCGAAATTTCCGGGGGCATTCCTCAAAAAAATATCTTGACCAGGGTCTTGTCCGGTGAAGTCATCGTTCTGCGCGGTTGCATGAGCCGAACCGGATTGATCGAGGAGATGAGCGCGGCAAGCCTTCAGGGAATAGAAGAAGTTGCCGGTTCAGAAGCGGCTGAACGGATCAAACGCGAGGGTTTCCAGAGAATTCACCAGTGGGTAGGGGCTGAGCAGATACCCATACTGACTGATCACGTCTATGAGATCGTGACTCAAAAAGCGGGGGGCTGGTTATTGCGAATGGTCCCGGAAGTATTCGGAGAGCGAACTCCGTTCTATTTCGAGCGTGAACCCAATGTTCGTTTCCTGCTTCCCCATGGTCTCTCACAGGCACACCGGGCTTCATATCACCAATTCGCCAAGGCGCATGGGGAAGGTAAGATTACCGCTCACGGGCCACACCGAGACAGTTGGCTGGACTGCCCCGAAAATGCGATCAACGTCTGGATCGCCGTAGGGCCCGTGCGTAAGGGGAACGGTTTGAGCGTCTATTCCGAGCGCTACCGAACCGATGTTCGGCATACGGAGTCCGGAACTATGGCTCCCGACGAAAACCCCGGTCTACCGATCAATTTTGAGCTTGCTCCGGGAGATGCAGTCATCTTTCACGGAGAACAATTGCACGCCTCAGAGTTAAATCGAACCGACGAAACCCGACACGTCTTGAGTTTCCGGCTAACGATGGACAAGCCACACTTTCCAAACGGACATTATCACCACTACGTATACTCGCCCCTTGCGCGGGGATGGGGGGCACGATTCGCCGAGCTTCCTGCCAATCTTGCCTTGAGTTACCTGGCAACCCGCCTGAAGTGGGTACGACAAGCGCTCACAACGATGCTGCCCAAATCACGTATGGTTTGTGAGCAATTACTGCAGGATAGAAGTCCGTTCCCGAATACCTCTGGAACCTCACAGAATATAGCTGTATCCAACCTGGAGGTTGGAAGTCTGTATCCAATCTCGTCGAAAGTCTGCCTGGCTAGAATCAGCCGCAAACATATTGTGGCTTTCGCGCGCCGATGTCCTCACGAGGGGGCGGATTTGTCCCTGGGCACTCTGCAAGACGGTCAGCTTGTTTGCCCGTGGCACAACCTGCGCTTTGACCTGCACGATGGTAAAAGTCATTGCAAAGGCGTGGGGGATCTGAGTTTGTACAAGCTCTCTGAAAGAGACGGAAAACTAACTTTGGAAGATTGAGCCCTTCTCAAGTGCGATCTTCTGCGACATGAGTTTTCATTCTCGTGATCCAGCGCAGATCGGCGATTAACCCCCGGTCGAAAATCAGGGACAGTATGAAGAAAATTATCGCTGAAAAGCCCGCCGTTAACCAGGCTTCACTAAGCGCTGCCCTGGCGACTGCAACCGCAATAACTGCCGCAACGGCGGGACGAACGATGGCGCCAAAACCTGGCATTGGAGCTATTTTTTGGATGGCGTGAACATGCGCCACGGCCCAGACGGAAAATGACGAAACAACCATGGCCACTGCTGCCCCCAGGGCACCATTGGAAGGAACCAGCAGAGCACCTAGCCCAAGCATGACAGCCCCACCAACCATTTGGGCATGAAGGACATTTTTCTGAAACCCTTCGGCAATGAGTGCCGAGCGCGCATGACCTGAGAGCAGAGTGGCAGGAAGTATCCAGATCAGGACCGACAGCGTGCCGCCGGCAACAGCAAAGCTTGCGCCGAAAATCAGTTGGCAAAGACTGGTGCCGAGGATTGAAATCAACATTGCAATACCTACACTGACCCATCCAGTGACTTTTAGGGAAGGACGCACCAGGGACTGGAAAGCCTCGGGTGACGCTGCCAGATTTCGAATCAGAATGGGGTAAAGATTGAAGTGATAGAGCCAGCTCAACGTCCAGAGCGACATCACGATGCGGTGAGCGGCACCGAACCATGCAATCGCCTCACCACCAATGAACACTGCAACCAGCAGGATCGGAAGATATTGGGTTGCCGACCAGACCACCTGGGTCAGGCCCAGGGGGAATCCTTCACGAATCAGGTGTCGCATGGCTGGCCGGGAAAAAGAAATTCTCAGTGGCGTGATACGGCGCTGCTGAACAAAGAGAAAATACCCAGCGAGACCCGCAGCAGCGATGATCTCGATCATCCCAACCCGAGTCAGATCACTTGGGCTGTGTACGAGTGCAATTGAGCCAAGGGCAAAAATCATCATTCGAATCGCGCGAGCAGGTGATACCCAGTTGGTAAGCTCGAGGCCCTGTAACAGCCAACGATGCTGCCAGGGCAAGGCGAGCAACGCGAAGGAGAAAAACCATACGAGACGTACAGTCTCCTCAGGTTGTCCCATGAAAAGGCTACTGCCCCCCATCAATGGTATGGCAATCAGGGCGAGCACCAGGCGAGTCGCGGGAATTTCAGCCGCGAGCTTTGGTATAAGCGCACGATTCCGAACAATTTCACGTGTACCTATCGCGCTGGTGCCGAGATCCACCCCAACTGCGAATACAAAACCGATGGCAATCGCGAACTCAACCGCACCATATGCTTTGGGCCCTAACGTCCGCGCGAGGTGGGAGAAAGCGGCGATTCCAAGCAGGATGTTCGTGAGTTCGCCAGCGGAGAGTACCAACAGATCGAACAATGTTTCGAACTTGACCCTAAATTTTTTTATTGAGCGCATGGGGTTTAATTCGGTTCGTGGCCCGCAGTGCGTGCAAAGCCTTCAAGTTTCTGAACAAGCCAATCGGTTTCGAGGGTGTCGATTCGTGTCACCTCGTCAACCAGAAAGCGATCGCTGAAGAGTTCTCCCACCTTTCCCCCTGCGTGAGCGTAGTAGTCGATCCCCAATGTTGGAACCCCTTGAGACAAAGCGAAGATGCATGCGTGAAAACGCATGGTGACTGCAGCGTCCAGGCGGCGCATCAGGGACAGCAGGCCATCGATCTCCGGATCTCCTTGCCAGACCCGAAAGTCAGCCCGCTTGCCCACAAGATTGTGGAGTCGCCATGCCGAGCGCAGATCCGATCCCCCAAGCGGTATGGGATTCATGGGAAAGAATATAAAGCGGGTTGGGATCTTCTGCGCCACAAGGGCGATCGCCTCGGCCACTCGCTCGAGACACTGCGCTTCGGCATGCCGCGACGCTGCTTTGCCCTTGGGGCTCCAGAGATGGCGAATTGGGCGTAGATTGATGCCGACCTTGAATTTCTCTTCAGCGCCCTCCAATAGGGATTGGACTTCCTGTTGATCACGGGAGCGCAGTTTTGTGAGGGCGGCCTGGTTTTGACCGCGGCTCTCGAGATAGGGAAATGCAGGATCGCATTTTATTTGAGCCCCTAGCCCGCGGAGCTCGGGCTGTCGAGCTGCTCCTGAAGTTCTAACCGAGATAGTCGTGGCCAAGCGTGCGATGCGTCTAGCCACGAATCGACTGGGCCAGGAAGCGAAAGGGCCAACCCCAATCCGATCTATTATGAAGGGAAAACCTCTGCGTCGGGATTCGATTGCCATGTTCCAATGCTTCACAAGCAGGTCGGGGAAGTCCATCAACGGCCCGCCAGCAAAAACCAATCCATCAGCGGAGCGAAGTTGCTCTTCGGCGCGACTGTCTTCGTAGTAAAAGACTCGGACCTCCACCGGTACATCGAGGCTGCGAACCAAGCGCTCGCTATGAGCGGGGCGAAAGCTGCCAAGCAAAACTCGGCGGGTGCCATAACGCGCATGAAGGCCCAGCAAGACACCCCCGAGGATGGCAGCATCCCCTACATGTTCGCCGCCATAGGCACCTATCAACACCGGGGATTGGAATTGGCTCAGCTTACCGCCGTCGGGAAGGGGCCGGTGATATGCATTCCGCACTAAGGCGCGGCAGCCACTATAGAGGATGCGAGTGACCTGTTCGATTCGAGTGCCCGGAGTGCGCCCCTTCTGAGGATCAATCTCCTGCAGGAGTGCCTCATCCTCCAGGCGTTGAATGGAGGATCGTCTTGTGTCTTTGAAAAGCAAGTAGCGGACAAAGTTACCGAGAAAATTTCGAGTTGCAGGATCGAGCGGGGTTTCGTGTGCGATGGAGAAGTGCGACTCTGCACCGACATCCAAAGAAAGCCGATACAGAGATTCCATCCGGTGGGCGTTGGTCTCATCAAGTACGAAATGCCAACTGATGCCCCCTTCCTGGTGCTTGGTGTATGCGATCGCATCACCGAGTGCGCCATCCTCGTCAACCAACCATCTGTGGGCATCTGCTTCGCTGGGGATTTCGATACGCTGGCCGGTCTTTGTCATTGCCATTATGCCTCTTACTCACTCCTGATCAGCGACACATTGACTGCCCCTTAAGGTGCGCATCTTATTTCGCAACGTGAGGTAGATATGCATTGCAGGTGAGTCAATAAAACGAATGCCTGCTGCGGAGCGAAAATAATAGGCATCCAGGCGAGGCAGAGACGCCGTATCTTCACCGACTCCCAGCTTTCGCAGATTTGTTGTGACAGCACCTGCATAACGTCCACGGACAAAGTCGCGTGCTAATTGATTGTGATACCCGAAGGGGTATGCAAAGTACCTGGGCTTGCGTCCGAGTCTAGAATTGATAATTTCATCTGCCTTGCCACATTCCTCAGCGATTTGATCTGCCGTCAGCGAACGCATGTCCGGATGAGTATGAGTATGACATTCCACACGAACACCAGCCAGATGTAGTGCTTCCACTTCCTGCCAGTTAAGCATTTCAAGCGGCGGAATCTTGGCTAGTTTCTGCGCTCGCATGTCGTCTACCCCAATAACGCCAGTTATCAGGAAAACATGGGCAGGTGCCTGATATTTCTGCAAAACCGGCAAAGCATTTTGGTATACCGACTTCATGCCATCATCAAAGGTTATCGCAACTCCGGTTTTTACGTCGCTCGAGAGCAAAGCATCCAAGTCACAAATCGGTATGGCTTTCCTGGTGAGTTCCGCCAGCAAGGCGTCAAACAACTGCGCATCAAAGGAAACGACCGAACCGGAAGCATCTATGCTATGGAACGTTAATATTGCACGCATACAAGAAGGCAAAAGCGATCCATCATGACTTGACAACTCTTGCAGCTACGATCACCGCAAAATCCGGGTCAAGAACGTCCAGTTCGGCCGAATTTAGTTCTTCTGTTGCCAGCCCGTGCAGGTAACTAATGGAAGACATAACATTGCCGTAAGCCGTAATGGTGGCTTGAGCGCCGGGAAAATTCTCTTTTATCAGTCTATCAAGTGATTGCGTCGTGAAATGCCAGTATTCACCCCAGTCATCACGCCCAAGACGTCGACCAATTTTGCTGATACCGTTTGAAGTCAACAGCAACACCCCGCCGGGTTTCAAAATTCGATGCAAAGTACGCAGTGCGGCGTTCACGTTGTAGATCATCTGCAACGACTGAATAAAAACAATGCAGTCAAAAATACATGGAGGAATGTGGTCTGCGTTGGTGAGATCTCCCACCATTGTTGCTTCCGGGTTTCCCTCAGTAACATGCAGAACGTCAATCCGGCTTGGATTACCACCACCAAACTTATTAATATAAAAAGCGTTACCCATCTCCAGACAACGCCCCCGAATATCTACAGCATTTGATTCCAGGAACTGGTCAATGTAATACCGGTCAACTGGCTGTCCACGATCAAGCCCAAAAATTGCGCTAATGGGTGTTACCCGCCTGAGATCACCAAAGTCGACCGTTCCGGTTCTCGGCCGTTGCAAGCGGTAACGGCGAATTTGACGTACCACCCAGTTGTTAAATGACGGTGAGAAGTAACGTTTTGCCCCCTGGATACATCGCTCTGTGATTGACCTACCCATCTGCATGAGGTTTAGTGACACAACTTAAAGTTGCTTGACACACAAGAACCCGGCAAAGTTATACCACTGGAAAAAAGTCTCTACAGTAGAGAAACCATTTCTCCTGAACAGCTCAATATTCTCATCCAAGCGGTAGGGTATCAATACATTCTCCAACGCTTCGCGCTTTTTCGATATTTCCTCTTCTGAATAACTATTACGGCGCTTGAAATCATAATAAAAGTCGATAAAGAACCGATTCATGTTTGAATCATTGGTAAGCACCTTTTCGGTCACAATAAGCACACCACCATCCACCATTCCTTCATAGATCTTCCGGATTAGTCGATCCCTGCACAGAGGCCTGACAAACTGCAGTGTCCAGCAAATCGTTACCACGCTGGCATTCTCTATTACAAAATCATCGAAGTGCTCGTTGAAATCTCCAAAGGAAAAAGCAATACGGTCGCTGACACCTAAACCAGCAGCATTTTGTCTGGCACGCTCGAGCATTGGCTCAGAATTATCATAGCCAACCAGCTTGATGCTTGAATCCAACAAATTGGCAAACCGGATCAAAGTGGTCCCGGTCGAGCAACCCAAATCAACTACCTGGGAATCGGGCGAGGCAAAACGCTGGGCGATTTCCTCAATCAGACCTTGTTGTTCATGGTAGAAAGGCACGCTACGGACCAACATGTCATCAAAGACATTGGTAACTTCCTGGTTAAATTGAAAATCACTACCCCTAGCGGCAGTATTGCCAAATATTTCGTCTCGCGCCATAGCCTCTGTTCCATTCAAAACCTTCCCTGAACAGCATGTCAAACTACCCCACTTTGCAGTTTTTGGCAACAAGATATCCATTATTGCCGCAACATGGGTGACGCTGACAAAGTTGCCTGCGTAACTCATATGAGGTTTTAACAGTTTAACCGCCCAAACTCATCGCATCGGTCGAGAACGTCAAGGACTTTGCTGCGCTCGCGTCGTTCGGCAATCTTCGCTATCATCGAAAAATAGGCCTGCATGCCCGCCTTCTCACTCCAATAACTCACATAGGATTTTCTTGCTGACTCCCCCATATCCTTTCGTGCAGAGCTGTCATTAACCATGAATTTGACTGCCTCCTGAAGCTCGTCTTCTGAGTTAAACAACAGACCACCGCCACTTTTACGAGTAATTTCCGGATAGGGGCCCAGTTCCCTGCTGATGATAGGCACCCCTTCACGAAATGCTTCAATAACCACCAGCGGAAAAACTTCATAGCAGATTGAGGGCAATAGTACAGCCATCGCATGCGCATAGAAACTGCGAAGCTTTTGCGATTTCCTCTTTCCGAAAAAGAAAATATTTTTTGAATCGCCTGCGAGCTTCCTGAGGACTGGCTCATAGGCTCCCGTCCCCACAATCCATAACTGGGCGTCATGAAAGTCTCTAAAAGTGGGAATTATGTCCTGGACTCCCTTAATTTTTTCCAATCGCCCGACAAACAAAAAATACGGTCGCCCCTGGTATTCACTGGGTTTGGGCGGCTTTGCCTGCACATCATTATCAGGAAGAAATGAAGGTAATACCTTCATTTCTGGTTCGAACCCCAACTTCTTGTGCATGTCTGCACTGAATTTACTGGGCGAGCAAAACTGGTCCACGTGAGCAACCTTACGTTTCAAGTACTCTGTATTGCGCCACAACTGGGGAGGACGGCGATAGGTCAGCGTGCATTTCAGACAATGCCGCTCATCACATAATTCCTTGTTGTTCCTCCAGAGCACATGCGTAGGACACACCAACCAGTGCTCATGAGCGGTGAAGATTTTTATTCCCCCGCCATAAGCGAGCACACCGGGCCCACCTATCAGGGACACATTATGAAAATGAATGATGTCAGGCTTGCGTTCATTGAGTATCTTCCGGATTCTTGCACCATGCACCACGGGCCTGGCCAATTGCTGAGTTGCCAGACAGGAAAGCCTTGGCCAACGACTCTTCATACCATATATATTGACACCGGATGGCAAATCTATGGGCTTCGGTTCGGGCTGACTGCTCAGTATATTGTACGCATCGATATCATGGATAACGTCGACTTCATGGCCGTACTGGGCAAGAGTTTCGGAAAGCTGGCGAACGTATTCAGCATCTCCACCAAAATGATAAGGCGGAAAAAAGGTCGTTATCATGGCAAAACGTAATCCGGATTGCGGCATCGGTTTCCTCTGGAACTAGAAATTGCTAATTGGGAAACGAATCCGATGAGAACTAAAAAGCGCAGCCTCCCATTCGAAGTATAAACACACATCCCTTCGTATAAAATGAAAAAGGACATGCTCTTGCTTCTCGGAGCTAATGCAATACACTTCGTGTTCGCTATCTGCTCCCTTGAATTGAATTGTTCCGCTCACTTGAAATTTAAAAGATTGTGTAAATAAACGGTGCGATGACCGACCCTTGTGTCAGAACTATCAGGGCCCCCAATAGCAGCAACATAATGATTATTGGGGCAAGCCAGAACTTTTTGCGGTCCTTCATGAAGTCCCACAGATCTTTTAACAGTTCCATCATCAGAAAGGCCGCTCCGCATGATCACTGGATCGTGTGCGGCTTTGCACGCGATAACTATCTGCTGTTTTATCAATTTTTCTTGCCATTGGATCCTTGCCCATTGATTTCATAGCTACCCCAACCATAAAAAAAACCGTGTAAAACATGATGCCCAATATTATCCGCGTGTTTATCCACCCCAGCCAGTGTCCAATAGTCATCCAGGCCTTGAAAACCGGTCTCAATGACATTGGCAGAATCAAGGCTGCCGACCACAGGGCGACTGCGAATATCCAGGGCCAGGCGGGAAAGGCCCGGCTAAACAGCCAAGGCAAGGCCAGCCCGAATATGAGTGCTGTGATGGCGCCTGTGACCAGACCGAAGGCCCTCAATTCTTTTTTGCTCTGTTGATTATGATCAGAGTTCATAGTTAGTTAATCCA
>SMVB01079573.1_pt1 | contig 53076 bp, 49 predicted proteins | sample 2456461 | NCBI WGS metagenome assembly SMVB01 (sample SAMN11095934, study PRJNA526329) | marine sediment metagenome | biome: Marine sediment; feature: Surficial sediment; material: Deep marine sediment; isolation source: Hadal surficial sediment | place: Pacific Ocean | collected 2014-05 | depth...
GACGGCGGCGGCGGGACCTCGACCGCGGTGGAACGGGGCACCGGACGGTACCGGGTCGAACTTAGCGAGCCCGGCGAGTATCGCGTGCTGGTTGAATCGGGCGTCGCGAGAAGTTTCGCCAAGGTCCGGATCGGCAACGAACGCTCCGTCGAACGCAACTTCGACATCCCCATCAACTGGATCCTCGGCCGTGTCGTCGACGCGGAAGGCAACCCGCTGGCGGGCGCCGGGGTATCGGGTTCGAACGGTGAGCTCGACTTGTCGGGGATGATGGGGCTTTACACCGACTCGAACCGGGACGGCCGCTTCGCGCTGAAGTATCTCGAGCCGGGTACCTACACCGTGGGGGCGACGAAGGCGGGCTACCGGCCCGCGCGCTCCGACCCGATTCGCGTGCAGAACGACACACGAATCGACAACCTCGAATTGGTCCTCGACCTATCCCTGGCGCAAATCCGTGGCCGCCTGGTCGACCCGCGCGGCGTGGCGCTGTCGGACGGGTTCATCGTCGCCGCCCCGGCCGGAAGACATCGCCTCGAACTCGCCTCGCACACCAACGTGCGGGCGGACGGGACCTTCACGCTGGACGTTCCCGGCGAAGGCGCGCTGGACATCACCGCGTTGGCACCGGGTTGGGCCGCGGCGCGCCTGTCGGGCGTGCTGCCGGTCGACGACACGGAAATCATACTGCAGGCCGGCTTTGGTGGAAGAATCGCTACGACGGTGGTCGATCGCAACGGCGTCCCCAAGGAAGGCGTGGTGCTGGAGATTCGCGCCGAGCCGGAGTGGTTGGGCAGCCAGGCGTTTCGGATGTTCAACCCACCGGCCGTCTCCGGACCCGATGGGGTCGCCGTGGCGCAGCGCCTCGCGGAGGGAACCTATCGCGTGACCGTACCCGGGGGGGCCTCCGACATCGTGCACGTCGTCGAGGGCGGAACGACCGAGCTGCGGTTGCGAGCGGAGTAGCGACCCCCGGATTCCCAGCGGCCCCCTCAGAATCGTTCCACACCCTTGTCGGACCCGATCAACAGCAGGTCCGCGGGCCGCCGGCTGAACAGGCCATTGGTGACGACCCCGGCGATTCCGTCGAGTCGGGCCTCGAGCGCCGGCGGGTCGGGGATCGAGAGATCGTGGACGTCGAGGATCTCGTTGCCGTTGTCCGTGACGAACCCACCGCGTAGGACCGGGCGGCCGCCGAGCGCCTCGATACGCGCCGCGACCTGCGCGCGTGCCATCGGAAGCACCTCCACCGGCAGCGGGAAGGCGCCGAGCGTTTTCACTCGCTTGCTGTCGTCGATGATGCAGATGAAGCGATCGCTGGCCGCCGCGACGATCTTCTCGCGCGTCAACGCTCCACCGCCGCCCTTGATCAGGTGGCGTTGCCCCGTGGCCTCGTCCGCGCCGTCGACGTAGAGCGGGATCCGGTCGACGTCGTTGAGGTCCAGCAGCCGAATGCCCAGGGCTTCGAGCCGTGCCGCGCTCACCTCGGAACTGGAAACCGCGCCGTCGATCTTATCGGCCAGCGGTGCCAGAAGATCGATGAAACAGTTGGCTGTCGACCCGCTGCCCACGCCGAGCACCAGCCCGGGCTCGACGAACTCCAGCGCCGCGCGGGCCGCCGCCTGCTTCTTCTCGTCCTGCGTCATTCCCACCCTTTCGCCTAGCCGTCCGCGCCGGGCTTGAGGACCACCCCTTCGCCGGTTCGGCCGCTCATCTTGATCAACAGCGGTCCGTCGAAGCGCAACCACCGGACGAACTCGCTTTGCTCGACGGGCTTTGCCGCGGACAACCAGTCCCAGTCGATGAAGCCTTCCCCCGCCGCCGGGTTGACGGTGAAGTAACCGACGTTACATGAAGTCAAGTTCTGGAAGAAGTGGGTGCCCTGAGATGGCGTGACCTGCATGTCCTTGAACCCCGACTCGATGATGACCCGAGCGCCCGCGATCTCGTTCCACTGGACGGGGATCCCCAGGTGCGGGTCGTTGGAACCCCAGCGACCCACGCCGATCAGCAAGTACGGCCGGTCCTCGCCCTGCAGTTTCGCGTTGAGCCGCGCAACCTCGGCGGCGACTTCAGCACTGCGGGAGCGGTCGAACGTGTCACGATCGACCACGATAACGTCGGTCAGATCGGCGATGCGCCCGTTCCCCAGGACACTGTCGCTGCGACACACGAGCTGGGATGAAAGTACGTGGCCGATTTCGAGTTCCTCGGCCTCGCTGGCCATTGCCAGCGGACGCATCTGGAGGAAGCCGAACTCGGGTTGCTCACCTTTGGGTACCGTGAGGTTGACCGCGAATTCGATCTCCACCGGGGCGCTGGTCCCCTGCACTCCGATCTCGAGCAGTTCCCGGAGCAATTCGGCGAGCGGAAACAGGTTCTGATTGAGGATCGGAGCGAACGTCACCACGCGCATGCCCGGACGGCCGATCCCCTCGCTCAGACGGTCGTTGTCGGGCGAGTAGGTCGACGCAATGGCAGCGAGCACGCCGTGCTTCTCGGCCTCGGCGAGATTGCACAGCACCATCTCGTCTCCCTCGGCGTCGGTGCGGACAGGCTCACGCGACAGATCCATCGCGTAGAACTCGCGCTGCGAGTTGTCGAGGATCTCGTGCATCGAGGAAGCGCCGATCTGCACCTGCGGGTGGGCCGGCGAGAAACGGAAGCAGGTCGCGCCGTCGACCACGGTGCGGCCCAGGCCGGCGGCGACTGCGACGATGCCCTCCTCGGCCTTGAGCGGCGGCGTCGGGTAGAAGTTGTGGGAGCGAGCGACACCCGCGAAATCCGGGTAGAACCGGTCATCTCGCGCGCTTCCGACGACGCGCTGCACGATGACCGCCATTTTCTCTTCCTCGAGACGGTACGGGGTCATGCCGAGATAGGACTTCGCCCGCTGCGAAAACGTCGAGGCGTAGACACGCTTAACGGCGGAGATCAGTTGGATCAAGCGCTGGTCCAGACTCTTGTTGCGGTTGGGCAACATGTACGTCTTGTAGACCCCGGCGAACGGTTGGTACGGGGAATCCTCCAGCAGGCCGGACGACCGGATCGCCAAGGGTTCGGCGGTTTGCGCGAGGAAGACCTTGAGGTCCTCGAACGCCTCCCGCGGGAACGGCGCGGCGAGAAAACGGTCGCTGATCTCGCGATCCGACTCACACTGGATCGCCAAGTCCTTCAACTCGTTAGTCTCGAGAAACTCATCGAAAACGTCGGTGCCGATCACGGCGGCGCGAGGCACCGCGATGCGAATACCCGGGTAGCGGTCGCCGATGCGTGTTTCGTTGAGCAGCCGGTTGACGAAGGCGAGCCCTCGGGCCTTGCCACCGAGCGAGCCGCCCCCGATGCGGTAGAGGCTGAGTTCGGGATCGTAGGAACTCCGGTCGAAATCGGCAACGACGACTTTGTCGCGTTCGCGGCGGTAATCGCTGAGCACCTTGATGAGATCGGCGCGGAGTTGCTCGAGCCCATCGTATTCGGCGACGGTCTTGGCGCGCAACCGCTCGGCCAACGCAAACTCGGTACGCGCCTTGAGCCAGTTGGAGAAATGATTCTTGCTCCCGTGCCAGGCGATGCTCTCGGCGGGTACCTCGGCGAGCTTCTCGATCAGTTCCCTGAGGTCATGTGCCCGGCCGACCTCTCGGCCGTCGGGCATGCGGAAGACGAAGTCACCGAAACCAAACGACTGGATCAGGATGCGACGCAGATCGTGCAGCAGGACCTCGGAACCCTTGAGCAAGAACTTCGCATCGAGATCGAGCGCGAGACGTTCGTTGTCGGCGATGCTCGACTGCAACACGATCGGGATGTCCTGGCGCTGGGCACGCACGCGCTTGATCAACTTGACTCCCGCGGTGCGATCCAGCACCCCTTCTCGCGGAAACTCGATATCGGAGATGATCCCGAGGATATTGGCCTCGTACTTCTCGAAATAGGCCCAGGCCTCCTCGTACGTCTCGCACAGCAGAACCTTGGGGCGCGCCCGCGTACGCAACATCTTGTGCGATAGGTTGAGCCCCTCCGCGATCAGGCTGCGATTGTGGATGAACAGCTCCGCATAGATCACGGGTAGGAACGACGAGTAGAACCGTACGTTGTCTTCGACGACGATGATCGCGGGTACGCCGCACAATCCCGTGTCCGATGCGACGTTGGCCCGGTCCTCGACGTACTTGACCATCGCGAGCAAGATGCGTGTGTCGCCCTGCCACAGGAACACGCGGTCGATAGCGCTCACGTCGTTGCTCGCGGTGAAGTCGGTAAGCTTGCGGTTGTTGTAAGCCAATACGAGAAGCGGCGTGTCGGGACTGACCACGGCGACCTTGCGGGCCAGCTCGGCCGCGTTCATGTCGCCGACCTGGATGCTGGCCACGATCATGTCGATCCGCTGGCGACCGATCAGATCGAGCGCCTCGGCGCCGGTGGAGACGCGGATCAGGTCGGGGTTCTGGGTGAGGTTGAGGGTGACGAACTGGCGCAGGATCGCGTCGTTGAGCTGGCCGTCTTCGGTCAGGATGAACGAGTCGTAGAGACTCTGCACCAGGAGGATCCGCCGCACGCGGTTGGGCATCAGATCCTGGAAGCGCAGCAGCTTGGGCCGCACGACATCCGGCGTCGGGTCGCTCATACGAGCATCATAAAGAAAAATGGCGCCCACGTGGGCACCAGCCGTCAGACGACGCCCTGGTCGAGCATCGAGTCGGCGACCTTGATGAAGCCGGCGATGTTGGCGCCGTCGACGTAGTTGCCCTTGCGATCGAACCGCTCGCTGGCCGCCACGCAAGCTTCGTGGACGGATTTCATGATGATCCGCAAGCGCTGGTCGACCTCTTCGCGGGTCCAGCTGTAGCGCATGCTGTTCTGCGCCATCTCCAGCCCCGAAACCGCCACGCCCCCGGCGTTGGCCGCCTTGCTGGGGCCGTAAAGGATGCCCGCGTCGACGAACGCGTTGACGCCCTCGGGCTCGGTGGGCATGTTGGCGCCCTCGGACACGACGTAAATGCCGTTCGACAGCATCGTCGCGGCGTCCTTTGCGTTGATCTCGTTCTGCGTCGCGCTCGGGAACGCGCAATCGGCCTTGTGAGCCCAGAGCGGGTTGTGATCGGCGCTGCGATCGACCTCGGTGAACACGGCGCTCGAATACTTCTCGGCGTATTCGCTGATGCGCCCACGGCGAATGTTTTTGAGGTCCAACACGAAGGCGAGTTTTTCGGCGTCGATGCCGGCCTCGTCGTAAATGTAGCCGCCGGAATCCGACAGCGTGAGGACCTTCGCTCCAAGTTGAAGCAGTTTCTCGGTGGTGTACTGCGCGACGTTCCCGGAACCCGACACGAGGCACGTCTTGCCCTCGAGCGTTTCGTTCCGCGTCGCAAGCATCTCTGCCGCGAAGTAGACCGCACCATAGCCGGTGGCCTCGGGCCGGATCAATGAGCCGCCCCAGTTAAGGCCCTTGCCGGTCAAGACACCGGTGAACTCGTTGGCCAACTTCTTGTACTGGCCGAACAGGAACCCGATCTCGCGGCCACCGACCCCGATATCCCCTGCCGGGATGTCGTTGTTGGGACCGATATGGCGGAACAACTCGGACATGAAGGCCTGGCAGAAGCACATGACCTCGTTGTCGCTCTTGCCCTTGGGATCGAAGTCGGAGCCGCCCTTTCCGCCACCCATCGGCAGCGTGGTGAGCGAGTTCTTGAACACCTGCTCGAAAGCCAGGAACTTCAGGATCCCCAGGTTGACCGAGGGGTGGAAGCGCAGGCCGCCCTTGTAGGGTCCGATCGCGCTGTTCATCTCGATACGGAAGCCGCGGTTGATCTGCACCTCGCCGCGATCGTCGACCCAGGGTACACGGAACATGATCACGCGTTCGGGTTCGACGATGCGTTCGAGGATCTTGGCGCTGCGATACTCGGAGTGCTTGTCGAGGACCAACTCCAACGACTCGGCAACCTCCTCGACGGCTTGGTGGAATTCGGGCTCGGCCGGATTCTTGGCCTTGACCTCGGCCATCACGGACCTGACGTAGTCACTCATTGAATCTCTAATTACACTCATCGCCGGACGGCGCAAGCGTTACTGGGCCTGTTGGATCACTCCGCAACCGATCCGCGCGCCGGCGGCGCCGGTGGGTTGGGTGGTGAAATCGTCGCTCCCCTCGTGGACGATCACGGCGCGGCCGACGACGTCGTTGTCGTCCCCCGTGCCGACCGACCAGAGGTTGGTCCCGACGGTCAGGGTCGCCGTGCCGTCGTCGCCGACAACGAGGTTGCCGACGTCGCCGAGGTGGAACGCCTCGCCACCCCACTGGCCATGGTCGTGCTCGGTCGGATTCCAGTGCCCGCCCGCGGACGTACCGTCGGGGGCACTGCAATCGCCGACCGCGTGCAGATGAAAGGCATGCTCACCGGGGGTCGCGTTCTCGATCGAGAGCGTCAACACCACCTGATCGCCGACGACCGTGAAACTCGCCGTGCCGGTGACCCCCGAATCATTCTTGGGTTCGATCGTAGCGACCGCCAAGGCTTCTCCCTCGTTTCCGATGGCCCCAGCCACGGCGTCGTCCACGTCTGCGGCGGCGGCGTCCACATCTGCGGCGGCGGCGTCCACATCTGCGGCGGCGTCATCCGCATCGCCTCCCCCACAGCCGACGAAGAAGAACACCAGACCGAGACAGCCCAACCAAATCAACGCATGTTTTCTCAACGCTTTCCTCGCTATGGACTTGGCCGCCCCCGGTCCCGGAGGCGGAAACCCGGACTGATGCTAGCGTCGGTTGGCTGGCGTGTCAATCGACGGACTGCGGCAGAGCGACCACCGATGGCTCGATGGTGAAATCTTGATGTCGCCCTGAGTGTTGGACCCGCGGGATCTGCGCCTCCCACTCGCCGATGAACTGCCGGTACGGTCGGGTTTCTCGATTCTCATTGCCTTTCGTCCTCCCAGAAGCCTGGTACGCTCAATCCTTCGAAGTCGCGGACCGTACCAATTCGTCATCCACTTCGTTCGGCAACGTCACACACAACCGCTCGTCAAGCTCCATCGCCTTCCGAATCGCAAATTGTCCACCCGCGTTCCGTGCCCAGGCCCGTCGCGCGATTCCGTTCGTCACATCCCAGGCGATCATCTGCTTGATCCGCCGCGCGGCATCTTCGCTGCCATCGACCAGCATCCCGAAGCCGCCGTTGATCGCCTCGCCCCAACCAACTCCGCCGCCATTGTGCAGGCTGACCCAGGTGGCGCCACGGAACGCGTCGCCGATGACATTGTGCACGGCCATGTCGGCGCAAAAGGCACTGCCGTCGCGGATGTCGGCGGTCTCGCGGTACGGCGAATCGGCGCCCGATACGTCGTGGTGGTCGCGGCCGAGCACGAGCGGGGCGGAGATGCGTCCGCCTGCGATGGCCGCGTTGAACGCGAGCGCGATCCGCTTGCGGCCCTGCTCGTCGGAGTAGAGGATCCGTGCCTTCGATCCGACGACCAGCTGGTGATGCTCGGCCTCGCGAATCCAACGCAGGTTGTCGAGGATTTGGCCCTTGATTTCCGCGGGCGCCTTGGCCGCCATCTTTTCGAGGACGTCGGCAGCGATCCCGTCGGTGGTCCGCAGATCCTTGTCGGTGCCGCTCGTGCAGACCCAGCGGAACGGGCCGAAACCAAAGTCGAAACACATCGGACCCATGATGTCCTCGACGTAGGATGGAAAGAGAAAACTCCCGTCTTTCTTTGTGATCGACGCACCCGCACGCGAGGCTTCGAGCAGGAATGCGTTGCCGTAGTCCCAGAAGTGCATGCCGCGCCCGGCCATCGTATTGATCGCGTCGACGTGCCTACGCAGGGTCGCCTGCACCTCGGCTTTGAACTTCGCAGGGTCGTCGAGCATCAATGCATTCGACTGCTCATAACTCAACCCGGCCGGGTAGTAGCCGCCAGCGTAGGGATTGTGGAGCGACGTTTGATCGGAGCCCAACTCGATGTCGACGCCTTCCTTGACGAAACACTCCCACAGATCGACGATATTGCCGAGGTAGCCGAGCGACAGCGGCAACTTGTCCTTGCGCGCCTGCTCGATGCGCCGCAGCACGCTGCCGAGATCGGTGGCCACTTCATGCAGCCAACCCTGCTCGTGCCGCTTGTACAGGGGCCTAGGGTTGATCTCTGCGATCACGCAGATCGCGCCCGCGATCACCGCCGCTTTGGCCTGGGCACCGCTCATGCCGCCCAGGCCGGACGTCACGAAGACCTTGCCGGCCAGCGGATCGTCCCCCGTCGCGCCGAGGTACTTCCGCGCCGCGTTGAGCAACGTGATCGTCGTGCCGTGCACGATCCCCTGCGGTCCGATGTACATGAAGCTTCCTGCGGTCATCTGCCCGTAGGACGTCACTCCCAGCGCATTCAACCTTTCGTAGTCCTCCGGTGCCGAGTGACTCGGGATCACCATCCCGTTCGTGATGACAACGCGCGGCGCCTCCGGATGCGACGGGAACAACCCCAGCGGGTGGCCGGAGTAGAGCACTAACGTTTGCTCCTCGGTCATCTCCGAGAGGTACTTCATCGTCAGTCGGTACTGCGCCCAGTTCTGGAACACGGCGCCGTTGCCGCCATAGGTGATCAACTCGTAAGGGTGCTGCGCCACCGCGGGATCGAGGTTGTTCTGGATCATCAGCATGATCGCGGCCGCGGCGCGGCACTTCGCCGGGTACTCGTCGATCGGGCGGGCGCACATCCTGTACTCTGAGGGGCGGAAACGCCGCATGTAGATCCGGCCGTCGGTGTTCAGTTCGTGCGCGAATTCGGGCGCCAACGCGGCGTGCATTTCCTTCGGGAAGTAACGCAGCGCGTTGCGCAGCGCCAGTTCCCGCTCCGCAGCGGACAGGACTTGCCGGCGCGCCGGAGCGCGATCGATACCGTCCTCGATCGGAGGCATCTCGGGCAATACGTCTGGAATCCCGGCGGCCACCGCCCGGCTGAAATCGGACTGGGACATGCGACGAAGACCCTCCGGAACGCATGCTAACACCGGGGCGCGTTGCACCTAGACGGGGCTTAGCTCCTTGCGGAGGGCGGCTTCGAGAGTCGGATACTCGAAGCGATATCCCATTTCGGTCAGCCGCGTCGGCCGGATGAAATCCCCATCGAGCATCAAACGGTGGCCCATCTCACCCCAGATCGACCCGACCACAAAGCTGGGCATCGGCAGGAACGCCCAGCGGTGCAGCGCCCGGGCCAGCGTGCGAGTGAACTCCCGGTTCGAAACGGGATGCGGTGCCGTTGCGTTGAACGGTCCCGTCGCTTTCGGCGTATCGAGGCTGAACAGCAAGATGTTCACCAGGTCGGTGAGTCCGACCCAGCTCATCCCCTGCTCGCCATCTCCGAGCCTGCCGCCGACCCCCAAACGGAAGGCGGGGAGCATTTTCCTCAACGCGCCGCCCGCCGGGTTCAGCACCAATCCGATCCGCGGCATCGCCACGCGGATGCCCACGCTCGATGCAGGCAACGTCGCCAATTCCCAGGCCTCGCAAAGATTCGCCAGCCACCCTTCGCCGCGCGGACTCGCGTCGTCGCGTTGCCGTGCGCGTCCGTCCCCGTAAAAACCGATCGCCGACGCGCTGACCAGCACGGGCGGCGGCCGCTCCAGCGCGGCGAGCCGTACCGCCAGCAACTCGGTGCCGTTCACGCGGCTTCCCCGAATCTCGCGCAGCGACCGCGCGTTCCAGCGTGTGGCGATGGGACTCCCCGCGAGGTGGACGAAACCGTCCAGCCGCTCGAGTTTTTCAGCCTCGAGCCGGTTTTCGGTCCAGTCCCAGAACACCTCGTCACTCGATTCGACCGGCCGGCGCACCAGGCGAAGGACGGTGTCCCCGCGCGTTTCGAGAGCGGAGCACAACGCCGTACCGATGAAACCGGATGCGCCGCTCACTGCGATGCGTCGGCTCATGGCTTGCTTTACCTCCCCATCGTACGGCAGATCCTACCAGCGGTTGGGCCGCAGGCGCCGAGGGAGTTATGCTCATCCCGTGCGTGCATCCCGATTCATGGGCCCGATTCTCGCCGCGGCAATCTTGTGCGTGCCCCAGGCCCGCGCCGCCACTTGCGAGAGTGATGCGTGGGCCTTCTACGGTTCCGTGCGCGACGCCGGCGGGCGGCCGATCGACGACGCGGTGGTGTTCCTGCTGCTCGACAAACTCAGACCCGTCAAGGATTCTCCGACCGGGACGCGCGGCCGCAGCTTCCGCACCAACAAGTACGGCAAGTACCAAGCCGGGTTGTTTTGCACCGACGACTCGGACTCGCCGAATCCATGCGCCAAGAAGCCGAAGCAGCTGACCGTCTCGGTGTCGTCACAGGGCTACGCGATGAGGATGCAGGTGCTCAAGCTGAACCGTCTCGACATCGTCGAGAACGACGGCGTCTGCTTCGTCCACATGCCCGAAATCCGGCTCAAAAAAGAATTCTAGCGAACCTAGCGGTTCCGTCCGAACCGTTCGTGACTGGAAACCCATTCCAACGACGAAATAGACGCCGCCAACGAAACCTCGCCCGCAAGCGCCACCCCCACCACGATCTCGGCGAACTTGTTGACCTTGCCTGGGCCGGTGCAGCCGAGCACCTCGAGCGCTTCCCTCTGGGTCGGCAACCCCGTCCCGCCGCCGTGAGTCGCCACGATCAGTGACGGGATCGTCAACGACAGGTGCAGGTCCTTGTCGGGCGTGAGTTCGGCGTAGATCACACCGGCCGACGACTCGGCGACGTTGGCGACATCCTGCCCGGTGGCGATGAACATCGCGGTCAACGCGTTGGGCGAGTGGCAGCCGTTGTTGTTCGAGCCGGACAGGAATGCCCCGATGTTGGCGACGTTGTAGTGGAAGAACAGGCTCTCGGTGTCGGCACGCATCACATCGAGCAACACGTCGCGCTTGATCAACGCCTCGGCGACGACGCGCTTGCCGCGCGTGCACATGATATTGAGTTGCGTGCCCTTCTTGTCGCCGGCGAGGTTGGACTCGAGGTAGAACCTGCGGACCGTCTTCGAGTTTTCGAGGATCCAGTCACAAGCCTCCAGTGTCGCGCGCCCGACCATGTTCTGACCCGCGGCGTCGCCGGTCGAGAAGTTGAAGCGCAAGAACACGAAGTGGTTGGACATGAACGAGTCGATCTCGAGTAACCGCGCCACGCTCGAGGTGTCCTCGGCGGCGGCGCGGATGATGTCGAAGTGGCGATCGATCCAGTGTTTGAACTCACGCGCGTCGCGCGCGGAGTCGAAGATGAACACCGGGGCGCGTTGCATGCGGTCCTCGAGCACAGTGCAATGCACCCCGCCGGACAGGTTGAGCAGCTTCATCCCGCGGTTGTATGAGGCGACGAGCGTGCCCTCGGAGGTGGCCAGCGGCACGATGAAATCGCCGTTCGCGTGCTCTCCATGGATGCGGAACGGACCGGCGAAGCCGATGGGCACCTGGACCACGCCGGTGAAACTCTCGATATTGCCCTGCGTGAGTTCGGGGTCGAACGAATACTGCGAGGTGTGCTCGAGCTTGGCGCCGGTGAATTTCTCGATGAAGCGGCGACGCTTGGCGATCATCTTGGGATTGTGGTCGTAGTCTTTGTCATACGGGATTCGCGGCGTTCCGTCGCGTGCCGGTTTCGGCTTGGTCGACCCGTCGGAAAGCGAATCGGTCACCCTGAAGGACAGGCGGCCGAACGGCTTGGTCTCGAAGGTCATCTTGATCTGGTGCTTACCCTTGCGCAGTTCGGGTCCGGCGGCGCGCATGCGGATTACCTGGCGCAGCGGGAATTGAAGCGCATCACCGTTCCCCAGGTCGCTCGCACGCAGTTCCTCCCCGTCCCCCAAGTCGAGCGTCAACTTGTCCAGCGGGATCAAGGCATCATTGATACGGACTTCAGAAATCCCCGTCAGCGTGGCGTCGGAAAGACGATTCTTGACTTCGAACCGCACACCACCTTCGACGTTCCGAAGACTGCCGCTGGTGTACAACCGACGCAAAATCACTCCCGGAATTTTCATAAGTTGTTTTTCCTCGTTCCGGGCCGCGGAGAAGTTGCCGCGGCATCGGGCGCATTATGCCAGGTCCGTGGACTCAGCCCCACCGGCCGGAGTTTCAGGGACAATTCGGGTTGCCAGGGACGGAGCCTGTCGGCGATAGACGACATACTCGAACCGCGGATGGTCTTCGCGCTTCTCGATCGTCCAGTCCGAATCGTCAAATTCCGGGAAGTAGGCATCACCGCTGAACTCACCCTTGATAAAGGAGAGGTACATCGCGGCCGCGTGCGGCAACACCTGTGCGTAAACACCCGCACCTCCCGCACAGAACAACGTCTTACCGTAGGATCGGCCAAGTTCGATGCCGGCTTCCAAGCTGTGCGCTACCGTCGCGCCGGCGATATAGGTCGCCGAGCGGCTGATCACGATGTTGCGCGCGCTGGTCAGGTCGCCGCCGAAGATCTTCCAGCTACGGCGACCCATCAGGACGGTCTGGCCCTTGATCAAGGAAAGGAAATGTGCGTACTCCTCGGGCACGTTCCACGGCATGCCGTCCCCGCTGCCGATCACGCGGCCGGTGCCCACTGCAGCGATCAGAATCATCGCCGCCCAGTCTAAGTCTTTTCAGCCCAGGGTCCGAACGTAGTCGGCGTATTGCTCGGGCGGCGTGTGCAGCATCACGCCCATGCCCGGGGAACGCCCGACACGGGGATTGGAGTTCATCCAGCGCACGTCCCCGGTGAGGGTGAGCGGACTGTTCGTCAGGTCGAGCAACAGCCGAAGCCGCATGTTGACCTCGAGAGGATGGTTCGTGATGACGAACAGGCCGGTCTCCGAAAGGTTGCCGGTCCCGCCGACTTTCGACGGGTTGACCACACCGAAGCGGACCGGCAGGAAACGGATCACCCGCGTCGCCGACACCGGTTGCACGTACTTCCCCTCCTCGTCGCTCAGTGTGTCCGGCGTCGAGAGCGCAACCTCGTTGCGCAGCGCAAGACCGTGCTCGCGGCAGTGCGTGCGGATGAACTCGATCGCCTGGCGCTCGACGTCGACCGGCGAGTCGGCGGCGAACTTGATCGACCCCGCCCCGCCCGGCACCGCCCACAGGACGTTGGGGTAGGTCATGATGCGGGCGCGCCACATCCCGCAGTTCGCCTTGGCGACGAGCACGCCGTAGGCTTCGATACCGTACGGTGTTTCTACGTTGACGCGCCACCCGTGTCGTTCCGGGTTCTTCGTGATCAGTTCGCCCGGACATTGCTTCTCTTGGTCGTGCGTCGTGCAACAAACCGGGCACCACTTGGTCGTCATCACACTCCCTGTGGGACACTCTTGCATCCTGGTGGAAACCTAGGTCCCAAGATGGGCGCAAGGCAACCGAATGGAAAACGACTTATGAAGCCTCGAAAACACCAGCTAGGCGAGTTCCCCATCGACGACTTCCTTGCGGGCTACTGGCAAAAACGGCCGCTGTTGATTCGTGGAGCGTTCCCGGGGTTCGAGAGCCCGATCAGCCCGGAGGAACTTACCGGGCTGGCGCTGAGGGACGGCGTCGCCTCACGGTTGATCCTCGAACGCGGCGAACACCCGTGGGAACTACGCCTGGCACCGCATGCGGAGGGCAGCTTCGAGTCGCTTCCCGAATCGCACTGGACGCTGCTGGTCCATGAGGTCGATCAACTGATCCCCGAGGTACGGCGACTGCTCGACGGTTTTCGCTTCCTACCTAACTGGCGGCTCGATGACGTGATGGTCAGCTACGCGGTGCCGCACGGCAACATCGGGGCGCACCTCGATCACTACGACGTGTTCCTGCTGCAGGGACTGGGCCGGCGACGCTGGTTCATCGAAAACGAACCCCGGCCGACGGGTGAGGAAACGATCCCCGATCTGGACGTGCGGATACTCCAAACGTTCGATCCCGACGAGGACTGGGTGCTGGAGCCCGGCGACATGCTGTACCTACCACCGCGGATCCCGCATCTCGGTGTGGCCGTCGATACCTGCCTGACGTACTCGATCGGGTTCCGTGCACCGCATCAGAAGGAACTGGCCGCGGCATTTGCCGCCGATCTTGCGGAACGCGGCGATCCTGCGTTGCGCTACGCGGACCCGGACCTGACCCGGAGCGGCGAGCCGGGCGAGATCGACGCTGGTACGTTGGCTCGGGTGCGCGTGACGCTCGACCGTATCGATCGTGGCGACGACACGCTCGCCGGGTGGTTCGGCCGCTTCGCAACCAAGTCGAAGCGGGTGCGAGCGGAGCCCGCGGGCGAGCCTGAGTGGACAGTCGAGAGACTGCGGGCGGCGTTTGCCGATCCGGGTTTCCGTTTGGAGCGCGCGACACCGGGGCGTTTTGCGCACTACCGTCACGCCGATGGACGGGTCTCTGTCTTCGTCGGCGGTGACGGCTACTGGCTGTCCGAGGAAGAAGCGACGTTCGGACCGCTCGTGACCGGTGCGGGGAACCTCGACTCGGGCACGCTCGGCGAGTTCCTGCGTAACGAGCGGCTGATGGAGTGGATCGTCGCGTGGATTCATCATGGCTATCTCTTCGTTCCAGAGTAGAATCCGCGCGCCGAGTTTCAATGTTGCCAAGTGAGACCTGAGACCTAACCCCTGATGGATTGGCTGCTTCTGATCGCCGGCCTGGTCGTGCTGCTCGCGGGCGGCGAGGCGCTGGTCCGCGGTGCGACCGCGCTCGCGCGCTCGTTCGGCGTCTCCTCGATGGTGATCGGCATGACCGTGCTGGCGTTCGGCACGAGCGCCCCCGAATTGGCGGTGAACATCTCCGCGGCCGCGAGCGGGCGAAGCGCCCTCACGTTCGGCAATGTCGTCGGCTCTAACATCGCCAACGTCGGATTGATCCTCGGAATCACGGCGATCGTTCAAACGCTCCGGATCCATCGCACGATCGTCACGCGAGAGATCCCGATCATGCTCGGCGCCACCGTATTGATGATCTTCCTCGGGAGCGACTGGGTTCTGGGCAACGCACCCGATCGCTTCGGCTGGGTCGACGGCGTATTGCTGCTGCTCGCGTTCGCCGCTTTCCTGTTCGTCACGGTGCGCAACGCGTTGAAAGCCCGCAAGGACGACCAGTTCATTCGCGACGCCGAGAAGGAGCATGACGAGAGCGTTCCGTTGAAGCCGTTCGCGACCGTTTTGCTGACCGTCGCCGGACTGACCGGCGTGCTGCTGGGCAGCCACTGGACCGTCGAGGGCGCGACGCGGGTGGCCCAGGCGCTAGGAATGAGCGAAGCGCTGATCGGGCTGACGATCGTCGCTATCGGGACCAGCCTGCCCGAATTGACGACGTCGCTATTCGCGGCGCTCAAGGGACACGCCGACCTGGCGATGGGTAACATCGTCGGCTCGAATGTGTTCAACCTGCTGTTCATTCTCGGCGTGTCGGCGACGATCCATGCCGTCCCCGTTCCCGACTCTCGAGGACGGGTGGACCTGCTCGCCCTCCTGGTGTTCTCGGCGATCCTCCTGCCCTTCACGATCACTCGAAGGAAGTTGCGGCGGGCCGAGGGCACGTTGCTGCTGGCCGGCTACATTGCGTTCATGGTCTGGCGCACGTTTTTCTAGCACCAAAAAGCTCGTTAAAACAACCCGGTTCGGGCCGCTTGAAATGGCCCGGGGCGGGCCCCAAGTTATCTGCCATAGAGGTTTGGAACTCGATGCCAACCAAGATAGACAATCGCCGCGAAGACTCCCGGAGCCCGATCCCGGGGTTCGTGGGTGCAGAGATCGCCTTCAACGGACCCGACGGGACCGTTCACAAGTACGCCCTGACCGCACTGAGCGTCGCCGGCGGTTCCTTTGGACTCGCTCAGCGGGTCCCCGGCCTGACCGAGGGAACGGAGTGTGACGGAGGCCTGATACGCGTCGGCGAGCTCGAGATTCGTGTCAATTTGCAAATACGGCACGTGACGCGCAGTGAAGGGAAGGGGTATGAGTGCGGCGTGCGGCTCTATCCGCTCAGCGACCAGGATCGCAACGAGCTGACCGCTTTGATTTCACGGCTCAGATCGGTGCCTGCGTAAGACCATGAGAACGACGCTCGAAACACCGAACCAGCTGCTCGAACGACTCGACCGCATGGGCCTCGACCACGTCAGGAACTTGCTGACGAAAAATCATTTCGCACCGAAGACCCTCGGACTCGTCGAGGGGTGGATCGACCGTAAGGAAGAGCAGCGGAACCCGACCCCGCCCCCCGAGGCCTCGAAACCCGACCCCGCCGTGCAGGAAGCGCTCCGAACGGCGCGTCAGGCGATTCGCGAGGCTCGCAAGGTGCGTGAAGCCGCCGCGAAGACGCAGCGCCTGGCGATCATCGCCATCGCCACCGCGAGCGCCGGCATCGTCGTCTCGATCCTCTCTCTGTTCGCGACCGCGATTCGATAGTCGGCGATCCACCCGCCGAGTCTCCCCGCTTCCGCCCACGACTAGACGGTTCAAGACGATCGTTGCCGCAGAGGTGTGACAAACCGATGGAATTGGCTAGAATCCGTCCCTTGGAAACCGGCCGATTCTGAAGTGGACAAGCAACCATGATCGTAGGAACCGTCAAGGAAACCCTTCCGGGGGAGACGCGCGTCGCCCTGACTCCCTCGGTGCTCGGCTCGTTGACCCGACTGGGAGCCGAGGTGCTGGTCGAAGCCGGAGCAGGCGAAGCGGCCGGTTATCCCGATGCGACATTCGCGGAGAAGGGTGCCACGATCGTGGCCTCGCGAAGCGACGTGTTCGCGCGAGCCGATGTCATGCTGCAGATCCGTGGGCTCGGCGCCAACCCCGAGGCCGGTGTCGGCGACGTTGCGTTGACACGCCGTGGCCAGCTGCTTGTCGCGTCGTTCGAGCCGCTGACCGCCGCCAAGGAGGTCGAGAGGATCGCCGCGACCGGCGCGACGATGTTTGCGCTCGAGTTGGTGCCACGCATCACGCGCGCGCAGAGTATGGATATTTTGAGTTCGATGGCCACGATCGCCGGGTACAAGGCCGTGCTGCTCGCCGCAAATCACTTGCCGAAGATATTCCCGATGATGATGACCGCCGCGGGCACCTTGAAACCGGCCAAGGTGATGGTGCTGGGCGCCGGTGTCGCCGGATTGCAGGCGATCGCGAGTTCGAAACGGCTCGGTGCGAGGGTCGAAGCCTACGACATCCGCCCCGCCGTAAAAGAACAGATCGTAAGCCTCGGCGCGAAGTTCGTCGACCTGGAACTCGACGCGGGCACGTCGGAGGACAAGGGCGGTTATGCCAAGGCGATGGACGAGGAATTCTATCGAAAGCAGCGCGCCGCACTGGCGCGCGTGATCGAGCCGATGGACGTGGTGATCAGTACCGCTGCGATCCCCGGACGCAAGGCGCCGTTGCTGTTGACCGCGGATGCCGTCAGGGGGATGGGGCCGGGGTCGGTGATCGTCGACCTGGCGGCTGAGACCGGCGGCAACTGTGAGTTGACGCGCGCCGGCGAAACCGTCGTCGATCACGGCGTGACGATCCTCGGCCCGCGCAACCTGGCGGCCTCGGTGCCGTATCACGCCAGCCAGATGTTCTCCAAGAACATCGTCACCTTCCTGCTCAACATGGTAACCAAGGAAGGCAAGCTCGAGATCAACACCGAAGACGAGGTCGTTGCCGGCTCGCTCGTGACCCGGGACGGCGAGATCGTTCACCCGCGCGTCCGTGAAGTGATGGGGCTTCCGGCGCTCACCCCGGCCACACCGGCCTAAGCGAGAAAACGATGGAACTGTTCGTTGGCGCGTTGACCGTGTTCGTCCTGGCGGTCTTCGTCGGATTCGAGGTGATCACCAAGGTCCCGCCGACCTTGCACACGCCGCTGATGTCGGCGTCGAACGCGATCTCCGGCATCACGTTGATCGGCGCGCTGTTGCTCGCCGGCCAGGTCGACAACCCGCAACTCTCGCGCACGATCGCCGTGGTCGGCGTGACCTTCGCCACGATCAACGTCGTCGGCGGGTTCCTCGTGACTCACCGGATGCTCGCGATGTTCCGGAAGAAGAAATAGAGGCGCGTTGTGATCCCCGAGCAAGTTCGCGATCTCATCTACATCCTGGCGGCGGTTCTTTTCATTCTCGATCTGAGGTGGATGTCACACCCGCGCACGGCCGTGCGCGGCAATTACGCCGGGATGCTCGGCATGGTGCTGGCCATCGCGGCCACGGTATTCTCCGGGAGCCTCGACTGGGCCACGATGGCGATCGGCGTCGCGATCGGCACCTTGATCGGTCTCGTCGCCGCGCTCAGGATCAAGATGACCTCGATGCCCGAGATGGTCGGCATCCTGAACGGCTTCGGCGGCGCCGCCTCGGTGTTGGTTGCCGGGGCGTTCGTGATCGCCGCGGTATCGGCGGCCGGCGATGCCGCTGCGGCGGAGACCATCAGCCTGCAAACACGCATCGCCACGGTGGCCTCCGCGTTGATCGGCTCAGTCACGTTCTTCGGCAGCTACGTCGCGTTCGGCAAGTTGGCCGAGTTCCTCGCGGTGAAGTGGAAACTCCACACCTGGCAGAAGGTAATCAAGTACGGCTTCTCTCTGCTCGTCGTCGCGGGCGCCGGCTGGTACGGCTTTGCCGGCGGGATCCAACCCCACGGCGCCGCATCGGCCGAGGGCCGGATGGGCATCGCGATCATCGCCTGCGGCTTGCTGATCGGCGGCATCCTGCTGCGTAAGAAGGCCCGCTTCCCAGGGATGAACGTGCTGAAGGGCGTCAGCTTGCTGACCTCGATCGGCGTCGGCGTGATGGTCGTGCAGCACCCCGAGAACCTGATGATGTTCTGGGTGCTGGCGGCGGTGGGCGGCGTGCTGGGCGTGCTGATCACGCTGTCGATCGGCGGCGCGGACATGCCCGTCGTGATTGCGTTGTTGAACTCTTACTCGGGTCTGGCCGCCGCTGCGACCGGATTCGTGATCAACAACACCGTGCTGATCATCGCCGGTTCGCTGGTGGGTGCATCGGGCGTGATCCTGACCAACATCATGTGCAAGGCGATGAACCGCTCGCTGACCAACGTGCTGTTCGGCGTGATGGGCCCGACGTCGGAAACGCCCGACGCCGACGAGGTCTACAAGACGGTCAAGACCACGTCGGCCGACGAGATCGCAATGATGCTCGACGGTGTGCAACGGGTGGTGATCGTGCCCGGCTACGGCATGGCCGTGGCGCAGGCGCAACACGCGGTGAAGAACTTCGCCACACTGCTCGAGGAGCAGGGCATCCAGGTCGACTTCGCGATTCACCCGGTGGCGGGCCGCATGCCCGGACACATGAACGTGCTGCTGGCCGAGGCCGACGTCGATTATGACAAGCTGCGCGAGATGGACGAGATCAACGCCGAACTCGACCAAGTCGACGTGGCGATCGTGCTGGGCGCCAACGACGTGGTCAACCCCGTCGCGCGCACCGACCCCAAGAGCCCGATCGCCGGAATGCCGATCATCGACGTGGACAAGGCGCGCACGGTGATCGTCATCAAACGCAGCCTGAGCCCCGGCTTCGCCGGAATCCCCAACCCGTTGTTCGCGATGGAAAACACGATGATGTTCTTCTCCGACGGCAAGGACGCGATCCAGGAACTGATCACCGCGGTGAAGGAAAACCGGTAGCCACTGGGCCAGTCTCCCCGTGATTACATCGGCGCGCCGGTCAACTCACTGATCTTGGCTCGGACCTCATCCACGTTGACTTCGTGATCCGACTGTTGCCAGAGCGTCTCGCCGTCCGCGGAGCGGATAACGAGACCATGGTTCTTGAAGCCGAGCTTCTGGCACACCGCCGCGGTTTCGGGTGTCGTGGCGTCGACGTTGCTTGCGACGATCTTACCGGCGAATTCTTCCTCAAGCCCGCTCACGGCGGACTGCACCTTGGCGCAGATCGGTCACCCGGGCAGGTAGTAGTAGGTCACCTCGATCGGTTCGGCCGTGGCCGACGTACAACCTGCGAACCCGGCGACGACCGCCAGCCCCAGGACCACGGCAGCCAGGACTGCAACGGTTCTTGTCTCTCGCATGGAACACCTCCACTGATTTGTAGCGGGAACCTCAGCGTAGGATACGGACCGCCCGCCTAGCTCGCGAAGATCCGCGGCCCGGCCTACTTGCTCATGATTTCGTAGATCACTCGAACCACTTGCCCCAGGCGCTCATGATTTCCGGGGTGGGCTTTTCGAATCCGTAATGCAGAAACAGAAACTTCTTCACGGTCACTCCCCTTGTCGTCGGCCTGTTGCGAACAGGCATCATAGCTCAAGGAACTGTTAAACTTTGGGCGCCTCCCCGGCGAAGCCGTGGGTCACCCGTTGAACTCGGAGGTCACCATGAAGTGGATCCCATGCCTCGCCGTCATCTTCCTTCTCGCGTCGCCCGGAGTGCTGGCCAAGAAATGCAAGATCGATCTCTCGACGGAGGCGGCGAAAGTCAAGACCGCGAAGTGTTTGGCCTTCCAGTCGACGACGACCGGCCTCAAGAAGAATGGACCGCCGAAGAAGATCGCGGTGGGCAGCTTTCAGATCCGCTACAATTTGCGCACGCAGGAATACGGCATGATCGGGCCGTACTCCTCCAACGTGCGACGGACCTACCTGCAATGGGACGATTCAGTTTACCAGCAGGTGACTGACCTGATGTACGACAGCTTCGTCGAGAAGATGACCGCGGAGGGGTTCGAGGTCGCGGCGCTCGATGACGTCAAAGCGACGTCGGTCTATCAGCGGATGAAGGTCGGGACGGAAGCCAAGAAGAAGGGCCACCTCGTTCGCTTCACTCCACATGGCATGAAGCACATGAAGATGCAGGGCGCGCTGCAGGCCCAGAAACATCTGCCCGGGATCAACAAGGAGTTAGGTACCGATGCGGTGGTGAGTGTCTTCCTGACACTGTCGCTGTGCCAGATGGAAAAGGGCAAGCTGTTTCAGAAGAAACAGCGGGGCGCTTATCTCTGCTTCGCCGACACCGAGGGTCCGCGGCTGTTCCAAAACAACCCGTTCATGGTGCAGTTCTACGGCGGCTACAAGGAAGGCAAGATGCCCGGAGGCAAAATCCTCTACAGCCCGAAGTGGACGAACGGTTTCTCCAAGCCGGCCGAGCCGGCACTCTATTTCAACGAGGTGGCCCATGTCGAGAAGCGAGGCTGGTGGATGGGTCTGGAGAAGTTCGCGGATCCGGATGTCGAGGAATTTGCCAAGAGTGCCGTCAGTGCCTTCGACATCATGATCGATCTGGGGCTGGCCCAGTACAAGGCCAAGGCGAAGTGAGGCTGGGGTTTCTCAGACAAAGCGACTTGACGTTATGACGTTATAACGCTATATTGTCAACATGAGTACGAAGCGAGCGACCGTCTACTTCGACGAGACCCTGCATCGAGCGCTGCGGCTGAAGGCAGCAGAAACGGATCGGTCCGTATCGGACCTGGTGAATGAGGCCGTGAAGCTGTGCCTCGCCGAGGATGCCGAGGACCTTGCCGCGTTCGACGATCGTGCGTCCGAAGCCGATCTACCGTTTGAGGACGTCGTTAAAAGGCTTCGGGCGAGTGGCAAACTATAACGTCCTGATTAAGCGATCGGCTGCGAAGGAACTCGAAGCAGTTGGGTCAAAAAAGGATCGTCGAAGGATCGTCGCAAAAATTCGATCGTTGGCCGTTGATCCTCGCCCTCCCGGTTGTCAAAAACTCTCCGGATCCGAGAAGTACCGCGTCCGACAGGGTGTTTACCGAATCGTGTACTCAATAGAAGACGATCGGCTTGTCGTTACCGTAGTCAGGGTTGCCCACCGCCGGGAGGCATATCGGGGACAGGCTGGATAACTCAAGCGCATGCACCTGACGGATCCGGTCTGAACCGCCCCGGGAATCCCGGAGACCGAATTACTTGACTCACGCCACCATGGCTGGAGCCATCTGCTGCTGATAGTACATCGCCTCGTACTCAACCGGCGGCACGTAGCCGATCGGCTCGAGCAGCCGGTGATTGTTAAACCAATCGACCCATTCGAGGGTCTTGAATTCCAATCCTGGTCAGCGTCGGGGCGATCGTAAAGCGCTTGCTCCAGCGCATCGCCTCAAACGCTCAACCCGTGCGGGGGTGACCTCGATCAGCGGTTCGGGCTTCGACCTCACCGCTGATGGGGGCCCTACACCGCTGGTGTGATATTCTGGTTGCTACGGAACAGGTTGTCGGGGTCGTAACGTTTCTTGAGTTCCTGCAATCGACCGTAATGGGCCGGGCCATAGGCGTCACTGATGCGATCCAGTTCGTCGTGGTCCATGTAATTCACGTAGACCGACCCGGTGGAAAACGGCCGCACCGCGTCGCTCATCCCTCGCACCCAGTCGCGAACCGCGCCATCTTTGCTCGAATCGTTCGTGATCCCCAAGATCAACAGGTTGTACTCGGCGTCTCTCATGCCGAACGCGCTGTCGTCCTTGTCCACCCGGCTGACCGCACCGCCCATCATGTGTTCGAGTCCGACGACGCACAGGGGTGACGGCGCCCTGTTGGCGTGCTCCACGAGAACGTCAATGTAATCGTCACTGATCGTCGAGACGTAGCCGGATTTCCAGTAGTTGCGGTTCCCCGGTGGGAAGGCTTCATCGAACGCCTGCTGGACCCGCGTGTACGGTTTCGGTCCGATGTCGTCGAGTAACGGGGATCCGACAGCTCTGAGACGGGTGACGGCGCGTGCTCCCTCATCGGCGGGTCCGTGGTACACCGCGAACACCCCGACCACGGGGTCGCCCTCGGGTGAGCAGAGGAACGCCGCCATCCCCGAGAGCGCGTCCGGAGCTTCCTCGGTCATGCGCGCATAGGCGAGCAGCAGATCGGTCGCCGCACTGCGGGGGTAAAGGATCAATCCGGCGTAGAGTTCGCCGACGGGATGGAGCCGGAACTCGAAACGGGTGACCACACCGAAGTTTCCGCCGCCTCCGCGGATGGCCCAGAAGAGATCGGGGTTCTTGTCCGTACTTGCGATGAGAACCGCGCCGTCAGCCGTCACGATCTGGGCCGAAAGAAGGTTGTCGCAGACCAGACCGTACGAACGGGAGAGCCAGCCGAATCCGCCGCCGAGTGTCAGTCCTGCGATGCCGGTGGTCGAGATCGCACCACCCGGCGAGGCCAGGCCGTGGGCCTGCGTCGCGTGGTCGTACTCGCCCCAGGTCACGCCGCCCTCGGCGCGCGCGGTGAGTCCCTCGGCGTCCACGCTGACGGCCTTCATCGGGCGGAGATCGATCACGAGACCGTCGTCACAGGACGCATTACCGGCAACGTTGTGACCACCGCCACGGACGGCCACCTCAAGACCGTTCTCGCGAGCGTGATCTACTGCCGCGACGACGTCCGATGTGGTCATGCACTGCGCGATCAGTGCCGGTCGTTTGTCGACCATGCCGTTCCAGAGCTTCCGGGCCTCGTCGTAGCCTTTGTCGTCTGGTGTGATGATCCGGCCCTTGAAAGCTGCCGAAAACTCACTCATGACCGGCCCCTCCGCACCGCGTCCATTAGGTTCTCTGACCTGAAGCCCTCGGGCGTTTAGAACATCGCAGGATCGATGTTACGACGCATCATAACGGAAAGTAGCGTGCGGCGTAGATCGTGTCCACTTCACCGAACATGTCAACGAAGGCTTTCGTACTGTGATCTTGCCGTGAACCCGTCGAGCCACTGGATCTCCACGCCTTGCCGTTTCGTACGCCGAAACCAGATGTCCTGGCTGTTGGCGAACCAGTGGATCGCGGTATTGAGTGCGTCGAAGTGGATAGGAGGCACAAGCGGGGGGCTTCTCGTAGTTCAAGGTACGACGTCCCGATTCAACGTCGGGTATCTCTACGCTACGTCAACCGCCAAAGAGCGAGAAGGGCAACACGAGCACCCCGGCCGTAACACCGAGCACCCGACCGATCAGCGCGAAGCCGCTTACCAGGTGTAAAAGCCCTGCCCACTCTTCTTGCCCAGTTTGCCCTCGGCGACCATGCGGCGCAGAATCTCGGGCGGCCGGAACGCCTCGACGCCGAGTTCCTCGTGCAGGTACTCGGCGATCGCCAGGCGCACGTCGAGGCCGACGAGATCGGTCAGTTTCAACGGCCCCATCGGATGGCCGTACCCGCGGGTCATCGCCTTGTCGATGTCCGCGGGTGAGGCGACCTCCTGTTCGAGCATGCGCATCGCCTCGAGTCCGATCACCAGCCCCAGGCGGCTGGAGGCGAACCCGGGCGCGTCACGCACGACGATCGGGTCCTTGCCCATCTTTTCGCCGAACGTGACGATCGCGTCGACCGTTTCCTGCGACGTCGTATCCGCGCGCACGATCTCGAGCAATTTCATGATGTGCACCGGGTTGAAAAAGTGCATGCCCAGGACCTTGTCGGGGCGCCCGGTGGCCGCGGCGATCTTCGTCACCGGTAACGACGAGGTGTTGCTGGCCAGGATCGCGTGAGCCGGGGCGACGGCATCGATCCGGGCGAAGATCTTCTGCTTGAGTTCGAGGGATTCGGGCGCAGCCTCGATGACCAAGTCCGCCGCGGCCGCGGCGGCATCGAGATCGGGCGCCGCGACCAACCGGCCGACCACCGCGTCGCGTTGCTCCTCCGTGACCTTGCCCTTCTCGATGCCCTTGTCCAGGTTGGCGCGCACCGCGGACATCCCCTTGTCGATCGCTTCCGCGGAAATATCGTTCATGTGCACGGTGGCGCCCGCCGCCGCCGCCACCTGGGCGATACCGTGCCCCATGGTGCCGACGCCGATGATCGTGATGCGTTCGATCGCCATTCTTGTCCTCGTTTGCCTCCGATTGAGGAGTCGACAGGATAGGGACGTTCTACAATGCGGGCAAGGTGGAATGATGGAGACGATTCGCCACAGTGCTTTTCTGCTTGCGGCGCAGATCATGGTCGCTGCGGCTCTCAGCGTGAGCTACACAATGGGCTGGGTCCGCCGGCGCGGCTCGCGGGCCCAACGCGCGACGTGGTTCCGCGCGGCACGTTCGTTGCTGCGACTCACGCCGCTGGCCGTGGTGCTGCTGATCGGCCTGGCCTCGTGGGCGTTATGGAAGGACGAATCGCTGCCCCGTTTCGCGTTGATCTCGTGGATCGGCGCCACCGTCCCGCTGACCGCCGGGCTGCGCTGGATGGTGCGTGCGGGGACGCTGCAGGCCCACGCCAAGATCGTGCCCTGCCGCCGTTTGGCGCGGTTGGGCGGTTGGGCCTCGATGGTGGGCGTCCTGGCCGGTCTTCCGGCGCTCTTCACGGTTCCGCTCGGGGAAGCCGACGGCTGGATCCGCCCCGCTGTGACCGCGATGCTGCTGCTGGCCGGAACGTGTGGTGTGCTGGGCGGACTGTCCGGCAAACCGCGTCCGGTGGGCGGGATCGGCACCGCACTGTGGCTGGCGGCCCTCGTCGTGATCGTCCGCGGGACGTTGCGCTGCTAAACTGAAGCCCTTTACTTTTTGACATCCCAGACGATTCCGAGGAGCGACATGTCCGAAAAGTGCATAGACAAGCTGGCGGTGATCGGTGCCGGGAACATGGGCAGCGGCATCGCGCAAAAGATGGCCAGCGAAGGATTCGACGTCACGCTGGTCGACCTGGACGACGAGAAAGTCCAACGCGGGTTGGAAATCATTCGCACGACTCTCGCGGAAGGGGTCGAACGCAAGATCTTCAGCTCCGATGAGGCCGATGCGATCCAGTCCCGCATCCACGGCACCGCCGACTGGGGCGATCTCGCCGACGTCGACCTGGTGGTCGAAGCGGTGTTCGAGGACCTCGGCGTGAAGCGCAGCGTGTTCGAACGGCTCGAAGCGGTCTGCCGGCCCGACGCGATCCTCGCGACCAACACGTCGTCGTTCCTCGTCTCCGATCTCGGCGATACCGCCAAGCACCCCGACCGTATCCTCGGCCTGCACTACTTCTTCCACCCGGCCAAGAACAGGCTGGTCGAGGTCGTACCCGGCAACAAGACCAGTGAACAGGTCACCCGCGCAGCCTGGACGCTGCAGGAGCGGATCGGCAAGACTCCGATCGCCTCCGCCGACGCGTCGGGCTTCGTCATCAACCGCTTCTTCCTGCCGTGGCTCAACGAGGCCGTACGGCTGCTCGAGGAGGACGTCGCCGACATCCCGACGATCGAGTGGGCGGCCAAGAAGATTTTCCGCGTGGGCATGGGCCCGTTCGAACTGATGAACGTCACCGGCATGCCGATCGCGCTGCATGCGGCGACGACGCTGGGCGACCACTTCGGGCCGCTGTACGCCCCCGCCGCGAAGCTCGCCGGGCAGGTCGAATCGGGCCAATCGTGGGAACTCGATGGCGCTGCGGACGAGTCGAAACTGCAGGTCGTCTCCGACCGCATGCTCGGCGTTGTGTTCCACGTCGCCGCAACGCTCGTCGATGAGCACGTCGGCACGATCGAGGACACCGACATCGGCGCCCGCGTGGGTCTGCGCTGGCCCAAGGGCCCGTTCGAGATGATCAATCGCCTGGGCACCGGCGCGGCGCTCGAACTCGTCAAGAAGATTACCGAACGCTGGGAGTTGGAGGTCCCGAACCTGCTCGCCGATCGCGCGGCGTCGGGCCGACCGTTCCGGTTCGAGTTGGTGCGGCGCTCCACCAGGGACGGCATCGCCACGCTCAAGATCAATCGCCCCGACGCGATGAATGCGTTGAACGAAGCGGTGGTCGAGCAACTCCATGAAGCGTTCAAGGCCGCGGCCGCGGACGATGCGGTCCAAGCCATCGTCATCGCCGGCGCGGGCAAGGGCTTCATCGCCGGCGCCGATATCCGCTTCTTCGTGCGCAGTATCGACGCGGGCGACCTCGACCGCATCGCCAATTTCACCGCCGACGGGCACAGGCTGCTCCACGACCTGAGTCACTGCGACAAGCCGGTGGTGGCGCGCCTGCACGGCCTGGCGCTCGGCGGCGGGCTCGAACTCGCCCTCGCTTGCGATCGCATCGTCGCCACGCCCAACGCCGTTGTCGCGTTCCCCGAGACGGGTATCGGCATCTACCCCGCGCTCGGCGGCACACAACGCACGCCGCGCCGGATCGGTGCGGGACTGGCCAAGTGGCTGATCTACACCGGTCAGACCCTCCCGGCCACGCAGGCGCACCAGATCGGTCTGGTCGATGCCGTCGTGCCTTACGAGCGGCTGGACGCCACGATCGCCGACATGATCGCCACGGGGTTCGAGGAGACGCAGCGCAAGGAAACGCCCGCCGAGTGGAGGCCGCTCGAAAAACTGTTCGCCGACCACCCCGTGGAATCGTTACGGGCCGGCAAGGTCGAGATCGATGACGTGAAGCTGGCAAAGATGGCCAAGAAGGTCTCCTTCAAGGCGCCGGTCGCATTGCGGTTGGCGGAAAAGCTGATCGACGCTGCGGGGACGACCGAGTTGGCCGCTGGACTGAAGATGGAGTTGGACCACCTCAGCGAGATCTTCTCGACCGAAGACGCGTACGAGGGATTGTCCAGCCTGGGCCGCCGCCGGCCCGAGTTCAAGGGGCGTTGAAGGTTGAACTCCGACAAACCCAATCTACTCGATTCCATCGTCGATTGGATCGCGGGGTTGATGGACGGGCTGGGGTTCAACGGCAAGCGGCTGCGTTGGAAGTGGCGCCAGAAACGGTCCAACCTCGGCAAGCAGAGTCTCAAGACCGAGATGGCCTGGCGCTCCGCGAAGACCCGGCACAAGATGTGTCAAGAGTGCCGCGCGCTGGTCGATCGATCGGCGCGTACCTGCCCCACTTGCGGTGCCTCGTTGTCGAAGGTCAGCACACCCGGGATCTCCCGCACGCTCACGAACCTGCTCCCCGGCGTTACGGCCGTGACCGGGTTGATCCTGCTGGTCAACGGCTTCAACTTCCTGTTACTGATGATGGGCCACGCCAAGGCCGGTGTGGACATGGGCCTGTTCAGCGGATTCGACGGGGAACTCCTCGCTCGATTCGGCGCCGGGCTGAGCTTCCCCTACCAATTCCCGGACGGGAAGGTGACCGGAGGCGAATGGTGGCGCCTCGTCACGCCGATCTTCATGCACGCAAGCATGATGCACTTCTTCTTCAACAGCTTCCTGCTGGTGCAACTAGGCCCATTGGCCCAGCAGTTGTACGGGTCGCGTTTCTGGGTGATCTACCTGTTGTGCGGTCTGTCGGGGAGTGCGGCGAGCCAGTTGACCCGGCCGACGATGATGGTCGGCGCATCCGGCGCGATCATGGGTCTGATCGGGCTGCTGCTGGTCCACGGACTGCGAAACCGCAGCCAACTGGGGCAGGCGATGAAATCCCTGCTGATCCGGCTGATCGTCTACACGATCGTTCTTTCGTTCCTGTTCAACATCGACCACCGGGCCCATGCCGGCGGCTTTCTTTGCGGTGCGTTGCTCGCCTACGTGCTGCCCGCGGGCGAACGGCCCTCAGAATCTTCCGCGCTGATCTGGAACGTGCTTTCGTTCCTCGGTGTTCTGCTCGTTCTTCTCTCGTTCGCGATGGTCGGCGGGCTGGGAAATTACTTTTAAAGGACCTATCTTTGGACGCTGAGGATGGACCCCCCGATTCGGTTAGAATCCGAACCACGAACGGTAACCTTCCGCTGTCCCCCGGGCGGCCTCGAGGAGTTTCAACGATGCGCAAGATGCAAACGATCCTGGCTCTGGTCTTGCTGGTCTCCATGGCCGGCTGCGCCGCGCTCACCGGCGGTGACGACGGCTACATGACCCAGCGCGACAAGACCAAGAAGGGCGCGGCGTTCGGCGCCGCGGGAGGCGCGCTCCTCGGCGCGATTCTCGGCGAGGGCGACCTGGACGACATCCTGAAGGGCGCCGCGCTCGGGGCGGGCATCGGAGCCGGCGTCGGCGCGTACATGGACCGCCAGGAGGAAAAACTCGCCGAGATCCCGGGTACGACCGTGGAGCGCGTCGGCGAGGACATGCTGCTCGTGCACTTCGAAAGCGACGTACTGTTCGGGGTCGACTCCGCGAGGCTGAACTCAGCCTCGCAGTCAGCTCTCGACGAGGCGGCCACCGTGATCAACGAGTTTCCCAAGACGGCGATCATCAGCCAGGGCCACACCGATTCGACCGGCAGCGAAGCACACAACCAAACGCTGTCCGAACGCCGCGCCCGATCGGTCGCCAACTACCTGATCGGTCAGGGGGTCGAAGGCGGACGGATCGCGTCGATGGGCTACGGCGAAACGCATCCCGTCGCCAGCAACGACGACCCCAACGGACGCAGTCTCAACCGCCGCGTCGATCTGTTGTTGAAAGCCAAGGCGCGCTAGCGAAACGCCCGGGCGATTTCCTCGTAGAGTCGCTCGGGCGAAACCGCCCCCTCGAGCATCTCGGCGATTGTCCCGTCGGCACGAATCAGGTACGTCGCGGGAAGGAACTGGTACGCGTAGCGTTTCTCGAGTTCCTGTGCCTGCTCGACGTCCACCCACAGGATCGGGAGCGTCAGCTCCTTGCGGGCGACCATCGACATCACCAGATCGGGGCCCGCGCCATACTCGTCGGCCACCATCCCCAGCACCTTCACCTCACCCGCGTCGACCAGTTCCTGCAGGAGCGGGAGTTCCTCCCAGCAATAGGTGCACCACGAGGCCAGGAAGTTGACCAACACTCCGTCCCCCGCGTACTGCTCGCTCAGGGTGATCTTCTGCCCGTAGGTCGCGCTGGCCGGGTTGATGTCCGTAAACATGAAGTCGGTCGCCTTCTCCCCCGCCGGCGCTGTGGTGGCGGTCAGGAAAAGCAACAGTGAAAGGACTCGTGCGGTGCGTTTCATGGGTGAGAATCCATGCTATCCGCGATCGGTGGGCCACGCCATCCACCGGCGGCGGTTGCGCCTTGATAGTATTCCCGCATGAGTCTTCCGCCGTTCAACGAATACCTGGGAACCGAGGTGATCCGCCGCGACGACGGCGACGTGGAAGTGCGGCTGGACTTGAAACCGCACCACTTGAACGGCCGCGGCGTGGCCCACGGCGGCGTGATCACAGCGGTGCTCGACTCCGCGCTGGGGGCGGCGGTCATCTGCTCGATGCCCGAGGAGTGGTGGTGCGCGACGACGTCACTGACGACGCAGTTTGTCGGCGGCGCCCGCGAGGGCACGCTGGTCGGCCACGGTCGCGTGGTGCGCCGCGGACGCAGCGTCGCGTTTGCCAGCGGGGAGATCCACGACGGTGCCGGCAAGCTGGTCGCGACGGCTTCCGGCACGTGGCATCTGTGGCCGTACAAACCGGGGACGCGGCCGGCCGGGGGCGGACCCTGGGTGCGCATGCGCGAACGAGCCGAGACGATTCCGGTGGGCAAGATCCTCTGCGTCGGCCGGAACTACTCTGAGCACGTTGCCGAGATGGGCTACGACGAGGGTTCGCCCCCGGTGCTGTTCTTCAAGCCACCGAGCGCGTTGCTCCACGAGGGCGGCACGCTGCACCTGCCCGAGGGCGGTGGCGCGGTGCATCACGAGGTCGAACTCGTCGTCGTGATCGGCACCCCGGGCCGTGCGATCGAGGAAGCGAACGCGCTGGACCACGTCCTGGGCTACGGCGTGGGCCTGGACATGACGTTGCGCGAGCTACAGGCCGCAGCCAAGAAGAGTGGAGAGCCCTGGTGCGTCGCCAAGGGTTTCGACGGCGCAGCACCGATCTCCGACATCGTCCCCGCCGCCGAACTCGGCGACGCGTCGGGCCTGGAGATCAAGCTCGATGTGAACGGCGAAACGCGCCAGCGGGGGAACACGTCCGAGATGTCGCATTCCGTCGCCGCGCTGATCGCCCACGCGTCGCGCTGGATAACGCTCGACCGCGGCGACCTGATCTACACCGGCACGCCCGCCGGTGTCGGACCCGTGGTCCCCGGCGACCGGATCGAAGCGAGCATCGAACGGATTGGTGCGCTTTCCATCTCTGTTGCTTGATCGTTGAGTGAGAGTCCTGGCCTCCGGGGGCTATGCCATAATCGCCGCGCGAGAACTCGATGGGGCGTTTCCAAAACAAACTGGTGCTGATCACGGGAGCTTCCGCGGGAATCGGGAAGGTCACCGCGCAGGAGTTCGTGTGCGAGGGCGCCAAGGTCGTTGGAACCGGACGCAACCGCGAACGCCTGGAAGCGTTGAAGACCGAACTCGGCGCCGGGCGGTTCGTGCCGATGGTCGCCGACGTGGCCGATGCGAGTTCGATGGCGGCGATGGTCACCCGGATGCTCGGCGAGGTCGGGCTCCCCGACATCGTGATCGCCAATGCGGGCATCGGGCACGACGCACACTTCGTCGACACCAGCGACGAGGCCTGGCGCGCTGTCTTCGAGACCAACGTGTTCGGTGTCGCGCGCACGGTGCGGCCGTTCGTGCCGGGCATGATCGAGCGCGGGAGTGGTCGCGTGGTGCTGATCTCATCGGTCGTCGGTAAGCGCGGGATCCCGCACTACTCCGCCTATGCGGCGAGCAAATTCGCGCTCGACGGGATGGCCGACGTGTTACGGGTCGAACTGGTCGGCACCGGCGTGACGCTGGGGACGGTTTACCCGTCGTCGACGGAGAGTGAGTTCCAGGATCGCACGCCGCGGGTCGGGTTGGACCGCAAACCCAAACGGCTGCAGCGTCATTCCACGCTCAAGGTCGCCCGCGCGATTCTCCGCATGTCGGCCTCGACACGCCCCGAGATGCTGCTCTCGTTCGAGGGCAACTTGATGGCGCTGGTGGACAAGATTTCGCCCCGGCTGGTCGACAGGATCCTGTCGCGAGTACTGCAACGCAACAAGACGCGGACCTAGTCATCGAGCGAAAAAATTCTGCGGCGCCAGGTGGTCACGACGCCGGCCGCGGCGGCCTACTCCGCGGCTTTTTCGGCAGGAGCATCATCGGCCGGCGCCGCGGCGGCCTTGGCAGCTGCCGCCTTGGCATCGGCTTTCGCCGTGCGTTCAGACTCGACGGCCATGCGGCGGCGCAGCCGTTGCGCGCGACGCAGCTTTTTCCCCAACTCGCGCTTCTTGGCGACGTCGGGCGCCTCGCCCAGACCGGCGATCGCTTCCTTTAGTTGAGCTTCCCGTTTTTGGACTTGTTCCAGGTTCGTTGCGGGCATCAGGTGGGTCTCCAATCGAAATAAGCCACGTATGCTAGCACGCCAATTCGTATAATCCCGCCCATGCCCCCACTCGAACGCCACGTCTTCGTCTGCGAGAACCGGCGCGATCCCGAAAACCCCAAGGGCTGCTGCGCGTTGAAGAACAGCGAGGAAGTGCGCTCGCGCTTGAAGCGCCTGGCCTTCGAGGCCGGACTGCGCGGCCGCGTGCGGATCAACAGTGCCGGTTGCCTGGACCAGTGCGAGCACGGGGTCACCGTGGTCGTGTACCCCGAGGCGGTGTGGTACGGCGGCGTCACCGTCGAAGATTGCGACGAGTTGTTCCACGAACACGTGCTGAACGGCCGCCCCGTCGAACGGCTACGGATCGAATCGATGCGGCCTCTCGATCCGGCTTCCGAAACCGAACGGTGACCGTGCGGCACCGGCGCGGGGCTCTGCTGCGTTGGTACCGGGCGCACCGGCGGGATCTCCCGTGGCGGGGTGCGGCGGATCCGTACGCCATCTGGGTTTCGGAGATCATGCTCCAGCAAACCCAGGTCAAGACGGTGCGGCCCTACTACACCGCGTTCCTGGAACGCTTCCCAAACATCGCGGCGCTGGCGGCCGCCGCGGAAGACGACGTGCTGGCGCAGTGGACCGGCCTCGGTTACTACCGCCGCGCCCGTTCGCTGCACCGCGGGGCACGGGAAATTCTGCGACTGCACGGCGGAAGACTCCCCAGCGATGCCGCAACGCTGAGAACGCTTCCCGGGATCGGGCGCTACACGGCCGGTGCGATCGCCAGCATCGCGTTCGACCGCGCCGAACCGATCCTCGACGGCAACGTCCGCCGTGTGCTGGCGCGCTGGTTCGGCGTCGACGGCGCGAAACTCGGCAAGGGCGAGGAAGAAAAACGTCTGTGGGAGCTGGCCGACCGACTGGTCCACGGCGCAGCACCGGGCGATCTCAACCAGGCGTTGATGGAACTCGGCGCAACGATCTGTCTCCCGCGCGAACCGATCTGCCCCGCGTGTCCCGTACGGAACGCGTGTTTCGCTCGTGCGCACGATGCCGTTGGACGGCTACCGAGTGCCACGCCGCGCAAGAAATCGGTCACGGTGCGTGTCGGCGTGGCCGTGATCCGGCGTGCCGGAAAGGTGCTGCTCGAGCGGCCCGACGCTACGAATCCACTTCGTGGTACCTGGGATCTCCCCGCCGTCGAATTGGACGGAAGCGGTTTCGCCACCGAAGCGTTGACACGGCGATTCGATCAACGGCACCGCGTCGCGGTTACGATGGGCGCGTGCCTGGGCCGCACGACCCACGGCATCCTGCACCGCCGTCTGAAACTCGAAGCGCACGGCGGCACGCTGCGTCGCGGTCGGGTCGGTGAATCGAAGAACCTGACTTGGGTTGCGCTTGATTCGCTGGGCAATCATCCGGTCTCGGGCGCTACGCACAAGGTGTTGCAGCTGGCGACCTGACCGCTAGAGTCCGTGATCTTCGTCCGACGGTTCCCACGGCTCCTCGGGTGGGATGTCCTTGGTGAAACGATACGGCCGCCCGCAGGCCAACGGCCAGGCTGCGATCGCGGCGTCGAACCCGGCCCAGTAGGCGCACAACCCTCCGAACGTCGCACGCGCCTCGTCGTGCAGGCCGGCGATCGTCAGTTTGAGCATGAGGGCGCAGACGAGGACCGCGGGCGGCATCCAGAACAGCCGGAGCAACGACGCGTGTGAGCGCCCGCCACCCCAACCAGCCATCTCGCGTGCGCGAATCCCGGCCGTGTAGCCGACCACCGGGCCGGCGGTGAGGCCCAGGCGCGCCCACCAGCGCAGCCGCTCGTCGACGAGCCCGCCGAGTCTCGACCACGAGTCGAGCAGGAACACGAGTACAAGGACCCAGGCAACCAGCCAGATCACGCCGAGAGCGCGACGGGCCGCGGCGACCCACCATCGGCGCATCGGTGCACTCCCTCCGGGGACCCGTTGCCCAACGATACGCAAACGGCGGAGCTCGAACGACACGTTCGGTGAGGAAGACGGTTTCGGATCGAGAACTCGATTTGACACGCCCGGTCGAGTTGCCAATAGTGCCCGTCCATGGGCGAGTCACGGAAGCTGTGGATCCCGGGGCCGGTCGGAAAGCTCGAGGCGATCGTGCGCGTGGCCGAAGCGCCGAAGGCCGCGGCGGTCGTCGCCCACCCGCATCCGCAACACGGCGGTACGATGCACAACTCGGTGATCTTCCACAGCGACCGCGAATTGCATCGCTCGGACTGGACCACATTGCGTTTCAACTTCCGCGGCGTCGAGCACAGCGAGGGGCTGCACGACGAGGGACGAGGCGAGGTCGACGACCTGGCGGCGGCGGCGGCGTGGTTGCGCGGGATCGTGCCCCATCGGCCACTCTATCTCGTCGGCTTCTCGTTTGGCGCGCTCTGTGCGATCCGTCTCGGCGTGACCGACGCCAACGTCGCCGGCGTCGTGGCCATCGGCATCGCGACCCATCACTACGGCTACGAAGACGCGGCGAAACTCGGCAAGCCCTTCGCGGTGGTTCAGGGGGAACAGGACGAATTGGCCGATCTCGACCTTGTACGGCGAATCGTCGAGGACGCGAACGGGGCGCTGCACGTGATCCCGGAAACGGGGCACCTGTTCCAGGGCCGCTCGCGGGACGCGGCCGCAAAGGTCCGCGAAGCCGCCAGCGGAATGCTCCGGCAGGCCACTCGCGCTAGCCGACCAGCACCAGATCCTTCTGGATCGGGCCACAGACCTCAACACTCCCGGAGGGGCGGATGAACACGTCGACCTCGGTGCGTACCGCCATGCGACCCGCGAGGTAGATCCCGGGTTCGATCGAAAAGCAGATCCCGGGCGCCAGGCGGCGTTCGTCACGCGTTTCGAGGTTGTCGATGTTGACCGCGTTGGCGTGAACCTCGATGCCGATGCTGTGCCCGGTGCGGTGCAGAAACTCGTCGCCGTGCCCCGATTCTTTGACCACGTTGCGGCAGACGTCGTCGACTTCCCAGCCAAAAGTCGGCGTACCCGCTTCCATCCGTTCGCGAACGAACTCGATCGCGGCGTCTCGACCACGGCAAACCGCTTCAAAGATTTCGCTGTAGAGCGCCGGGGGTTGCCGGCCGGCGAAGCCACACCACGTGACATCGTAGTAGACCCCGACCGGGTTAATCCGGCGGGCCCATAGGTCGATCAGGATCGTGTCTCCATGGTGCAACGTGTGGGCGTTTTCCTCCGTCGGTTCGAAGTGCGGGTCGGCGGGGTGGTCGTTGAACCCGACGATCGGAACGGCGCCGTCGGAGGTCAGCTCTTCCTCGGCAAAGCGCGTCAGGATGAACTCGCGCACGTCGTACTCCGTCAACTTGCCCGACTGTTTGAGCGCCTTGTCGATCAGGTCGAACGCCTCGTCCTTGATCATCTGGACCAGCACGCCCGTTTCGCGATGGCTCTGGAACCCGGCATCGTCGAGCGTCGCCTCGAAACTCTGCACCAGATCCGCGGAAGAGACGACTTCGACCCCGCACGAACGGACCAACTCGACCGTACCCGCGTCGACGACGGATATGTACGGGATGTTGCACATCGGTGAATACTGCATGGCGATCTTGCCACGGCCGTCAAGGATCTTTTTCAGTTGCTCGTGGAGTTCGGTCCAGGCCAGGTACCACTCCTGCTTGCCGGGGAGCGGATCGAGACGTGTCGGTTCGACGCGATGCGACAACTTGATCGGCTCGCCCTCGGGCGGGATCAAGTAAAACCAACGTCGCGACGTGCCCTTGGTGATGTCGAGGCCGAGGATGTTGTAGGCCATCGGGTCGCGGTGGTGAAAATCGAAAAACAACCATCCACCGAGTCCGGCGTCATGCAGCGCCTGTTGGATCTCTTCGAGTTGCATCGGTCCCCCCGTGGCCGGCTTCAGGCCTGTTTCGATCACGCTGCCTCGTTGCGGGCCTGCGCAAAGAACACCTCGACCGCGTCAATGAATGACTCCGGAGTGTGGAGCTGATTGATCTTGGCGCGCAGCGCCTTACCACCGGGCAATCCATGCGTGTACCAACCGGTGAACGTACGCAGCTTGTGAATCGCGAACTTCGCATCGTCTTCCTGCTCCATCAACAACCGGAAGTGCGCGAGGATCACGTCGCGACGATCTTCCATCGTCGGTTCGACCGGCCTCCGGCCCGCGCGCAGATCCTCGATCTGGCGGTAGACCCAGGGGTTGCGCATCGAGGCGCGGCCGACCATCACGCCGTCGCACCCGGTTTCGGCGAACATGCGCAACGCGTCTTGCGGTTCGTTCACGTCGCCGTTGCCGATCACAGGAATCGTCAGGGTTTCCTTGAGCTTGGCGATGCGCGTCCAGTCGGCCTGGCCGCGGTACATCTGCTTGGCCGTGCGCGGGTGCAATGCGACGACGTCGACGCCTTCGCCCTCGCAGATCTTGCCAAGTTCGAGGTAGTTCAGCGTGTCGTCGCGTATGCCGGCGCGGAACTTGACCGTGAGCGGGATCGAGATCGCCTTGCGCACCGTCGAGATAATACTCCGGGCCAGATCAAGATCGCCCATCAGCGCGCAACCGGCGCAGCCCTTGAGAATCTTGTTGGCCGGGCAACCCATGTTCACGTCGCAGATGTCCGCGCCGATCGATTCGACGATGCGCGCCGCCTCGGCCATACGGTGCGCGTCGGAGCCGTAGATCTGGATCGAGATCGGCCGCTCCTCCTCACAGTAACGCATCATCGTGAGCGTGCGTTCGTTGCGGCGGATCAGCGCCTCCGAGGAGATGAACTCCATCGTAACCAGCCCGACCCCCCCGACCCGGCGCAGGATCAGCCGGAACTGCCGGTCGGTGACACCGGCCATCGGTGCCAGCACCAACGGTGGATCGATCTTGATGGGTCCGTAGTTCAGCATCGGTTCCGTCTAGCGCCCTTCGAACTTGGGCGGCCGTTTCTCGGCGAACGCCTCCAACGCCTCGAGGCGGTCGGATGTCCCGAGCACGCCCTGGTAGCACGCCCGTTCGTGCTTCAGCGCGTCGGGCAGCGTCAGATCGGCCCCTTCGTCGATCGCCTTCTTGGCCAGACGCAGCGCGACCGGGCCGTTGGCGGCGATCGTCCTCGCCAGTTCGTGCACCGCGCCGTCCAGTTCGGCTGCGGGTACGACACGGTCGGCCACGCCGTCGGCCAGCGCCGTCGCGGCGTCGTGCATTTCCGCGCCAAAGATCCAGCGTTTAGCCTTGGCCGGACCGATCAGCCGCGGCAACCGTTGCGTGCCCCCGGCGCCGGGGATGATGGCCAGAGCGGTCTCGCGCAAACCGATCTTGGCGTCGTCGGACAGGATGCGCATGTCGCAGCCGAGAGCGAGTTCGCAGCCGCCGCCCACCGCCGCGCCACGCACGGCCGCGATCGTCGGAAACGGCAGATCCGCGAGCCCGTGGCATACCCCCGCCAGCCGCGGAACGAACGCTCTGGCCTCGTCCTCGCTCATCGTGCGCCGTTCCTTGAGATCGGCGCCCGCACAGAAGTGCTTGCCCGCGCTCCTGACGATCAGGCAACGCACGGTGTCATCGTCCTTCAACTTCTGCAGGGCAACTTCCATGTCAGCGACGAGCTGCCGCCCCAGCGCATTCACAGGCGGGCTGTCGAGCGTCATCGTCGTGACGCCTTCCGCGGCTTCCAGCCGAACCGTGCTCACAGCTCGCCTCCCGGGGCCATCGCACCCTGCGAACCGACGACCGGCGCTTCGTAATCATCGGGCACGTCGACCTCGATGCGCAGCAGAGCCATCGCATGGGTCTTACCTTGCGCGTCGGTCTTCAAGCTCGCGGAACCGCTGCCGCCGAGCGAATCGTGCAGCAGGAAATTCAGCGCCTTCAGGTTGGGCATCTCGAAACGCTCGACATCCCCGTGGACGATCCCTGCGAAGTGTTGCTTGACACGCGCGGGTGTGAGCCATCCACGCAGGATCTCGTAACCGGCGTCATCGTAGGCCAGCACGCCGACGTTCGAGCCGTCGCCCTTGTCGCCCGAACGCGCGTGGGCGATCGCGTAGAGCGGAAGCTTTTTCACGAGACTTCCTCCACGTGAACGTGTGTCGTAACGTACCGCTTGGGCAGCAGCGCCGGCCAGTAGGCCAGCACCTCGGTCGCCTTCGGCCTACCGCCTGCAAAACCCGTCACACCCGGCGGTCCCGACGTCACCAGCGGGGCCAACTCTTTTCCGAAGCGATCGACCTTGCCGCGATCGGCGTCCTTGACACCGACGCGAAGCACGACCTCGCCCAGTTTATCCGGCACTTCAATCATGTCGCCGTGACAAGTGTTCGACCCGAGGAATTCCGTCACGGTGTTTTCGAACGTGACCCCGGCGAATGCAAGCCGGCCCCACAACGCGTCGGCGCAGATCTTGGCCTTCGCCATCGCGTCGGGCCCGCTCACGGTCAATTGTCCCGTTGCCTTGTACCCTTCCAGGTAGGAGATGGAAACCTTGTACGAATCGGTGGCCTCGCGGCCCTCGATCCCGTTGATGCGAACGCGATCCTTGCCGTGCTGTTCGAGCCGGATCGACGTGAAGTCGACGACGCAATCCGGTGTGATGTATGCGGTCGGGTCGCCCATCTCGTAGACTAACTGCTCCCCGATCGTGTCCGGCGTCACCATCCCACCGGTCCCGTCGTGTTTGGTCACGACAAAACTGCCGTCCGGCGAGCAGTGTACGACCGGGTACCCGATGCGGTCCCAGCCCTCGACCTCCCACCACCGTGAAAAGTTGCCGCCGGTGCACTGCGCCCCGCACTCGATGATGTGCCCCGCCACCGTCCCGGCCGCCAGCAAGTTCCAGTCCTTCTTACCCCAACCGAACTCCGCGATCAACGGCGACAGCACCAGGCCCGGGTCCGTCGACCGGCCTGTCACGACGATATCGGCGCCCTGTGCCAGTGCGTCCGCGACCGCGAACGAACCGATGTACACGTTGGCGGACAACACCTTTTCGCGGATCTCGGAAAGCGGGCGTCCATCATCGAGATTCGCCAACGGCACACCGGCATCGATCAATTCGTCAAGCCGTCCGAGGACGTCGTCCCCGGTCACACTACCGATCTTGAGGCCTCGGGCAGACTGCTCGCGAGCGACGGTCAGCAACGCTGCGCGACACGCTTCCGGGTTCACCCCTCCGGCGTTCGCGATCACCTTGACACCCTTTGCCCGAAGCGTCGGCAACGTCCGCCGAATCAGCTCGATAAAGTCGGTCGCGTACCCTTTCGACGGATCACGCCGTTGCAGCTTCTGCATGATCGACATCGTGACCTCGGCGAGGTAATCCAGCGTCAGGTAGTCAAGCGGCCCTTCCTCGATCAACCGCACCGGCGCGTCGACCGAATCGCCCCAGAACCCCTGCCCGTTCGCCACGCGCACGACCTTGTCCGCGGCCATTGCGTCTCCTCGTTGAATAGAACGGCGGAATTATAGCGAAATCGCGCCGCAGGGTCCCGCAGGGGTTAGCTAGACGGGAACGGTCGTCTTGCGAGCGGCGATCTCGCGATGGACGGTGTCGACGAGATCGCGGATCTCGAAAGGTTTGTGGACGACACCGGCGATACCGCTGCGTGAGATCTCTTGATCGTCGATCGTCGTGCCCCAGCCGGTCACGAGAATGACGGGTAGGTCGGGGTCCTGTTCGCGGAGGTGCGAGGCGACTTCCCAGCCGGACATATCAGGCATACCGAGATCGGTGAGGATCAGGTCGTAGTCGGAGACCGAGGCCATCTTGAGGCCTTCGGTGGCGGAGAGGGCAACCTCGACGTTGTGACCCTCGACGGCAAGCGCGTCCTGGATCAACTGAGCGATCGGTTGTTCGTCGTCGATGACGAGGATGCGCGCCGGGCGTTCCGGTCGCGGCGCATCGGCGACTTTCTTGTGGTCGTCGTCGATGACGACCTGCGACTCCGGGAATGCCAAGGTGAACCGCGTACCCTTGTTCAGCGCGGTGTCGACATGGATGGTGCCCCCGTGGCGACTGATGATGCCGTAGGCGACGCTCATGCCGAGACCGGTGCCGGAGTTGCCTTTCGTGGTGAAGAATGGATCGAACAGGTGGCGACGGATTTCCTCGGTCATCCCCACTCCGGTATCCTCGACCTCCGCGTGGACCTCGGAGCCACGGCGGAAACAGCGTAACGTGAGCGTGCCCCCCTGGGGCATCGCGTCCGCCGCGTTGAGGATCAGGTTGGTGAAGACCTCGCGAAGTTCGGTCGCACTGCCGAGAATCGCCGGGATCTTGTCGCACTCGAGGACGATCTCGACGCGTACGTTACGGCGTTCCGATTCGGTCTTCCAGCGGCTGCGGGTGATCTCGACGGCGTCATCGATAATTTCGGCCAGCGATAGCGGTTCGAACGGACGGTCGGTGTGCGTTCGCGAGAATTCCTGGATGCGGCGGACGGTTTCACGACCGTCCTGCGCCGCCTTCTCGATCACCGCCATCTCCGCATCGACGTCGGGCGAGAACCCACGTTTCCGCAGCAGTTGAACGCGGCCGAGAATCGCGCCAAGCAGGTTGTTGAAATCGTGCGCGACACCGCTCGACAGCTCGCCCAGCGAACGCAGCCGTTGCGTGTCTTCGAGTTCCTCACGTAGACGTTGCGTTTCGGTCATGTCGACGAGCAGGCATTCCGTGGCGGATTGGCCAAGATAGTCGATGCGGCTCCCGCGCAATTCGAGTTCGCGCGGCCGCCCGGCCGAGTCGTAAGCGGTGACCATCGCCGGGCCCATCACCTTGCCGAGTTGCCACATTTTCAGACGGTTCGCGACGACCGATTGGCAGTCGGGGGCAAACAGGCTCTCGAGCCGGAAGTGCGGATCCTCGACCTGCTGCGCGGTGACCCCGAATGTTTCCTGGAACGCTCTGCTGAAGAATTTCACCGTGCCGTTCTGTACGATCAGGATCGGATCGGGGGAATGCTCAACGAGGGTCCGGTACTGGACCTCGGACTCCTCGAGCTCGCGCGTGCGTGCCCGGACTTGCTCCTCGAGCGTGGCATTGAGATGCCCTAACTCGTTCTGGAAGGCGGCCGACTCGTTGGCCTTTTCCTCGACGCGATCCATCATGCGGTTGAACGCCTGGGCCAGTTCGGCGAGTTCCTGCGCGCCACGGACCGGAATGCGGTAGGAAGTGTCATCGTACGACAACGCTTCCGTGCCGTCGGCGAGGTTGCGCAGCGGTGCGGCGATGCGGCGCGCCATTAGGCGACCGATGGACATGCCGACGAGGCTCAGCAGCGCGCCGAGGGTCACCATCCCCAGGGTCAAGCGGCGCATCTCGGCGTTCATCGAGTCGTAGCTCAACCCGACCCGTACATACCCCCACGGCTCCTTGGAACCCTCGACAACCACCGGAACGATCGATTCGAACGTCGGCTCGCCGGTGGCTTCGGAACCGCCGAGGTAGACGTTACGCGTTTCGGGACCGCTCAACCCCTCGGGGAGGCCGGGGATCCGTTCGATGTCCTGGACCAGCGCACCGGCGGCGGCGGCCAGTTGGCCTTCCTTGTCGTGGATCACGACGTAGGCGAGACCGGGATCCTCGACCGCGTTGTCCGCGGCGGTCTTGAGCGCGACGTAGTTGTAGGCCAGCAACGACGGGGTCGACACGGCGCCGATGCTCTGCGCGACCGAGTACGCGCGCTCCTGCATCCCGCGGCGCAGGACGTTCTCGAGCCGGCCGCGAACGACGGCCAATGCGGCGCCGACCACGAACACGACGAGTAGCGCCGAGGCGATCGCGAAACTCGACTCGAGCCGGCGGCCCTGGAAGAGGCGACCGGTCATCACACGCCTCCCCTGCGCTCGAGCCAGACTTCTTCGAGTTCCATGCGGCCGATCCCGAAGGGTCCCGGGGTCAGGCCGTGGACCCCGTGGTGCGTCGCCAGGATCCCGCGTGTGTGGTAGAGCGGAACGAACGGGGCGTGCCCGAGGATGTAGCGCTCGGCCTCTCGGTAAAGTCGCCCACGCTCGCCGGGTTCGAATTCCGCAGCCGCCTTGCGCAGGAGTTCCACCGCGTGCTCGTCACGAAAATGGAAGAAATCGCCCGTGCCGTGCTCGCCGAATCCGGAGAGGAACGCGTCGGGGTCGCTCATATCGGCGATCCAAGCCAACAGGAACGCTTCACACGTCCCATCGTCGAGACGTTCACCCATCTCGGCCCAGCTGACCTGAACGAGTTCAATTTCGAGTCCGATTTCCGCGAGATCCGCCAGGACTTGGAGTACCACGGCGTCGGGCTCCCTGCCCATCGATGGGTCGTAGAGCCGGATCGAGGGCACACCCTTGCCGCCGGGATGCCCCGCGTCGGCAAGGATCTTGCGCGCGGTGTCGGGCGAGTAGGCGAGCCGCTTGGACTCCGGAGTGAAACCGGCGATTCCCGGCGGCAGGATGCCCGGCGCGTGAACGCGCACCGTGGGCGAGGCCCGCACCATTTTGTCGCGGTTGATGGCATGCGCGATTGCGCGCCGCAGCCACGTTTGATCGAGCGGCGGGCGCGAACTGTTCAGTCCGAGGAAGGACAAGCTCAGTTCCTGGTACCGATAGATGTCCACGTTGGGGTCCGTGGTCAGGACGTTGAGCGCCTTGGTCGTCGGTTCCAGCGCGTCGAGATCGCCGCGGCGGAACCGCGCCTGGCCGTAGTCGTCCTCGCCTTCGAGGTAGAAATGGATCCGCACCGCATCCAAGTGTGCGGCTCCGCGAAAATAATCAGGGTTCCGCCGCAACAACAGGTAGGAGTCTTCCCACGCCGCGAACGAGAACGGTCCCGTCCCGACCGGAGCGCGGGCGAAACCGGCTCCGTCGCCCCCAGCGAGCAGGTGCTCCGGGACGATAGAGAGGTTGTCCATCGCCAGTTGTTCGAGAAACAACGGATTGGCCTGGGTCAAGGTGAAGCGCACCGTGGAGTCGTCGATCTTGACCACACCCTCGAGTCGATCGGTTTCACCCTTGGCCAACGCTTCAGCGCCGCGTATCGGAAGCAGCGCCGGGTAGGCGAGCGAGTCGGTCCCGCCTACTCGCAGAACGCGCTGGAAAGTGAACACCACGTCGTCGGCGTCGAATGGCTCACCGTCGTGAAACCGCACGCCCTTGCGTAAGTGGAAGTCGTAGGTCAGGCCGTCACGCGAGATACGCCAGGTTTCGGCCAGCGCGGGAACCACGTTGAGCGACGCATCGGTCGAAACCAACGCGTCGAAGATCTGATTGATCGGAAGCGATTCATAGATCGACTCGGAATGGATCGGGTCGAGCCCCGCGGGAACTTCCTGGATCAGGCGTAGCGTGCCGCCGGAAATCGGAGCGGGAGCGGGAGTGTCGCGCGCTTCCGGCGGCGCACCGCAACGGCTCACTGCAACCACCAGCAGCGCCAGCACGAACAACGACCGCAAGCGACTCGTGCGGTCGGACCCCGTCAAGAAACAGCCCGGCATTCGCTCCCCAGCAGAGATACATTGGATGCTCGAGGAAATCTCGCGGCTGGCCGGCGTGAAGTCAACGGCACGAACCACTTAAGGCGACTATGGTATATTCCAATCGTTCATTTTCCGTGTAATCCGCAGGCACAATTCCGTAATTGCCGCGGCCGGAGACCCAGCACCTCATGTCGAAAATCATGCTCGTCAACGTGACGCATGTCGAAGAAACCCGTGTGGCTGTCGTCGAGAACGGAGTTCTCGCCGCTTACGAAATCGAAACCCTCAATCGCACGAGCCTCAAGGGCAACATCTACAACGCCGTCGTCGATTCGGTTCACGCCTCGCTCGAAGCTGCGTTCGTCCGCATCGGACCCGATATGAACGGGTTCCTTCCGTTGGATCAGATCAACTTTCGGCTGCTGCCCAAACAGGTTGACGGTCGCAAGTTCGGCAAGGTCGGGCAGCATCTCAAGACCGGCCAGAAGCTGCTGGTCCAGGCGGTGCGCGAACCGTTCCACGGAAAACCGCCGACCGTCAGCACGTATTTTTCGCTCCCGGGCCGGTTCCTGGTTCTGATGCCGGGCGTTGAGTCATCCGGTGTTTCGCGCAAGATCGAGGACGGCAAACAGCGTGACCGATTAAGGAAGATCATCGATGAACTCAAGGTCCCTGACGGGTTCGGCGTAATCGTCCGCACCGCCGGGATTGGGCAGACCAAGACCGAGTTGCAGCGTGATCTGCGCTATCTGCTGCGGTTATGGGAATCGATCCAACGCGCCTCACAGACCCACGAGTTTCCCAGTCGCGTGTACCAGGAAGCGGACCTCGTGATCCGAACGATCCGCGACCACTTGACTCCCGACATCATGGAAGTGTTGGTCGACAGCAAGGAGACGTTCGACAACGCGCAGGCGTTCGCGCGCGACGTGATGCCCAAGCGAGCCAAAACGCTCAAGCTCTACACCGGCGACCGGCCGCTGTTCAACAAGTTCAACTTGGAGGAGCAGATCGAACGCATCTACAAGCGCCGGGTTCCCCTGCCGTCGGGCGGCGAGATCGTTATCGACGGGACCGAAGCGCTGACCGCAATCGATGTAAACAGCGCTCGATCCAAACGGCAAGGGGATGCCGAAGAGACCGTGACGGTAACCAACGTCGAAGCCGCCGAGGAAATCGCCCGCCAACTGAGGCTGCGAGACTTGGGCGGGCTGATCGTCGTGGATTTCATCGACATGGCGCTTCCGCGGAACAAGAAGCGCGTTGAGAAGGCGATACGGGATGCGATGAAGGGCGATCGCGCTCGTCACGACATCACCACGATCTCCAAGCTCGGCCTGATGGAAATCGCGCGTCAACGGATCAAGGGATCCAAGATGGCCGCCTCGTACAACACCTGTCCGGCGTGCGACGGCCACGGACTGATCAAGAATGTCGAAGCCGCCGCGTTGTCCGCGCTACGCCGGCTTCAGACGCGCGGCACGCGAAGCGACATCGGCCGGATCCGTCTGACGCTGGCGCCGGATGTGGCGAACTGGCTCTTGAACCACAAGCGCGAGGACATCTTGAGTCTCGAACGGCAGCGCGGCGTGCACGTCGAGATCGCCTCCAAGGAATCGCTGCTGCGCCACGAGAGCCAGTACGAGGCCTTCGTGAGCGAGGAGCCCGCCGTGAGCCCGGTCCCCGAACCACCCGCGTCCGCAACGCCGGTCGCCGGCGAAACGGCCAAGTCGGAAACACCCGCCGGGCGGCAACGCGCCCCGGCGGAGACCGAAGAACCCAAGCGTGACGACAAGCCGGCCGAAGACAAGCGCGACGAAACCTCCACGGCGTCCGCCGCGGGCGAGTCGGAATCGCGCGAGACACGACGACGGCGGCGACGACGGCGGCGGCGGCGCCCGTCGGACGACGAATCAAGCGCGGCCGGCGACGGAGCCAAGCCTCCCGCCGAGTCTGTCCCGGCGGTGGCCGTTCCCACGAATCTCCGAGCCGACGAATTGATGCCCGCCGCCACCGGTGCCGCGCAGCGCGCCGAGCAAAGAAGCTCCCGCCACCGCGGCGACCGCTCGCGGAAATAACGGCCCGCCGGAGCCACCGATCGCGGTGTACCGGGTTTTAGGGCATTTTCTTGCCCGCTGAGGCTGTGGCATCCTGCCGCTGGCGTGCGTACTCTCCTGAGCGAGTCCGGGAAACGCCGGCACTCGGGACGAGTCCAATCGTATTGGGGGAGCCGGGATCCATGGATCTGTTGCCCATCGACCACAAGGACCGAGCCAGGCGTAGGCTGGTGGAACTGCTACGGCAGGATGGCCCGCTTGACGTCGTGGAAGCGGCGCTTGTGATCGCCTCCGAGGATTATCCAAACCTCGACATCGACCACGAGTTGCAACGTGTGCGGCTTGTCGCCGCGGAGGGGGCCCGGCGGGTTTACCAGGAAAACAACCCGTTCGCCCGCGTCGACGGACTGCGCCAGTACCTGTTCGAGGAGCTCGGTTTCCACGGCGACACCAACAATTACAACGACCCGGACAACTGCTACATCCACGAGGTGATGAACCGCCGGATGGGCATCCCGCTGACGCTGTCGATCCTGTTCATCGAGGTCGCCCGCGCCGCCGGCTTCCAGGCCGTCGGGATCGGGCTGCCGGGTCACTTCATCACCCGCGTTCGCTGGCAAAACCGTGACCTCCTGGTCGACCCCTACCACGGTGGCGGGATCATTTCCGAGGAAGACTGTCGCGACCTGGTCGGTCGAACCACCGGCCGGCCCTCCCTGTTCCGGCGCGAACTGCTCGAAGGGATGAGCGAGCGCCAGATGCTCTCCCGGCTGCTGCTCAACCTCAAGCACATCCATCTGGAACGGGAGGACTACACGCGGGCCCTGGGCGTCGTCGAACGGTTGCTGATGCTCTCTCCGAACGACCCAGGTGAGATCCGCGACCGCGGGCTGCTCAAGGCGCACCTCGGACGGCCCGGCGCCGCGATCGCCGATCTCGAGACCTACCTCACGGGCTCCCCCAAGGCGCCCGACGCCGAGTCGGTGCGCGGCCGGGTGACCTGGCTTCGGCGAAAATTGACCGATCTGGGCTAGCCTCCCTCTACATTGAAGGTTTTCTCCCGGTGCACCATAATACTTAACGTTATTTGTTTGCCTGAATCGGCGAGGAAAATGCTCCGTAGAGAGTAAGGCGGCAACCTCCATGAGTGTCGAAGGAACCGTTTCGAAGAAGCGGGAGCGACCCGCAAAGATCGAGCGACGCGAACGCGCCGTCATCCGTTTCGCAGGCGACTCCGGCGACGGCATGCAGTTGACCGGGAGCCAGTTCACGGCGACTACCGCGGCCGTCGGGAACGACCTCGCGACGCTCCCCGACTTCCCCGCTGAGATCCGTGCGCCCGCTGGAACGTTGGCGGGGGTTTCCGGTTTCCAGATCCAGTTCGCGTCCGAGCAGGTGTTCACGCCCGGCGATGCGCCCGACGCGCTCGTCGCGATGAACGCGGCTGCGCTCAAGGCGAACATCGCCGACCTTGCTCCCAACAGCATCATCGTCGTCAACGTCGACTCGTTCAAGGACATCGATCTGCGCAAGGCAGGTTACGAAAAGAACCCGCTTGAAGACGGCTCGGTCGACAGTTTCCGGGTGTTCAAGGTCGAGTTGACCCGTCTGACGCGAGCCGCGCTCAAGGGCGTGGACTTACCGACGCGTTCCATCGATCGCTGCAAGAACTTCTTCGCGCTGGGCATGATGTACTACCTGTACCGGCGTCCGCTCGATGTGACGTTCAATTGGATCGAAGAAAAATTCAAGAACAAACCCGAACTGATCGAGGCGAACCAACGCGCACTCAAGGCCGGCGTCGCGTTTTGCGAAGCCACCGAAGTGTTCGAGCACGTCTATGAAGTGCCGGCCGCGAAGTTGGAACCGGGAACCTACCGCAACATCTCCGGTAGTCAGGCGCTCGCGCTCGGTTTCGTCGCCGCTTCGCAGAAGAGTGGGTTGCGTCTATTCCAGGGGTCCTACCCGATCACGCCGGCCTCGGAGTTGTTGCACGAGCTTTCGTTGTACAAGAACTTCGGCGTCGTCACGTTCCAGGCGGAGGACGAAATCGCCGCCATCGGCGCCGCCATCGGTGCCTCGTTTGCCGGTGCGCTGGGGATCACCTCCTCGAGCGGCCCGGGGATCGCGCTGAAGGGCGAATTCATCAGCCTCGCGACCATGGTCGAGCTGCCGCTGGTCGTGGTCGACGTGCAACGCGCGGGCCCGTCGACCGGCATGCCGACCAAGACCGAGCAGGGCGACCTGTTGATGGCCGTGCACGGTCGTTTTTCCGAAACGCCGTGCATCGTCCTGGCGATCAGTTCGCCCGCCGACAGCTTCGATATGGCCTACGAGGCCTCGCGCTTGTCGCTCACGCACATGACCCCGGTCATCCTGCTGTCCGACGGTTTCATCGCCAACGGGACGGAACCCTGGAAACTTCCCGATATCGGCGCGCTCAACCCGATCGAGGTGCCGTTCCACACCGATCCGGAAACGTTCGAACCGTTTCGGCGCAATCTTGAAACGTTGGTCCGGCCGTGGGCGCTGCCGGGCACCCGCGGTTGCGAACATCGGTTGGGCGGACTGGAAAAAGAGGACGGGAGCGGGAATGTTTCATACGATGCCGAAAACCACGAGAAGATGGTCCGGCTGCGTGCCGAGAAGGTCGAACGCGTCGCCGACCACATCCCCGCCCTCGAAGTGGACGGACCCACGAGCGGCAGGCTGCTGGTCCTCGGTTGGGGTTCGACGTACGGTGCGATCACGAGCGCCGTGCGACGTTCGCGTGCCGCCGGACACGCGGTCGCCCAGGCGCACCTACGCTACCTCAACCCGTTCCCCCGGAACCTGGGCGACGTACTGGCGCGTTTCGAGCGGGTGCTGGTGCCCGAGATCAATATGGGACAGTTGGCGCTCCTGCTGCAGGGACGCTTCCTGAAGAAGATCGATTCCCAGACCAAGGTCCGGGGACTGCCGTTCAGCGCCAACGAGATCTTGGTTCGCATCGTCGAATTGTTGGAGACGAACTGATGGCCGAAGCAACGCTGACCAAAAAAGACTTCCAGACCGACCAGGAGGTTCGCTGGTGCCCCGGTTGCGGCGATTACGCGATCCTCTCCTCGGCGCAGCAAACGTTTGCCGACCTCGGTCTCGAGCGCCACAACATGGTGATCGTGTCCGGGATTGGTTGTGCGAGCCGGTTCCCCTACTACGTCAACACCTACGGTTTCCACACGATCCACGGCCGCGCGGTACCGGTGGCCAGCGGGATCAAGATTGCCAACCCCGAGCTGTCGGTCTGGATCGTCGCCGGGGACGGCGATGCGTTCTCGATCGGCGGCAACCATGTGATCCACCTGATGCGCCGCAACATCGACGTCAACCTGTTGGTGTTCGACAACCGCATCTACGGCCTGACCAAGGGGCAGTACTCACCGACCTCCGAATTCGGCAAGATCACCAAGTCGACGCCCTACGGCTCGCTCGACCGTCCTTTCAACCCGGCCTCGGTCGCACTGGGCGCCGAGGCGACGTTCGTTGCGAGGACGATCGACATTCACGCGACGCACCTCAAACAGACGCTTCGGGATGCCCACGGCCACACCGGAACGTCGTTCGTTCAGATCTTCCAAAACTGCAACATCTTCAACGACGGCGCGTTCGAACGGATCCGCGAGAAGAAGCTTCGCGACGACAACATCATCGAACTCAAACACGGCGAACCACTGATCTTCGGCAAGGACCGGGATCGCGGGATCCGCTGGGCAGGACAGAGCCAACCCGAGGTCGTCCAGCTCGGGACCGGCATCAGCGAGAAGGATCTGGTCGTCCACGACGAGCAGGGCTCACTGGGCTACCTGATGACGCTCTCGGAGATGAAGCCGCCGGATTTCCCGCTGCCGATTGGCGTATTGCGCCGGATCGAGGCACCGACCGTCGACGCCGGGATCCATCGCCAGATCAAGGAAGTCACCGCGCGCAAAGGCGCGGGTGAACTCGAGAAGATCATTTACTCCGGCAACATCTGGACCGTCGACTAGCAACGTGTTAGAGCCGAGTGGTCTCCGGTTCGTTGGAATCGAACGCGCGGCGCGTCACGATCAGCGTGTCTCCGGTCCGGCGCCGCTTGCGATAACCGAACAGGTGGAACACCTCGAGCGGATACCAACGGGCGATGCGCGTGTCGATCGTCAACTCGAGTCGCTGATCGCGGCTGCAGTGCACGCCGGGGAGCCAGTGCAGGAACGCGCCGATCCGGAAGCGGCGCAGGAACGCGGACAGGTACAGCCAAAACGTCCGCAACGGACGGGCGATGAAGAAACCATCCTCACCCTTCCCCTGGTACAGCGGCAGAAGTATGAGCCCGGACTCCCGTGCGTGAATGGGTCCGTTGCGATCGCGGGCCACGACCTGACCCTTCTCGACCGGCGCGAAGTTGTGGAACCCGGGGAGCATCTCGAAGCCGTCTTGATCGTCGATTGCGTGCCGATAGCGCACCTCGATGACCCGCGGAACCCCACGGCTCGCCTCGCGCAACACGCCGGCGTATACGCGCCCCTCGACCGCATCCGGCGCCAGCAGCCCTGCGCTGCGAAGAGCCAACCACATCAGCGCTTCGAGCCGGTCGACTGAACGGTCGCAATCATGCTGCCCAGCTTCCGCGCCCAACGTGATCAGACCGAAGTTGTTCAGGTACTCGAGGAGCGCCCCGTCGACCTGCTCCTCGAGACCGAAGATCAGCGGCAGCGGGAACGAGCGTGCGAACTCGCGGTTGCGCAGCGTGTCGCCAACCGTAACGAACGGCGGGCCCACGGCGGACGTGGTGTGTAGATCGAGGAAATAGACCGGCCCCGTGCTCTGGTTGGCCACCTCGCGTATCGCCGCCAGCAGTTCGCGTTGCTCCGTCGCCTCGGCGTCGTTCAGCGCTTGATTTTGGAGTTCGGCGACTCTCTCTTGGGTCCATTGCCGGTTGAGGTCGCAATCGAGGAAGCGGATCCCCGCGGCCAACGCCCTGAGGTTTCCGGCGAGCACGACAAACCGTCCGTTGATTTCGAGGCCCTCGCGTTCGAGCCGGGCCAGCACGCGTCGGGCGGCCCGTCCTCCGGCCGGCTCGTTGCCGTGCAGCCCGGTCATCACGATCATCGTCGGACCGGAGCCGCCCTGGCGGTCCCCGAGGGTGTGCCGACGGTGGGCCGGAGCCTCGAGCACTCCGCTGGGACCTTCTGACACGATGCGAACCTAAGAAGAAGAGAATGGTCACGGTTGTGGTTATGCAAGAGTATCGAGGGAAGACGATAGCGGCCTGCGTCCCTTCAGTCCAGTCCCCCGGCCGCCGCCGAAAGAGGCCCCCAGAAGTCCGCATCGAGCCCGAAGTGAAGGTGTCCGAAGTGCGATTCCTCGCAGAACCGACCGATCTGCTCGAGCATGGCGCCGGCCAGGTCCGGCATCACCCAGGACAGTGCCGAACAGGTCGAGAGCGAGGTCACCGCGGCGAGTCCGGTCAGGCGTTCGACGCGCGGCTCGTCCGCCTTGAAGAGCTTCCAGATCCCCGCGACCGGGAAGCTGGAACCCTCGGGTCGTTCCGTGATCGCGTGTGCGTTGTCGAACGGGAGCGGTGGTGTGACCCAGCCGTCCGGACTCGGAAGCACCAGCCCGAAATCGTCGCCGAGCGAAACGGCCGGCGCGGAAAGTCGCATGGCGGTGCTCTTCCCCGCGCCCGAAGGGCCGGTGAAGAGCCAGGCTTTCCCGTCGCGCAGTACGCCCGCCGAGTGCATCGCGAATCCACCGCGCTCCACGGCCATGCGTGCGGCCATCACACGGGTGGCGTTCTCGAGCGACTGCGGGGCCGGTTCGACGGCCTCCGTATCCAGCGCCAGGCGCCAGCTTCCATCGGGGCCGGGTCCCAGTGCGAACGCGTAGGAAAGCGCAATCACCCCTGATGGAGTGACACGCGGCTCGATGCGATAGAGTTCACCGGCCTGAGGCTCGGCGAGCCAGAACCCGGGGCCGCCGTCCGAAACCCGGATCGTTCGATCAACCGGCAGGCCCGAGTCCGGGGTGAAGTAGGGGCCCCAGAAACGCTCGAGGGCCGCGGCTTGATCGGCGGACAGGCCCTCGAAACGGAAGGCGCGGTCGCCGACGGCGAGCTCCCGGGCGTGCTCTCCGCAGGCACGGTCCGAAGCATGAAAACGGCGGATGGACGGTTCCACGACGGTCAGTTTAACAGGCCGCTGATGGCTCCGATTTGCGCCGGCCCGGTACAATAGCAAGCGGGGTCAGGCCTCCCATTGCGACCTGACCCCCGACGAGGCGACCGATGGGAATGTCCGAATCCCGACCGTTGACCCGCGAACTGCTGTTGGACTACTTCGTCCGCGCCGCACGCCCGCGCGAGAACTGGCTGGTGGGGATGGAACTCGAAAAAATGGGGCGCGCTGCACGCGACGGCGCCGCGCTGCCGTACGTCGGTGACGGTCCGTCGGTGCGCAAGGTACTGGAGTTCATCCAGGCCCGGCGCGGCGGGTCGCCGATCATGGAAGGCGACCACTTGATCGGGCTCGACGCTCCATGGGGCACGATCTCGCTGGAGCCGGGCGGCCAGGTCGAGTGGTCCTCGCGGCCCGCGCAAACGCTGGCCGAGTTGGAAACATACCTGAACGGACACCTCGCGGTGATGCGCAAGGCCGGAAAAGCACTCGCCGTACGCTGGCTCGATTGCGCGGTCGACCCCGACCTTCCGGTCGACGACATGCCGTGGATGCCCAAGGCGCGTTACAACATCATGCGGCCCTACCTTGGCGCGCGCGGCCGGTTGGCCCACCGGATGATGACCCAGACCGCCAGCATCCAGTGCGCGTTCGACTATTCCGACCCCCATGACTGGCGCGAGAAGTTTCGGCTGGCTGCATTGCTGGCCCCCATCGCCAACGCATTGTTCGCCAACTCACCGAGTATCGACGGCGCCGACAGCGGTTACAAATCGTATCGCGCCGCCATCTGGCAGGAGACCGACCCGGCCCGCTGCGGGTTGCCCGCGATCGTGTTCGAACCGCACTTCAGCCTCGAGGTCTGGCTCGATTACCTGCTGCACGTGCCGGCAATCTTCCGCCACCGCGCGCGCGGGTTGGTCCCGGCGGGCGGCACGCCATTTTGCGAGTTTCTCGAGCGAACCGGTTGCGATGCGCCACGCCACGACGACTGGGAGACGCACATCTCGACGATCTTCACCGAGGTGCGCGCCTACACGTACATCGAGGTCCGCAGCGCCGACCTGGTCTGCGACGATCGCGCGTTCCAGGTTCCGACGTTCTGGACAGGCTTGCTCTACTGCGACGATGCGCGCAACGAGATGCTCGATCGTTGTGCGGCGTTCGATGATCACGAGGCCTGGCAGAAAGTCCTGCTCGGGGCGGCGAAACACGGCCTCGACGCGACGTTTGACGGCGTGAACGTGCGCGAATTGGCTGCCGAGGCGATCCGCTGGTCCATC
>SMVB01190564.1_pt1 | contig 52883 bp, 42 predicted proteins | sample 2456461 | NCBI WGS metagenome assembly SMVB01 (sample SAMN11095934, study PRJNA526329) | marine sediment metagenome | biome: Marine sediment; feature: Surficial sediment; material: Deep marine sediment; isolation source: Hadal surficial sediment | place: Pacific Ocean | collected 2014-05 | depth...
ATCGATCAAGAGCGAGTGTCTGGATCGGATGATCTTCTTCGGTGAGCAATCGCTGCGAAGAGCCGTAGCCGAATGCATTCATCATTATCATGGAGAGCGCAACCATCAAGGTCTCGAAAACGCGTTGATCGAATCGGACGAACACGTGGGCAGTCTCGACGGGAACGTGAGATGTCGCAAACGATTGGGCGGCATGCTCAACTACTACTATCGCGAAGCCGCATAAGAACTCGGTGCGACTCGTTCAGCGGATGACCCAGGAGCGGAGGTCAGGTTGGCGAATCGCCTCTCGCAAGCCAGGCGCCGATCGATAGTTTTTCCGGGCGACAAAAACTCCTTCGGTAATGACGCTTTTCGGCTCGTTCGTATTTTTGGACTCACGTACTTGCCGATCGAGGACCGGTCCAAGTCGCTAACTGAAATCGAGTACGCTCTAAAACGAATCGGCACGCGCATCACCGCCGCCATTCCCTGAGTCTCGATCCATGAGAGCGCGCCGGGCACGCAGTCCACGATCAATAAGCTGGTTGTGCGGACGTCTGACCGAGTGCAGATCAAGATTGAAGTGACCCTAGTCCTTCGAGGCTCAGTCTACGGGCCGACAACGATGTCGGTGTCTGAGACGATCGAAGACCAATTCGGTTTCGCCGAGATGAGCGTCCTCTCTTTCGCCGATCTCTATGCAGGAAAAATCTTGGCGGCGCTGGATCGTCAGCACTCTCGTGACCTCTTCGATATTCATCAACTACTGGAAAACGAAGGCATCGACGCCGATCTCCGGGCGGCGCTGATCGTTTATCTGATAAGTCACGATCACTCTCCGCACCATCTCCTGGCGCCCGCTGCCAGAGACATCGCTCCTGACTTCGAGCACAACTTCCGCGGCATGGTCCGTGACGACATCACCATTGAAACGCTGTACTCCGCACGCGAGGCGTTGGTGAAGGACGTCGTTGTCAATATGCCGGAAGACCACCGGCGGTTCCTGGTCTCATTCTATCGACGGGAGCCGAAGTGGCACCTCCTGGGGTTGAGTGATGCCGATCGACTACCCGCGGTCCGATGGCGGGAGCTGAATCTCGATAAGGCAGGTGCGGAAACCCGCGCGGAAATCGTTCGCAAACTGGACGAGGTCTTGTCGAGGTGAACACCGGCTGCGACAAGTGAGTCGTTTCGTGTGAATCAACATACTTAGGTCCGGGTACATCGCTCCGAAAAGCCACGGCGCGTCCCGAAAAGGGCGGAGGTTAGTTTTAGTGACAGGCGGCTCGGCCGTTGCTATCCCGCGCCGATTCGCATATACAGGTGTCATTATGACTAGCCCTATCGTCTCACGCCGTCGATTTCTTAAAGCTGCCGGTGCCGCGGGCATCTGGACAGCTGCCTCTTCAACAACTGCTCCAGGAGCTGAGCCGCGCCCCGTAGCCGTGGCGTCCGCCCGCGAGGTGGGAATCTCGAAGTGGGATCTCGACACTCCCGCGCTCATTGTCGAGCTCGATGCGCTCGAGGCCAACCTGAGCACGATGCAGCAGATGGTCCGCCGCAACCGCATCGCGAGCCGTCCGCACGTCAAAACCCACAAGTGCCCGGCCATCGCTCGGCTCCAGCTTGCTAGTGGCTCCGTGGGGATCTGCGTTGCCAAAGTGAGCGAAGCCGAGGTGATGTTCGAGCACGGCATCGACCAGATTCTCATGACGACCACCAACGTGACGCCGTACAAGATCCAGCGGGCGATGGCTTTGCGCAAATGGTGCAACCAATTCATCCAGGCTACGGACAGCCCTGCCAACGCGCTTGCGCTCTCCGAGGCGGCCGTGGCAGCGGGTCTGGTGGCGGACGTTGTCATCGATGTCGACCCTGGAGGGCATCGCACCGGTATCACGCCCGGCGAGCGGGCTCTCGAGCTCGCGCGTCAGGTCGACGGGCTCCCCGGGTTGAAGCTCCGCGGCATGCTCTGTTACGACGGCGGGTCTCAGCACGTCAAAGGCTTCGAAAAGAGGAAAGCACAAACGCTCGAGCGGCTCGCGCCTGCCGCTGAAACCCTGGCGTCGTTGAAGCGGTCCGGGCTGAACACCGAGATCTTCAGCGGTGGTGGGACGGGCACTTACAACATCGACCACCAGACCGAAGGCTTGACCGACGTGCAGGTGGGAAGCTACGTCTTCATGGATGCCCAATATCTCGCCATCGGCGGTGAGAGCGACCCCGAGCTGTACTCCGATTTCGACCCGGCCTTGACGATTTTGACCACGGTGCTGAACGACCAGTACGAAGGCCGCGCCACCACGGACGCGGGCGCGAAAGCGTGCACGATCAACCGACCGTGGCCGATCGTGAAAGGCGAGAGCGGTATCACTTATCGATCGGGCTCGGACGAGTTCGGATCGATCCGCTACGAGAACGCCAGCCGCACGTACCGAGTCGGCGACAAGCTCGAAGTGATCGTCTCCCACTGCGACCCCGTCGTGAACCTCTACGACCACATCTACGCCGTTAGAAACGAGCGTGTCGAGGCAGTCTGGCCGGTGGCCGCACGCGGGATGTCCTCGTAGCGGACCTTGTACCGGCGGCGCGGGAGTGCGTCTCGCCGGAGCCAGTCCCGCCAGTCCGGTTACTCGAATTTCTCAGTCTCAGTGCAAAGGGGCGATTCGTTCCGAATGGGCAGAGGTTCGAGCACTTATCGTCGTTCGCTCAGCTACCTGGCAATACTTCTGGCGTTGTCGTTTCGAGCAGATCGGGGCTTGGCTATTCCGGCGGCTCGACGCTCGCAGCGGGTTTGGTCCCTTTGAGGATCCACCGTTGTATCCGCCTACCGTTCCCCGCCTCGCCCGTGTACATTCTGTTCTTCGAGTCGATCGAGATCATGTGCGCCCGAATGAACTCGCCCGCCTGGCGACCCGGCTTCCCGAACCTGTCCAGAATCCGCAAATCCTTGCGCCGTAATATCCAGACACGCTGGTTCGTGCCGTCCATAAGGTACAGAAGGCTCTGTTCTGGATCCCGCGAGAATTGGAGACTGAATCCGGTCCCCGATCGGCCTGTCTCCGGACGAACGAACCGCTCCATCAAGTACTCGCCGTTTTGCCGGAAGACTTGGATGCGGTTGCCGCGGCGGTCGGCTACATAGATCAGACCGTCCTTCGCACCGGCGATGCCATGAACGGTGGAGAACTGCTGCGGCGGATCGTTCACCTTGACCGGATATTCATATTCGTAGTCGTCGTCCGGCGGCTTTCCGTACGCGCCCCAGTGACGGAGATATTTTCCGGTCGCGGCGTCATAGACCACCACCCGCTTGTTGCGGTATCCATCCGCGATGAAGATCTCGTTGGTCTTCGGCTCGACGTAGAAATTTGCCGGTCCGCCCAGGTGGTCCGGAGCGTCGCTCCCCTTGTTAACGCCTGGCTCGCCGATCGTCAGCACATGCTTGCCGTCTTGCGTGAACTTCATGACGTGGAACCCGTTGCTCGTGCCCGTCCAGACGAACCCGTTGTGATCGATGTAGATCCCGTGCTCCTGGTCATACCAGGTGTAGCCCTCACCGGGGCCACCCCAGGTTCGAAGAACCTTGCCCTCAGGATCGAGCTCGAGAACTGGCGGCGCAGGGAAGCAGCAATCGGCGATCGGTGGCTCCACCGCCGCCCCGATCTCCTGAGGCGTCAAGCTCGAGGGCATGTGAAGCACCCAGAGGTGATCGTTGTCATCGACGAAAAGCCCTCTGATGTCTCCCCAGATCCAGTCGTTCGGAAGCGTCGGAGGCCAGGTTGGATCCACCTCGTAGATGGGAAGATGGTCCGCTGTCGGCGAGCCGGGCGCCGCCGGGGCGTTGGCAGTCTGGGCACCGGTTAGGCTGGCCACAGGAAGCACCAGTGCCAGGGTAACGAGTCTCAAGGAAGGTTTCATGATCGTGAAGCTCCTAGTCGATGGCCAACCATCCGGCGTTTCGTGTCCTAACGGTAATTTTCGATGATGTAGATGTCGAAATCGTCCGTGTCTTTGGTGTAGACGACGGCCTTTCCGTCCGGCGACCAGCCGCCGCTATGCGTGTCGAAGACTTCGCCCATACCGCCGCGGCCAATCTGTTCCAGGATCTTGAAGTGGTTTAGTAGGCGGCCGATCATGAGGTCCTTATTAGTCGATGGGGATTGTATCTGCGCCGGACCTCTTGGCGCAATCGAAGTCCGCCTCATCCCTAGCCTAGCCTAGGCGTCAAAAACGAACCGCACCTTCGAGCTCTCGTCGAGGGCGAGAGCCGCTAGGATGCCGCTCAAGGTGTAATGGAGACGACATGAAGATCCTCACTGGGAAAGTTGTTGACGGAAAGGTCGAGGTATCGGGAATAGCTCTCGAAGAGGGCGCCAGCGTCACCGTCGTAGTTCCGGAGTCCGAGGAATTTTCTTTAACGCCAAAACAGGAAGCCGAACTCGTGAGAGCCCACGAAGAAATTGAGCGCGGCGAGTTTGTTGAGGGTGGCGACCTACTCGCACAACTCCGGAGCCAGACCGACGATTGATCTATAGGGTTAAGGTCTCCGAGACCGCTGCCCGTCAGATCCGCGAAGCAGCCGATTGGTGGCACGGCAACCAAGCACCCAACTGAGGCGCTCGGGTGGCGCGCCCATCGCGTGTCGAACGCCATCGGTTTTTGTGCAACACTACTTTCATGTCAAGGCGTCCTCGGCACGAGCCCGAATCCTCCTCGGTGAGCATCGCCTGGGTCCTTGCGCTCGCCGCCTATTGTGTCGCGCTCCCGCTTCTCCTCGAACTGGCCCTTCCTGCCGACTCCTCCGGCCAGCCGTCGGTATGGGAGCTCGAGTTGCTCGGGGCGCGGGGCTTTCGTGCCGCAGCCCTCGACTTCGGGGTCCGGACCTTGATCCGGATGGCGCTACTCGTCCCCATCGGCTTCTTCGCCGCGCTGACCCTTCCGCGCCAAAACCGCTGGTTCCGGCGCGTGCTCATGGTGACTATCCCTGCCGGCGGGATCGCGGTGGTGCTCGCGTTCGTCGTGTCAGGATTCGCTGGCGGCTCCGGATGGGAGGCGCCCAGACTGCTGACGCTCGCCCTGCCCGCCATGGCGGCGCTCGTGGGCGTGTGGATTGGCGCCTGCGCAAGCAACGGTCTCGGTTCGTTCATCCTGTTCTTCCCCAAGTTCGCCGTGCTCGTTGTGGCTGTCGGGCTCATCGCGGTCGCTTTCTTCTATCTCGCTACCGAGGACTACCCTCTCGATCTGAAGACTCCCCAGCTGAGCACTGACATCCGGCGCGAACTCGTCACACGCTTTCGCGGGCACAACCCGATGAAGCTCCGTCTCGGCGAAACGAGGACTCTGACGGTCAGCGCCCAGGACCTCGAACGTCTCGCCGCGTGGGGCGTTTCGGTCACGCCGGCCACCCCTCAGCTCGCCATCCAGACGAGCTCCGAGTCCGCATACTTGCAGGCGTCGACCCAGGTGCCCTATCTCAGCCGCTACCTCAACGTGAGCGCCGTCGCCTCGGGCGGGGTCCAACAGGGAGAGCTCCGGTTCTCGGTAAGAGAGCTCCGCTTTGGGTCCATCGAGACGCCCGGCATCCTCCTCAGTCTCATCTCCTCACTTGCGATGAACGCCGCGTCGCACGACGAGGCGGCGCGCTCCGTCCTCGACAGCATCGAGGAGCTCCGCTTCGAGGTCGACGGCGTTTCCGTGACGTATCGCCGAATGGACGTTCGCGGCGACATCCTGCCGCGCGTTCTCGCCCGACTCGGCCCCGATGAGGCGGTTCTCGAGGCAGCGCGGGCCCAGCTCGAGCACTTGCACTTGAATGCGCGGAACTGGCCCGAACACGGGCGGCGGTTCGAGGCCGCGGTGCAGTCCGCGTTCGCCCTTGCTCACGAGCGGTCGGCAGCGAGTAATCCGATCGTCGAGAACAGCGGCGCGATTCTTGCGCTTGCGGCGGTGCTCGGTCACCCGCGGCTGCAGGTCTTCTCGGGACTCAACGGCGAGGAACGCATGATTCGTGACGTCCGGGGCTCGCTTCGAAACGTGAAGCTGCGCGGGCGCGCCGATTGGACCCAGCACTTTTTCGTCAGCGCCGGGCTGACGCAACTCTCGTCGGTCGCGGTGAGCGATGCGGTCGGCGTCCTCAAGGAGGAGCTCGACGCGGATGTGGCCGAAGGCGGCAGCGGGTTCTCGTTCGCGGACCTTCTCGCCGACCGGGCAGGAACGCGTTTCGCCGAGCGGTCTACTTACGACGCGACCCGCGCCGAAGCGATGCAGCTTCGCCTTAAAGACGGATTCGCCATCGGAAACATCTTTCCCGAGGCCGACGGGCTCAGAGAAGGAATCTCCGACGATCTCCTCAGGGTGCGTTACGGCGGCGTGGGTGGAGCGGAGTACCAACAGGTCTCCCAGGATATCGAGAGACGCCTCGCCACGTGCGACGCATTGCGTTGACTCGGTGACGTGAACGACGCGGACCTGCTCTTCTTACTCATGACACTTCAAGCGGCGCCTTCGGGGCTCATGTACTCAGTCCCAATCAGTTGGCCGAGTTCCGCGTAGGTGCCGGTTGCCTTGCCATCCGTCAACTGGCGCGCGGGGCCGCCGCTCACCGGCGTGACCCAGATATCACCGGATGCCTCGAAGGCCAAAATCCGTCCGTTCGGTGACCACGTGGGAAAGTCTTCGACGCCCACCGCCGAAGTGATCTGGATGGGGTTCACTAGAACTAGCCAGCTAAAACCTGAAAGCGTTTGAACCGCAGAGGCGCAGAGGACGCAGAGGACGCAGAGGAAAATTCGGGATTTCTTCTTCTCCGCGTGCTCTGCGCCTCTGCGGTGAGATTGTCTTGCTCTAGATCTAAAACGCGAACAAAATCCTCGCTTCCGACGGGTAAGAGCCTAAGCCTAAGCTAACACTGGCTGACGCTTATTGCTTAGCGCAGGATTTCGCAGCAACCCAGAAGGCTCTCAGGAAATAAAGCCCCACTTTTTCATCGCGCTTCGCACCGCCTTGGCGGTGTCGGCGATGGTCTTCCTCGTATCTTTCGGGTTGGTTGTCTCGCTCAACCCGGACCAGACGAGATGGTCGAAGGCCCACAGGCGCACGTCACTAGAAGAAAAACTACCGCGAGTCTCGTTTTCATGAGCTCTCCGGAATGGCCTCCATCAACATCGCGAGGGCCTCGTTCAAGGCTTTACCACTCTCCCGCGCACCCTTGTAGTGACTGAGCTTCACGACCACGAGATCGTGAGACGGGATGATAATCGTGTGCTGACCGCCAGCGCCCGACATGAAGAAGGCTTCTTTTGGAATGGGGAATCTTTCGGTACCGTTGATCCAGAAAAAGGCTCCATAAACCGGCCGGCCGTCGGCTTCCCACGCTGGAGCTACCGTGCTCACGAACTCCACGAACCCTTCCGGTAAGAGGCGCTCGCCGTTCCAAACGCCGTCTTGCAAATAGAGGTTTCCGAGCCGCGCCCAATCGCGGGCGGGACCAAACTCAGCACCTTGAAGCAGAAAGTTTCCATAGGGGTCGGTCTCCGCGACGATGCCACGGATGCCAATCTTGTCGAAGAGCTCTCGTTGCGGAAAGGACAAGTACTCGTCGCCGCGCCCTTCGACAGCGAGGCGTATGAGATAGTTCGTCAGAACGGGATCGGAGTTGCGGTAGCGGCCAATCGTGTTCGGGGGCCACTGCTGCGGGCGCGTGGCGGCCCACTCAAAGGAGTTCACCGTGCCCGTGTAAACATAAAGGTGATCGGGGTAGCCGAGGGCGGGGTCCCATTCCGGGTCGCCCATGTTGCGAAAACGCAGACCGCTCGACATGCGCATGATGTCGGCGATACGGATCTCCGCGCGCGGGTCACCTTCCTCGCCCCATTCGGGAATGGGCGCCGGCTGGTACAGCTCGTACTCGCCTTGCTGGATGAGGATGCCCATGAGGGTCGCGGTGAGGCTCTTCCCCATCGACCAGCCCTCGAGCGGCGTGTGCATGTCGAGGCCTTCGCGATAACGCTCGCCGATGAGACGGCCTTTGTGGGTCACGACCAAAGCTGCGGTCAACCCTTCCGGGCGCGAGAACGCGACATCCACCGCTGCTTGAACCTTCGCCGCATCGATGCCTTCCGGAAGCGGCTCGTCGGAGAGCACGTCGCCCATCGGCCAAGGCGTCGTTGCGGGATCGGGAAGCGCGCTCTCGATCTTCACCGGCGTGAAGTAGGCATCGTCTTCACCTTTCGGGAGCGGAACACATCCCTGGTCCCCGTAGTATTTCGCCGTGCGCACGACGCCGCTCGGAAGCGTCAAATGCACCGCTTTGTTCTCGCGGTCGATCACGGTTTCGGTCACGTGCGCGCGATGTTCGTACGGTGCAGAGAAATAGCCGATGTTCTCGGCGGCGAAGTCCGGGTCGAGCCCGGTGATGAATACGGCCGAGCAAAGAATCTTCGCGAATCCCGCGGTGTGATGCTCGAGCGCGACACCGGGCGGGGCGTGGTACTCCGTGTCGAGCTCGAAAGACGCCGCGCGCGCGACAAGCGCGTCTTTGGACGAAGGGGACGAAGGGGACGAAGCGGACGAAGCGGCGATATCGGCTTCGGGCTCCGTGTTCGCGGGCCCGCAGCCCAGCGTCGAGAACAAAAGAAGAAAAATGGCGATCGTGAGCAGGGTTCGATAGGACATGACACGTGCCTCCAGGAACGCGATTCTAACGGTTCGAGGCGCGGATTGCGAAGGGATCGGATCTGTTTCGGCTCCAGCTAGTGCTAGTTTCGCTCGAAAACGACACCGCCATCCACGATGGTGATCATCGCCTGTATCGACATGAGGTCTTCGGGCGAGACCGAGAGCGGGTCTTTCGAGAGCACGACCATGTCGGCGAGTTTCCCGGGCTCGAGGCTTCCTTTGATGTCCTCCTCGAAGCCAGAGCGCGCGGCCCAGATGGTGTGCATGCGGATCGCGTCCATGACGGAGATCGCTTCGTCGGGATCGACTTCGCTTCCGAACTTGCTCGTGCGCAAAACGGCGCGCGTGAAAGAGAACATCGGGTTGATGGAGAAGGGCTGCGTACCGACCGAGTCCGCGTTACCCGGCGGCCGGAAGCCGCGCTCGATGAGGGTGCGGAGTATGTAGAGACGCGGGCGGCCTTCTTGATAGAGGAGCTCATCGGTGGTACGCCAGATGAACGACGCTTGCGGAACGGGGATCACCCCCAATCGCTTCATGCGATCGAGAATCTTGTCGTCGACGAGGAAGTTCGCGAAGTGCTCGATGCGATGGCGGTGGTCGGGGCGAGGGTATTTCTCGAGCGCTGCTTCGAACGCGTCGAGCGCGAGGTCCTGCGCGCGCGGTCCGTTGCAGTGGATCCAGATCTGCCACCCCGCGGCGTGAGCTTTCATAACCTCTTCACGAAGCTGCTCGCCGCTTCGTGACAAGTTGCCGTAATTGTCGGTCGTCCCGTAGTGAGGCTCGTAGGTCGCCGCCGTCGTCCCCCAGACACCGTCGAAAAGAATTTTGATGGCGCCAATCTTGATCCAGTTATCTCCGAAGCCCGTGTGGATACCGGTGCTCAGAAGCCCGTCCAAATCGAAACGGCTCAACATGAAAGAGATGGACAAACGCACCGGTGGAAGCTCGCCGCGACGCCGCAGCTCTTGGAGAGCGCGCACACCTTCGAGCGTGTCCATCGTGTAGACGGTGGTGACGCCGTTCTCGAGCCACAGCTCGCGCAGGGTCGGCGGGATGACGCGCAGCGTGTCCGCGTAGGAAGGCTGCGGAAGGTCGAGCAGCTGCCGCGCGTCGCGAAAGATCCCAGTGGGCTCGCCATCCGGTCCGCGCTCGATGTGGCCGCCGGCAGGATCCGGCGTGTTGCGATCGATCCCCGACATCTGCATCGCTTTGCTGTTCGCGATGACGTCGTGCGCGCTCCAGCGGATGACGACAGGGTGATCGGGAACCGCCGTGTCGAGCTGCTCGCGCGTCGGCATGGGCTGGTAGTACGTCCCTTGCCCTTCGATCCAGGTTCCCGGCGGAAGCTCGCTCGCACGTTCTCGAACCTTGTCGAGCACATCTTCGGCCGTCTTCAGCGGAGGCACCGAGACCGGAAGACGGAAGAACTGGCCGTGTGCGCTTCCCTCGACGTGGTTGTGAGCATCTATGAAGCCCGGAAGAAGGGTCCTGCCTCGAAGCTCGATAACCAGCGTGGCGGGCCCGACGAGCTCGTCTATCGCTGCATTGGTACCCACAATGGCAATACGGTTGCCCTTCACAGCGATCGCTTCCGCGACCGTACCGTCGCCGTCAACGGTGACGACCTTCCCGCCGCGCAGAACCAGGTCGGCGTCCTGCGCGATCACAAACGTCGCGGACAAGACGATACAGAGTGCCCCAACGAGCTTCATTGGGCGTTCAATCGTTGGCGGCAAGGCAAGGACAGGATCCCTCCCCCAAGACGAGGAGAGGGATCCATACCTGTTAGAAGCGCGACGCGGTCAAAACAACGTCGGCGCGGGCAAAGGCCTTCATGTAGCGCTTCTCGAGGAGACGCGCTTCATCCATGCGACCCTGTATGCGAAGCGAGGTCATGAGACCGTAGAGGGACCAGCCATTCTCCCGCCACTGCCGCAGATCGTCACGATACACGTCTTCGGCTTGCTCAGGACGGCCAGCCTCGAGGAGTACGGCGCCGAGAGAGTGCCGTACGGGATAGTGCCACGGCGGAGGCTCGGTATAAGCGAGCTCATCCTGGAGGTTCACGGCTTTCTCCAAGTAGTCGATCGCCTCTTCCCAGTTCTTTTGTGCGGCAGCGATCTCTCCCGCCATGGCGTTGCCGGCGAGGTTGACCATGTCCTTCGTGTTCCGCTGATAAGGCGAGCTCGGGCGCTCCTCCCGGCCCATCGCGCTCAGCGACGGTCCGCCTAGGATGTCGCTATTCGCGACCTCGTTGAGGGCTTTGTGCTCGGCCCAAGCCTTCTCGTACTCGCCCTGGTTCGCGAGTGCTACCCCCCGGGCGTAGTGCCACATGGCGGTGAGGTAGCGGAACTCTTTCGGCGGCACCGGCTGGGCTACGATGTCGTTCCAGTAGCCGTAGCGCGTCAACGTGTAATAGGTCGACGCCATGTAGTTTTGGTAGCGGTGCGACTGCTGGATGACTTGATGCGGGATGGTCCCAAAGACTTTGTCGCGGAGCTTCTGCGCTTGTTGGAGCGCGACGAGGCTCCGGCCTTCCATCGAAGCCGCAACCCAGACGAAGTGCACGTTGTGCTGATAGGAGCCCAGCGGATAGCGGCCCTCTTGATCCGGCTGGCCGATATAGAGCTCGTCCGCCATCGACGCATCGATATTGGTGTCGGCCGCGTGGTCATAGTCGCCCGTTTGGATCAGGATATGCGAGCCCATGTGGACGAGATGCGCGAGGTTGGGCGCGGTCGAGGCGAGCTGGCGCGCAGGGTCACGGGCGCGGAACACGTCATCGGAAGCTTCTACGCCGTGGAGGTAGTAGTGGATGGCGCCAGAATGTCTCGGCTCGAGCTCGAGTGCGCGCTCGAGCGTTTTGACGAACCAGTCCGTGTTCTCGTCATTGGCTTTTCCGCTCTCGTTCCAGTAGTTCCAGCGGGATGTGTTCATCTGGGCGGCCGCCGCGAGCGTCAGCACGTTGACGTTCTCGGGATGCTCCTCGGAAAGCGCGCGCATGGCTTTGGCGTAGGCGGCGTCCAGCGCCTCGCGGGGTGCTTTGGGATCTTCCGCGATGCGCGTCGCCATCGCGTCGATGAGCCCTTGTTCGAGCGCGGTCCCTTTGGACTTGCGCGCTAGAGCTTCTTGGATCGCGTTATAGGACGTTTCGAGGTCGCGCTCGGGAGGGGCAGCGTTGTTGTGATAGCGGCCGAAAGCCCAGGCCTTGCCCCAATAGGGCATCGGCGCTTCGGGATCCTGCCGGATGGCCTCTTCGAAAGAGCGGCGCGATTCCGAGATCCAGAATCCGAAATGCAGACGCAAACCTTGATCGAAATATTTCTGGGCTAGCTCCGAGCTCGTCGTGATGGGGATATGGGCCGAGCCCAAACCCTCATGCAAAGGAACTTTGACGTCCGCCGGCGCCTTGGCGGGCGTTTCCGCACTGGCGAGCGAGAGCGAGAGGCAGCCCAGCATACAAACGCAAACCGCGAATAACTTCGTACACTTTTCCAACGTTCTAACCTCCTGAGATGGGCGTCATCATAAAGCTTTTCACACGTCAGTGCGAACATCGCGAGTCTTTCGCAACGTGGACGCGCGCGGTGCCGAAACTTCTGAATGAGGAGGAGAGGGATCCTTTCTTGTTAGAAGCGCGACGCAGTCAGAACAACGTCGGCGCGGGCGAAGGCCTTCATGTAGCGCTTCTCGACGAGACGCGCTTCATCCATGCGACCCTGTATGCGAAGCGAGGTCATGAGACCATAGAGGGACCAGCCATTCTCCTGCCACTGGCGCAGATCGTCACGATAAACGCTTTCGGCTTGCTCGGGACGGCCGGCCTCGAGGAGACGGTTAGCCGTTTCTATCCTGGGGGCGAGTCCGTGATAGGCAAGATTGAGGCAAATTTGGTCGCGAAGTGGATGTTTAGAATTCATATGTGAGCACGAGCAAGAAAAACCGAAAACTGGGCGACGAAAGGCCCCATTCGTTCCGACTCGCATCGGGTAGATGCAGAGGGGCCAACGTTCCCCCGCCCGCGGGGACCGTCCAGAGAGCTGCCGAGCTCCAATCCCGCGAAGCGACCAGCGACGATATGGTGTCGTCCGCCCCACGTGAGACCTGTCAGAGCGCGTTCGGTAGATCGGCGATACGAACGCTTACGCCCCCTTCCGCTGGGAGTTTCCAGACACCTCCCTCCTCCCGGCGGAAAACATAGGAACCCGTCAGGTAGCCGACGTAATCGCTCCCCGGCGACCAAAACGGTTGGCGCGCTCTGTCCGTCCCTGCCATCTCTTCTGGCGCTTCCCGAGGTAGATCGTGCACCCAAAGGCGATCGCGGCCGCTTCGGCTTCCCGCCGGAACAAACGCAACCGTTCACCATCGCTTCGAAGCGCCTCCGGCAAGACCTTGATCGCCACCTCACGGTTGAGCTTGGTGTCCAAGGCCAGATAGACCTCGCCCATGCCGCCCTTGCCGAGCGGGCGCAGGATGCGATAGTGGCCTAATGTCGTGTTCGCGTTCATCACAATGCCGGCCTGTTCTACGTCCTGTTCTGTGTTCTCACCCAACTCAGCGTCTAAGCTCGGATCCGTATCGCGATCTCTTCGCCGGCGCGGAGAGCCGCGGGGCTCGCGAACGTCACGGCGCTCTTCCCATCCTCGACCCTTGCCGTGGCCTCGAGCCCTACACCGCCGACATCAACCTGCACCGCGAGCTCCCCTTCAGCCGCAGCACCATCAGGAGCCGGCAGAACCACCCGCTCGAGAGTCAGCCCTGTGCCGTAGAGCAGCTTGATCGTGGAATCACACTCGCCGGGTGCGAGCGATTGCTCATAGACCCCCCAGCCCGGATCCGCCGACCAGAAGCTCACGAACTTAGCCTCGCGGCGAGCCGGGTGAAACGCCATGGTTCTCTCGGGCGCCGAGTAGCGAAACCCCGAAAACGCCAGCAAGAGAGACCAGCTCGCGAGCGCCCGTGCGTAGTGGTTGCCGCACTCCACTTCGTTCCACGGATTGCGGCGCTCTCCGTCGTAGCGATTGCGAACCGCTCGCACCATGCTCTCCGCCTCGTCCACGAATCCTTCATAGACGAGGTGAGCGGCGACTTGATACTCGATGCCCGTCCAGACTTCATCCGAATAGACGAAAGGAAGCGCCGGGCGATCGCCACGGGGCCAGGAGCAAAGTAGAAGGCCAGCTTCGTCACCGAGAGCGTAGATCCGTTGTGGGTTGGCATGTCCAGTGAGCGTTTCGCGGAAGTTGTGCTCATAGACGGCATGGATCGCACTCTTGACACGCGCTTCCGGCAGAACGTAGCCCTTGCCCACGACGTGCGCCATCCACTGCCCCAACAATTGGTCGGAAAGGCACCCCGCGCCCACCTGATACTTTTCCTCCTGAGCCCGCTCGAAGGCCTGGACGTAGAACTCGCCGTTCCACGTTTCTCGATCGAGAAGCTCGCTCCCGCGCTGATGAAGATCGCGATAGGTCGCCGCCGCGCTTGTATCGGAAAGGGTCGTGGCCATCTCCTCCGCGCAGCGGAGCGCTGTGAGATAGATGGCGCCCATCATCGGGTTGGGTCCGCGAAACTCGATGTCATAAGTGTTGTGCTGCACGCCTTCCATGACGCCGTCTCGATCCGGGTCCCACTCGCGCCAGGCGAACTCGAGCGCCTCTTTCGCTTTGGGCCACAGGCGCTCGAGGAAGTCTCGATCCCCCGAAAGCTGCCACTCGCGGTAGAGCTTGATGACCGTTCCCATTTGCCCGTCGGCGGCGGCATGAGGGAAGTCCCACTTGGGCGACCCGAGAGGGATGCGGGTTCGAAACACCATGAACCCTTCGTCGTCCGTATTGTGGCCGAAATCCACCTCACGCATCGTCCGCTCGAGCGCCGGAAACAAAAACGCGAGCGTCTGCTCGTAGTTCCAGACGTGGGTGCAGTTGAGCGGGCAACATCCGTGGTCGTCTCCCGTGCCTTCGAACGCGTAGAAGTTTCCGTCCTTGGTGCGGAAACAAGTATTCGTCCGCAAGATCGAGCTCTGGCTCGAGATCGCCTCGAGCACGACGGGAGGCGCCGTCGTGGAAAAAAGTGCACTGTGGAACAGCCGCGTCTCCTCTTCCAAACGCGTCAGATTTCTTGCGGTGTAGTCGGCGACTTCCCAAGCGTCGGCGAAGTCGTTGGCGTAGAAGTTTCCGATGATCGGGCCGCTCTCGTCGGCCTCGTAGCCAAAGATGTTCTCCACCCAGTAATTTTGCCTATTGGGAAAGTGCCAGGCGATGAGAAAGCCGACCGTGGCGGACTCGCCGGGCTCGAGCGAAACGAGCCCCCCTAGCGAACCGATGTCGGTTTTACCGTCCGGGCTGGGATCGGCCGGACCGAGCGCTTCGAGGCGACCGTCGACCGAGAAGTCGTTCCAGAAGAGACTCTGAGCGTCGAACCACTCCCCTCGTGTCCAGCGTGGCGTATGGGTCACGTCCTCGTGCCAGGTGGCGAGCGCCAGACTTCCGAACTTCTGATGGTCCGAGGCAAATTTCCCGGTGGTCATATGGATGCCGCGGATCGCGCCGTCGTCGCGGTACTCGTTCAAGTTCTGGCCGAACGTATCCACCCCGGCAATATTTTGCAGCGATGCCATCAGAGACGCTTCCACCCGCGACGAGCCCTCGTTGGTCAGGTGCCAGTAAAAAATGCCCACGGGAAGACCCGAGTCTTTGTCGTTGGTCGGGATGAACGGATTGAAGCATTCCATCGAGACCGCGAGGGGCACCCGCTCGTCACGGAGCTCGAGTCGAGCAAAGGGATAGGAGCCGAGAAAGCGACCGTTGTTAAACCGCGGCATGCCGGGAAGGCCTGTGCGGTCGATGCCAAAAGCGCCGCGATAAGGCGGCTTCAGCTCGGACTCCAAGACGAACGTCAAGGGCTCACGCCCCTCCTCTTTGAACCAAAGGCCAAAAAAAGTGCTGTCGAGGTTGCGCCCTTTGTCCGGCCGGTTGCAGATCTCCCAGTCGCGCAACTGGCCGCGGCCACCGAGTGAGACGGTACCGGTGCCGATGCCTCCAATCGGGAAAGCGATCTCCGAGAGAAACGGCTCCTCGAAAACGCGCCATACCTGCTCGGAGCTCGACGATGGGCCCGAGCCGACACCTGAGCGCTGGGCTCCCGAGAACCCGGCAAAAGGGGCCGCACTCAAAAGTTTCAGTACTTCTCGTCGCTCCATCGTCATCGCTCCAACCTTTCGTTCGTCGCTCGAATTGTCGCGGCGATCCTAGGACGCTGGCGTGTCCGGGGGCAACCCCGGGGTTGTAACTTATTCGTCGAACCGTTACATTCTCTCGATGACTCTTGCCGCGGGAATGCGCCTCGGCCCTTACGAAGTCATTTCGGCCATTGGAGCCGGCGGCATGGGTGAGGTCTACCGCGCCCGCGATACGAAGCTCGACCGCGACGTCGCGATCAAAGTCCTTCCTGAGGCGTTCGCGAACGACCACGAACGGCTCGCGAGATTCGAGCGGGAAGCCAAGATTCTCGCGTCGCTGAACCATCCGAACATCGCGAGCATCTACGGTCTCGAAGAATCGGAGAGCCTTCAGCCCGAGCGCAGCGCGGAGCGAAGCGACGTCGCGAAGCGAGCAGCCGTGGGGGTGGAGCCCCGCGGCACTGATCGACGCGTGAAGGCGCTCGTTCTGGAGCTCGTCGAAGGACCCACGCTTGCTCAGCGCATCGCTGTCGGACCGATCCCGGTCGAGGAGACGCTCGCCATCGCTCGGCAGATGACGGCGGCTCTCGAAGCAGGACACGGGAGCGGCGTTGGCATCATCCATCGCGATCTGAAACCCGCGAACGTGAAGCTCAAGGAAGACGGCACGGTGAAGGTGCTCGACTACGGGCTAGCGAAGGCGCTCGAAGACGACACGCCGAGCGGCACTGCGTCGCAGCTTTCGCAGTCGCCAACCCTCACGCGGCACGGGACGCAGACCGGCGTGATACTCGGCACCGCTGCCTATATGAGTCCCGAGCAGGCGAAAGGCAAGCGCGTTGACCGCCGTACCGACGTCTGGGCATTCGGCGCGGTGGTCTTACGAGATGCTTACCGGAGAGCGGGCCTTCGCGGGCGAAGATGTGTCCGACACACTCGCTGCGGTACTCCGCGCCGAGCCGGACCTGGACGCGCTCCCCGCCGAGACACCTGAGTCGCTTCGCCTCGTGTTACGCCTTTGCCTGAGGAAAGACGTGACAAAAAGGTTTCAATCCATCGGCGACGTGCGGCTTGCGCTCGATGGAGCGTTCGAGCCCCGCGCCGGTCCGCAGGATGTCGCCGTTCAGACCAACGTTTGGCGATGCTCGAGCGCCATCGCTGGCGCGTTGGCTCTCAGCTTCATCACCGGCGTCACGGTTTGGCAAGCGACGCGTTCCGATCCCCCGCCACGACCGGTCGTACGGTTCACGCTTCCGTTGCCTCCGGGCGACTCGTTGACCGGCGTGAGTCATCACCTCGTGGCTCTCTCTTCCGACGGTACCCACCTTGTATATAGCGCGAACGATCAGCTCTACCTGCGCGCGATGGACCAAACCGAGGCGCATCCCATTCGAGGCACTGAAGGCGGCGCTCGAAGTCCCTTCTTCTCTCCCGACGGTGAGTGGGTAGGATTTTATGTGGGAGGGGGCCAACTCAAGAAGGTTGCCATCAGTGGTGGTGCGCCCGTGAGTCTGGGTCGCGTGGGGCTCAATCCGTTGGGCTTGCGGTGGGGAGCCGATGACACCATAGTTTTCGGGCGAGGTGGGGCTGGCATCATGAAGGTGTCCGCCGCTAGAGGGACGCCCGAGGTTCTCATCCCGCTTACGGGAACGGAAGAGGTCGGCCATGGGCCGGAGATCTTGCCGGGCGAAAAAGCCGTGCTCTTTACGCTCGGGGACGGTAGGAATTGGGACGCCGCGCAGATCGTGGTGCATTCTCTCGAGACCGGTGAGAGAAAGGTTCTGATCGAAGGCGGCAGAGACGCCCGCTACGCACCCACGGGGCACCTCGTCTACGTCTTGGATGCAACGCTTTTGGCCGTGCCGTTCGATGTGGACAAGCTCGAGGTGACGGGCGGTCCCATAGCCGTGGCAGAGGGTATCGCGACCGCTAGTCTTACGGGAGCCGCGCAGTTCAGCTTCTCGGACACCGGTGTCTTGGTCTATGTGGTTGGCAATGCTCTCCAGGACCGCACGCTCGTCTGGGTGGATCGAGACGGAAGAGAAACGCCGCTGGCAGCCGAGCCGCGTGCTTATCGGTTTCCACGCATCTCTCCTGATGGGAGCCGAGTCGCCCTCGATGTGCGCGACCAGGACACCGACGGATTTGGGATTTCGCCCGCGAGACACTGACCCAGCTCACATTCGCTTCCGGCCGGGACGGCTACCCCGTTTGGACACCGGACGGGAGGCAGGTGGCGTTCACGTCTGGCCGGGACGGACCCAACAATCTGTACTTGAAAGCGGCCGACGGCACGGGTGCGGTCGAGCGCCTGACAGAAAGCGAGAACGTACAATTTCCGTACGCTTTCACCCCGGACGGGAAGCGTTTGGTGTTTGTTGATATGGGCGCGGAGCGCAGCAACCTCGTGGATGCGGTCCTCGATGTCGAAAGCCACCGCTACTTCGTCCTCGCCGTCCGCGATCTCCACTCGGAGCTCGACCGGGGGCTCCACCACCGGGGGAGGTGCTTTGAGCACGATCTTGAAAGCCCGGTGACTCGAGGCGCGAATCCCGCGATCACGTCCTTGATCGCGTGGGGATACACGTTGACCCCCCGAACGAGCAGCATGTCGTCAGCGCGCCCCTTAATAATGAAGCGAAACCCTGGAAGGCCGCTTTTTGCCGGTTCGGTGAAAACCTGCACGATGTCCTTGTCCCGCCAGCGAACGAGCGGCGCGCACTCCTTTTCGAGGCCGGTATAAACGATTTCTCCCTCGACGCCGTCCTCGAAGGGCAGGACCTCCAGAGTTTTGGGATCGATGATCTCGACCAAGCAATAGTCTTCCGCAACGAAATGCATCCCCTCGTAGGACTCGGACGAACAGGCGGCCAAGAAGACGGCGCCGGTGGCCCCGATGGTGTCGTAGACCGTCGCGCCACCGAATCCTCGTTCGATCCTCTCGCGTATGTGGGGAATCGCGGCGCCGGGCTCGCCGGCGACCATCAGCCTTTCGATCCAGAGATCTTTGGCTTCGACGCCGGCCTTCTCGGGAAGGTTGTCGATGAGGTACTCGGCGTAGGAGGGTGTACAGATGAGCATCTTGGGAAAAACGTCCCGGGCGATCTGGGCGAATCGAGGAAGACCGGAGCGCGCGCCGATAGGCACGACCGTGGCTCCGTAGTTTTGGAGCAAGTCGACGACGGGCGTGCCCGCAATCCACATGCTCAGCACGAAGGCATGCATCACCACGTCGCCGGGCCGAGCACCCATACGCCACAGACATCGCGAGCCTGTCTCGTTGACGGCCGCCCGATCTTTTTGGGTATAGCCGGTGAAGGTAGGGCTCCCCGTCGTACCCGATGTCGAGCTAATCCGGATGACCTTCTTCGGATCACATGTAATGAGGTATCCGCGAAAGCCGGAGCGTGGGCGGAGAAACTTGCCGGCCTCGACCCCGCAGCCGTACGAGCCACGAAAGAGATGGCACGTCGCTCACGCGGGATGAGTCTTCCCGATGCCGTGCGCATGGGAGAGGCGATGCGTCGGGTCGCAAATGAATTCACCGTCACCGTTTTACGGCAGTCGTTGGTTTGCTGCTTTCCCCATCGTGTTCTTCATCGGTGCAACGCTGTATTTGAGCTTGAAAGGTGCCTTCGACTCGGGCTCGATGGCGACGGCCGGCGTCGTGGGCATGATGGCGGCGTCGTTTCTCGCCCGAGACAAGACGTCCTATTGGGACGCCGTCGTCGAAGGTCTGCGCGACCGAACGGCCATCCTGGTCATCACGATTTTTCTCGTTGTCGGGATCTATGGAGAGTTGATGTCGCAAGCCCGGCTTGCGGAAGGTCTCATCTGGCTTGCCGACGAGCTCGGGCTCGAAGGCGCGGTCTTCCTGACGTTTACTTATGTTGCCAGTGCGATCTTCGGCATCGCCACCGGCACGTCGATTGGGACCGTGGTGACGATGACGCCGGTGCTCTTTCCCGCCGCGGTCGCGATGGGTATCAGCCCGGCCTTGGCGGGCGGCGCGATCTTGAGCGGCGCCGCGACAGGAGACCACTTCGCCCCTGTTTCCGATACGACCATTATCTCGGCCTCGACCCAACGCTTTCGCTCGAAGCCCGGAAATGCCGACATCGGCGGCGTCGTGCGCTCTCGGCTTCTTTACGCCGTCCCCGCGTTCATGATCGCGTCGGTTCTCTATCTACTCGTCGGAGGGAGCGGGGACGCCGCGGGCGGCCGAGAGCTCATGGCAGAATACCGGCACGCTCCCGGGCTCTTCATGTTATGTTGCTTCCGATCACCGTCGTCATCGGTTTCGCCGTGGCCGGGCACAGCTTGATCCAGTCGCTGACCTACGGCATCGTTGCCGGCTCGATCACGGGTCTTGCGGCGGGGCTACTGACACCCTCAGACTTTGTCGCCATCGAAAATGGCAACGTCACCGGGATCCTGGTCGAGGGCCTGTCCGGCATGTTCGCCGTGGTGCTCATGATCATGGTGTTGATGTCGACGTTCGGCTTGATGCGCCATTACGGTTTGATGGAAACGATCGTCGCCCGGCTCAAGATGCTCTTCGGAAGCTCGCCGCGGACGTCGGAGCTCGCTATGTTCGGCGTGGCGTGGTCGCTGAACTTCATCCTGCTCGGCTCGACCGGGCGCATCTCGGTGATCGCGGGACCCATCAATGACGAGCTCGGAGCGATGCAGCGCATCCACCCGTACCGGCGCGCGAACATCACTGACGCTGTCGTGAGCACCTTCAGCTATTTTGTACCGTGGCACCTGTGGCCGCTCGTCACCCTTTCCGTGATCGAGCCGCTTGCGGAAACCTACGACTTCATCACGACTCCAGCGCCGTCCGATTTTCTCCTGACGACGTTCTACCCAGTCGTGATCTGGGTGGTGATGCTCATCGCGGTCGTGACAGGTTTGGGTCGGAGCTTCGAAGGCCGGAACGGCGAGCGGGTGGTAGCGTGGTTCCGCAACACCATCCCGCCGGATGCCCGCGTCGAATCTTCGTTCGGCGAGACAGGAGCAGATTAAAACGTCATTCGTTGAACCAACGCGAGTTCATCTTCCGGGAGACGCTTGGCACCCGCTTCGCAATACCCGCGCACACGCCGCCGCTCCCAGGCGAGACTCTCGGTAAAGAACGACAAAGTCGAGCGGCAATGCGAATCGCGAAAGGCCGATGAACGGGGTGTCTGAAATCTCACCTACGCTGTCGGGAACGGAATCATCTGTGAGCCGCGAAGTGTTCGGTCACGGGTCACAAGGGGAATGTCCTCGACGACACTCGTCGCGGCGATGAGCTCATCCGCAGGGTCGCTGCTGATATCCAAACGGCAGCTTTGACGACAGATTTCCAACGTCAAGGGCCAAGTGTGGATGCGCCTCAGGATTCGTTTTACCTTGGGCTGTTCGAGGTCCAGATCTAAGCGACCGAGCTGTACGAGTTTCGAGAGCTCCCATAGAACGATGGCAGAGATGCTCCAGGGGTTCTCGGAAAGAAGTGTTTGCTCCGTTTCCTTGAGCTTTCCGGCGAGGGCGTAGACTAGAATGTGAGTATCAAGATTCAGCATTCCATGTCGCGCCCGTAGAAAGAATATCTCCTTTGTCTTCGATTTCGTCTTTCAGGCTACCAATCATGTCGGCGGATTCCGTCTGGATAGGAATTAATTTTGCGACGGGCTTGCCGTGCTTCGTCACGACGATACCCTCTGGCCCAATCTCATCGAGAATCGCCAGACACCTTTCCTTGAACTGTGCCGCTCCTATGGTCTTTGCACTCATCACTCGATCTTAACATGAGTCATATTATATGGCTAGTCGTTATTTATGACTGTTTTAGAGCTCCACTGTTCTAAGTCTAAGGAATCGACGAGTTGATGCTCGACTTGGTCAGCACCCATACGGCGATGCCGGCGAGAAGCGCCAGGTTGGGAAAGAGGAGCGGAGAAAAAATCGGAGCGCCGTAAAGAAAGTTCTCCCACATGCCGCCGGGCCCGCCGAGGTTAGCCGTCAGGTGGAGCGCGAAGCCGACGACCCCGACGACGATCTCGAGCGCCAGGACCAGCCAGACGAAGCGCAGGTATTCCCTGTCGTGGGGCTGTGCCAAAGCTACGACGAGCGCACCAATCGCGAGCGCGCTTGCCACCACGGGAGTCCACTCCAATGCGTCGAAGAACCCGTTTTGCGCGTGGTCGAGCACCGACAGGAAGAAGTTGCCAACGAACCCGCCCAGGGCCAGCAAAAGCACCCACTGGGCCCACGCGATCGAGCGACGCTCCAGCATTCGGTTCGCAAGTAGCAGGAACCCGAGCCCCGCATAGGCGAGCGGCGCCGCGAACGGCGCGGTGTATACGAGGTTTCGAATCGTCTGCTCCGAGAAGAAGTGGCTATCGAGGTGCCAAAACGCGCCCGCGACGCCGACGAGAATGGCGAGCGCGCCCACCAACGAGCCGACCCGGGCAGGCTCCCAATGTCCTTCCTGCCTCAGACTACGTATCGCACCGGGCAGGAGAGCAAGCGCCGCCACGATCGAGAACCAGAACGGAACCCATTCAGCCCAATGCCGGAACCGGTTGATCGAGTGAGCGAGGTAGATGTCGAGGCTCAGGAAAGCGAAATTGAAGAAGATGAAGAGCTCGAGAAGCACGTCGGCCTCTCTGAGGCGCTTCCACGCGATCAACGCCGCGCTCTCATCTGTGCGGCCAGCTCCTCCATCTCCACCATCTTGGCCAGAAGCTCGTAGTTCCCATGCCACTGCACGAAATCCGGGCCACCCATGAACGCGCCGTGCTTGGCCGTGCGTCCGGCGTAGTGCCAGAAGTCGAAGAAGAGGAAGTCGATGCGGGTGTCGAACGGCTCATCGGTGAGGAGACCCTCGTCGGCCAGCTCTGCCATCAGGTCCATCGCCGCTTGCACCTTCTCGTTGGTGGAAGCGACGACGGCCTCGGCGTCCTCGTAGAAAGCGCTCACCCGTCCGGCGGTGTGACATTTCTGGCAGAGCGTTTTCATCGCCGCCTGGCCTTGCTGGTAGGTCGGGCGCTTTTCCGAGACCGCGGCGAAGAGCCACCACGAAAGGCGCTCGGTCACATCGTGGGTAAATCCCATCCCGTCCAGCCCACTCATGTGGCAGGTCGCGCAGGTCGGGATGGACATATCCTTGGTCGAGAGCGTCCGCGGATCCGCGTGCAAGTTCTGTGACGCACGCTGCGCGCTGAACAGCACTCCGTGTTTGGACTCGTAATAGATCTCGAGCTGAGAGTGGTCCGGCCCCATGTGGCACTGGCCGCAAGTGGCGGGCTCTCGGGCCAAGGAAACGGACGCGGAGTGCGCAGAGTGGCACTCGGTGCACTTCCCGATCGAGCCGTCGGTGTTGGGCCGGCCGATGTCGTGACAACCTTGACAACCGACCTTCGACGCCGCGGCGCCTTCCAGAAGGACCAGTGAGTTCGGAGGTCGGTCGACCGCCCCTGGATGCAGCAGCTCGGAAGCGGTGATCACGTCCTCGCTGAAGTCCACGCTCCCACGAACGGCCGCCCACGCGGGTGCGGCGTGTCGGCTGCGCAGAAACTGGTCGTACTGAGTGGCGTGACACGCCGCGCAGTTTTGCGACGTCGGCATCGCCGCGATCGTGAAGCCGCGATGGTCCAGCGGCTCCTGATTATCAAGCACCTGATGGCAGTCGAGACATGTCACGCCTCGCTGCGCGTGCACGCTACGCTCGAACTGATGGACGATCGCCCCAGTCTCTTCCACGTGGCACGATGCGCATCGTCCCGTGGCCCGGACGAAGTCGGCCGACGGTTGGGACGTCTCCACACGTGGACGGGCTCGGTTGACCAGCACCGCCGCGAGGATCAGCGACGAGCCGATGAAGATCGCGATGAATACGTTCCGGAATTGCATAGGGCTGGCGACGTCAGGGTGGCCAGGCACATATTAACCCAGAACGTCCGCGCATCAGCACGGATCGCCGGTGCATGATCTCTGCTCTCGCGCTCGAGCAGAAAACCAAAGCGCGGCGCATGATCATTTAACACGCCAGGACCACCATCGTTCGCTTTCCGACCGTGACGATCCTGCGTCGGCTCGTTCCCCGCCCGTCAACGCCCGCAACTTCTGTCGGAGCAGCACTGTAACTTGCGCCCTGGTCCGAGGCCCGTGTATGCTCCTTTCCCGGATACGCCGAAGTGACGAAACCCCGCCAGTTCGCCGCGATCCTCCTTCTCTCCGGCGTCGGAACGCTCGCGTATCTCGCCGCCTACCAGAGCGCGACGAACGCCCGGTTCGATCTTGGCTCCATGGACTGGGACTACCTCTATCGTGAAGAGCAGTTTCACCCGCGGGTGCGGATGAACGGCCCGCAAAGGCTCCCGGACGGCCGCGTCGAGAACGTCGAGTTCTACGGGCGTCTCACACGGCGTTTCGCGGTCCTCACGCTTCCTTATCGCGTTTATCATTCGTCCATCGATCTGCGCCTTCGGGCCCACCGTTTCGGGCTCGACGGTGTGGTGACGCTGAAGGTAAACGGCGAATCCGTCGGAGACTTCTTCACCGAGCGCGGCTTTCCCTGGGAGACGTTGTCGGTAACGGTTCCCGCCGAGCTCGCCGGGCGGGGCCCGTTGACACTGGAAGTCCGGGCACTCAACCGTGATTTGCCGCAGAGCCATCTTCCCAGCGACCTGGGTATCGGGCTCGATTGGATCGAGGTCGAGGCGAAAGACCCGGACGCTACGTTCATGCCGCCGGCTCGCGGTTGGATCGGCGCTTTTCTCCTGCCGCTCCTGGGTTTCGTTTTCTTGCGCTGGACCGGCACCGCGACGCGACTCTCTCTTCTTTGCGCCGGGGCGGGGAGCGCGCTTTTCATTTTTCTCACCGCGATCCGCCCGATCGAAACGACGATGGCGCTGATGCGTGTGTGGGTTTTCTTTCCTCTCGCACTCGGGCTTTACTTCGTTCTCACCCGCCTTCGCGATCGCCTTCAGCTCACGCCCGCAGACGTCCGATTCATCACCGGATTGTTCCTGCTATCCCAGCTCGCGCATTCGGCGCTGATCTTCTTTCCGAACCACGCGCCCGCGGATATCTGGACCCATTTGCCGAAAGTGACGTGGCTGAACGAGCACGACCTCACGATGGACAACCTCTTTCGCTATTCAACCGCCGGTAAATCGACTTGGTCCGACCTAACCTCCATCGACGGTTATCGGGACGGCCACGTACGGCTGCCTTCCGGAACTGACCACGGAGCACCCTACCCGCCTTTTTTCTATTTTCTGGTCTATGGCGCCACGAGGGTCTACGGCGATGCACTCTTTCTCCTCGAAGCGGTGCCGCTGTTGCTGGGGGGTTTGATGGTGGTGCTTACCTTCGTCATCGCCAAGGACATCTGGAACGACGGGCGCGTCGCACGACTTGCGGGCGTTCTCATGGCGCTCGAAATCTCGTTGTGGCACCATATTCATCGCGTCCACGGGCCCGGCGTCCTCGGTGCCGTGTGCGTGCTCCTGCTCTTCGCGTTCCTCGTGCTCCGCCACGAGACGCTGGCGAGGAAAAAAGGGCTCCTGACGCTCGGCGCGGTCACCGCGCTGGCGCTCTTGTCCTACACGGCTTCCGTCATTCAGTTGGCCATCCTTTCGGGTTGGCTGATCGTTCTCGTGGTCGCGTCGAGGCGCGACGAGGACCGCCGCCTCGTCAAAGGTTTGCTTTCGGGCTTTGCGCTCGGAGCCTCCGTCGCTTTCAGCCTCTACTACGGACCGTACGCATTCGAGGCGATGGTCAGGAAAGACCTCATTCTCGAGCGCGGCAGCTTGGATATCCCTGCGAGTTACTACTTCCTTCGCAACCAGATGCGCGACACCGTTCGGATTCTAATGAACGGCTACCCCGTTTATGTCGCTTTGTCGGCGTGCGGACTGGCGGTGCTCGGAAGCTCGTCGGCGGGAAGCTTCCACCGGCGTTTGCTGTGGGCTTCGGTGCTGACCTACGCCACCATGCTGCTCTTCAAGGATCCCGCCCTTCTTCCACGCGTGTTTCTCCACGCGAAGGAAGACCTCTTCTATGCGCCGGTCGCGTGCTTGCTCGGCGGCTACTTTCTCGCGACCCTTGCCGCCAGAAGCCGGATGGCTGTCGTCGCGATCCTGGTGCTGCTCGCCGCGCTCCAGATCCGGGACCAGCGGCTGAACGCGAACACGTTGAACGATCAGCGCGTCGCCGCCGCCGCGCCGGCCGACGCTAACACCCCGGTCGAGACCGCGCCGCTCACGACCGAGAACCCCGCCGCTCGCGCCGGCGCCGCGATCTCCGTGCTCGAGGCCAATTTCGATCCGGGCGAGAGGCAGCTCACTGTACGCTTGAGCTTGACGAACACCGGCGAGGCTGCGTGGTTTCACCAGCAGCGGGAATCGGGCTGGGTGAGCATTGCCCTCCGCACCGATCCGTTCGGCGCCGACGATTTTTGCGAAGCGCTTCCGCGCCACCGGCTGACTCGGACCGTCGCGCCGGGCGAAACCGTCGAGCGAGAGCTCGTCTTCCACGTGCCGAGCCGCTGCTCGCAGGATGAGTGGTACGTGGACATGGTGAACGAAGGCTACTTCTGGTTCTCCCATCGGGGAACCGCTCCCGTGAAGGTGAGCTTGCGTTGAGCCTGTCACCCATCAGTTGCTGCATCACCCAAAGCGACGTCGGATGAAACGTGGCTTTGAAGTGAACGATGTGCCGACGGCCGTGCTCGATGACGAAGAAGCCGTAGAGGAGCCGGAAGGAAGCCGTTGGCACCGTAAACAGGTCCATCGCAGCGATCTCGTTCTTTCTATCAGGCTCAAGCGGGGAGCTTCGGGATCGGAAAGCTCGCTTCGATGGCGGAGAGCTGCGCGAACAGTTTCTCGGCTCGTACGCGCAGACCTTCAGCCTCGTAAAGTACGGCGAGCATGGCGAGGTATTCAGGGTTCTTACCATCCAGCTCGACGGCTTTCTTGAGGCTATATGATGCCTGCTTCCGCCACTTCTTGTTTCGAATCAAACACAGGGCTAGGAGGTAGTGGTACTTGGGCTCCTGCTCGCAAACTTTGATGGCCTGCCGGCAAAGCTGGATCGTCTGCCAGAAATCCTGGAGCTCATAAGCTTGCTCCGCGTGCCGGAAGAGCGCGGCGGCGTGTCTGCGGCCGTTGAAGTCGTGGGAAGGGTCGGTGGCGGATGCCGTTGAAGACGTTGGAGATGCGGGAGGTGCGTTTGGGGCGGCGCTGGTGGTGGAGCTTGCTCGTTGTTCAGCCTTCTTGGAGAGCGCGGTGTGCGCTTCGCTCGCCAGAGCGAGGAGATGGGACAGCTTGTCCCGCAGATCGGGATCGCTTACGGTCGCGTGGCGGTCCGGGTGATAGCGCAGGACTTTGTCGCGGTAAGCGGTCTTGATCTCGTCGGAGCTCGCGTCGGCCGAAACACCGAGAGCGCCTTCGGGACCTGTTTTGGCGGCCTCGATCATCTGATCGACCTCTTCGCGGAGGGCGTCGTGCTCTGGATTTGAGGCGGCCGTGCCCTTGGTCCACCGGGGAAGCGAGTTGCTGCTGTCTTCAGGATGCGCCACGGAAGCGTCGGCAAAACGGACAAACTTTCTGTCGAGCAACCCGAGCAAGACACGAGCCGTCTGACCCTCGTCCATCGGACTCACCGACATGATGTCGCATCCACGGGAGACCCCGTCGACCCGCGAGAGAAGGAACCCCTCTTCCGGCGACATATTGGCGACCTGAAGTACATCGGAGATCATGGGTGATAGCTCGAGAGGCCGCTCATCCTCGACCAACATCTTGACCTTCGCGGGGTCTAGAGGCGGCGGCTCGGCCTCGGCCTCTTCCATGGGCATTTCAGCCGGTGCCTGAAAGAGCATCGTGGCCGAAATGTCGCTTTCATCAGACTCGCTTGCGGGCTGACTCGGCAGCTCGCCGACGGCCACCCGAAGGGCGTCGATGAGCGCCGCTCCGTTCTCGAAACGCTCCGCCGGATTCTTCGCGACTGCTTGTTGCACGACCCTCTCGAGAGAGGAGGGTAGTCCGAGACGCTCCCATTCCACCGGTGGCGCTGGTTCGGGACCGAGTACCCTCTCGAAGATTGCTTGCCGACTCTCGCCTCGAAACGGCTTGGTGCCGGCGAGGCATTCGTAGAGGACACAGCCGAGAGAAAAGAGATCGGACCGAGGTTCTACCTTGTCCCCACGAGCTTGCTCTGGAGACATGTAGCTCGGCGTTCCCACGACGCTGCCAGGAATGACGAACTGGCTGGGGGTCTCGGTTTGGGCGAGGCTAAAGTCGCACAGAAGCGCCGTCGAGCTCGGGGTCACGATGATATTCGCGGGCTTGACGTTTCGGTGGATGACACCCCGTTTGTGAACGTAGTCGAGGCCGGTCGCGATGCCCGAGAGGACTTGGATACATTCGAAGGGCTCCAGACGCTTTCGAGCTGCGAGCACGGATTGCAGCCTGTCTCCGTCAACGGATGCCATGACGATGAAAGCGCTCGCCGGCTTGGTGATCACCTCGTAGATGGGAAGAATGCTGGAGTGCTCGAGGCCGACGGTGACTTCAGCCTCCCGGCGGAACCGTGTCTTTTGAAGCTCGAGTATTTCGGGTCCCGCCGACGCGTCGAAGAACACACTCTTGATGGTAACCGTCCGTCCGAGCGTTCTATCTTCCGCCTCGTATTGTGAGCTGAGACCCTTGCCGCCCGTGCGAGTGAGGATACGGTACCGATCTGAAAGGGCATCTTCGATCACCAGGAACGAAGCTTGCTCGGTCCCCACAGTCATGTTCCACCCCCCTGAGCCATTACTGGAATCCTGAGTCTATCGTGGAGCGGGTGACGAAGTGTAAAGAACCAACGAAAATAGCAGAAGAACCTGCCCTTGGGACCCAACTGGCGCTCCTCCTAAGTTGTCGTTCGTCATTATTGATTGGCGCGGGAACTGCGGGCTCGTGTGCCCCCCAAAGACGACGAAGAAGAAAGCAAAGTCGACGTCCGCGAGCTACTGCTCGGTGTGCTCTTGGCCGTCGTGGCCTTCGAATTGGTGCGGTTGTTCGACGAGGACCTCGTGGCGGTGGCTCACGATTGGATCCTGCGACTCCATGCCGACCCTCATCACCCGGTCATGCGCTTCGTTGTGCGCAAGGTGTCGTCCGTGCACGTCGAGACCCTGGAAGAGGTCTCCATTCTCACCGGCTTCCTCGGTGGAGTCTATCTCATCGAGGGATTCGGGCTTTGGCTAAACAAACTTTGGGCAGAGTACCTGTGTATCATCTCCACTTGCGCGTTCATCCCGCTGAAAGTCCACGAGATGATCGTGGACTTTCACGTGCTCAAGCTTTCCACGCTCGTAGTGAATCTCGCCATCGTCTGGTATCTTGCGCGACGCATCAGGCGGACGAGGACGTCGCAGTGATTTCGGAAATAGGCGCCGAACGGGCGTACATCGGTGACAGAATCTTCCCAATTAGATACTTGAAATGCTTCGATTTGACCGTGAAGCGCCTGACAACAAAACCAGCGAAGAAGAGCCCGGCGACGGCGAGGACGTTCAGCGTGTTCGCCAGAAAAGAGTAGTTAGTGCGTGAGGACACCGTACGATGCGATCCGCCACTCGTCGTCCTCCTTGGTCCATAGAAACCTTAATACAGGGGAATGATCGCCCGCGGTTCGAAGTCGAAAAGCTGCGGCGTAGAATGGACCGTGGTGTCCGGATTGCGGTGGCGCTTTCTTCTCGCGGATCGCTTGTCGATTTCCGCATTGGAACTCTTCGGCCATGTCGTCTGGCCAGCTTGTGAGGACGAAAGCGTCTTGGCTCGGGTGCGGGAGAACCCTCAGATCACCATGCCATGGGTGCGCCCCCTGGATGGCTTCCGACAGGATAGACACTGGGCCGGTGATCCGTGCCACTTCCTCGAGCCATCCGCTCAAAGTGGCTGCGTGCTTGGATTTCTCGGCCTCCCCGGGTTCCTCTGCGAGCAACGGAGCGCAAGCGGCGGCCGTGTCGGAGAAGTACTCCATGGCGTCGCCGATCTCGCCTCGAAGCAGCCAGCTCGTGAGAAAGTCGTCTACTGGCTTCAGAACGTCCTGGTCCTCGAGGACGCCTTGGGGAGACCGACTTGCAGGGTCGGAGTGTTCCGCAGCGACGCTCGGGATGTCGTCTAAGGGGCCTAAGTGGCCCTCGGGCTCGACGTGGAAAGCTACCAGCTTCCAGTCGCCTCCGTCCTTCTTCCAAATTTGTGCCAGGTGCTTGGCACTCCCTGTCTTGTCGCGAAGACGGAACGAGACCGCAAAGTGTTGGCCTTTGTGTCGTGCGGCCATCGTTGACTCGCGGCCAGGGCTGGGACACATCCAGGCAGCTGTCATCGATGACGGGATTTCGTATACGGTGAACTGATCGGAGTACTTCTGCGTGACGGGGGTGAGGTTCTCGTCATCGGTGAGAGGGACCCCGTCGATTGCATCCTCCAAATGCGCTACGCGACCCACCGCCTCGCTCGCGTCGAGCATATGCCGGAGAATCCGAATCGGCGCCAGCCCCAAATTCTCCGCGCCCGGCTCGTACTCGGCAACGCAGGAATAGGCTGCCTCCGCAACGTAGGGCATCGCTTTTTGGGGCGTGCGTTGCACGAGCCAAGAAGAAAAAAAGTCTTCTACCGCAACAACCAACGGGTATCCACCATCTACGCGGGCAACAACGGGGAGCACTTCGTCAAACACCGACTCACGTATATCTTCGGGCACGCGAGATAAGTTCAGACCAAACAAATGCTGCCACCAGCCCATGAAGTCGGACCAACGATTGACGTGACGCGCGTAGTTGTTCCCGGCGCGGACGTCCGAGTTGGCCGCCGTCAAGTGACCGTCGAATAGAGCGAAGAGAAAAAAGGACGAACGGTAATCGACGTCGATGTCCGCACGGACTCCATGTTCGGAAATGGAGAACTGGATGGAAGGGACTCCGTCCTGGCGGTAGTTACGAGGATACTCCAAATGAAAGTGGGTGTTGTCGTGATGACGTGAGAATTCCAGGCTCCGATCGAGCGCCGACACGGCGTCCGGCCGCAGGAGAACGTAGAGACGGAATTGGGCGTCGCCACGCGCGTGTGGCACCTTGCCGCGAACAGCTTCTAACTGGTCGACGAGATCGAGGGCGGTTCCCAGTGACCGGCCCTCGTCGTCGGTGAGCTCGCTCTTAAACAACGCATGCGTGATCGCTTCAAATGTCGTGCGAGTGGAGATGGGAAGCTCTTGGTAGCCGTCGCGTGCAACTACATCTTTCCGCAGGATCTCGTTATATTGCTGGAACCAGTTGTCTACGAGCCGGCGTTGCGCGGGCGCCAACCCGTCGTAACTGCCAGCGAGCTCCAGAACTTGTTTCTCTAGGATACTGCCCTGCGGCGCCGACTCCGGTGAGCTCGAATACGGCGCACCCATGACGAAGAGTCCAGCGAAGGCGATTAGTGGAATCCAGAATTGCATAGGTCTCTGCGCGGATCTCATGCCCGCCGCCGACATTCTCTCATAAAGAAAACAATAGCACCCGACCCCAAGCTCGTAGGAGAGCTCAAGTGAGCGTGATGACGAGGGTGACCTTGAACATGGTGTCGAGCTTCTTCCTCCGCGTGAGCACGGTTCCGATCTCTTCGCCCCCGCAACAGCGTCAGCGTCGAAGAGAACGATCGGGTGAGGGCAGGAAAGTTGTTGTAAAGAAATCGAAAACTGATTCGGACAGCAAAGAGATCGCTGAGATTCGAAGTGAGCGCGTTGTGAATGTCCAAGTGATAGTCTTTTTGGTCTTCAACGTTACCGATGAAAAGCAAATCACATTCGACGAGGCGACTACAGCCCGACGGAACCAAGGTCACGCGCCTCTTTAAGGCAGCGCTACGCAAGGAGCCCTCGGAGCGCCCGGCCTATCTCGACGGTATTTCCGAGTTTCATCCTGACCTCCGGAAAGAAGTCGAATCCCTCCTCGCCGCCGAAGGTGAGAGTTTCCTCGACAAGACACCTCCGAGTCTACGCGAAGACATCGTTCCGCCCGCTGGAAGTCGTCGAATACAAGGCCCGAACTACAACGGCCGACTCGCCGCGTTTGTCCGCAAGAAATGGGACCCCCACTTAGCTGTACGTTAGCTGTCGCAGCTTCAAGCCTCTGCATCTCTTTGAGTGCAAAGGAACTAGAAAAAGCTGGTGCCGAAGGGGGGATTCGAACCCCGCAGGGGCTATCTCCCGAACGCGACCACGGTGCCCTTTTTCTTTCCTGCCACGATCGGCTCGACGTGGCGCGCCCACTTGTCGAGGGCGGCGCGCTTCTCCTCGATGCGCGCGTAGCGCACGTAGGTCCGCGTGGTTTTGCTGCGGCCTACCGTGTGATTGAGAATGGCGCTGATGGTATCGGTGGAGACGCCGAGCGCCGCGAGCTCCGAGCCGACGGTCCGCCGAATGTCGTGAATCCGGAACTCCACTCCGGAACTCCACTCCGGAGCGCTTTTCGATGCGCTGTTTGGCCTTCTGCGGGTTCGCGAGGGCCTTGCCGTTCGGGCCGATGAAAATGTGCTCGGTGTGCCCGGTCAGAGGCCACACGGTGTGGAGGAGCGATACCACCTGGTCGCTGAGAGGGAGCTCGTGCGGTTTCTTGTTCTTGGTGACTGGAATCCGCCACAGGCGTTTTTCGAGGTCGATGTCCGACCAGCGCGCCGTGGTGCCCTCGCTGCGTCGAACCGCCGTGTAGAAGAGCAGCTTGAAATAGACCGCCATCATGGGGCGCTCTTTTTCAATCGCTGACCAAACGCGGCGAATCTCGGCGGTGGCGAGATGCCGCTCCCGTGACGGTTCCTCCGCGACGGGCCTTTTGAGACGGTCACACGGGCTCGTTTCGACCCACTCGTCCTCTCTCGCCCGGTTGTAGACCGCTCTGAGAACCTCGTAAAAACGGTTCGCCATGAACGGGGTTTTGGCTGCCTTTGCGTTCAGGTATTCGCGCAGGTCGCGCCGCTCGATCTTCGCGGCCGGCGTGTCCCCGAACTCCTCGATCACTTTGTTGAGGATTCGTTCGTACTCAACAGCGCTCGCGGGCCGGAGCTCACGCTTCTTCGCCGCGAGATACTTCTCGGCCAGCGAGCGGAAATCGCCGAGCTTGCGCGCGCGGCGTTTGTCCGTGGCCGGGTCGTCCTTGTTGCCGCTTCGACGCAACGCCTGCTCCCGGGCGCCCTTGAGCGAGACCTCGGGGTAGCGACCGATGGTCCATCGGTGGCGCTTCTTATCGCGGCTATACATAAGGAAGAACGTCTTCGATCCGCCTTGGGAGACGCGAAGGCCGAAGCCGTGGGGGCTCGCCTTGCTCGAGTCGTAGAAATCTTTCTGGCCCTTGGCGGGAGCGCTGGCGTTCTTGAGCCAGAGCTCGGTGAAGCGGATTCCGCGTTTCTCCATATAACCTCCGAGTGCTAATCTAAGAGACTGCGAGTAGACATGAATGCACGTGAGAGACGGATGCACCTAGAGACGCCGCGACGGATGCACCTAAGGACTCCGCACCGGTGTGTCGTGGGGTTGAACCTAAGACGCGGCGAGCGAAACACTGATGTCGTGTTAGGTAGCGAATTAGGTGCAAACGGATCGCTGTACGAGGTTGATAACCGAGTTTGAACATGACTGAACAGTTTTACCAGTAACTGCTAGAGGTTACAAGGAGTTGGGTGCGGTCCGCGCCTTGTCAAACGTATTCAATGGTGTTCGTTTTTGAGCACTATTTCCTGGTTTACACCCAGGTGGTCACAGGTTCAAATCCTGTACCGCCCACCAAGCTTAATCTCGCGCCTAACACAATCGAAACGCTGCAATGAGGTCAGCATCCGTGACGACACGACGTGCCCCCCGAAACGACGCCGTCTTGGCAATCCCAATACTCTTCTCCCTCACAGCGCTCGCCCACGCCCAGACGGATCCGCCCGCGGCTCTCAGCTTTACCAACGCGACGGTCGAGTCGGGATTCACGAGCTTGCTCGATTTGGGTGGGCACGGCATCCAAGTGGCGGATATCGACGGCGACGGGCTGCTCGACGTATACGTGACCCATATTTTCGACCCCATGCAGAACCGGCCGGATTTGCTGTTTCGGAATCTCGGCGGGAGCCCGCAGCGTTTCGAGGAGATCGGTTTGGTCGCCGGTGTTTCCGATGACGGCTTCTATGCGCGCGAGCTCGAGGACGGAACCGTCGAAGAGCTCTCAGAGGAATCGCACGCGGCCGTTTTCGCCGATTTCGACAATGACGGCGACCTTGATTTGTTCAACGGCCACACTTGGAGCGGCCACCACCGGCTCTATCGCAACGAGGGCGACGCGCGCTTCGTGGACATCTCGGATAGCGCCGGGATTGACGTGCGCGACCTCGGTCCTCGCGGCGTGGGCGCGGCGGACCTCGACGGCGATGGGCTGCTCGATATCGTCGTGACGGCGTGGCAGGGTTTCATCCCGAACGTCTATATGAACCGTGGCGGCATGCGTTTCAAGCGGGTCCGGCTGCAAGGGGATGCCGATCCGTCCTTCGCTAATCAGGGGCTCGGGCTCGTGGACATCTCAGGGGACGGCAAGCCCGATATCGCGCTCAGCGCGTTCGAGTACGTTCCCGGCGTGGGCGTGGGTGCCATCGCGATTCTCACCAACGAGTCGCCACGTTTCGTGGAGAACACCGCGTTCACCGGGCTCGAATATGCGCAGACGACGAGCGATTTTCGAGGCACGAACGGCTACAGCTTCCAAGACATCGACAACGATGGCGACTTGGATGTCGTGATCACCGGCTTCCACGGCTCGAAGCTCTATCGTAATAATGGCGAAGGTCGCTTCAATCTCGTGAGCTTGTTCGAGGGCGTGCACTATACCGCCGCTTTCGGCGACGTCGACAATGACGGCGACCTCGACCTCTATCTTGCGGGCGACACCGGCATCTATCTGAACGACGGGAGCGGGGCGTTTCGCATGGCCTCCGAGATCGGGCTCGAGGGCATCGGGACGGATGCGCGTTCTGCCGTCTTTGCCGACATGGACAATAACGGCTCTCTCGATCTGCTCATCGCGAGCAAGCAGGGGCCGAACACGTTCTTTCGTAATAACGCCGCGTCCGGCGACTGGCTTGGCGTTTCGCTCACGGCGCCGAGCGGCGAGCTTGGCGCCATTGGCGCCACCGTCTCTCTCTTCGAAAGCGGTGAGCTCGTCGGTTACCGCGTGGTGCAGTCGACGACGGGTTATTGCAGCCAGGATCCTGCAAGGCAGCACTTTGGTGTGGATGCGGCCGGGACCTACGACTTGCTGGTGCGTTTCCAAGACGGCAGCGAGGTCACGCGGGCCGGGTTGAGCCCAGGCCAGGTCGTCGTGATTGGCGGCACCTCTGATACGGAGACGGCCCCTCAGTAGGCCCGACTACTCTTCGTTGGGCCGGCGCACGCCGATCGTCACGTTGGAGAAGAGCGCTTGCTCCAACGTCTCGTTGCGGGGCCCCATCCCGAGCTCGACCCAATGTGTCGAGGGTTGGTAGAGGTTGTCGTAGTTCCGCGTCATGATCACCCGGCCATCCATAAGGACTTGTACCCTCTGGCTGCTGACGATGGCCGGAAAAGCGCCCCATTCCAGACGAAACGAGTAGATGTGATTGGGGTCCCAATCAAAGAAGTCGATCCCCGTATTCGTTTCTTGTCCGTTCGAGATGAATCTGAGACGCATGTGCCAACGGGTCACGAGGTTCGTGTCGAACTTCGCGATATGGACGCGGAACGGGTTTTCCGTGTAGTCGCCGCGGGTCGGGTCCCACATGATCATGAGGTTGCGTTTGTCCGAGCGCGGGTTTGGGTTGCGCAAGTTCGTGACTTGGAACTCGACGAATCCGTTGCGGGTCGTCGGGATCTCGTATCGGATGTAGGAGCTCGCGTCGGTCGCAAACCACCCCCCCGCGCGGAAATGCCCTCCGCCTACCTCGCCGACCGACATACCCGTCGTCAGAGGGTCGGATATGTAAATGTTGTTGATTGGCGTTTGAGAGTTGAACCCGCCTTCGACGTCGAAGTTCGTGGTCGCGGAGAACGGTCCTTGAACTCCCTCGGCGGAGGCCCGAGCGCGCCAGAAAAAACGGCCGGTAGCGAGCGAGGGCGTGACCGTCCACGACGTACTCCCGGAGCCTTCGGGCACGTTGTCGACAGTAGCCACGATGCTTGAAAATCCGGAATCTGTCGCCACCTCGAACCGGTAGCGCAAGCCGGCCGCCCCTGTGGCGTTTCCGACCGTCAATGTCGGGTTCAAACTTTGGACGGTGGAGCCGTTGGCCGGGGACTGGGGCGCGGGCGCAGTGATCGTCGGCGAGCTGCTCGAAGTCTCGTCGGAGCCGCACGCTGCGAAGAAGAGACAAGCCCCCAGAGTGGCCACGAAAACCAGTGTTCGTTTATTCAATGTGTCGTCCTTCCTGTTGAACCTGACTCGCAGCCTTGAGAACGGCTTCTAGACCGGCGCAATCTAACACATTCGCCGTGAATCGGCCAACGTGCCGAGATGTTAAATCGGTGTTAAGTCTTTAGATCGATGAGGCTTAGAGCGATCCCCTTGCTATAATTGTTTAGGTAGCTCGTGTACCGAGCGGGGCCGCTTTTAGATAATTTCCGACCTGTCCTAGTCCTAGTTTGACGTGATGCAACTCAACAAATTGTGCGCCTGGGTGGTTTGTTTGGCCGTTCTGTGTCCAGGGCTGGCCCTCCCGGGCGATGACGAAATCGAAACGCTCCTCGGCAGCATCGACGGGCCGGCGCCTCCGATGGCCCCCGAGGTCGTCTCCCGCGACCAGGATGGCAAAGTCACACTGCGCGCGATCGCGCTCGAGACCCCGATTACCTTGGATGGACGGCTCGAGGAGAACATCTATCGCCGCGTCCCGTCCATCAGCGACTTCGTTCAACAGGAGCCTCACCAGGGGCAGCCGGCGACCGAGAAGACCGAAGTCTGGGTCTTCTTCGACGACGAGAACATCTATGTTTCAGCGCGCAACTGGGACACCCACCCCGAGAAGATCGTGGCCAACGAACTGCGGCGCGACGCTCGGGGCATTTTCAACAATGATAATTTCGCCGTCATTCTCGACACGTTCTACGATCGTCGTGACGGCTTCTTGTTCCACACCAATCCGCTCGGCGCGCTGTACGATGCCCAAGTTACCGGCGAGCGTAACGTCAACTCGGACTGGAACACCGTGTGGTACGTCAAAACGGCCCGCTTCGCCGGAGGTTGGACGGTCGAGCTCGCGATCCCGTTCAAATCACTTCGGTACAAGCAGGGCCAGAGCCAGATTTGGGGGATCAACTTCCGTCGCGTCGTGCGCTCGAAGAACGAGTTCAGCTACTTGACACCGATCCCGGCCGCCTTTCGCGAGCGGGGTATCACGCAGCTTTCCTACGCGGCGACGCTCGTTGGGATCGAGCCTCCCGCGAGCTCGCTCAATCTCGAGATCAAGCCTTACGGGACGGGCGCGATGCGGACCGATCGTGACGCCGATGTGCCGTACGAGAACGACTTCGCCTCCGACGTTGGTTTCGACGCGAAGTACGGCGTCACGAAGAGCCTTGTCGCGGATTTCACCGTCAATACCGACTTCGCGCAAGTCGAAGCGGACGATCAGCAAGTGAACCTGACGCGGTTCAGCTTGTTCTTTCCGGAAAAACGCGAGTTCTTTCTCGAAGGCCAAGGAATCTTTGCCTTCGGCGGCAGCAGCGGACGCCGTTATGGTGGCGGGGGGGACACCCCGATTCTTTTCTTTAGCCGGCGCATCGGGCTCGACGACGGCTTCCAGGTGCCGATCCAGGCGGGAGCCCGTCTGACAGGTCGTCAGGGACGTTACACGGTTGGGTTCTTGAACATGCAGACGCGCGGTGTCGACGTAGCTGGCATCGCGCCCACGAATTTCTCCGTCATCCGCGTCCGGCGCGACATTCTCCGCCGGAGCTCCATAGGCATTCTCGCTACCCACCGGGATAAATCTCTCGATTATTCCGGGTCGAACTCGGTCGTGGGCGTCGACGCCGCGTTCACCTTCTTCGGCAACTTCAACATCAATACCTACTATGCGAAGAGCCGTACCGAGGAGCTCGACGGCAAGGACGACACCTATCAAGCCCGCGTGAGCTACGGCGGCGACCGCTACGGCTTCAACGTTTCTCATTTGAAGATCGCGGAGAACTTCAACCCCGAGATCGGTTTCGTACGGCGGGCGGATGTGCGCAAGACTTCAGGCCGCTTGCGTTTCTCCCCGCGGCCACAATCGATTCGGTCGGTGCGCCGGTTCCGCTTTCAGGCGCAATTCGACTACTACGAGAACAACCAGAGTCAGCTGGAATCGAAAGAGCTCAAGCTCGAGTTCGGAACCGAGTTCAACCGCGGGGACGACTTTAACGTCAGCTATGAGAGAAGCTTTGAATATCTTTTCAGTGATTTCGAGATCTCGGACGGAGTGATTCTCCCGGTCGGTGGCTACGAGTTCGACCGTCTCAGCGCGAGATACCGCCTCGGCCCGCAGCGAAAAATATCGGGTTGGATTCGAGGTGAGATGGGCGGTTTCTTCGGCGGCACCCGTACCGAGCTCGGCTATTTCGGCCGCGTCGAAGTCACTCCGCAGTTCACGGTCGAGCCCAATATTTCTCAGAACTGGGTCAATCTTCCCGAAGGAGACTTCATCACGACGCTATTGCGCGTCCGGTCGACCTACGCGCTTTCCGCAAGGTCTTTCGTCGGGGCGTTGGTTCAGTACAACACGTCGAACGACTCGCTCTCGATGAACATCCGCTACCGGTGGGAGTACAAGCCTGGAAGTGATATCTTCGTCGTCTATACCGATGGGCGGGACACCACGACGGACGGATTCCCGGGTCTTCGAAATCAGAGCTTCGTCGTGAAATTCACCCGATTGTTCCGGTTCTAGCCATGAAGGCTCGAAGCGCCTTCCTCGCCACGGGAGCGATGGTCTTGCTATTGGCAGGGACGGTTCTCTCCGCGGCGAGCGATGATGGCCTCACAGCGATGAGCGCCGACGAGCTCGCCGACCTCAACGCCATGATCGACGGGCCCCCGATTCCGGCGGCGCCCCAGGTCCTGTCCCGGGACGATAACGGCCGCGCGACTCTCCGCGCGGTGAGGCTCGACGAGCCCCTGGTCGTTGACGGCTCTCTCGACGAGCGGATCTATGCGACGGTGCCGGCAATAAGCGGCTTCGTGCAGCAAGAGCCCCTTGCGGGACAACCGGCGACGGAGCAAACCGACGTCTGGGTTTTCTACGACGCGACAAGTGTCTATATCGCCGCGCGACTCTGGGATTCTCACCCGGAGCGTATCGTCGCCAACGAGATGCGGCGCGACAACCGAAATATCGAACACCAGAACTCGAGCTTCTCGGTCATCCTCGATACTTTTTACGACCGTCGCAACGGGTTTCTATTTCGAACCAACCCGCTCGGAGCGCTCTGGGACGGCCAAGTTACGGACGAGCGCAACGTCAACAGCGACTGGAACACGATCTGGTACGTGAAATCCCGCCGTTTCGCCGAGGGGTGGACCTTCGAGATGTCGCTTCCGTTCAAGTCGTTGCGCTATCGGGCGGGGAGCTCGCAGCTCTGGGGTATCAATTTCGAGCGCCGAGTGAAGTGGAAGAACGAGCGCAGCCACCTCGTGCCCATTCCCGCGGCATTCGATCGGCAAGGTTTGTTGAAGCTTTCCTACGCCGCCACGCTCGTCGGGATCGAGACGCCCGAGCACTCCATGAACCTCGAAGTGAAGCCCTACGCGTCCGGTTCCATGACCACGAACCGTGTCGCGGACGTGCCTTTCGAGAACTCGGGTGACGCCGATTTCGGCTTCGACGCGAAATACGGCGTGACGAAAGGCCTCACTTTCGACTTCACTTACAACACCGATTTCGCCCAGGTCGAGGCCGATGAGTCCCAGGTGAACCTGACGCGCTTCAGCCTCTTCTTTCCCGAGAAACGCGAGTTCTTTCTCGAGGGTCAAGGTATTTTCAATTTTGGCGGCCGGGATACGCGCGCGTTCTCCTTCGACGGGCCGGCGGACGCGCCCATCATGTTCTTCAGCCGGCGCATAGGCCTCGATGGCGGCTCGGCAGTTCCGATTCTCGCGGGCGGGCGTTTGACAGGGCGTGCGGGTGCTTACACGCTCGGCTTTTTGAATATCGTGACGAACGATGTCGCGTCCGAATCCATCCCGCAGACGAATTACTCCGTCATTCGCGTCAAGCGCGACATCTTGGCGCGGAGCAATATCGGTGTCATCGGCACCTATCGCGACCATAACCTGGACAGGACCGGCGGCAACGGGATGTTCGGGATGGACGGCAACTTCACCTTCTACGATAACCTCAACGTCAACGCCTACTACGCGAAAACGGACACCCCGGGGCTCGACCAGGGTGACACGAGCTATCGCGCCGCCGCGAAATACGACGCGGATCTCTACGGCTTCGACGCCGAGTACCTGCTCGTCGATGCTGACTTCAATCCCGAGACCGGGTTCATGCGCCGAACGGATTTCCGGAAAACGCGCGCGGCGGCACGCTACAGCGTGCGGCCTCGCGGAATCCAGGCGATCCGCAAGTTGGACATCGAGGGCCGTTTCAATCGCTACAACACGGTGACGGGGAGTGCGCTCGAGACTCAGATTTTCGAGTTGGAATCGCGCATTCGCTTCGAGAGTGGCGACTTCACGAACGTTACCTACAATCACAATCTCGAAGCGCTTTTCGAGGAGTTCGAGATTACGGAAGGGGTCGTCATTCCCCCAGGCACCTATAGCTTCGATCGGGTGCGTGGAGGCACGTGGTTCAGCGGCCACCGTAGGTTCTCTGGATGGGTGGGCGCAGAGTTTGGCGGTTTCTTCGGCGGGACGCGGACGGAGCTGACCTATCGTGGTCGTGTGGAATTGACGCCCCAATTTTCGCTAGAGCCCGGCTTCACTTTGAACTGGATCGATCTCCCACAGGGATCGTTTCAAACCAACCTCATCCGGATTCGCGCCACCTACACGATCTCCCCGCGCAGCTTCGTCGGAGCCTTGGTGCAATACAACTCGGAGGCCAATAGCTTCACGACGAACATCCGCTTGCGCTGGGAATATCGTCCCGGCAGCGATCTCTTCCTTGTCTATAGCGACGGCCGAAACACGCTTGCCGGCGCTTCCCCGGCTCTCGAGAACCGAAGCCTCGTCATCAAAGTGACGCGGCTGTTTCGGTTCTAGGCTCTCCGGTTCTCCTGCGGTAGACTTTCGTCGCCGCATGCCAAAAAAGAGAGTCACGGTTCTCTACGAAGTATGGTGGGCTGACCAAGAGCACGATCCCCGCGACGTACACGGCTCGCTATTGGGGCCCGCGCCCGATGCCTCCGCCGAGCCCGAGCCGGATGTCCACCAAGAAGTGTACCGGGCGCTCGAGAGGCTCGGCTATCGGCCACAATATTCCGTTCTCGAAGGCGATGCCAAGAGTCTCGAAAAGATGGGCCGAACACGGTCATCCCTCGTGTTCAACTTGACCGAGTCCTATGCGGGCGACAATACGAAGGACTTGCATGTGGCTGCCTATCTCGAGCTCCTGGGACGACCTTTCACCGGCTCCGATGCGCGCGCGCTTCACCTCGGCCAAGACAAGGCCCTGGCAAAAAAAATCCTGCGCTATCACGGGATCCCGACCGCGGATTTCGTAACCGTTCCCCGTGGCAAGCGGCGGATCGAGCACGCGCCGCCATTTCCTCTCATCGTGAAGCCTTCGCGAGAGGACGGGTCGATCGGGATCGACACGGGCTCGGTCGTGCACGACAACAAAGCGCTTCGTGAGCGCGTGCGCTACGTCCACGATAGGTTTTCCGGACCGGCGCTCGTCGAGCGCTATATCGACGGACGCGAGATTTATGCCGGGGTGATTGGGAACGATCCGCCCGAGGCGCTTCCGCTCGTCGAGCTGGACTTATCGCGGGTCCCCGAGGGAGTGCCGAGAATCGCGGGCGCCGAAGTGAAGTGGTGGCGAGGCTCCGAGATCTACGGCCAAACGCCGCCCATCTATCCGAAGAAGCTTCCGCGAGGGCTCACGCGGCGCATCCAAGACGTCGCGGTCGAGGCTTATCGTGTACTTGGCCTTCGTGATTACGGTCGCGTCGATCTACGGGTGACTGAGCGGGGCGAGATTTTCGTGCTCGAGGTCAATCCCAATCCCTGGCTGTCTTCCGATTGCGAGTTCTTCATGGCTTGGAGTAAAAAAGGCCGCAGCCACGACGATCTCGTGGGGAGAGTGGTCGAGCTTGCCTTCGAGCGGGCGGCGGAGAACGGCCGCTGACCCATCTCAGCCGGCGCTTTTGACCTCGCTGCCTGGGTCTTTGCGAATAGCATCGACCTCGAGCAGCTGTTCGATGAACTCGAAAACGTCGCTCTTGGCCACCTCGGCCGTGACCGCGAACTCTGACACGATGTCGTCCACGATTACGGCAACGCTCCTCTTGCTATCGATGAGCTCATAAACGCGCGCACCGACTTCGTTCAACGTGAAGAGCGTCTCCATATCGGCGACGCTCTTGCGGAGAGGAACGAGGATGAACTCGTCGACGATGCGTCGAGAGATGATCTCCTCGTTGCGGGCGTAGACGTCCTCGAGCTCCATGAACGTCGTCGATCTCAGTACCGTGGAACGCTCGGGTCGATGGAGATCGACCAGGCTTCGATCCCGCCGGTCATGCTCTTGACGTTGGTAAATCCTTGCTTCCGGTAGAAGTGCACCGCGTTCATGCTTCGCACCCCGCTGTGGCAATAGAAAACGATGGCGGTGTCCTTGTCCCAAGAGCTCGTCATCTCGTCCGCGAGCTCTTTGGTAACCAGCGTCGCCCCTTCGATGTGCGCGATCTCCCATTCGTCCGGACCGCGGACGTCGATGAGCCGGATAGTGTCGGACGTGAGAGCCTCTTTGACTTCTTGCGGTGTAGTTTCCAAAATACGTCCTCCTGCGAAGTGTAGTCTATCGCAGGAGGACGTGGATGTCTGCTGGTCTGCTGCCTGCTACCTGGTGTATTTCGGTAGTGGGCGGGCTACCAGATCCAGACGCGCACTTCCTCGTCCTTCGTTTTCACGTGGACGAGCTTGGTGCGCGATACGGAGGATAAAGCTGCGAGCACAGAAGCGCTACTGAGCTCCTCGCCGTCATAGCTGTCGAGGATATCCAGGACGAGGGTGATCGGCACCGTGACCGAGACCTCTTCGTCGTCGCCGCCGACGTCGATCTCGAGGCGGTCACCGACCTTCTCGATCAGGACGTGCTCGCCGCCGTCACGGACTTCGACGAGGATGCCGTCCGGCGCGTCAAGGAGCTCACTCAGGATCTGCTCGGCGACGTCTCGATATTCCGCGAGCTCGGGTATGCTCACGTGCCTTGCCTCAGGCGGAGCGAAAGCTAGTGCCGCGCGCGCGACGAAGAGCGGTACGGGCACGATGATCCGCGGGCCGTCGGCCTGTTTGATGTCCACCACGACGCAGCTCGAGCTCAGAAGCATGGCTGCTAGCACGACGGGAATGGACGCGAGAACGAGAGCGGCCGTTTTCAACATGGCTTCAATTCCCTTCGTCGATCCAGACCCGGACCTTGGTCTCGCCGGCGCCGCCATCAATGCGAACGATGTCGCCTCTTACGGATTTGAGCTCCTCGAGCGCGTCGCTCAGGTTCAAGCTCTCCCCTTCGCCGGAAAAGAGCGCGTCCAGGACGGCCACTGGGACCTCGACGCGAACATGCTTGGCGTTTCCTTCTTCGCGCCCCTCGACGACGATGCGAATCAGATCGCCTTCTCGGCTAACGTGCACCGTCTTGTCGTCTCCTTCGATGGAAACGAACTCGGCATCGCCCGCGGCGCGCAGCTCGGCCCAGATCTTGCGAACGTCCTCGACGGCGATATCGTGGCCCATATCATGCAAGTGAATCTTTCCATCTTCCAGAAACTTCTTTGGAGCGGCCTCGAGCGCGACCCGAACGACCGAAAGGGGCAGGTTGACTTTGACGTGCGTGTTGTCGTCCCCGCCTTCTTCGACTTCGACATGGACCCAAGCTGTCTGGGCGAGAATCGGCGATGTCATCCATAGCAAGGTTGCGACGGCAATGAACAAAACTTTTTTCATTTTTTCCTCCATACCGTCATACGCGAACGGCCTATCCAAGGTTCAATGAATGTTGCTGTTGTTCAAATGATTGAATATAAAGCGTTTAATCGCGTGATAAGATCGCGCGATGAACCGTCGCCGTCGCTCGGTGCTCTATCTCCCGGGCTCGTCGCAGCGGATGATGTCGAAGGCCGGCGCTCGCGGCGCCGACGTTCTCGTCCTCGACCTCGAAGACGGCGTCCATCCTGACTCGAAAGCTTTGGCGCGTGATCAGGTGCGCCAGGCGCTCGCAAAGTTCGATTGGGGCGACTCCGAAATCTTCATCCGCGTCAACGGCCTCGACACACCTTGGGGAGAGGACGACGTCGACATGATCGCGGAAGCTTGTCCCAAGGCTGCGATTCTACCCAAAGCGGAGTCGTCCAAAACGGTGGCGTCGGTTGTCGAAGCGCTGGGGCCGAGCGTTCCCTTGTTTCTCATGATTGAGACCGCGACCGGCGTTCTAGAAGCGCGGGCGCTGGCGCGCGTAGACAACGTCGGCGGACTTCTCTTTGGTGCCGCGGATTATCGCAAGGATATGCGCGCCGGTCCGCTTCCGGACGAGTCGGAATTGTTGTTCGCGCGCGGCCAGGTGCTGCACGCCGCGCGCGCCGCCGGTATCGAAGCGTTCGACACACCGTGGTTCGAGTACAAGGATCTTCGCGGGCTAGAAGCGAGCGCTCATCGCGCGCGCCAAATGGGCTTCGACGGCAAGAGCGCCATCCACCCGAGTCAGGTTCCGGTCATCAATCGCGTTTTCTCTCCGACAGCCGCGGAGATGACTCGTGCGCGTCGGATCATCGAGGTCATGCGACGAGCGATGGCCGAGGGGAAGAACGTGGCTACGCTCGACGACGAAATGGTCGAGGCGCTACACGTCGAAGAGGCGCGCCGGGTGCTGAGTCGAGCCCGAGATGAATCCGGTTGATGCGACGCGCCGGGATGTCCGATCCGAGGTCACGGCTCGAGTTCGAGGATGCGCATGGCGAGCTCGGTCACGTCCACGTCGTCGCCGGTGACGTTTCGCAAAACGACGACACCTCTCCCGCTTTCTCGTTCGAAATAAGCACCGGCGCGGTACCCAGCGACAGAGCCGCCATGGCCGAAGACGAGTCGCTCGCCGCGACGAACGACGCGGAAGCCGATGCCGTAGCCTGCGCTCAGATCGCCGTCTGCTGAGCTCACCCGGCTGAAGTTGTCGGCGAGAACGTCGCTCGGAAGGACGCCTTCGGGTCCGTGTCCGAGCTGAAAAGAAATGAAGCGGGCAAGATCCGCTACGGTGGAGTAGAGCGCCCCGTTCGGTACCTTGTAACCGCGGCCCGCGTGCTCTCGGGCCGGCGTTTCGGCGTCGATTTCGCCGTCACGAAGCACATAGCCTTTCGCTATGCGCGCCTCGAAATGCGGCCTCGGCACGAAGTCGCTGTCTTTCATCCCGAGAGGCGCGAGCAGTTCCTCGCGCACATAGTCCATGTAGTCGCGGCCCGACGCGCTCTCGAGCGCGACTCCGAGAATTGCATAGCCGATATTCGAGTACTGGTAGCGTGTATCGGGGGCGAAGTCGTACTTCACCGCGGGGAGCGCCCGTAGGACGACGTCGACCCACACGGAGGCGGGCCCGACGAGATAGCTCGGCAGATCTTCGGGCTCACGTGCGAGCCCCGACGTCATCGTCGCGAGCTGGACCAGTGTGATGGGCGGCGCTCCCGGATAGCGATCGCGGACGCGCTTCACTTCGGGAACATGGGACTCTACCGGGTCGCTCAGGCGCACCGTGCCGTCCTGGGACATCTTCAAGAGCGCGAGCCCGGTGAGCTGTTTTGTGATCGAGCCGATGCGATAGACGTGCTGCGGCGTTGCCTCGATCTTTTTCTCCATGTCCGCATAGCCGAAGGCGGCTTCGTAGACGAGCTCGCTTCCTTGGACGATACCGACGCTGATCCCGCCGATAGGGTCTTTCGCGAGCTCGGCTTGGATGAGCGCATCGACTTTCTCTGACGCGAGAAGGGTTTCGGCCCCGACGAGCGTGACGAGCCCAATGAGCCCAACACGCAGAAGAAACGATCTCACGGCTGGGCCTCCAGCCTTTTCTCGACTGGCGAGAGACAGCGCGTGTCGTCACAAGCCTGGTACACGAGGACGACCTGGTTGCTGGATGACTCGCCGCTCACTTGGACCGCGCCGCTATAGACCGCGATAGCGTCGTCGGTGAAGGAGAGCTCGAGAAGCTCACCCTCGGGATAGACGACGTTTCGCACGTCCCCACGGACTTCCGTGGGGATCAGATAAGGTGAGGATGCCGGGTTGGCGTTCACGTGCCAGCCCTCGCGGATTTGGAGATGCACCTCGAACCGGTCGCCTGTCTTTTCGAGACGCGCCGTCACCAGCGCGTCCGCGAGCGAGGCAGGATCGTCCCGGCGGTGGTAGCGCGCGATGGATAGAGCGAGCGTCTTGGTTGCGGACGGGTGTTTCGTATATTCCGCTGAAAAAGCGCGAAGTGCCGCTTCGGCTCGCGCCGTGTACTCGGCGTTTCCCGTCAGCTCGCCGAGATCGAACAGGGCTTGCACGGCGATACCGTTTCCGGATGGGATGGCGCCGTCCATGGCGCCCTTCGATTGGAACAGATTGAGCGGGTTCTCGGTGGCTTGAAAATAGCCGCCGTCGGGGTCGCGCAGCCTCACCTCGAGCTCCTCGGCGAGCTTCAGCGATGCCTCGAGCCAGCGCGCGTTCTCGGTTTCTCGATAGAGTGTTACCAGGCCGCGCATCAGGAACGCATAGTCATCGAGAAAGGCATCGACTTTGCTTTGGCCGTTGCGCCATGCGTGGTGGAGCGTGCCCGCGTCGCTTTCGAGCTCCTCGAGTAAGAAAGCAGCGGCTTTTTCGGCGGCCTTCCGGTAGCGCGGCTCCGCGAAGAACGTGCCGCCTTTCGCCATCGCCGTCACCATCATGCCGTTCCAATCCGCGAGGACCTTGTCGTCGACGAGAGGGAACTCTCTTTTTTGCCGCGCGCGCCGAAGTTTTTCGACCGCGGGCGCCATGCGCTCGAGGAGAGTTTTTCGGGAGATACCCAGGCGCTTTGCATGCTCCGGAATCGGTGCGGTCAAATAAACGGTATAGAGCGTCTCTTCGAAATTCGGCGCCCCGTCGAAGCCAAAGATTGGCCCGAGGAGGGCGAGCTCGTCCACGCTCAACACGGATTCGAGCTCCTCGCGGCCCCAGACGTAATAAGCGCCTTCATGGCCGTCGGTCTGAGCATCGATCGCGGATCGAAAGCCGCCGACATCGTTCGTCAAGCGCTCGAGGACGAAATCGAGCGTTCCGCGGGCAAAGCGGGCGAGCTCTTCATCCGCGGTCAGCCGCGCGGTATCGATCAAGATCTCCGCGAGGAACGCATTGTCGTAGAGCATCTTCTCGAAATGAGGTACGCGCCACTTGCGGTCGGTCGCGTAGCGATGGAAGCCGCCGCCGACATGGTCGTACAAAGCACCCTGGCTCATGTGGCGAAGTGTGGCCACGAGGATGCGACGGGCATCGCCGTCTCCCTCGAGGGCGCGCGCGTGCAAGAGAAACAAGTTCGCGGGGGAGGGAAATTTTGGCGCGGGGCCAAAGCCGCCCCACTCTTCGTCGAAGCTTTGGTGAAGGGAGTCTACCGCGAGTGCGACGCCGTCCGCCGCCGGAACTTCGGCCGAAGGCGCGTCGCGAGAGGCGATCATGCTCTCCATCGCGCCGGCGATGCGCTTCGCGCTCGTTACGAGCTGCTCGCGATCGTTCGTCCACAAATCGTGGATTCTGTTGAGGATGGTTGGAAAGCCGATCTGTTGCCCGCGGTCTTCGGGTGGGAAATAAGTACCCGCAAAAAAGGGCTCGAGGTCGGGCGTGAGGAAGAGCGAGTTCGGCCAGCCTCCACGCCGCGTGATCAGCTGCGTTGCAGTCATGTAGATCTCGTCGAGGTCCGGTCTCTCTTCGCGGTCCACCTTGATATTGATGAAATGCGCGTTCATCAAGGCCGCGATCTCGTCGTTCTCGAAAACGTCCTCCTCCATGCGATGACACCAGTAGCAGGTGGAGTAGCCAATGGAGATGAAAATGGGTCGGTCGAGCTCGCGGGCGAGCTCGATGGCTTCTTCGCCCCAGGGATACCAATCCACCGGGTTTCGCGCGTGGAGCTGAAGGTAGGGGCTCGTTTCGTGATAGAGCCGGTTGGTTCCCTGGGGGCGGTCTTGAGCGGGGGAGCAATCGGCCGCGACGATCGCGAGCCCTATTATGAAAACGAGTTGTCGAGCCATGGTCGAACCTTAAGGTGTTGTTCGTGCAATCGCAACCGCTTCACGACTCGTGTCCAAAAGCTTGTTTTCCGGGCAAGAAAAAACTCACCGCAGAGGCGCGGAGAACGCAGAGATTCGCAGAGGGAAAAAACTACGGGTGGTACGTCGCTTTGCGAAGAACAACTCATGCCGATTTGTACCTCGGCCCCAGGTTGTTTATCTCTGCACGTCTCTGCGAACTCTGCGTCTCTGCGGTAAATTCTTTGGTTGCGGCTTCGCTGCGCTGTGGTAGCTTCTTTCGGAGGAGGTGGGGATGATCTCACCCGGTACGCGGGCGTTCGGACTCATGGTCCTGTTCGGGGCGTTCTTACTTGGCGTGCTTGGCTCTGCGCGGGCGGAGAAAACCGATCTCGTTTTACGGGAAGGGACCAACTTCGCCGCCGCACTCTCGCCCGCGGATGGCAGCTTCGTCCTCGACCTTCAGGGAACGCTTTGGCGTCTTCCCGCGGAAGGCGGACGGGCCACGGCGATGACGGACGGCCTCGGTGATGATCGCCTGCCTCATTTTTCGAGCGACGGGACACGACTCGTCTTCCAATCCTTCCGCAACGGGACGTGGGACATCTGGGCGATCGACACTGATGGGGCAGTCGGGGCAGACGGGGGAGACGAGGCCCATGGCAGAAACCTCACCGCTCTCACGGCGAGTCGTTTCGACGATCGGGAACCTGTCTTCTCTCCCGACGCCGCGCGAGTGGCGTTCTCGTCGGACCGCTCGGGAAACTATGATATTTGGGTTCTCGAGCTCGAGACCCGCGAGCTCACCCAGCTGACGACGGACGGAGCGAGCGACTATATGCCCGCGTGGTCCCCTGACGGGGACGCGCTCGTTTTCGTTTCGGATCGTTCGGAAAGCCGTACGGCCCTGTATCAGCTCGAGCTGAGTGCCGCGGAGCCCGTCCCTTCACCGGTTCTGCTCCTCGCCTTCGAGCAGCCGATTGCTTCTCCGTCCTATAGCCCGGACGGCACCCGCATCGCGCTGCGTGTGCTCGACATCGGTACCGCGCGCGCCGATGCCATGGGGGCGGTACCGATCGCGAGCCGCCTCGTGCTCGTGCCCACTGATGTCGACGGCGGCGGCGTGGCTGAGGATCTCGATGGCCCGGACGACGTATTCCCGTTTCGCGTGGAATGGGCGAGTGCTTCGGCGCTCGTTTACACCGCGGCTGGCCAGTTGTGGCGCCAGGACCTTGCCGCTCCGGGGAGCGCACGTGCGGTTCCTTTCGAGGTTCCGGTGACCCTCGACCGTCCCTCCTACGAAAGACGGAAAGTCGAGATCCGTGATGGCGCGACCGCCCGGGTTCGAGGCCTCGTGCGCCCCGTCCTCGCGCGGGATGGCTCGAAGATCGCGTTCGCGGCCTTGGGAGACCTCTGGACCGTGTCTCCTTCGGGTGGGGTGCCCACAGCACTCACGCGCGACGAGTTTCTCGACAGCGATCCATTCTGGTCGCCCGACTCGCGCTCCATCGTCTATAGCTCCGATCGCGGCGGCACGATGGATCTGTGGGTCAAAGATGTCGATAGGCCGCCGCAAGACGGCGGCCGACGCCTCACGACGGATGTGGGCGCGGAGCTTTCTCCCGCGTGGTCGCCCGACGGAACCCGCATCGCCTATGTGGACGAACGTGCGCGGCTGCACGTGCTGTCGGTCGAGTCCGGCACAAACGAAGTGCTGACCGAGGCGCGTCGGGGCGTGAGCCAGCCGACCTGGTCGAGCGATAGCATCCACGTCGCGCTGAGCGTGCATGTCCCGCTATCGACCCGCTTTCGCGAAGGCTACAACCGGATCCTCGTCGTGAACACGCGAACGCGCGCGTCGCGTATTCTCGACGAGGTCGATCGGAGCATCGGCAGTCGCGACGGCGATGGACCCGTCTGGAGCCCAGACGGCACGATGCTCGCTTTCGCCATGGATGGCGGTTTGTGGATCCTGCCTGTGTCCGCCGATGGCATGCCGAGCGGCGCTCCGCGCCAAATCGTGGGGGAGGCTGTCGACTTTCCGAGCTGGTCGGGAGACAGCCAATGGATTCTCTTCGTCACGCCGATGGGGCTGAAGCGTGTCGGTCTCGCGGGAGGACGGCCCGAGCGCATCGAGCTCGATCTGCAATATGAGATCCCCGCCGCGCGTGGCCAGCTATTGCTGCGCGACGTCAAAATCATCGATGGCACCGGAGCACCTCCCCGTGAGCACCAGGACGTGCTCATCAAGGGGAATCGGATCGAGAGGATTGGCCCTACTGGGCGGTTCGTCAGCGAGGATTTGCGGACCGTCGAGGGGAACGGCCGAACGCTCATTCCCGGTCTCATCGAAATGCACACGCATTTGAGCCTTCCCGCTTGGGGATCGCGCCACGGCAAAGTTTGGCTCGCTTACGGGATCACGTCGATGCGCACGCCCGCCGACTCCCCTTACCGGGTGCTCGAGGAACGGGAGTCCATCCTGTCGAGCCGTCGCGTGGGACCGCGGGTCTTTTTCACGGGAGGTACGATCGACGGCGACCGCATCTACTACACGGGTGCCCACGCCATCGGTGACGTCGAGGAGCTCGCCCAAGAAATGCAGCGGGCTTTCGATCTGCAATACGATTTGATCAAGACCTATGTCCGTTTGCCCGACCCTCTGCAGAAGCTCGTGATCGAGGAAGCGCACCGTCAAGGATTCTATGTGACTTCGCATGAGCTCTACCCGGCGGTGGCCTATGGTGTCGATGGCATCGAGCATGTTGCCGGGACGTCGAGGCGCGGCTTTTCGCCCAAGCTCACCTCTCTGAGACGGAGCTATGACGACGTGATCGAGCTCGTGGCGCGCTCGGGCGTTTACTACACACCGACGGTGCTGATCTATGGCGGTTGGAGCCTTGCGCGCGCGCGCGAGCCCAATCTTCTAGAGGAAGACGCGCGATTCGTCGCGCTGTTCCCTCCGTGGTCTAGAAACCGTTTCCTTAGCGCCTCACCTCCGGATGACGTGGATGCTTCCTTGGCGGCCATGGCGCCTATTTTTAGCACTGTTGATGCGCTACGAGAACGCGGCGCGCGGATCATCGCGGGCACGGACTCGCCCATCATCCCTTATGGTTTCAGCTTGCTCCTCGAGATCGAGCAGCTTTCCGACGCGGGGCTCGGCCCTATCGAGGCCATACGGAGCGCGACCGGACGGGCCGCCGAGGCCTTGGGCGCTGATGACGATATCGGAACGGTGGAAGAGGGCAAGATTGCCGACCTCGTGCTTCTTGCGGCCGATCCGTCCGAAGACATCAAGAACTTGAGGACGACGGAGATCGTGATCGTCAACGGCAGGTTGCTTACCGTAGAGCAGCTCCTCGGGCGACGTTAATTTCTGCGTAGGACCAGACTCGAAGCTTGCCTTGCCTGCGAAGGGAGAGCCGAAGACCTTCGCCAGACCAAAATCGAGAATCTTCGGCTTTCCATCAGCTCCGATCTTGATATTCGCGGGCTTCAAGTCCCGATGGATGATCCCTTTCTCGTGCGCGGCTTCCAGTCCCTCGGTGATCTGGATGAACAGCGCGATAGCCTCATCGATGGGAATACGACTTCTGACGATCCGCTCCGCCAACGTCTCCCCGTCCCACCAGCTCCATGACGAGGAACTGCTGACCGTCATGCTCCTCGAGACCATAGAGCACGGCGATGTTCGGGTGATTGAGTTGGGCTAGGATTCGGGCTTCGCGTTGGAATCGGTCCAGACGCTCCTTGTCGTGAGAGAACTCCTCAGGAAGGACTTTGATCGCGACATCGCGACCGAGCTTCGTATCTCTCGCCCTGTAAACCTCCCCCATCCCGCCTTTTCCAATAGGCTCGAGAATCTCGTAGTGGGCAAGTTTGTGCCAGGCGCGAGTGACATTTCAGGACAACGATGTTACGACGATGGTGGGTAGTTGGCAACCGTTGAGACCGTCGGTCTAATGTGTGTGCAAGACATCGAAGTCACCGACGAAGCGCTCTTCTATGGTGAGCGCCTCGCATTCTCGGTCGAGCTTTTCGAAGGCCTCGGCGAACTTGCGACGGAATGCGTCACGGGCGTCACGGGAGATCCAGAAATCGGTCGTCAGGAACCGCGCAGGATCGTCGGCGTCCCGAAATAGATCGGTGCGCACGTAGCCCTCCGCCTTTTCGAACAGCTGGACCCAATCGCCGCCGGGGCCGTAAACCTTCTGGAAGAGCTCGACCTTGTCGTCGTGAACGCGATACTCCCAAAAATATGCGAAGAGCGTCATGGTGGCGCCCTCGTAAGCTCAAGGCGTCGCCGAGTGCTCCCAAGGCTTCCGCCAACTCTGTGTCGAGCGGTGCGCGGCCCGTTTCGACGAAATGACCTAGTACGTTCTGCTCGCTTTCTGACGCTCTTCCAGGCTTGCATGCTTCCTCCTTTGTCGCCTTTTTGTTCAATGAGACGAGGCATTCGTTCACCCGGGGATCGTCATGGCGACCGAGCCTTTCGCCTTTCATCAATCTTTCGCTGGATAAAAGCTGGCCCGTAGACACGCTCCGCCTC
>SMVB01323665.1_pt1 | contig 52661 bp, 52 predicted proteins | sample 2456461 | NCBI WGS metagenome assembly SMVB01 (sample SAMN11095934, study PRJNA526329) | marine sediment metagenome | biome: Marine sediment; feature: Surficial sediment; material: Deep marine sediment; isolation source: Hadal surficial sediment | place: Pacific Ocean | collected 2014-05 | depth...
ATGCTCCCGGTGTCGGTCTTTGCAGTTGCTCACCAAGATGCAAAACGTCGAGGGTCGATTCAAGGGGTTGGCAGGGCGATCCTGTTTTCGGACGAAAACCCTGCATGGAGCGAACGCCCGATGAGCTACTACAGGCAAGGTTCCTCCGGCGGCGGCGGTCGCGTCACCATCGGGATCCCACCGGTCACGCCGATGCTGCGGATGATCATCATCGTCAACGTGGTGATCTTCCTGCCCATGCAACTGGTCCCGGTCCGGGAATTCCTGTTGAATTGGTTCGCGCTGACCCCCAGCAAGGTCCAGTCCGGGTTCGTGTGGCAGATCGCGACCTACATGGGACTTCACGCGGGACTCGGGCACATCTTCTTCAACATGCTTCTGCTGTGGATGTTCGGCGGCGAGCTGGAACGTCTCTGGGGGCCGCGGGCCTTCCTACGCTATTACCTGGTTTGCGGGCTCGGCGGCGGCGTGGCGATCTTCCTGCAGGGGCTGTTCCGCGCACCCGAGGTGCCGACGCTCGGTGCATCCGGCGCGCTGTACGGGATGATCATGGCCTACGGGCTCCTGTTTTCCGAACGCCGCGTGCTGTTCATGATGATGTTTCCGATGAAGGCCAAGACGTTCGCGATGATTTTCTTTTTCTTCGCCCTCTACTACAACTTCGCTTCCGATTCCGGCGGCGTTTCCCACATCGGCCACCTCGGCGGCGCTTTGACCGGTCTGATCTTCCTCAAGCGCGCGTGGCGCATCGATCGGTTATACAAAGAGGTTCGCTGGCGTATCCAGCGACGGCGTTTCAAGGTGATGACGGGGAAGAAAGACGACACGGACCGCTGGGTCAACTGATCCTATTCGGTCAACGGACCGCTAAACCATAATCCCCCGAAAACCCAGTGTAGATAAGGGTTTATAGCCACGATTGTAAGTTGACAACGGGGGTTGGCGTACCTAAACTAACGCCGACACACGGGGCAATCTAATCGATATTGTGTGCAGTTCGTGGGGGGACCACGAGGGGGGACGAGTGATCCGGTACGGCCGTTTCCAGGGTACCGATTCGGGTTTCCGAGTCTTTTCCGGCTCAAGTTCTTTGAGTCTGGCCAACCCCTTCCAAGTCAAATTCTTAAAAACCGCCGGCAATCAAGCTACCGCGATCTCCACGACGGGTCAAGAAGTTTCTGACAGATTTCTGTCACGGGTCATACGACCGATGCACGTCCCGGAAAGGGCTTGATGGACTCCACCCAGAAAGAACGCTCCACGGTGCTGTCACGCTATTTCTCGGAGATCAGGGCATACCCGCTCTTGACGAAGAAACAGGAGCAGGGCCTTGCCAGGAACGTTAAGAAGGGGTGCCGGGACTCGCTCGATGAATTGGTGAAATCCAACCTCAGTTTCGTCGTCAAGGTCGCCAGCGAGTATCGCAATCTCGGGATGCCGTTCGAGGATATGCTCAATGAGGGGAACATCGGTCTGATCGAGGCCGCGCACCGTTACGACGCCTCGAAGGGGACGAAATTCATCACATATGCGATTTGGTGGATTCGTAAATCCATCCTGAAATCCCTGAGCGAGCACTCGAGCCTGGTCCGCGTGCCGACCTATCAAATGAAAAAGGTCCGCGAGATCCGGGACGCCGAGAATTCCCTCCGTCGTTCGCTCGGCCGGAAGCCCAAGCGCGAGGAGATTTCCGAACGGCTCAACCGCGGCTTGCACAAGATCGATCAGGTGCTGCAGTTCACGCTGCGCGAGATGAGTCTCGACGACAAGGTCGGGAAAGACCGGGATACGCCGATCGCCGACTACCTCGTCGACCACAACCTGGTGACCCCCGAGGACGACCTGATCAAGCGCGAAGCGAATTCGCTCGTCAGCGAGGCCATGTTGATTTTGACCGAGCAGGAACGCACGGTGCTGTGCCACCGCTTCGGGATCGCCGGGGGGCCGACCCTGACTCTCAAGGAAATCGGCGAAATGATGCACATCAGCCGTGAGCGCGTGCGCCAGGTCGAATGCCAGGCCAAGAACAGGCTAAAGAAGATTTTTGCACGCAAACGGGTGATGAAATTCACTCCCACGAGGATCTTTCCGATCGCACGCACCTCGCGTCGCCTTCGCGGTTGACCTGAATCCATCCGCAGTCGAGTCGAACCCCACCGCGGTTCCTCATTGCCTCCCACCCTGAGACTTTTGTAGACTTGATCCGCGAGGTGCGTCCGGCGCACCCGTTCTTGCGTAGGGGAACGCGTGACGGATTCAACGTTTCACAGCGATCATGTGTTCGACGACGAAACCCACCAACCGTTGCTCGATTGGTCGGATCTCCTCACGGCCGAAACCCCCGACGACCTGCTGATCGGTTTGGGTCAAGCGCTGCGCCCCTACGTCTCCGAATTGGTCCTCAAGAGCGTCGGGGAAGGCACCAGCGAAACGCTCGCCGAATGGCGCGACGGTCCCGCGTCCAGCAGCCCCCCGCACCAAGTCGAAATCGGCGGTCTGCCGCACTGGCGGCTGTGGGTTCGCTTCGCCGAACAGGCGCCGCAGATCGTGCTGATCGAAAGAGCGTTGATGGCGATCGAAGCGTGGCGCACGGCGCGGCAAGGCTTCGCGGATGCGCAGGGCCGCGTCGAGGCGCGTACGCGCGAACTCGATTTGATCCAGGCGTTGGGGCGCGGAGCCGCGGAGGCGCGCGACCTCGATTCGTTGTTCCGCTGCGCCATCGATCTGTTGCAGTCCGCCGAGGATATCGATGTCGCCGTTGCGGCTTACGCCGTGGGCCGCCGGCGCACCGTGCTGGCGCTGGAGTCGCGTCCCGTCGATGCCGACGCCCGCGCCGCCCTGTCCCGCCAGGCCACTCAGTTGCTCGGTTGGAGCGATGAGGTTCGACCGGCGACTCGCGTCGAACGACTCTCGGGCTGGGACGACTCGCGCGGCACGCTGCGCGAATGGAAGGAGAGTTCGCTCGTCGTCCTTCCGGTGCCGCGTGGCGAGCGGATGGCGGCGTGTCTCGTGCTGCTCCCGTCCCGGCCGGCCGGTGAGGGATCGTTGCGGTTGTGTTACTCGGTCGCGAACCAGTTGAGCCTGCACCTCGACCGGATCCTGACCGTCCATGAGGCCGAGGCGGATCGCTTCCGTGCGATCCTCGATTCGATGCCGCAAGCGGTCGTGTTGCTCGACGGTCAATTGCACTTGCAGCAGGCCAATTCCGCGGCCGTCGAGCTGTTCGCCAAGCTCGACTTGCCGCTTGCCGGTTCCATGGAAGCGGTGATTCGTTCGCTGGGGATGTTCGACTCCGTGGAACGTGTGCGGCGCGGCGAGCACAGTTGCGAGCACAGTGAAATTCGTTACGAAGACGAACGAACGTTCGCTCTCAGCGTTTCCCGGCTGACCGACGATCGCTCGGACGAGCCGGACATGGTGCTCGTTATCGGTGACATCAGCGAAGCGCGCCGCATGCAAATGCAACTGGCGCAAGCGGAGAAGATGTCCAGCCTGGGGCGCATGATATCGGGGGTGACTCATGAGTTGAACAACCCGTTGACGAGCATCATGGGCTACGCGCAGTTGCTCCGTGCGGCGGTCCCCGAGGGCAAGGTCGCCGAACGCGCCGAGCGCCTTGAATCCGAAGCGCGACGTTGTCAGAAGATCGTCAAGAACTTGCTCTCGTTCGCGCGTCGTCGCGAGGTCAAGCACGGCGCGCTGTCGCTCAACGAAGTCGTCGAGTCGGTGCTCTCGCTGATGGGTTACCAGCTTCGTGTCGATGGGGTCGCCGTCGAAACCGATCTCTGTGCCGACCTGCCCGCGCTGGTCGGAGACCACCATCATCTACAACAGGTGCTCGTGAACCTGCTGACGAACGCCCAACAGGCCATCCGATCCGAAGCGTCGTCGGGCAAGATCATGGTGCGGACGCGTTACGAGGACGGGGCCGCGGTGCTAGAGGTGCAGGACGACGGGCCCGGTATCCCCGAAGCGTGTCGCGCCAAGATCTTCGACCCGTTCTTCACGACCAAACCGGAAGGCCAAGGCACGGGTCTGGGTCTGGCGCTCGTCCATGGCATCGTGCGGGATCACGGCGGCACGATCGAAGCGCTGAGTGACTCCCGCGATGGGGCGTGTTTTCGCGTGGTGCTTCCCGTGCCGGATCGACCGCACAAAAAGCGGGCTGCTGAAGAACCCTGATGGGTCGCGGCGGCCTGCTAACCTCTTCCCATGAGCGAGACCCAAGACCCGGCCGGTAACACGCGCCACCGCGTGATCGGAACCGCCGGCCACATCGACCACGGAAAGAGCGCGCTGGTCCTTGCACTCACGGGAACCGACCCGGACCGGCTCAAGGAAGAAAAGCGTCGTGGGATCACGATCGAACTCGGTTTCGCGGACGTCGAGTTGGGTCCCGGTGACGTCGTCTCGTTCGTCGACGTTCCCGGCCATGAGCGTTTCGTGCGCCACATGGTCGCCGGCGCGAGCGGAATCGAAGCGGTGCTTCTCGTCGTCGCGCTGGATCAGGGCATCCAGCCGCAGACCCGTGAACACCTCGAGATCTGCTCCTTGCTCGGCCTACGGCGCGGATTGGTCGCGCTGACCAAGAAAGACCTCGTCGATGACGAGTTGGCCGAGGTCGTGGCGCTCGAAGTCAGCGACTTGCTCCAGGGAACATTCCTCGAGGATGCGCCGGCGATCAGCGTGTCCGCAAAGACCGGCGAGGGGCTCGACGCGTTGCGCCGGGCGCTTCGCGATCTGGAACGGCCCGATGATCCGACCGTGGCCACGATACCCCGGCTTCCGGTCGATCGATCGTTCATCCTGCGCGGTTTCGGCACCGTCGTAACCGGGACGATGACGGGTCCCGGATTCCGGGAAGGCGAGGAAATCGAGATCCTGCCGCAGGGCAAACGCGCCCGCATCCGCGGCCTCCAGGTCCATCACCGGAAGGTCGCCGCGGCGCCGGGGGGCCGGCGCACCGCCGTCAACCTCCAGGGGGTCGAATGCGAGGACGTCCCACGCGGCTCGGTGCTTTGCCGGCCGGACACGTTGCAACCCACCACTCGGTTCTGGGCCAACATCCGGCTGCTGCCGCATGCACCCAAGCGTCTGGCTGCGGGTGGCCCCGTGCGGCTGCACCATGGGACGGCCGACTACGCGGCGCGCTTCCGCATCCTCGGTCGCGACGAGAACGGTGCGTTGCAGGCCGTCGTGTTCACCTCCTCGCCCGTGCCGTTGGTGGCCGGCGACCGGATCGTTCTGCGGCGGTCGGCGCCGGTCGACACCGTTGGCGGTGGGGTCGTCGTCGATGCGCACCCACCGCACCCGCGCGAGGCGGTCCCGGGTGACTTCGCCGACGCGGCGTGGCAAATCGATCGAGCCGTTCAGCTGCGCTTGCGCCGCGCCGGAGCGTCCGGACTTCAACTCGCCGCACTCGCGCGGCGGTTGGGTTGTCCCGCCGCCGCGCTCGAGCAGACCCTTAGCGCCCAACGCGACCGCGAGGAGGTCTTTCACGTCGCCGGCCGCTGGTTCGGCGCAGCCGTCTGGAACGCCGTGGCCGCCGGCGTGACCGAAACACTGAAGCAGTTTCACCGCGAGCAGCCGTTACGGCTGGGGATTGATCGGGAAGGTCTGCGCGCCAAGGTGGAAAGACTTTTTCCGCAGGAGGCCTGGCGCGGTCTGCTGGACGTGCTGGTGTCGAGCGGCGCAATCGAATTGCACGGCGATCAGGTCTGCCTCGCGGGGTACGAGGTCGTGCTCGATGAGGAACGGGGTGTGCAACTGCGTGAGATCGAGCACGCCTTTCGCGACGCGGGGTTGACGCCGCCGGAGCCGAACAAGGTGGCGTCGGGAGCTTCCGGGTCCGATTTGATCGGACTGCTCGTGGCCCGGGGCACGCTCGTCAAGCTCCACGACGGCAAGGTGTTCCATGCCGACGCGCTCGAGGCGCTTCGAAAAAAACTGTGGGAGTTTGCCAAGCAATCACCGCAAATCGACGTCGGGACGTTCAAGGAACTGGCCGGCCTCACGCGTAAACATGCGATCCCGTTGCTCGAGTATTTCGATGCCGAAAAAACCACCCGGCGCGTCGGCAACAAGCGCGAGATCTTGTCTCCACCGTGATCGAGCCGTCACTCTAACCGCTGTGGTATGGTCGGCGCCGGAGAGCTCCGGCGTCTCCACGAGGTGAAGTCATGGCACCGCTGGCGATCATGGGTCTGAGTATTAACGAGCTGTTGCTTATCCTGTTGATCGTCGTCGTGTTGTTCGGCGCGCGAAGGATCCCCGAAATCATGCGCGGGCTCGGCCAGGGCATACACAGTTTCAAGAAGGGGATTCGTGGCGAAGACGACCCCACCGACGACGACAACAGCGGTAACTCCAAAGGGTCGTCTTCGTCGTGAGCCGTGCAGGCAGCGCGCCATCGTGGCGGCTGTTCGATCGCCAACGGGAAGCCGCAGAGCAACTGCGCCGCGAGGTCATGGGCGTCGACGGCTCGCTCGACCATCCGTACTTCCGGGCCATGCGCGCGTGTTGTCCGGATTATCGCCACGAGATTTCCGTTGCGGACGTGATCGAGCGCGCAATCGCCTCGGGCCTGGTTTTCGTTAGCGATTTCCATGCAGTTGCGTCCAACGCGCACTTCGTGGTCGATCTGCTCGAGAACCTCATCGCACGCGGTGCGAAGGTGTGCCTGGGGATCGAGTTCGTGTTCACGCGCCAGCAACGTCTGTTGCTGCGCCGGCAGGCCGGCGAGATCGACGATCCCACGCTGCACCGCCGCATGCACTACCGTGAGGAATGGGGCTACCCCTGGGAGGGCTATCGCGCATTGCTCGACTGCGCCCGTGACCGGGGGATTCCCGTCGAGGCGCTCGACCTTCCGCCACGCGTGGGATTTGATGGGCTACGCCGCCGCGATGCTCACGCGGGTCGGCGGATCGCCGACCTCGTGGCCGCCGATCCCGAACGTTGCATGGTCGTGTTCTACGGCGAGTCCCACATCACTTCCCAGCACCTTCCCCTGGAAACGGAGAAGGCGCTTGCCAAATACGACATTCGCCGCGATCCATTGATCGTGTTTCAGGATCCCGATTCGGTGTACTGGCGACGCGTCGAGGAAAGAGTCGACGTCAGCGCGCCGGTCGAAATCGACGACCGCACCGTGGCTGTATTCCACACGACGCCGCTCGAGAAGTACGAGGCGTACCGCCAGGTTCTCGATCGTTGGCAGTCCGACCTGCCGCAGGAAGAAGAGATCGATCTGACGCCCGCGGTGCATCATTTGATCGCCGTGCTGGCGGGCTGGATCGGGATCCGTCCCGAGCGCCGGCGGTTGCGACATCGCGCCGGTTGGAGCGAGGAACTGATCGACGCGTACCCCGAGGTCTATTCGGGGTCCGAGGCCAAGGACCTGATGCAACCGATCCTCGCCGAACATGGCCGGTCCGAAGACGAGATCGCCGAGGCGCGACGCAGACTGGCCGCCGCCGGCGCCATGTACGAGTCGCGCTCCAACACGATGTTCCTTACGCGCTACCTTCCCGGGCCCGCGGCGGGCGAGGCCGCACGTTTCCTGCGCGCGGCGTTGACGGGCCGGTTGTTCATCCCCGCGGAGGATTTCGTCGGCGACAAATCGCAGACCGCGTACGGAGCCGCTTACACCGAAGCGCTGGCCTACCTCGGTGCGCGCCTCATCGATCCAGCCTGCGACTTCGGTCCGGCCGTCCGGCACGTCGCCGGCGGGAGCGGTCTGCACGCAGCGGGACCCGCTCCCGACGGCTGGCTCGAGAAGCACCGGAAGCTCGAACGCTCGAGCGCGGTGGAACCGGACGAGCCGATGCTCGAGGCGCTGCGCGGATCGCGTGATCTTCGGCGCCGTCTCGCGTGCGAACTCGGCGGCCGGCTCGGTGCGGAATGGGTCGATCGCGTCCGTTCCGGCCGGTTGGGCAAAGAGGGGCTGCGCCGGTTGTTCATCAAACCGCTGTTGCCGGCCCGGGCGGCAAGGGACGTTCTCAGGCTGTTACGCGGAAAGGCAAGACGCTTGCCGTCGTCGATCCGGTGAGTCTCGCTTCGAGCGTGTGCAGCAAATCTTCGAGACGATCCCCGTCCAACGGGTGCGCGGCGTGCGCCGCATCGAGGCGAACCGTTTCGTCGCGACCGCCCACCCGGACCGGTTGGCGGCTTGCGTGCGCGACCAGTGCGTGCCAGCGGCGTACGAGTTCGCCGCCGCGGCTTTGGCCCGTCAGGATAATGAACTGGTCGGGCCCAAGCCGCACCAGCGTCTCGCGCTCGCCGCAGGCCGCGGCGAGGCGCTGGGCCACGACCTGGAAGAATCGGTCGGCGGACTCCTTGCCGTGACGCTCCATCAACTCGCCGAGACGACCCACATGCAGCGCGATCAGGCCGAAACCGGGACCGGCGTGGCCCGCATCGGGGATGCGCATCGACAGGATCCGGCGCAGGTAGCGCGCGTTCGGTAGTCCGGTCGCCGGATCGGTCAGCCCCGCCACGTTGGATCTTTCATGGGCCGCGATCATCCCGGCCAGCAACGCACCCACGCGGTCCAGTCGCTCCTTCCTTGCCGGATCCAACGGTTCGCGTTCGCTGATCGAGATCGCCAAACGGCCAACCGGTTCGCCCCGATGGCGCAACACGACGATCTGTTCGTCCGCGCCGGAACGGCGATCGCCGCAGCTGAACTCGTCGTGATCCTCGACCTCGATGCGCAACCGTTCGAACGGCACGAGTGTGCGCAAGAGTCCCGCGACCAACGTGAGTCGTTCGCGCAACCCGATCGGAAGCGTCACCGCGCGTTCGATCGAATACAACGTTTGCAGATCTCGCTCAGCGTCGAGCAGACGTGCGTGGCCCGCCGCTTCCGCAGAAGGCGTTGGCGATCGCGTCAGGTCGGAGTCCGTCGCCTCGAGCCGGCCGGCGAGTTCGTCCAGGATCTCGAACATCAACGGATCGAATCGCTCGCCCGGTTCGCGCCGGAGCAAGGCCATCGCCTCGGAATGCTGCCGCGTTTCCGAAGGCGGATGTGCAAGTTGATCGTAGCGATCCGCGACGGCCAGGATTCGCGCACCGCGAGCGATGCACTCACCGCGCAAACCGCCCGGGCCGTCGCCGTTCCAGTGCTCCTGGCTCTGTACTAGGGTCGTGCGGACTTCGCGCGAAAACCCGAGGTGCTCGATCGTTGTTTCGATGACCTTGGGATGAACCGCGATTGTCGCATCGTCGTATACCAATCTTCCAACGTGGTGCAACAGCGCGGACTGCCGCAAACGCCGAATTTCGACCGGTTCCGAACCGAGGCGTTCGGCGAGAGCACGGCACAACGCCTCCACGCGCCACAGATGCGCTCCCGGGGCACCCTCGGGGAGGGTCCGCGCCAGAGCCGCCGCCGTGCGGTCGCGCAAGCGGTTAGGGGCCAACGGGTTCCGTCGGCGTCTGCGGCGCACTTTCGTCAGCCCCGAGCCAATCAGGATACCGATGCGAACGGCGGGAGCGATCAGAAGCCAGAGTCGAAGCGCGGGATGGGTCCACAACGCGACGACGAGCCATGCGGCGGCTATCCCCGCAGCGAGAATCCCGAGCGTCAGGAGACCGTTTCTAAAGACGCGGTGCCCACTCGCCCCCGCCAGCAAACAACGGATCCCATGAAGCGATGCGAGCACGAGGACAAAAACCGCACCGAAGACAATTAGCCGGCCGCCCTGACCGGATGCTCGTGCGGCGATGCCGGCGGCCGCGACGACGGCGATGGCCGCCGCGCCCACGTCGTATGCGAGACGGGCCGTCGCGCGGTGGACGCCGCAAATCAGACCCGATCCGGCGGTCGCGAGCACCGCGATCAGCAGTGCGCTCCCGACACCTTCCAGTTGCCACGCGGCCAGCACCCATGGCAGCGCCGCAGGCGCGGACCAGCCAGCCCAACCCCGCGAGAGCCCTGCGAGAGCGCCGGCAAGGCACAGCAGGCCCAGCCGACCGTCGCCTAAAGTACCTGTATTCAGTGGGATCCAGACGGCGAAGCTCATCCCGAGACCGTAGACCGCCCCGTGGAACAACTCGCTGCCGATCCACCGTTTGACCTCTCTCAATCCCGCCTCCGGGGTCGAATCTAGATCCTGGGTCAGGCCGGAGCAAAGCACATGGACCGGAGTATTGGGGATTTTTACCAGTTTGGCATGGTCCGTGGTTGAGATGGGCTATGTCCGTTCGTATAATCGGCCTATTCGATTCTCTTGAAACCTGGATGGAGAGCCCAGCATGGTGAAAACCAATGCAGACATCGCCCGTAGTATCTATCGCGCGCTGAAAACGCCTTCCGACAACAACCCTCGCACCGACCCGATCCTGGCGTTTCATTTCAAGGGCAAGGGCGACTACATCATGTTGCGCTGCAATAGGAACCCCGAGGTTTCGATCAAGGGGAAGGATCAGACAGCGGGTGAGGTCAAGTTTTTTGCGTACAGCGATTTTGCCGATTACCATGAGGACGATGTCCTGTTTCGCATGCGAGACGAGATCGAACTGATCGAGTTGTATCGCCGCGGAGCGATTGAAGCAAAGAAATTCGACTCGTGGGAAACCTTCACCCAGTGGCTCGATTCACTCGACGAGAACGGCGTGCAGATCTCGCTCAAACTTCCTTGCCTGGTTTACGCTACCGTTCGCGGGCAACAACCGTCGATGCAGAACTTCATCGTCGAGGCGATCAAATCGGCCATCCGGGACCAGGACGACTGACGCGGCTCCCGCGTCTGGCGGCGGCCCTCCTCAGCGTCGCTGCCGCCAGCCCGTGGTTCGCCGCCGAGTCGTCGCGCCCTGCAGCGGCGGCCTATGAAGACGGGGCGACGGGCTACGTCCTGACCGTACTCAAGGGCCGGACGGTCGAGCGGATCCCGCTCCATTACATCGGCACCTACGACGATTTTTTCGGTCCCGGATACGACCTGCACCTCGTGCAACTCGAGGGACCGGTCGCCGAACACGTGGGGATCGCCGCCGGCATGAGCGGTTCGCCCGTGTACCTCGGCGATCGATTGATCGGAGCGCTTTCGTACCGCATGGGCGCTCTGCCCAAGGATGCGATCGCCGGGGTGACCCCGATCGAGGCGATGCGTGCGGCCTCGCGAAGCGCCGCGACGCTCGCACCGTCGTCGGACCACGCGCAACCGATCCGCACCCCGCTGTCCGCCTCCGGGTTGCATCCCGAGCTTCGGGGTTGGGCCCAGGAGCAACTGGAATCCTTGGGGCTCGTGTGGACCGAGGGGGCGACGACGGCCGATGCATCGCTCGTGACCGGCGATCCGTCGAAGCCGTTCGAACCCGGTTCTCCGCTCGGCGTTGTTTTGGTGCGCGGGGCGTGGACGTTCGCCGCGACGGGGACCGTCACGGCGATCGAAGACGGAAACGTCTTGGCCTTCGGTCATCCATTCCTGGGCAACGGTGCGGTTCGGTTCCCGATGCACACGGCCACCGTCATCCACACGCTGGCCGACGCCGCGGGTTCGCGCAAGATTTCCGCCATCGGCGAGGAGGTCGGGGCGATCGTCGACGACCGGTTGACCGCGGTGGTCGGACGGGTCGACCGCCGCGCGGCGATGATCCCGATCGTGGTCCGGGTTCGGCCCGCCGCCGGGGACGACGCGCGGGAGACACGGATCGAAGTCGTCGACACACCTGGCCTGACGCCGTTGCTGGTGGGGCTTTCCGTGTCCAATTCGATTCTCAACCACGTGGATCGCGAAATCGCGGTCACCGTGTTGGCTTCGGGCTCGATCCGGCTGCGCGACCGGCCCGACGTGCCGTTCGAACTCGCGGCGGCCGGGGACGGCGCCTTGAATCCACTCGTGTCCGTGGCGAGCAAGGTCCAGCAGATCCTGGCGATGCTATGGAACAATCCCTTCGAGCGGCCCGTGGTGGAGGGGATCGACGTCGATGTCGATCTCGTTCCGGCGCTGAACCGTTACTTCGTCGAATCGATGCACTACGATCGCGGAGCGGTGCGCCCCGGGGGAACGATCCAGGTCCATGTGGCGCTGCAACCCTGGCGCGGCGAAACGATCCGACGCGTGTTCGAACTGCGCGTGCCTCACGGGGTCGGTGACGGCAGCGAGCTACGCCTGACTGTCGGACCTCCGAGCCAGATCGAGCGGGCGCTGGGCAATCCGTTGGCCCGTCGGCTGCAGACGGCCGAAGATCTGCGGGGAGTCCTTCGCGTGCTCGGAGAAATGCGTTCCGATCACCGATTGGTTGCCGTGCTGTACCACGATTCGCCGACGATCGTGCGTGATGGCGCTGCGTTCTCGAACCTCCCGCCGACTGCGGCTCACTTGCTGTTCAGCGGTGCTCGATCGGGTGTGGCGTTTCGCTCGCGGGTCAGCCGCCTCGCCACGAGCCAATTGGAAATGGACGGACCGATCAGTGGAGGATTGACGATTCGCATCAAAATCGATGCCGGCGCACCGACCGGTTCGAAGGAGCAGGAACGATGAAGATCGTGTCACGCCTGGCGACACTCGGTTTGTTGTCGGTTGTTGCGGCCGGCGTCATGGGGGCGATGTCGATCGATCGATGGAGCGCGTCCACCGAGCGCGAGTTCTTGCTCGGGAGTTTCGACGGCACCGCGATCGATCGCGAGGGGCGGATCGGATTGGCCCCGCGGTTGACCCATCTATGGGGACCCGAAGAGGGTATCGTGTGGGATCTCGCCGCCGGTCAAAAAGGCGCCGTGTTCGTAGCGCTGTCCGGGCCCGGGCAGATCGTTTCCATTGATGCCGACGGTTCCGCCACCGTGTGGTACCACGCTGACGGCGAGTCTCTGGTCACTGCGCTTGCCGCGGACGGGAAAGGGGGCGTCTATGCGGGGCTCTCGCCGGAGGGCCGCGTGCTGCACATCCAGGGGCCCGGCGAGGTTACGACGCTGGCCGAGACGGGTGCGACCTTCGTGTGGGCGCTCGCGACCGGCGGACGCGGTGAGCTCTGGATCGGTACCGGTGTGCCCGGGAGAATTCAGCGGTTTCGCGAAGAGGACGGTCTGGAAACCGTCTACGAAACTGGCGACGATCCGGTCCGCTCGCTCGTCGTTTCCAGACGCTACGGCGTGATTGCCGGCACCGGAGGGCGCGGGCGCGTGATCCGCGTCTCCGGGGACGATTCACCGTTCGTGTTGTTCGACGCGGACGAAGCGGAGATCGTCGCACTCGCGCAGCACGACGACGGAACCGTTTGGGCGCTCGCAGCGGCCGGCGGCAAGCAACCATCGGGGCGCCCGGACGCCGCCGCCCGGGGCGCCGCCACGTACGTACGCGTGACCGCGGAACCGCTTCCCCCGACCAAGGACAGCAAGAACGGTGACGCGGCCAAGCCCGACGAGAAGGAGCGGCCGGTACCGGCGTTCCGGGCCAAGGGTGGCGGAACGCTCTATCGTATCGACGCGGACGGGATCGACGCGGTTTGGACGACCGAAAAAGGGATCCCATTCGATCTGACCATGACTTCCGACGGATCGGTGCTCGTGGCCACCGGAGACGAGGGCCAGGTCTGGCGGATCGACGCCGACGGCGGGGCTTCACGGATGATCCCCATCGCGTCGAATCAGGCCAGCGCCATCATGCGTAACAAGGAGGGCCAGGTCTTCATCGCCGGAACGTCCGACGCACGCGTCGAGCGGCTCGAGGCCGAACCGCGTTCGAACGGCGATTACCTGTCACTGGCCGTCGAAGCCGACGTTCAAGCCAGGTGGGGCCGGGTCGTCTGGGATGCCGAACTCCCCGTGGGTACGTCGATCGATGTCGCCGTCCGCGTGGGAAACACGACCGAGCCCGACGAGACCTGGTCCGAATGGATCACGCTCTCCGCCGACGGGCAGATCGATCAGAAGCGCCTACCCGCGAGCCGGCTGCTCCAGATCAAACTCTCGCTGTCCGGAACCGGCGCTGCCGGTCCCCGTATTTCCGCGCTGCGCCTCTCGTACGAGCCGCGGAACCGCGCACCCGAAATCGGGGCGCTGACGGTCGAACCGCCCGGTGTCGTGATCGTCCCGGGTCCGACCCCATCCACCGCGAAGCTCGGCCCGTTGGTCGCGGACGATCCCGTAACCCGGGATGCGACGAACCGGGTCGTGCGAGGCCGGGCCCGGACTCCGATCCGCCGCGGCTGGGAAGCCGGTGCACGCGCGTTTTCGTGGACCGCGAGCGACCCCGACAACGACCGCCTCACCTACCGCGTCGACATCCGCAGCGAGGGGGATCTTTACTGGTACCCCTTGGCCGCCGGCCTGACCGATCCGTATTACAACTGGGATGCACGCGCGACGCCCGATGGACGCTACCGCGTGCGTTTGACCGCCAGCGACGAGACCGACAACGCAAGGGCCGAGACGCTGACGCGGACTGAAACGAGCGAACTGTTCGTGATCGACAACTCCCGACCCACCCTGACCGACTGGTCCGTCGAACGAAGGGGCGGGACCCGGCACCTCGCGTTCACCGCCATCGACCCTGGTGGGTCCGTGGCAGCGGTCGAGGTTGCAATGGATGCGGGGAGCTGGCAACCGCTGCTCCCGGAGGATGGGGTCGCGGATTCGGAAGTCGAGCGCTACCGATTGACGCTGCCACCCGACGGGGAGGAAAAGCTTCCGACGTCGGTGCGCGTGCGCATCACGGATGCTGCTGGGAACCTCGGCGGCGAGATGAAGCGAGTCGACGCTCCGTAAGAGGCCCCCATTGCGACATCGCGACCGCGAATCGAAGACGTGCGATGTTGAAATGTGAGACCTGACCCCTACTTTGTTAAACGTCGGTTCCATCCGTCGAGGCGGTCGATGCCCTGCGCGGCGAGATCCCTCTCGAATGGCGCGACTTTGCCGTGCATCCGCTGCTCGAGCCGCAGCCGCAGCCGGCGCAGCGCGTCCGCGGCACGGACCATCCCCAGCCGCGTCCCGTCGGGACCGAGTAAATCGACGTGTCCTTCCGAGAGTAAACGCACGCCCTCGTCGGATTCGGGGTCGATCAGCCGGATCAAACGGCGCCCCAAACGTTCCTCGATCGGCCCCGGACGGCCGTCACCGGAGAGGGTTCCACGAAACGTCGGACCCGACGTGGGTTCCTGGAAAGGCTGCCCCATGGGGAAACTCCTTCCCGGTCCGACTCCTCCTGGTTGTCCTGCTTTCGCCTGGCACCAGAGTAACATGACTGCTGCGGGCGCCGTCAAGAGCCGTTGGGAAGTGCCGACCAGTCAGGCTGCTTGGGCGGGTTGTCCGGGCGGGCGAAGAGGAACCCCTGCGCGCAGCGCACGCCGGTTCTGGCCAGAGTTTCGAGTTCGGCGATCGTCTCCACGCCCTCGGCGACCAGCGTGGTTCCTGTGCTGTCGGCGAAGGTCCGGACCGTGCGGATCAACTCTTGACGGATCGGATCGAGGTGCAGATTGCGGATCAGCGCCATGTCCATCTTCAGGTAGTCCGGCCGGATTTCCGCAATCGTCTGCAGGCCCGCGTAGCCCGAACCGACGTCATCGAGCGCCAGCGGGTACCCGAGCTTGCGAACCTCGCGCAACACCTTGCGCATTTCGACGTAGTCCTTGACCACCGCCCGCTCGGTCAACTCCAAGACCACGCGGGAAGGATCGAGACCGACGTCGCGTAACTGGTCGAGGAACGCCCGGCTGCGCAACCACGGATCATAGAACGAGTCGGGCTCGACGTTGATGAAAAGACGTTGCTCCTTGGTAAGTTGCGGCAGCGTTTCCAGCGCGCGTTGTCGGCACAGGCGTTCCAGACTCCACAACACGCCCTGCTCCGCGGCAATCTTGAAAACCAGGTCGGGAGACTTGAACTGTCCGCCCGGCAACCGTGTCAACGCTTCGTAGCCGATCACGCGCTGCTCGACCATGTCGACGAGAGGTTGGTAGACCATGTGCACGTCCTGAGACATCAGGAGTTGACGCAGGCTGGCCGCATGACGGTGCGCGTCGACACGACTCTGGCTCAACGCCTCGGCCTGCGCCTCCTCGATCCCGCGGTACACGACGCGTTCGATCTCCGCATCGGGAGCGTGGTGGATGCGCGCGCTTCCGACGTAGGTGCCGTAGCGCTCAATCTGCTCGGGTTCGAGATGTTCCGCGAGGTGGCGACGCAACTCGCGGATCAGCCGTTCGCGGACCAAGTGAACGTCTTTGAGATCCATCGTCCGGGAGTCGCGCGGCGGACCGATCAACAACACGTACGTGTTGCCGGTGACGACCGGCTCCAGTAGCAAATCGGAATGACGCAAACGATGCTTGGAGAAGAACGCCAGGAAGGCTGAGATCTCGTCGAGGACCCGTTCGTAGTCCGCCCACCGATCGGAGACATCCGGTTGCACGCCCAGGACCGTGACCGTCAGCAAGCCCAGTTGGCGGCGCTCGACGAGCGCACGCTGAATGCGATCGAGCAAACACGAAACGTTCTGTGCTCGACCCACGGTCAGGGTTACGTCATTGTTGGCCATCGGCTACTTCGAACACTGCCCGACAGGCTCGGGGATGCGGTAGTCGTCCTCGTCGACCGTGCCGATCTGCACACCGCGGTATCGGCGCACGCGGTTGCGACCTCTGCGCTTGGATTCATACAGTGCCTCGTCTGCGTGTTTGGTCAAGGTCATCACGTCGGCGCCGTCGTGCGGTCCGACCGCAACTCCACCACTGATCGTCAGGTTCCCGTTGGGCTGCTTTTCCTGATGCTCGAACGGGTAGTCCTCGATTTCGCGGCGGATCCGCTCCGCAGCCTGATGGGCCGACGGACCGTCGGTGTCGGGCATCGCGATGACGAACTCCTCGCCGCCCCAGCGGCAGCAGAGATCGTCCGGACGCACGGTGTTCTTGAGCAGCTCGCCCAAGCTGCGCAGCAGTTCGTCGCCGTCGGTGTGACCGTTGGTGTCGTTGTAGTTCTTGAAATAGTCGATATCGAAGATGAACAGCCCCATCGGCTTCGCGGCACGCTCCGCCTCGACGATCATCTCGCCCAGCCGTTGTTGGAACGAACGCTTGTTCAGAAGTCCGGTCAGCCCGTCGTGGTTGGCCTGGTCGGCTAGCCGCGATTTTTGTTGGGCCGTCACTATTGCGAGCGATCCAAGATTGGTGACCAACTGGAACATCAGCTTTTCGTCGCGCGGTCGGACCCCGGGGGAACCGATGCAAAGGACGCCGAGAACCTGATCGCCCTCGACCGTGGAGTGCACCAGCGGTCCGATGATGTCCGCTTCCAAGATCGGGTGGTTGTCCTCGACCACGATCCCATCGGTCCGCTTGAGGTTGGCCCAGCCCTCTCGAAGCATGTCGACCTTGTGTTCGGCGACCCAGCCGACCTTGCCCTGCCCGAGTGCGATCCGGCGAAGACTCTCGGGGAGTTCGCCCAACCCGCGATGCGCGATCAATCTTAATTCGCGGTGTTTGCCCCGCGGCGACGAGGCCATCACGGTTTGGTAGAAGAGGATCTGTCCGGGCCGGAAGATCGCTTCGGCAAGTTGCAAGATCAATTCGGGCACGCGCCGGAGGTTGAGGTCGTAGCTATTCAGCTCGCGGACGACGTTCGGCAGCGACAGCGCGAGGCTGGCGACGGTGCCCTGCTCGGAGCGCATTTGCGAGACGAGACGGCTCTGCTCCTTGGCGTGGGCCACGGCGCGAGCCAACTTCTGGGTCAGCGCGACGAATTCATTGCGCAGGTACGCTTTGCCGCTACGACCGGCGAACCAAGCGAGCAGCGCGACGAGGGCTGTCGCCGCGGCTCCGGTGAGCGCGGGGTTCGCTTCGAGAAACTGCCAGGTCGATTCCAACGACGTCACACTCTTTCCTGCTGAGCGCGGCCGTGCATACCACGCCCCCCGACCCCAAACGATGCAAAGGACGTTCCGCGACTGACGCCTCCGAAAATCCCAACAAAACTTGGATTCGCCACGAATCGATAGCCAAAATTAAGGCTTTTTCCGACGCTCGACTGACAACGAACGTCAGCCTGGGCGTCCCTCGGTGCGGTAGATAGAATGCCCGCCGTGCTCCGAGTGACCGAAATCTTCCATTCGATCCAGGGGGAGTCGACCCATGCGGGGCGACCCTGCGTCTTCGTTCGTCTGACCGGCTGCAACCTGCGCTGCGTGTGGTGTGACAGCGCCTACGCATTCCACGGCGGGAGTTCGATGACCGTGAGGGAGGTCGTCGAGCGCGTGCGGAACTACGGGTGCGAGTGGGTCGAGATCACCGGTGGGGAACCGCTGCTCCAGCACGACGTGTACGAACTCATGCAGGTGCTCGTCAGCGAACGGTTTTCGGTGCTGCTCGAGACCGGCGGGAGCCTGCCGATCGACCGGGTCCCCGTCGGCGTTCGACGAATCGTCGATGTGAAGTGCCCCGGGAGCGGCGAGGTCGAGCGAAACCATTGGGAGAATTTGGACCAGCTTCGTGACGGCGACGAGTTGAAGTTCGTGCTTGCGAGCCGCGACGATTATGAGTGGGCGGCGCGCCAGGTGCGCGACCGGGCGTTGGACCGACGGAGCCCGGTCCTGTTCTCGCCGGTCCATGGAACGCTCGATCCGGGTGAGATGGCGCGTTGGGTGCTCGAGGACCGCTTGCCGGTTCGTGTGCAACTGCAACTGCACAAGATACTCTGGCCCGGCGCCGAAAAGGGCGTTTGAAGTGTCCGGGAGACCAGCGGTGGTGCTGCTCTCGGGTGGGATGGATTCGGCCCTCACCGCCGTCCTGGCCCAGTCGGATGGGTTCGACATCTACGCGCTGACGTTCGATTACGGGCAACGCCACGTGATCGAGGTGGCGCGAGCCGCGGAGGTGGCCGCAGCGATCGGTGTCGTCGAACACCGGGTGATGTCGATCGATCTGGCGGCGCTCGGCGGCTCGTCCCTCACCGACCGTTCGATCGCGGTGCCGCAGGATCGCGGCGAGGCCAAGATCGGGGAGGGCATACCGTCGACATACGTTCCGGCACGGAATACGGTGTTTCTCTCTCTCGCCATGGCCTGGGCCGAGTCACTGGGTGCGCGAGACCTGTTCATCGGTGCCAATGTGCTGGACTACAGCGGCTATCCGGATTGCCGCCCCGAGTACCTCGAGGCGTTTCAGGCGTTGGCCCGGCTGGCCACGCGCGCCGGTGTCGCGGGGGCCGACTGGACGGTCCACGCCCCGCTGATGCGTATGACCAAGGCGCAGATCGCGGGGCGAGCGGCGGAACTCGGTCTCGATCTGGGTCGAACGCTGTCCTGCTATATTCCGGAGGCATCCGGGGTTCCGTGCGGTCGCTGCGACGCCTGCCGCCTACGAGCCCGCGGTTTTGCCGAGGCCGGCCTGTCCGATCCGGCCCTCGGCGCGTTTCCCGGCAATTGATTGTGAATTAGCCTTTTTTGCGGTTAGGATGATCAACGACGAGGTCGCTCGGAGGCCTCATGGGGAGCATGATGGAGAACAAAATCGTCGCGCACATGAAAGACGGGACGATCCACAAGGGCATGACGCACGACTTCGAACCCTCGACCGAGTCGTTTCACGTCCTGCCGGCGGAGGGTGGCGGGATTCCCGTTCGTGTCCTTGCGGACGACATGAAGGCGCTTTTTTACGTCCAAGATTACATCGGCAACCGGGATTTCGTCGCGCAACGGCAATTCATCGATGCCCATTCCGCCGACCGGCGTGCCGTCGTGCGCTTCAAGGACGGCGAGGAAATCTGGGGGGTGCTGGGCGAGGGGGCGGATAAGGATGGCCCCGGGTTCTTCTTTTTTCCGGTCGACAAGGAAGACAATAATATCCGGATTTACGTCATCCGATCCGCGTTGGAGGAGTTGCGTCTGGTGTCCTAATGCGTGAGAAGACTCGCTGAATCGCCGGTCCGCGGAACCGGCGTGAGAGCGGGAAAAGGAGTGGCAGACATGAATAAAGCCGAACTGGTGGAACGTGTCGCGCAAAAGACTGGCATGTCCTTACGCGAAACGCGAACCCTGGTCGACGCGGTTTTCGATCCAGACCCGGCCATCGGGTTGATCGCTGCGGAGTTGGTCCAAGGGGGCAAGGTGGCGATCAGTGGTTTCGGGACGTTCGAAGCCCGCGCGCGCAAGGCCCGGGTGGGTCGAAACCCACACACCGGGGATGCCCTGGAGATCCCCGCCACGAGGGCTCCGGCGTTCAAGGCGGGCAAACCGCTCAAGGAAACTTTGCGTAGAGCGGCAGCAGCCGGTTAGTCGCCCGACTCGGCCTCGTATTCCTGCTTCAAGGTCTCCACCACGGCAGGATCGGCGAGCGTCGTCGTATCACCGAGTGCGCGCCCCTCGGCGATGTCGCGTAACAATCGGCGCATGATCTTGCCCGAGCGTGTCTTGGGTAGGTCGGCCACGAACAGCACGGCTTCGGGCCGTGCGATCGCCCCGATTTTTTCCGCGACGTGTGCGCGGATCGCCGCGGCGAGTTCGTCGCTCGGCTCGAACCCGTCGCGCAGACTGGCGAAGGCGATGATTCCGGTGCCCTTGATTTCGTGCGGCACCCCGATCACCGCCGATTCCGCGACGGCCTCGTGATCGACAACCGCAGATTCGATTTCCATCGTGCCGATCCGGTGTCCGCCCGTGTTGATCACGTCGTCCACGCGACCGAGGATCCAGAAGTACCCATCGTCATCGCGCTTGGCCCCGTCTCCCGGGAAGTAGGTATTGCGGTCCCACTTACTCCAGTACGTATCCACGAACCGTTGATCGTCGCCCCAGATGCCCAGCATGCGCGCAGGCCAGCCGTTGCGGATCGCGAGGTAGCCACCGCCGACCGTGACCTCGTTCCCGGATTCATCGAGGATCGTGGCGTCGATCCCCGGAAACGGCCGTGTCGCAGACCCTGGCTTGGTGGAAACCAGTGCAGGCAGCGGTGTGATGAGGATCTGACCGGTTTCCGTTTGCCACCACGTGTCGACGATCGGGCAGCGGCCGCCGCCGATGTGACGTTGGTACCAGATCCAGGCCTCGGGATTGATCGGTTCGCCGACCGATCCCAGCAACCGAAGTTTCGACAGATTGCAGCGGGCGGGCCACTCCTCGCCCCATTTCATGAACGTCCGGATCGCCGTCGGAGCGGTGTAGAAGATCGTCACGCCCAGTCGTTCGCAGATTTTCCAAAAACGGTCGCGCTCGGGCCAGTCGGGCGCACCCTCGTAAAGCACGACAGTCGCCCCGGCCGCCAGCGGCCCGTAGACGATGTAGGAGTGCCCGGTGATCCACCCGATGTCCGCGGTGCACCAGAAAACGTCATCTTCTTGAAGATCAAAGACCCAGCGAGTCGTTGCATAGGTGCCCGTCAGGTAGCCGCCGGTCGAATGCACGATGCCCTTCGGCTTCCCGGTCGTTCCCGAGGTGTAGAGGGTGAACAGCGGGTCGTTGGAATCGACGGCCTCGGGCAGGCAATCGTCGTCCGCCGCGTCCATGAGATCGTGGTACCAGTGGTCGCGGCCGCTGCGCATTTCGCAGGCGAATTCGCCGCGTTTCACGACGATGACGTTCTCGATCGTCGGCGTGTCGGCCAGAGCCCGATCGGAAAAACGCTTGAGCGGCACTTCCTTGCCGCGTCGCCACCCGCCGTCCGCGGTGATCAAGGCCTTGGCGCCCGCATCCTGGATCCGGTCGCGCAGCGATTCCGACGAGAACCCGCCGAATACGACCGAGTGAACCGCACCGATCCTCGCGCAACCGAGCATCGCGACGACCGCCTCCGGGATCATCGGCATGTAGATCGCCACGCGATCGCCCTTGCCCACGCCGAGTTTCCTCAACACGCTTCCGAAGCGGTTGACCTGCACTGCCAACTCGGCGTAGGACCATCGTTTTTGCTCCCCCGGTTCGCCTTCCCAGAGCAGCGCGGTCTTCTGCGCCCGCGGCCCGGCGGCGTGGCGGTCGACGCAGTTGACGCAGGCGTTGATTTTACCCCCGACGAACCAGCGGGTCTCGGGGCCCGAGCCCTCGACGGTCTTGTCCCAGGGTTTGACCCAATCGAGCTCGCGCGCGAAACCTTCCCAGAACGCGACCGGGTCCGCGGCGGCGCGATCGTAGACCGCAGGATCCGCGGCCACCGCACGCTCGCGAAATCCGGGCGGAGGGGCGAACGTCCGGTTCTCTTTTAGCAGGGAGTCGAGACCCTGACTGGGCGTCTTGTCGTCGGCCATCGGGATCCTCCCAGCGCTCCACGGAAGCTGCGGGCAGCGCGACACCGTATGCTAACAGCCTGCCGGCCGATAGCGGGTCCGATTAGACGCCTGGCTCGGCCGGGCCGTAACATGAAACGGCCAACGAGGTTGCACAGCATGCTGAGGCGAAGAACCGGTTCCCAGGCCGGCTACAGCTACATCGAAATCATGGTCACGGCGGCCGTGCTGCTGGTTCTAGCGAGTGTCGTCGTCCCGATGTTCAAGTGGGATCAGAAACGGCGCAAGGAGGTCAGGCTCCGCGTCTACCTGCAACAGATTCGCGGTGCGATCGACCTGTACAAGAAATACACCGAGGAGGGCCGGATCCTGCTCGAAGACATCGACCAGATGGGTTACCCGCCGGATCTGGAAACGTTGATTGAGGGCGTCACGGTCTCGAATCCGATCATGAACAACCAACCGGGCGGCGCGGGGCTCGGCGGGAACCGAGTCAACGACGCCTTCGGCGAGTCCGCCAGCGGAAAACTGACCCGTTTCCTGCTGCGGGAACCGATCGACCCGATCACCGGCGAGCCCGGTTGGGGGATGCGTTCGTACCAGGACGATTGGGACAGCACGTCGTGGGGTCAGGAAAACCTCTACGACGTCTACAGCCTATCGGACAAGAAAGCCCTCGACCGGACCTACTACAAGGACTGGTGAGGGAAGCGCCGGTAGCCCGCAAGAGCCACCGGTTGGTGCCGAAGGGGGGATTCGAACCCCCACACCCTTGCGGGCGCCACCCCCTCAAGATGGTGTGTCTACCAGTTCCACCACTTCGGCACGAGGGATCGATCCGGAAGTCTAGCGGTCTGCCACCACCGAATCAACACGGTCTGAAGACGGCTGCGGGCCCCTAATCCTCATCGGCCGGAGCCGGGGCGTCGTCCGAGGTTCCCGTCGATGCGTCGGCCTCCGGGTCCCGCGGCGGAAGGGTGGGCAGCTCGAAGTAGTCGCCGTCGCCGCCGGTTTCCCCGGGAGCGGTCTCCGTCGCTGCCGGGACCTGCTCGAGCACACTGTCGGTCGAACCGCGGGATCGCGAGGAAACCATCGAAAGAGCGATCGACGTAAGCATGAAAACCACGGCGGCCAGGGTCGTCATCTTCGTCAGCGCGGTCGCAGCACCCCGGGTGCCGAACGCGGTCTGACTGCCGCCGCCGCCGAAGGCACCGGCCAGATCGGCACGCTTACCGGTCTGCAGCAAGACCACGGCAATGAGGAACAACGCCACGGCGATGTGCAGCAGGGTCAATAAGATGGTCAGCATGGACGACTCCCGGGCAAAAAAAGCCTCGGAAAAATAGCACGCCCGCTCGGGCCGCCGCCATCGGCGCGATCGCCCGATCTTTACCCTTGATTTCGGGACGCCGTCCGGCGTGGGTGGGAGCTGGCCGGGGGCAGGATCTGCAGCAGTGCGTGGCGCTCATCGGGCATCAAAGTCTGGAGAATTCGAGCGTTTCGCCGGATCCGCTCCCGCTTCATGATCGAGCGTACCGCCGCGGCGATCTTGCGTCGCGTGAATTCGTCCTCGCGTTTCCAGGCACGCAGCAATAGCGGCAACTCGTCACGCTTCCCGATCCTGGCGACCGCCGACAACATATCGAAATCGGTCGGGCCGGCGGCGCAGTTGAGCGCCTCCCGTAGGTCCGCAATCGCCACTCGGCTCCCGATGCGGGCGAGTTCGACGTGTGCCTTGGCGCGAACCCGCAGGCACGGATCGAATCCGGTTTCTCCGCGAGGTTGACTGGCCAGGCGGTCGATCAAATCCTTCAAGCGATAGATCAGTGATTTCTCTCCGAGCGCGCCGATCACCTCGATCAACGTTTGTAGCGGGAGCGGTTCGACCACGCGCTCGAGGGCCTGGCCGAGGGCCCGGCCTCGTCGCGGCCCCAAGGACTTGAGGACGATTCCGGCGCGCGTACAGTATTCGGGGGCTTCGGCGTGGAGGCGCATCATATCCACCAACGGGTCGATCACCTCAGCGCCGCAGGCGGCGAGTCGCTGGACCGATTCGTTCCACACAACGTAATCGTCATCGCCGAGCCGCTCGAGCCAGCCCTGCATCTCTTCGTTCGATGGCTCAAGGTCCGGTGCGGGGCTCGCCGCAAAACGCGTCGCGTGCTGCCGCACGGTTTCCGACTGATCCGAGCAGAGACGACGGACGATGCTGCGCCGCTGATTCAAGCGCAACACACGCAACAACGAAAAAGCGGCGACGCGCACATCGCAGTCCTCGTCCTCGTCGAGCAGGATGTCCAACACACGACGGATCGCTCCGTCCTGCCCGCCGGAATATTGTTCGACGAGCCCGTGAACAGCCGCGATGCGCACGTCATTCCGCTTTTCTTTCTCGAGCGAACGCTCCAGCGCTGCCACGGCGTCGGGGGATGGGAAGCGCGCCAAACAACGCGCTGCGATCAAGCGCATACGTGCATTTCGGTCCAGCAACATGGCAATAAGCGGTTCTCGCCCACGCGGATCGCCAATTGCGGCCAATAGGGGCATGACACGCGCTCTCACGCGACTATTGGTGCCCTCGAGCGCCTCGATCATCGGCTCGACACCCCGTGCGCCGATGATCGAAAGGCGGGCTCGCGCGGAATCGACACGTCCCCGTGACCGACTGCCCAAACGCGAGACCAACTCGGCGATCTCGTTTGCCCTAGAACGCGCCATCATTTATAAATTGAAACGACCGTGCCGCTTCGAAACGTCGCCGCAACTTTGAGGAAAATGCCCGATGAAGACTCTGCCCGAAGACCGAACGATTATCGAACGGGCCGTTGCCGAAGTCAACGACTCGACCGCAGCGTTTTGGAGATTTTTTTTCAACAAGACCTTGCAAAGCGCCATGGGGTTGTGCTCGTGTATTGCGCTCGCGAGCGTCGCGAGCGTTGCCTGTGCCGGCGACGAAGGTGCGGCGCAACGCATGGGGAACGAGGCGGTCGCCGCGGTCAAGGCGCAACGACTCGACGAGGCGATCGCGTTGTACCGCGAGGTGGTCGATCGTTACCCCGATACCGCGGTGGCGTTGCATGCGCGAGAACGGATCACGTTTCTCTCCGGACTGTCCCATTCGGTCGTCAGCTTTCCGTTTCGAACGGCGCGCGACCTAATGGTCGAAACCGCGCGCGCGGTTCAACGTTATCGGTACAGTAAGGGGCGTTACCCCGACAACCTCGACGCCTTGATGCCCAAGATGTTGAACGAGGCCCCGATCGATCCATGGGGCAGTCCGTTGCAGTACGAGAAACTCGAGAGTGGTTACCGGCTCTCCTGTCTCGGCGGCGACAGCCGCCGCGGGGGCGAGGGGATTGCGACGGACTTCGTCATCGTCAACGGTAACTTCGTCTCCGATCCCGCCCACGAGGCTCTGTTCTGATGTTCCGGCTCTTGATCTCGACCATCGTCCTGGCGGCCCTACCGGCGGTTGCGCTGCAGCCTCCCGAATGGGCCGTCGCCGTGTTTCCCTCGGGCGCCGAGTTTTCCCTCGAGATCGCAGCCACCGATGACGAGCGACAGTTGGGGTACATGTTCCGCGAGGAGGTTCCCGCGTACGAGGGTATGCTGTTCTTATTCGGCGCCACCGAGCGCCATGGCATCTGGATGAAAAACTGCCGCGTTGCACTGGATATCGTCTGGCTCGACGAGGATTTTCGTGTGGTTGAAATCGCGGCCGCGGCCCAGCCATGTCCCGCCGACGGACCCTGCCCGAGCATGCGGCCGATGCGCGCGTCGCGCTACGTGCTGGAAATCGCGGGCGGACGCGCGGCCGAGGAGAAACTGGTGCGCGGTGATCTTGTGATCATCCACTCGGAGCCACCCCTTTGACGCAGTCTCTCGCCGCCGGTCTTCTCACCGCGTTACTCGTCGCGTTCCAAGACGCGCCGCCGCCCTCGCCGCGTCCCGGTGGTGGAACCCAGGACGCGGACCTGCTGCGATCGGTTCGGCGCATCGCGAATCAACTTGCGCGGGCGCGAGGCGAAACATTCGATCGCAAACCAGTGGCCATTCGTAGCCCCGATGTGATGGCCAGCGTCGTTGCCGAGGCGCGCGCCTACCGCGTCGTCGGCCCGCAACGACTCGAAGCCCGCGGGCGAGCCTGGAACGACATCGGTTTCGGCGGACCCGCGTCGCCGACGTTGTTGTGGCTCACCCTGGCTCAGGATCTTCCGGGCATCGATCTCGACGTCGACGGGTTGCGTTTGCTCGTGTCCCCCAACGTGCTGACGGGTGACGATTATGGCGTCCAGGTGGACGAAGTTTTCTTCGTGCCGGACGGTCGTGGAGGCATTCAGGAGTTCCGTCCGGATCGTCCAGATGCAGCGAACGAATCGATCGAGCCGGAATCCAGAGCGGCGGGGGATTTCCTGCTCGCCACCGGCGTACGTCCCGACGAACCGTTGCTCGCGCACTACCTCATGCACCTGAGGCAGTTGGAACGCAATGGGCAGGACTTGGTTCGGGAAACGACGGACGGGTTGCTCGCCGCGGCCGCCTGGGCGGAAGGCGAAGCGAATCTGGTTTCGCTGTGCTTTCTGTTTCAGGGTGTCGGCTTGGTGCGCACGGTACTGAGCGGTGCGGTCGGTCCGGGAGACTTTCTCGAGGGGAAACTGATCCCCGAGGCGGTGCACCGGGCCACGCCGCTCGATGCCGCGCTGCTGACGTTCGTGTACGAGGACGGCTACGACTTCGCGATTGCCGGTTGGCGTGAGGCCGGTTGGGGCGTGTTCGACCGGGAACCTCCGTCCACCACCCGGGAGCTGCTGGACCCGGACAAGCCGCGGGTCAGCCTGGAATGGCCTGAACCGGTCGCTCCGGCGGCGGGCTTGGTGTTACGGGACACCGATCGGCTGGGGCAATACGCGGTCGTTTCGCTGGTTTCGATCTGGAGCGGCCGGATCGGACCGGCGATGGCGGTCTCCCGCGGTTGGGCCGGCGACCGCCTGACACGTTGGGAGCGGTCGCCCGACGACGGTGTCACGGTTTGGGAAACTCGCTGGGAGACCGTGGCGGATGCGCGGGGATTCGCCGCTGCCTTCGTCCAGGTGGTGCATCAACGCGACCCGTCCACGACGGCCGCCGAAACGTCCGGTGCGTCGAAAACCATCCTGCAGTCCCGTTTCCGTCGGTTCACGATCACCCGTGACGAAGCTCAAGTTCGGATCGAGATCGAAGCTGCTAGAATCCGGCCTCGATGAATCCGTTCGGCGACCACCTGCTCAACGTAATCGCCTACCTGCCGATGGCGGGGGCGCTGGTCATCCTCGTCGGGATGCGCGAGTCGAGCAAACAGGCCATCGCCCGTTTTGCCACGGCGGTCGCGGCTCTCGACCTGTTGCTGGCGCTCCCACTGTGGCTCGGTTGGGATGCGGCCACGCAGGATGCGTTCGGTTTCCGTTATGTCTACGAGGCGAACTGGATCGAGTCGATTGGCGTCAGGTACGTGGTCGGCGTCGATGGGATCTCGATGCTGATGGTGTTGCTGACGACGCTGCTGGGGTTCGTCGCCCTGCTCGCTTCGTGGAGCGGGATCACGACCAAGGTCAAACAGTACTACGCGTTCATGTTGTTGCTGCAGACGGGCATGCTCGGCGTGTTCGTCAGCCTGGACTTCTTCCTGTTCTACATCTTCTGGGAAGTGATGCTGGTGCCGATGTATTTCATCATCGGCGTCTGGGGCGGTAGGCGCAGGATCTACGCCGCGGTCAAGTTCTTCATCTACACGCTGTCCGGCTCGCTGCTGATGTTGCTGGGCATCCTGGCGCTCTACTTCCACCACGCCAGCATGACGGGCGATCCCACGTTCGATATCCGCGTGTTACAGGCGATGGGGCAATGGCCCGGCTGGGCCCAGCTGCAGTCGTGGGTCTGGCTCGCTTTCTTTATCGCTTTCGCGATCAAGATACCGATGTTCCCGTTCCACACGTGGCTACCCGACGCGCACGTCGAGGCGCCCACCGCCGGATCGGTGATTCTGGCGGGGGTGCTGCTCAAGATGGGGGCCTACGGGTTCCTCCGGTTCAGCTTGCCGATGCTTCCCGATGCGACGAAGGAATTCCTCCCTTGGGCGCTGGGGTTGGCGATCATCGGGGTGATCTACGGTGCGATGGTCGCGCTGGTCCAGACGGACTGGAAGAAGCTCATTGCGTATTCGTCGGTCAGTCATCTCGGGTTTACGATGATCGGCATCTTCACGCTCAATGCACAGGGGTTGACCGGCGGCGTGCTGCAGATGGTCAACCATGGGCTGTCCACGGGTGCATTGTTCCTGCTCGTAGGGATGATTTACGAGCGCCGGCACACGCGTGAGATTGCGCAGTTCGGCGGCCTGTGGCGTGTGATGCCCGTGTTCGCCGTGTTCTTCATGGTCATGATGCTGTCGTCGATCGGCATGCCGGTAATCCCCGGGAACGGGTTCGTTGGTGAATTCACGATCCTCGTCGGTGCCTTCGGTATGGCCGACAAGTACTGGGCCGTGCTCGCCGCCACGGGCATCGTGCTCAGCGCGGTCTACATGCTGTGGCTGTACCAACGCACGATGTTCGGCAAGCTCGACAAGGAAGAGAACAAGTCGTTGACCGACCTGAACGCCCGCGAGATCGCCACACTCGTCCCGTTGACCTTACTGGCGTTCTGGATCGGGCTGTACCCCAAACCGTTCTTCGACGTCCTCGAGGAACCGATCCAGCGGTTGGTGTCGCAGATCGAGAAGACCGCCGAGTACCCCCCGCACATCGTCAAGCTGCCCGAGTTGCCCCCGTTCGACGACGGAGCACTAACGGTAATAGACGATCAAGCAGAGCAGCAACAGGATGCAGACCCAGATCACCGAACTGCCGGTGGCCCAACTGCGCGCCAGCACGCCCTCGGGGCCGTGGTGTCGGTAAACCCCTGACAACGCTCCGCGAAGCGCCCGCTCCGTTAGACCCTCCGCTCGGTCGCGCAGACCGGTTCCGAAACGCTTCACGACAGTCGCAACTCCGGGCAGCAAGCGACGGTAGATCCAGTCGCTGTCCAGGTTGACCGATCGCAGTTCCGGCGGGTACAGCCCCGAGTGTTTCAGCCACGTGAAACACAGTGCCGAAAAGAACAGTAGCTGGAGTTGGCTGATCACGTGCGTCGACGTGTACGGAATGTAGTCGACTTCGTAGGGCAGCAGGCGGTAGAGCAGGGCGTTGGGGAACATCCCGTTGAACATGCAGAACGCCGCGGCGATGCCCATTGCGATGAGCATGTTGCGCGGCGCCTCCTTGCAGCGGAGCCCCGAATCGTGCGCAAAGAAGGCGAAGAACGGGATCTTGATGCCCGCGTGGTGGAACACGCCCGCCGAGGCGAACAACAGCACCAGCCAGACCCACCCGTACCCTTCCTTCAACGCCGCACTCATCACCATCGACTTGCTGACGAACCCACTGAACAGCGGGAACGCCGAGATCGACGCCGCGCCGATCATGCACAAGACTGTCGTGACCGGCATGCTCTTGTAGAGGCCTCCGAGTTCGGAGCCCTTGATCTTGCCGGTGCGGTACAGCACGGCGCCCATCGACATGAACAGAAGGCCCTTGAAGAGCACGTCGTTGAAAGCGTGAGACACCGCGCCGTTGATAGCCAGTTCGGTGCCGATCCCGATGCCGACCATCATGAAACCGATCTGGTTGATCATGCTGTACACGAGCACGCGCCGCAGGTCATTTTCGATCACCGCATAGAAAATGGGGAACGCAGCCATCGCGGCGCCGAGCAGGATGAGCACCCGGACTCCACCAATCTCTGCGCCGGGGAAACCGCGTGCCAGCGCGTAGACCGCCACCTTGGTCGTGAACGCCGACAGGAATACGGCGCCCGTCACGGTCGCTTCGGGGTACGCATCGGTGGCCCAGTTGTGCAACAACGGGAACACGCCTTTGATCCCGAGCGCGATGAAGATCAGCAGCGTGCCCGTACCATTCAATCCGAGGTGCGCCGCGTCGAACGCGATCGACCCGGTCTCGTGCGCGTTCAATACGATCCCCGCGAACAGGATCATGCCCGAGGCGAGTTGCACGATGAGGTAGCGCATCCCGGCGCGGTAGGACCGTTCCGTCTTACGGGCCCAGATCAGGAACACCGAACTGACGGCGAGGATCTCCCAGAACACGAACAGCGTGATCAGGTCACCCGCAAAGACGGCCCCGATCGCGCCGCCTGCGTACACCAGGGCAGCGGATTGCTCGGCCGCACTGCGCACCCTGAGTGCGTAGATCAAGCCAATCAATGCGGCGAGGTGGAACAGATAGCCGAAGAGCAGACTGAGCGCATCGATTCGCACGACGGTCAGTTCGTATCCGAACAGGCCGAGTGGAGCCGACTCGCCGTGCGGTAGGCTCAGCAAATGGCCGAAACTGACGACCGGCAGCGCCAGCAAGTAAGCTGCGCGCACACGTCCGCGTAGCAGCGGGACGAGCAGCGCCCCGAGGATCATGATCAACGCGGGCGGGAAGTCAGCGATCATAGTAATCCTCATCCCGCATCAGTACCTTGCGCAGTTCCTTGGCGATCAAGACCAGCAGCGCGCAGGCCACGAACCCGTACACGGCGTAGTACCCGGGTAGCCACTCGAACGGGCCTTCCTCGCGGTGTAACCAGAGGAACCCGGTGAACTCGTGCAACAGGAAGTTGATGACGTCGAGTAGGATGAGCGCGGCGCAGACCGTGAACAACCCGCGCAGCAGGCGGCGAACGTTCCGTGGATTGTCGAACAAGTGTTGCTCTTCGGAAGAACCGGGTTTCATCGCATTATCCTCCGACGATCGGCAGCAACAGCTCGCGGATCGCGTCCGCGAAGAAGAACCACACCAGGCACCCCAGCGCGGTGAAGCACAGCGGCACGAGACACAACGCGGGTGCCTCCTTGATCGCGACCGCCCCGGAATCGTCATCGGGTGCGGAGAAGAAGCCGTGGACCACGACCGGCATGAGGTAGGCCACGCTGAGCAACGAGCTGACCAGCAACACGCCCATCAAGACGGCTTGATGGGCCTCAGCGGTCCCCAGCAACAGGTACCACTTGCTCCACGATCCGCCGAAGGGTGGTAGTCCGATGAGGCTCAACGAGCCGATCAGGAACGCGAACAGCGTTACCGGCATCGCGCGGCCCAGACCGCGCATCTCGCTGATCTTCGTCTTGTGCGTCGTGACGTAGATCGCTCCGGCGCAGAAGAACAGCGTGATCTTACCGAAGGCGTGCATCAACATGTGCATGCCTCCACCGATGATCCCCGCCGAGGTGGCCAGGGCGGCGCCGAGGACGATGTACGCCAGTTGGCTGATTGTCGAATACGCGAGTCGGGCCTTCAAGTTGTCCTTGCCCAACGCCACGACCGAGGCGGCGATGATTGTGAAACCGGCCACATACATCAACCAGACGCTTGCGCCGGTGTCGGCGAGCAGATCGATGCCGAAGATGTAGACCACGATCTTGAGGATCGTGAACACGCCGGCTTTGACCACCGCGACCGCGTGAAGCAGTGCGCTGACCGGCGTGGGCGCGACCATTGCCGCAGGCAGCCAGCGATGGAACGGCATCAACGCGGCCTTGCCCGTGCCGAAGGCGAATACAGCGAGCAGGACGATCAGTTCAGGCCCTTCGACCGTTCCGGCAAGAATCCCGCCTGGAGTGAACTCCAGCGTTCCGGTGCGCCACCAGGTCCACGTCAACGCCAGCAGAAACATCCCGATCGAGGTCGTCAGCAACACGCCCAGGTAGACCCGTCCGGAGCGCCTCGCGTTCTCGGTACGATGGTGCGTCACGAGCGGGTAGGTCGAAAGCGTCAGGATCTCGTAGAACACGAACAGCGTCAGCAGGTTGCGCGCGAGCGCGATGCCCATCGTCGCGGAAATGGCGATCGCGAAATACACGTAGAAACGAGTTTGTGACGTCTCGTTCCGCGCGCGCATGTAGCCGATCGAGTACAGTGATGTGACGATCCACAGCCCCGATGCGATCAGGGCGAACAATAGCCCTAGCGGTTCAAGCGAGAACGCCAGCGGAAGCCCGGGGAAGACCTCGATCAATTCCACGTCCGGTGCGCCGCCGCCGCCGATCTCGCGCGCGAGGTAGAGCACATCCGCGAACAACAAGACGCCGGCCGTGAGAGTTGCGGCCTCGCGGATGTTGGGCCACCGGCGCAACAGTGCGACCGCCAAAGCTGCCGCGGCGGGGATCGCGAGCGCCAGGACGAGCGCAAGCTTCACGGTCATGGCGCAATCCCCAGCAGGGCCTCGGCGGCGCGCGCGGCGATCCCCGCGCTGGCGCTCGTCCAGATGCCGAAGACGATCGACGCGCCGATCAACAGCCACGTCGGGATCAGCATCGAAAGCGGGGCTTCGCGTCTTTCGGCGCCCTCCGGGGCGGGCATGAAGTAGGCCACCTCGACGACGCGCCAGACGTACACGAGCGCGAGCAGCGAACTCAGCAGGATCATCGCGGCCACCGGCCACACGCCAGCCTCCAGGGCGGCGCGGATCAGGTACATTTTACTCACGAACCCCGCCGTGGCCGGGACCCCGATCAAGCTCAGCCCACCGAGCACCCAGGCGAACGTCGTCCATGGCATCGTCTTGCCGATGCCATGGAGCCGCTCGAGCCGGGTGCCGCCGGCGACGAAGGCGAAGCAACCCATCGCCAGGAACAGCCCGCCCTTGATCAGAGCATGATTGAATAGGTGCACGATCGTCGCCGTGAGGCCAGTGACGGAAGCAAAACTGATTCCCAGCACCATGTAGCCGATCTGGGCCACGCTCGAATAGGCCAGCAGGCGCTTGACGTCGCGCTGGAAGATCGCCACCGTCGACGCGACAAAGATGCCGGCGAGTGAAAGGCCGATCAGGACCGTCCCCAGATCGGAGGCTCCGAAGCTCATCTTGATGTTGGTGACGGTGAAGGCGAACCGCAGCATCACGTAGACTGCGACCTTCGTTGCCGTGCCGGCGAGGAACGCGGTGACCATGGACGGTGCGTAGCTGTACGCGTTGGGCAGCCAGATGTGCAGTGGGAACAGCGCCATCTTGATGAACAGGCCGATCGAGAAGAACCCGAGTGCGGCGACCACGGTGCGCGTACTCATCACCTCGGGCAGGCGCGCGGCCATGTCGGCCATGTTCAGCGTGCCCGTCATCGCGTAGAGCAGTCCGATGCCGATCAAGATGAAGGTCGCACCGATCGTGCCGAGCACGAGATACTGGAAGGCTGCGGTCAGCGCGCGCCGGTCCCGGCCCATCGCGATCAGCACGTACGACGATAGCGCCGAGATCTCGAGGAACACGAACACGTTGAACAGATCACCGCTGATCACGATGCCCAGCAGCCCGGTCAAGCACAACAGGAACGCCGCAATGAACAGGTGCAACCGGTCGGACGGGATCTCTCGCGCCAGGCTCCGTGGCGCGTAGGTCAGCGTCACCGCGCCGATCAGCGAGACGAACATCAGCACGAACGCGGCGAGCGGATCGATACGGTATTCGATACCCCACGGTGGGGCCCAGCCGCCAAGGGCGTAGGCGATGGGTCCATCGGCCAGCACTTGCCGCAGCAGCGCGACGGCGATCGCGAACGTAGTCCAGGCGACGGCGATGGCGAGTCCGAGGACCGGGATCCGCCGTCTGAGGATCACACACAGCGGTGCCGCGACCAGCGGTAGGACGATCTGCAGCGCCGGAAGTTGCTCACGTATCATTCGGCGCCATCGATCTCGAGGATCTCATCTTCCTCGACGGTTCCATAGGCCTCGCGGATACGCACGATCAACGCCAACGCCACCGATGTCGTCGCGACGCCAACGACGATCGCGGTGAGGATCAGCACCGAGGGCAACGGGTTGCTGTAACGGTCAAACCCCGGCTCGATAATCGGAGCCGTTCCGCCCTCGAGTTTGCCGATCGAGATGTAGAGTAAGAACACCGAAGTCTGGAAGATGTTAAGCCCGATGACCTTCTTGATCAGGTTGTTGCGCGAGATGACGATATAAAACCCCGTCATCATCAGCACGATAACGACCCAGTAGTTGAACAGGCCCAACACCGTAGTCATCGCCCTCGCCTCCGTCCGGCGAACGAGTAAAAAATCGCGATCAGCACCGATGCGACGGTGATGCCGACTCCGGCTTCGACGATCATGATGCCGTGATGCTGACCCTGAGTCTCGTGCTGTTCGAGCGCGCTGTAGTCGAGGAAATTGCCACCCTTGAGCATGGCGACGATCCCGACCCCGGCGTAGATCAGCAGGCCCAACGCCGCGAGTTTCTCGATCACCGCCAGCGGCGCGACGCGGAGCGCCGGCTCGAGACCGAAGACCAGCGCGTAGAGGATGAGCGCCGCGGCGAAGATCACCCCGGCCTGGAAACCGCCGCCCGGCCCGTAGTCGCCGTGGAACTGCACGTAGAACGCGAACAGCAGGATATAGGGGATCAGTAGCTTGCTGACGACGCGGAGGATCGATGGGTGCTTCACGGCGTGCCCCCCTCGTCCTTCGGCCTGCGCCGGAGCAGCAACATGACCGCGATGCCTGCAGTGAAGATCACCGCGGTCTCACCGAGCGTGTCGTAACCTCGATAGCTGGCCAACACCGCTGTGACGACGTTATCGATCCCCACCGGGATGACCTCGCCGCTGGCCGTTGGAACCAGGTCGGCGAGGTACTCGGGCGCGACCCATTGATGTGCGGGCGCGTTCGGGTCGCCGTGCGCGGGCATACCGAAGGTCGCGTAGATCAGCGCCGTCCCGGTAGCCAGGACGACGAGCAGGGGCAACACACGGAAGCGAGTCGGTTTCTCCTCGCGCGTAGTCAACGACAGCGTGACCAGCAATACGACCGTGGAGATCCCGGCGCCGACCGCGGCCTCGGTAAAGGCCACGTCGGGGGCATCGAGCAGGAGCATCCAACTTGCGCCGAGGAAACTGTAGATGCCGCTGAGCATTGCCGTGGCGAACAGGCTGCGCAACCGCACGATGGTCCACGCGGTGGCAACCAGCAACGCGAGCAGGGCGATGACGATCAGTCGTTCGATGACCTGTTCTCCTGCTCGCCTGTCCGTGGTTGGAGCCCCTCCGCGAGGGCCGAACGGGCCAGTGCGTGGGTCGCCGTGGGGCTCGTCACAAAAAGGAAAAACAACACTGCGCCCAGCTTGAATGTGACCAGCGTGGCGCCGGAATGGAGCATCAATCCCAAGAGGATCAGACCCGCCCCGAGAGTGTCGGTGATCCCGGCCCCGTGCATGCGCGAGAACAGGTCCGGCAGGCGGACCAACCCGATGCCGCCGACGATCGCGAACAGCGATCCGGACATCAGCAGGATCCATACCAAGATCTCGCGGACCGCGTCCATCAGGCCGGCCCCTCCTCATCGCCGTTTCCGTGATTCGAGTCGGTCTCGCCGAAGTGGCCGTGTTGCGAAAAACGCAACACGGCGATGACACCGATGAAGTTCATCAAGGCGTAAACCAAGGCCAGATCAATAAAAGTGGGCCGACCGATCAGGAAGCTGACGACGGCGATCAGCAGTACCGTCTTGGTGCCGAACATGTTGAGCGCAAGGATGCGGTCGAACACCGTCGGACCGGCGATCGCGCGCGTCAGCGCGAGCAGCATCGTGACGAGCACCGCGATCATCACCACGGTGAACTTCATCGGCGCTTCTCGACGGCACAAACGCGGTCGTTCATTTCGCCGTCGGCGACGCCGGCCGCGGCCTTATCGGTGAGCGCGTGGATCGTGAATTCGTCGCCGCTCACACCAATGGTGACCGTCCCCGGCGTCAGCGTGATCGAATTGGCGTAGATGACGCGTCCAAGGTCGGAGCGTTGCCCGGCATGGACCTTCAGGACGTGCGGACGGACCGGCATGCGCGGCTGGACGATTCGCCACGCCACGTCCAGGTTGGCCTTCACGATTTCCCCGGTCAGCCACGGAAGGTAGAGCAGCGCTCGCGCCGTGATCTCCACCGGTGCGGCCTCGTGATCGATCGTGCTCATACGCCGCATTGTCAGTAGCACGAACAGGCAGGAAAACAGGCCGAGCGTCAGCAGCAGGGGCGTGTGATGGCCCGACCACAACAACCAGACCGAGAACAGAACGGCGAACAAACTGCCACTGTGTCTCATCCATGGCTCCGTCCAAGACGGCCATCATAACGAGCACCCTCATGCGGGTAAAGTCTTGACAATCCGTCAAGTTTCCATCTTATCCGAGGCCGGACCGGAAGCCCGGTAGATGCGCCGAGCAGCGCGCACCTGGACCCCGCCGCGGCGGGTGTGCGATGCTGGCGGCGATGGAAACGCCTCCCGGAAAAGGCCCCACGGGGCCCAGTGTCAAGGGTGCGCAGTTTATCGGTCTGGGGTTCGAAATGGTCGTGCCGATTATGCTACTTATGTACGTCGGCTATCGGTTCGACGCGTGGTTGGGTAGCAGGCCTTGGTTGTTTCTCCTGGGGGCGCTGCTGGGGATCGCAGTGGGCTTTTACGTCATGTTCAAGCGGGTCGGGATCCTCGGCAGCCGTGGTGGTGAGAAGTAGCGATGAGCCGGCTCGTCCGACAATACCTGATCCGGTCCGGCGCGCTCGCGCTGGCCCTCGCAATCGCGCTCAGCATGATTTTCATTCCGCGCAGCACCGTGGCCCTGCTCTTCGCCGTCCTCGGTTGGGCGCCGATGGCGCTCATCGGCGTGGCCGGCGGCGGCTGGGCCGTCGCTCGTTTCGGGCGTGTCGGAGTCGGGTTTCCGCTCGCCGTCCTGACGTGTATCCTGCTGCGCCTGTCGCTTGGACTCGGCGGGTTGGCGCTTGCCGGTGTGTACGCACAAGTGGTGCCTTACCTGGCCGCTTCGCTGGCGACGTTCGCCGCGATGCAGGTGTACGAAATGCTTTGGTTCTTGCGCCGTAGCCGGCTCCAACCGGCGGGCGGCACAGCGCCGGCCCGATAGGCTAGTCGATGTTCACCGAGACCCCACAGGAGACCGCCCAGGAAGCGGCCCACGGAGTTCAAGAAACTGCCGCTGCGGGCGGACTGAGCTTCGACCCCGGTCAGTCCATCATCGGTCACATCCTCGACAGCGACAGGTACGAGATCGTGCACGGCGTGGGCTTCGACCTGCCGCAACTCCCAACCGTGGCCGGCGTGATCGATTTTTCCATCACCAAGCACGTCCTGATGATGTGGATCGCCGGCCTTGTCATGGCATTCCTGGTCTGGCGCGCGACGCGGCGCATCAAAGACCCGGTGCCCAGCGGTGTGCGCAACGCGTTCGAGGTGGTCATCCTCTTCATCCGCGACGAGGTGGCGCGCAAGGCGATCGGCCCGAGCGCCGATCGCTTCGTTCCCTACCTGCTATCGACGTTCTTCTTTATCATTACCTGCAACCTGCTGGGTCTGATCCCGGGCATGGCCACGGCGACCGGCAACATCTCGGTGACGGCGGCGTTGGCTTTGATCGCGTTCGCCGTGATCCAGTTCGCGGGCTTGCGCAAGTACGGCGTGATCCGGCATTTCAAGAACCTGGTCCCGCCCGGGCTGCCGATGTGGTTAGTTCCGCTGATGTTCGCGCTCGAATTGCTGAGCATGTTCATCAAGCCGTTCGCCCTGTGTGTGCGTCTGTTTGCCAATATGATGGCCGGACACGTGGTGATCCTGGCCTTCGTGACGCTGATCTTCATCCTCGGCGACTTATTCTCGCCGACGGTCGCGTGGCTGGCATCCCCGGTGTCGGTCGGGTTCACCCTGTTCGTGTACTTCCTCGAACTCCTGGTCTGCACCGTGCAGGCGTACATTTTTACGATGTTGACGGCGACGTTCATCGGCATGTCGGCTCACCCGGCGCACTGATTACTGGCTTTCCTGACTTACGAAACAGATTCGAAGGACATTCTCAAGGAGGTTTGCGGCAATGGACGCAGTGGCACTCGGTTATCTCGGCGCGGGAATTGGTGCTGGTCTGGCGATCATCGGCGGTGGTGTGGGGATCGGCATCCTGGCCAATGGCGCGATGCATGGTATGGCACGCCAACCACAGTCTGCGGGCACGATCCAGACCGCTATGTTGATCGCGGCTGCTTTCATCGAAGGGATCGCGTTCCTCGCGTTGGTGATCTGCTTCCTCATGGCGGTTGCAAAGCCGTGACTTTGACGCGACGAGCTCTCGTCGCCCTGGCCTTGGTCGTGGCCGCGGCGCCGGGATTGCTTGCTGCTTCGGAGGAGGTCAGCGGTTCGGATCTGATCAAGCCGAACCTCGGAACGCTCTTTTGGACGGCGCTAACTTTCCTGATCTTCGTGTTCCTGCTGGGCAAGTTTGCGTGGCGCCCACTGATGGGAGCGCTCGATGCGCGCGAATCATCGATTCGTGAGGGCATCGAGAATGCGAAGACCGACCGCCAGGAGGCGGAACGGGTTCTCGCCGAGCACAAGCAGTTGGTCGCCGACGCGCACCGCGAGCGCGCGGCCGCGCTGGCGGCGGCGCAAGAAGAAGGCGAACGGCTGAAGGCGGAGATCCTCGACGAGGCTCGCAAACAGCGTGAGCAGGTGCTGGCCCAGGGCGACGCCCAGGTGCAAGCCGGCCTGCGGCAGGCCAAGACCGAGTTGCGTGCCGTGGTGGTCGACCTGGCGATCCAGGCCGCCGGTAAGCTACTCGACAAGAACCTCGACGATGCGGCACAACGCCAACTGGTCGAGCGGCACCTTGCCGATCTCGAACGATCCGGCGGTTCGAGCGCTGCGCCCTCGTAGCGCTTCGCCGGCCGGGCCGGCCTTGAAGCGGTTCGACCTCAAGTTTCGGGCGGCCGCAGCGTGGACGACCCGAGTCCATGTGGGGCGCGGTTTGCTTGAACGACTCGCCACCGATCTCGCCGCGCGGCCGCTGGCGGATCGTTACTTCATCGTCAGCGATCGGCGCGTGTCGTCACTCTATGGTGGCGCACTCTTGCGCGCCCTGAAGCGCGCGGGGTTGCGCGCGGACCTCATTACGTTCCCGCGCGGCGAAGCTGCGAAGACGCGCGCGACCAAACAACGGATCGAGGACCGGTTGCTCGCGCTCGGCGCGGGCCGCGATTCGGCGATCCTCGCGCTGGGTGGAGGAGTGACCGGCGATCTGGCCGGTTTCGTGGCCGCCACCTGGCAGCGTGGGGTGCCGTTGATCCAACTTCCCACCACGCTTCTCGCGATGGTCGACGCGGCGATCGGTGGCAAGACCGGGATCAACTTGCCGCGCGGCAAGAATCTGGTCGGCGCGATCCATCAACCGCACGCCGTCTACGCCGACATCGCTACCTTGAAGACCTTGCCGGACGCGGTGTTCCGTGATGGGCTCGCCGAGATCGTCAAGGGTGGCGCGATTGCCGACCGCAGCCTGTTCTGCTGGCTCGAGGCCAACGTAGGACATTTGCTCGCGCGTCGACAGGCGGTCGTCACCGAGGTCGTTGAGCGGAGCGTTCGTGTCAAGGCCCGCGTCGTGCGCCGCGACGAACGAGAGTCCGGGCGTCGCGCAATCTTGAACTTCGGCCACACCATCGGGCATGCCCTCGAGTCGGTCAGCGCGTATGCCTTGAGCCACGGTCGCGCCGTGGCGATCGGTATCGCCGTCGAAGCGCGGTTGGCCGTGAAACACGGGGATCTCCCGGAGTTCCATGCCGGCCGGATCGTGGCCTTGCTCCGCGATTTCGGGTTGCCCACGACGGTCCCGCGAAAGCTGTCGCCGGCGAAGATCCTACGGGCGACCCATCACGACAAGAAGGCCCGTGCGGGCAAGGCTCGTTACGCTTTTCCCGTTGCGTTGGGACGGATGCGTCCGGGCGCCGGGGTGACGGTCGCCGTCCGCGACGAAGCCGTCCTCGACGCACTTCGAACATGCCGTGCACGGGGCTAAATTGACAACGTTTCAAGGCCGCGTTAGCTTTGCCCGGTGGAGCGATTTAGCTCCAAATCGAGCCCCGCAACCATGCCGAACGACGCACTAGGACGATATCGCCTGCTGAGCGAGTTGGGTCGCGGGGCCATGGGACATGTGTTCCTGGCGCACGATCCCGAGATCGACCGCAACGTCGCGCTCAAGACGATCCAGATCCTCGGCGCGCTCCCCGAGGCCGACCGGCAAGAAACCCGTGATCGTGTGTTCCGCGAGGCCCGCGCCGCGGGCAAGTTGATGCACCCCGGGATCGTCACGCTGTTCGACGTCGGCGAGGCCGACGGCATGCTCTACCTGGCCATGGAGCACGTGCAAGGGGAAACCCTCGACGCGTTCTGTAAGCCCGATCGTCTGCTGCCCGCAACGACCGTGGCCGAGATGGTCGCAGGGATCGCCGAAGCGCTTGAATACGCGCACCACGTCGGCATCCTGCATCGCGACATCAAGCCGGCCAACCTGATGCGCGTTTCCGAAGATCGCGCCAAGATCATGGACTTCGGCCTGGCGCGCGCCGTGGAAGGGCAGGTCACGCAGGACGGGGCGTTGCTCGGCACCCCGAGCTACATGTCGCCGGAGCAGATTCGCGGCGAAACGCTCGATGGTCGCAGCGACCTGTTCTCGCTCGGCGTGGTGTTGTTCGAGCTGTTGACGGGCGAGAAGCCGTTCCCCGGCGATTCCGTATCCTCGATTATTTATCGCATTGTCAACGAGCCGCCACGCGACATCGATGCGTTGGCCGAAAAGGTTCCGGGTGCGCTGCGCGATTTCCTCAAGCGCGCGCTGGCCAAGGACAGGAGCGACCGTTTCCCACAGGGAGGTGCGTTTGCCGCGGCCCTGAGGCAATCCGGCGCCGGGGTCGAAATGGCCCCTGCCGACCCGCTTGGGCAACTGGACGGGGCAATTCCCGATGAGACCCTTCCGCCGCGCCGTACGTCGCGGCAGAAGATGAGTCCGTCGAAACCGTACGTCGCGGTGTTGTTGATGCTGATCGCCGTGGGCGCCGCGGCCTGGGTGTTCCGCGACCAACTGCCGCTGGACAAGCTGCCGCTGGATTTTCTGCGCACCGAGCCGAGGATCGTGTGGCTCGAGACCACGGTGAGGACGGAGCCGCCGGATCTTCCGCTGCTGGTCGATGGCGAACCGCTCGCCGCCGCCGCGGGAGGCTTGGTGCGCTTCGCTGCCGAGGGCGACCCCGTCGTCATCTCCACGCATCAAGGTTGCCGCACCGTCGAGCAACGGCTCGAACCCGCCGATGCCGGAGGCGAGGTCGTGTTGCTCGTCGAGAGCGAGCGTTTCGTGGGCACGTTCGATCCGGGCGTGCAAGGAGCGACGGTGTCGGTCAACGGGAAGCCCGCGGGCGCAACACCGCTCGACCTGAAGCTCGACCTGTGCGAGCCGAACGCGCTGATCGTCTCGGCCGACGGGTATCGCGACGCGACGTTGAACCTGCCCGCGCAAGCGCGCCCGGTGGAGGTGCGCACGGCGCTCGCGCACTTGATCCTTGAACCGATCCCGTTGGGCAAGCTGGTGCTGGGCGACACGAATGTTTCGCTGGTGTACTACATCGACGGTAAGCGCCTGAGCCACGGTGTGCGCGAGATCGACCTTCCCGAGGGCCGGCACAAGATTCGGTTCAAGAACGATACCTACTGGATCGACGAGACCCGGACCGTCGACATCGTCGGTGGCCGCGTGGCCACGCCCGATCTGAATCCGCCGCCCCTCGCCACGTTGGTCGTGCAAGCGTTTCCGGCGAACTGCAAGATTTTCCTGCGCAAACCGGGTGGCCGCTGGAAATACCTCGACGACACCCCCGCGCGACGTCAACTCGCCGCAGGGACCTACGACGTCCGTGTGACGTTCAACCCGACCAGCGAGAGCAAGGATCAAACCGTGGAACTCGTACCCGGTGCCAACGCTCCGATCCGGGTTTCGTTCAGCGGTGGTTCGTGAGTGGATTTGTCTTCTTGCTCGCGGCGCTTGCCGGCGCGAGTCCGGTTCCCGCGCAAACCTCCGATGCGCAGGCGCAGTACCGTGTCGCGCGGCGTCTTGCCGCCGAGGGCTCTTCAGGGGCCGCCGCGGCGTTTGACCGTGTCGTCGAGCTCGATCCGCAGGGACCGCTGGCCGACGATGCGCTGCTCGATCGCGCTGCGCTGATCGGATTGCCACGCTGGCCGGAGCAACGTGGACGGCTCAGCGCCAAACGAGTCTTCGAAGCCAAGACGTTGCTGAGGCGTATCTTGGAGGATCTGCCCGGAGGGGATCGCGCCGAAGAAACGGCCTACCGCCGTGGTTTGCTGCTCCTCGAACCGGTTCCCGGTTACGACTTCGAGGAAGCTCACCTGCTGTGGCTCGCGCTCGCCGCCACCGGCCGCGACGCGGAATGGCCGTCGGCCGCGCGCTACGCGCTGGCCTGGATGGCCGAGCAACAAGGTGAATTCGGGCGCGCCGAGGCCGCCTATCAACGCTTGCGGGTCGATGCACCGGGCACCGCGGTGTCTGCGCGTGCGACTGCCGCGATCGGTAGGTTGCGTCTGCGTCGTGGTGATCCCGCGACCGCGGCGGCGCGTTTCCGGGACGCCCTCGATAGCGGCGCGCTTGACGACGAACTTGCCGAACAGACGTCTGCGCTGCAGGACGTCGCCGTGGACGCATTCCTCCGGCGCTTCGATACGGCGGAGGCGCTGCGCCTGGCTGCCGCGACGAGACCGTCGTCGGTCGCTGCGGTAGGGGCGGCGGGCGCGCTCATCGCTCAGCGCAAGAACGGCTTGGTGGTCGAACTCGACGCGACAGGCGCCGTGGTCGATCGATGGTCCGTCGAGCAACCGCTGTCCGTCGCCGCGACGCCGAACGGTTTGCGTTATGCCTTCACGGCCGGCTCGGTGCTGCGGCTCGAGCCGGGCGGCACGGCCGCCGTCATCGCCACGGCTGGGGCGTTCGGTTCGCTCTCGGGCGGGGTTGGCGACGATCTCGGTCGCGTGTGGGTGCTCGACCGTCGCGGCGAACGAATCGGTGTGATCGAACCGGGGGCCACCACGCCGGCGACCCTGTGGCACCGCGCTGGAGCGCGTCTGGCGACGCCGGCGTGGGATGGCAATCGCTTGCTCGCGGTGGACACGCGCGAGCGTAGCGTGATCGCGGTGTACGCGGACGGTTCGTCCCGAACGCTGGTGGTCGGAGGTCTCGACCGGCCCAGCGCGCTCGCCGTGGATCCCGCCGGACGTCTGGGAGTGCTGGAAGCGCGCGGAACACTCGTGAGCTTCTTCGACGTGGACGGCATTGCGTCGGGAAAATTTTCGACGGAAGGCGCAGGCATGCAACGCGCCACCGACCTGTCGTTCGGACTCAACGGCGCGTTGCAACTCATCGAAGAGCGCAGCGGCCTGTGGTGGAGGGCCAAGTGAAGCCCGTCGCGCCCACGCTGTGGCCGCTCGTTTTGGTCGGCGTGTGGATCGCGTTTGTGCCGCCGGCATTCCCCCAAACACCGCAACAGGACTCCCCGGACACGGGGCCTGCGGACGTTGTCGAAGACGGCGTCACGGTGACGACCCGGGAGCTGCTCGACGCGATTCGCGAAGATCTGGTGGCGCTACGGTTCGAGAAAGCCCTCGCCGCGCTGGAACCGTTGTTGACGCGCCCCAGCCTGAGCCGGGACGAGCGCGTCGAGGCCCTGGTCCTACGCTCCCAGACGCGCGCCGCCTTCGGCGATTTCGAATCGGCCGAGGAGGACTACCGCCAGATCCTGTTGCGCCGGCCGAGTTGGATGCCGGACCGGAGCCTCACGCCAAAGAAGGCGATGGAGCGATTCGAGGTTGTGCGTGATCGGCTGATCGGCCGTGTGCGATTCGTGCTCGACCCCGCCGACGCGACGCTCTGGATCGACGGGCACGAACGATCCGACACGCTCGATCCGCTCCCGTTGATCGCGGGCACGCACACGATCCGCGTCGGCCGTCGTGGCCACGACCCGTTCGAGCAGGCGCTCGAGGTTGCCGCGGGCGAAGGTATCGATGTGAAAATCTCGCTCGTCCCCAACGCCCGCACGGTGGTCCTGCGCAGCGATCCGGAGGACGTGGAGGTCTGGCTCGACGGGCGACTCGTCGGGCGCACGAGCCGGGTTGCGGACTTCATGGGGATCGGTCGGGCGCCCGCGCAACTCGTCCTCGAGGACGTTCCGCTTGGCGAACACACGTTCGAGTTTCGCAAGGAATGTCGGCGTGCGGAAAAAATCGTCGATGCGCTCAACGTCGATCTGCTCGATCGTGCGCCGAAACGTTACGACACGATTCGTCTCGCCGAGTCGTTCGTGCTGTTGACACCCGTGGGCGGTCCCGACGGAACCGAGTTGCGGGTCGATGGCCGGCGGGTCGCCACGCTGCCGGTCGAGTCCGTGCAGGCCTGTCCCGGCGAGCGCGACATCCAAGCCGTGTACGCGGATCGGTTGTTGTGGTCCGAGCGGCTCACGCTCATCGAAGGCGTCCCCCGAACGATCGAGATCCGCGCTCGGCCCAACCTGGTGCTCGTCGGCCTCGATCATCTGCCGCGGGAACTGGAGTGGCTGGCCGCTTCGGTCAACGTCCTGCGGATCGTTGAGGCAAGTCCGGACGCCGATTTCTCCCACACGACAACATGGCACGGGCTGAGTCTGGATCGCCAGACGGATCTGGCCTTGGCTCCGGACGCCGACACGCGACAGGGCACGGCGTCGAGTTGGTGGCTGTACAGCCCCGTGCTGCGTTCACTGAATTCCCTCGCCGGAGTGTCCGATGCGACCGAACCGGTCTGGCGGACCTCCACTTGGGGTTGGACGCTGGTCGACGCCGGGGGGCCGCTGGTCGTCGAGCGGCTCGACGCCTCCGGGGTGCTCGAGGTGGGCAGCCACATCCTCACGGCCGCTGGGCGAGCCGTCACGAACGTCGCCGAGTTGCGGGCCTTGCTCGACGAGGCCGTGGACCTCGGCGCGATCGACCTCGAGTGGTTGAACCCGGACGGGACAAGCGCCAGCGGCCGACTCGCCGCCACGAAAGGTCCGTGGCTCCAGGAACTCGGCGAGCGCGGGATCAGCGACGCGTTTCGAGCCGCCTGGGCGGTTGTCGCCGCGGAGTCGCGTGCCTCGTACGCCCCCGCCGCACTCGCCAATCTCGCGCTGTTGTTCGGTGCGCATGGCGAGCACGAACTCGCGCTGCGCACGTGGCGCCGCGTCGATTGGCCCGAGCGTGCCGGAATCGGCGCGGGAACCGTGGCGTACTACCTCGGCCGCGAACTACAAGCGCTGGGGCGGGACCGCGAGGCCATCGAAGCCCTTCGTCGCGCCGCGATCAGCTTGAGCCGCGCGGAGACCGATGCCGGGCCGCCGGTCGCGCCGGCCGCACGCGACCGCCTGACCGATCTGGGCCAGGCGCCCTAACGTTGCCGGACATTCGGATTGTTCTCCGCATGGACGACCCCCAACACTTGCAACGTGCGCGCGTCGCGCAGCCGCGACTCCTGATCCGTCGTCAGGATCCACTCGAAGACGAACTGAAGGTCCTGTGCCCGGCTGCGATCGAACTGCTGGTGCAGGTTGCCGACGGCCATCTGCACTCGTTCCATCGTGGCCAGCGTCGGTAGCGTGTCGTCCTGGCTTTCCGGCCAAGAACTCTCGATGCGGCCGAGTCGGTCGTCGAGCATCCTGTAATCGTTGCGGATCTGCCGGATTTCCGATGTAGGCCCGAAACGGCTCGTCGCGACGGGATCGCTCAGGTCGACGGCACCATCGTTGGCGATCACGACCCGCTCCGACGAAAAATAGGTCATCCCGAAGAGAATGCCGATCGCGAACACGGCCGCGGCAGCGGCGAAGCCCCTGGCAAAGGACCAGGCGCTCGCCCTGCGAGGGGGCGCGGCGGGGAGCACGATCACGCGCGGCGGAGCGGCGATCTCGGACGCGGTGGACCCCAGCGTCCGACGAGTGACGCTGAGCGAGTCCATCTGTTCGCGACAGGCGTCGCACTCGGACAGATGCGCTTCGATCGCGTCGCGTTCCTCCGCGGAACATTCGTCGTAGAGATAGGCGACCCAGACTTCGTTCCATTGCTTGCAATCCATGTCCAACTCCTACCGGATCCCTTGTCGCGCCAGCGCGCTCCTGAGCCCGCTGAGCCCGTAGTACATGCGGGACTTCACCGTGCTCTCGGGGCAACTCAAGATCTCGGCGATTTCCTTGAACTTGAGTCCCTCGTACTCCTTCAGAATCAACACTTCACGTTGCTCGGCGGGGATCTCCAGCAGTCCGTTCCGGACCGCTCGCGCCATCTCGGACCTCTCGGTCCCGGCTTCCGGACTCAGCCCCGGCGCGGCGGTGGTTTCCGTCGGCGCGTCCCTGTCGTCATCGACAATCTTGCCCCACCGGCGGCGCCGGCGAACCTGGTCGCGACAGAGATTCAACGCGATCTGGTACATCCACGTGGAAAACCGCGAGCCTCTGCGAAATCGGTCGGCCCGGTTCAGGACGCGCAGGAACGTTTCCTGGCATACGTCACGAGCGTCCTCATGCCGTGGCACCATCCGTGAAACGAAACGGTAGAGCGGACGTTCCCAGCGCACGACCAACTGTCCGAGAGACTGCATGTCTCCCGACTGCACGGCCGCGACCAGTTCTTCGTCGGTCACACACGACACCGCTAACCCAGCCTCCATATTTCTGATTAGACGCTCCGACCGGGCCGCTGGACGAAGGTCTTATTTTGTCACCCGGCACTCCAACGACGACCCCCATTGTCACCCCAAGCCGGCTTCTTCGCCGCCCCACCCGGGCCGGCGGGAAGCCCAACCCCTTGTTTCGCATCGGTTTGTCCGGCCCTTCTGCCAGGGTTATTACAAATTCGTTAGCTGGAATGTCGATTGCTATAAATAAAGAATTGAATATTTATTCATTACATAATGAATATCTAAACGACGAGGGCATGGGATGAAGACCAACGGGTCCCGGCAGCGGACCGATCGTCGATGCGTCGTCGACGTGTTGCTAGTCGGCGGTCACGAGTCCTGGAGCGTGATCGCCCGGCCCGGCGACGATCACTCGGACCTGTTCACCGACGGTGGAGATCCCGAGCGCACCGCGCCCTTGCGGTTGTGCCGCTCCGTCGGTCCCGACGGCGTGGTGGTGATCGGAACCGCCGAACCCGGCCACGATCTGATGCTCTCGGAACTTCTGCTCTGGGATTGCGCCGATGAAGTCTGAATCCGCCATCCTGGATCGCTCGCCCGAGGCGGAACTCGCCAGCCTCTCCAAGGAAATCCTCGAACGCTACGAGGAGGTCTCGCTGGTCTACCGGTTGAGCGAACGGCTGGGCGCGGTGCTCGGCCAGCGCGCCGTTTCCCGCCTGGTCCTGGAGGAGGCGGCCCAGGTGCTGCGCGCCCGAGGCGCGGAGCTGTGGATTCGTGAGGGCGATGGCATCGAACGGGCCGCAACGGTCGGCATCGTTCCGCCGCCGCTCCACGCCGTCGATCGTGCACTCCACGATGCGGTCGAATACGCGAAGGTTCACCTCCAGGAGCCTGCCGCGGGGACCGAGGCCCGATTGATCGTGCCCCTGCCGTCACCCGCGGGTCGGCCCATCGGCGCGCTCGTGATGCGCGAGCGGACGGATGGTAGGCCGTACCGCACGGGCCACGTCAAGCTCCTCTCCGCGCTCGCGACGCTGACCTCCGCATTCCTCCGTAACCACCGTCTGGCGGAAAAGGCTCGCGAGGAGGATCTGCGACGACGCGACATCGACCTTGCGCGCCAGGTCCAGCGCTCGTTGCTCCCACCTTGCGAAACACGATTCAAGACCGTCGAGACCGCCGGCGTAAGTTTTTCGGCCGAAAAAATCGGTGGCGATTGCTACGATTACCTCGATTTCTCGGACGGTAGCCTGGGGATCTTGATCGCCGATGTTTCCGGTCACGGCGTTGCCGCGGCGCTGTACATGGCTGCGGTCAAGGGCGCGCTTCACGCCGAGGCACAGCGCACCTCCGACCCCGGCGAACTCCTTGGCCTCACCAACGCCGTGCTGGCCGTCAATTTCGATCAGGCCGAGATGTTTGCGACGGCGTTCCTGTTTCGCGTTTCCCCGGACGGCGCCGAGTGGTCGTTCTGCGGCGCCGGACACCCCCCGGCCCTGTGCTTTCGCGGGGACGGCAGCGTCGAACGTCTCGACAGTTCGGCGACCGCGCTCGGTCTGTTCGCCGAGACCAAGTTCGAGACGCAACGAATCACGTTGGCGCCGGAGGACCGGCTCGTGGGTTACACCGACGGCATCATCGAGGCCCGCTCGAGTGATCGACGCATGTATGGGCTCGAAAGACTGATCCGGGTTGCCCTCGAGGCGATGCACGGAAGCGCGGCCGCTCTGCGCAACCATCTGCTGGACGACCTCGAGCGTTACACCGATCACCGCGGGATGGCCGACGACGTGACACTGGTGGTGGCTCACCCGGTTGGAGACCCGGCGTGAAAAAGAAACCACGAATTCTGGTCGCCGACGATGACGCTTTTATCCGTCGTCCTCTCGAATGGATGCTGTCCCAGGAAGGCTTCGAGCCGCAGACGGTGGCGGATGGGGACGAGTGCATGGAAATGCTGCGGTCCAGCCCTCCGGACCTGCTCATCCTCGACGTCATGATGCCGGGTCTGGACGGCTTCGAGGTTTGCCGCCGCATGATGGACGATCCGAAACTACGGCAGATTCCCGTGGTGCTGTTGTCCGCGCGCGGCCGCGAGCACGACCGCGAACGCGGCATGGCGCTCGGCGCCGCCGAATACATGACCAAGCCCTATTCACCGACCGACCTGATGCAGCGGATTCGAGGCCTCCTCGAGCCCTGCGCAGTGGGGGAGAAAAAATGAGTCCGGAAACACTCCCGTTAAAGTTGCTGACCCAAAACGATCTCGACGAGCGCATCGGGCAGGTCGTGGCCGAACTGTTCGCCGAAGAGAACGCCTTGATGGACGAGACGCAGGACTGGGCGCCGGTAGCGATCGACCCCGCCGAATTCGTTCGCCGCATGCGCCGCTTCATGGTCTACAACTGACGCGCGCGTCCCGATGGCCCAATGGAACCACACCGAGAAGACGTTGTACGCCAAGCTGGTGTACTACGGTCCCGCGTTCGGCGGAAAGACGACCAACCTCGCGACGTTACATCGCCTGACCGACCCTGCGGGGGAACAACGGCTGCTGTCGGTGAAGACGTCCGGCGATCGCACGTTGTTCTTCGATCTCCTGCCGTTCGATCTGGGCCATATCCTCGGCTATCAGGTGGCGATAAAGCTGTACACCGTGCCCGGGCAAGTGCGCTACGACACGACACGCCAGGTCGTCCTCGCCGGCGCGGACGCCGTCGTCTTCGTCGCGGATTCGACCACCGACCGCAGGGAACAGAACCGCTGGAGTCTGCACAACCTGAGGATGAACTTGCGCAAGGCCGGGATGGACCCCGACACGGCGCCGCTACTGTTCCAGTTCAACAAGCAGGACAAGGAGGACGCCGCGGAGCCGCACGAGGTTGCGGCGTGGCTCAACGTCGATCCCGACGCCGGTATTCCGGCGGTGGCGACCGAGGGACACGGTGTGCTGGAGACATTCGTGTTGGCCAGCCAGGCGATGCTGGGGAAGATCTACGAGCAAGCCGACCCGCGTACGAAGAAAGGCATCGACCCCCAGCAGTTGGCCCAACACGTGGAACGCGCGTTCGCTCCGTACCTCGGCCGCAGCATCGATCAACCGGCAAGCGACGGCGCCGATTCCGCAGCGCCTCCTACGGACCAGATCGTCCTCGAAGGCGAAAACTTGCTGGCCGATTCGATCAAGACACAAACGGAACTGGGCGAGAGGCTCGGTGAAGCCACGACCCGGCTGCACCGGCAGCGCCAGGAACTGGACGCCTTGCGCCGGCTGAGCGAGTCGACGATCGAGGTCGGGGCCTGTTTCGAACTCGAGCCCGTTGTCGACGCGGCGCTTGAGACCGCAGCGACGATTCTCGACGCCGGCGCAGTTTCCCTGATCCTCCGTCGCCCACTCGAAGATCCGGTCGTCGAGCGCTGCTGGGGACGCGCGCAGGAACCGCTGATCGCCAGCGAGGAGGGGGTGAAGCTGTTCGAGCGCATGATCTCCACGGGGAGTAGTTGTGTCGTGGACGAGTTACTCGACGAGTTCACGACCCCGGCGGCGTTGGAACCGCTCAACGGGCTGCGGGCCGCGGCGTGCGTCAGGATGGGAGAAAAATCGCAACACTTTCTGCTGGCCTATGCCACGCAGCCGGACGGCTCTTTCGACGTCGAGGACGTACGGTTCTTGAAGACTCTTGGCGCGCATCTCGAGGTCGGCCTCGACCGGGTTCGTCTACACCGGAAAGTGGCCACGCATCGTGACGAGTTGGAGAAGAAGGTCGAGCAGCGCACCGCGGCGCTGCGTCGGGCGTATGACCAGTTACGGGAAATGGAACAGACCAAGGACCGGCTGATCAACAACCTGTCCCACGAGATGCGCACACCGCTGACGGCCATCCTCAGCGCGGCGACGTTCATGCGCGACTACCGCAGCAACGCCGCGCAGCGGACCGAGCTGACGCAGTCGATGCTCGAGTCGGCGGAAAAATTGCAGCACCACCTGGACCAACTCCTGCGGCTCGCCGATCTTGACGAGGCGTCGGCGTTGAGCCTCGGTGCGACGACCGGCAAGGAATTGATCGATGCCGCGGTGAGCCTGCACGAAACGGACCGGATCGAAACCCGGTTGCCGAATTCTGACGAAACATTACGGCTAGATCTGGCCCGTGTATCGAGGGCGGTGAGTAATCTGCTCGACAACGCGGTCAAGTTCTCCGAGGAGAACACGCCGGTGCATCTCGAGCTGGAGTTCGATGACGACGGGGTTTCGATCATCGTTTCCGACCGTGGCTGCGGTGTCGCGGAAGGCGACCGGGAGCGGATCTTGGCACCCTTCGAGCAGGGCGGGTCGGGGCTGACCGACAAACCCAGCGGCATGGGCATGGGGTTGTACGAGGCCAGCGTGATCGCCAAGCAACACGGGGGCAGCCTGGAGCACGAGCACCGCAGGCAGGGCGGAAGCCGCTTCGTGCTGCGCTTGCCGGAGGCGCGGATCGACGCCGGAGAGCGGGAGCGGGAGGTGGCGCTTGCCTGATCGAGAGAACCACGTTCCGCACCCGGAGGGTTGATGCGCGCGAGTGTGACCAAACACGGAGACGTGGCCGTCCTCAGGTTCGAGTCGGGTGAGGTTCTCGACAGCGACGTCGCCTCCGACGTCAAGGCGCAGGTGTTTCGCCGGCTCGACGGCCGGACCGACCTGGTGATCGACCTGAGCAACCTCGAATTCGTCGACTCCGCAGGTCTGGGCGTCCTCGTCGGGATCTACAGGCGTGTCAAGAAGCGTGGCCGGCGCATGGCGGTCGCCGGGGCGCAGCCGTACGTTTCCCGGGTGATGAAGATCATCAAGCTCGATCAAGTGTTCGAGTCGTACCCCGACGTCCCATCCGCTCTTGCAGAGTTTTCACGGAGTGAACCGATCGACGCCGACCGAACGCGAACGCGACGATAAACGCGAGGATCAGCGTTACACCGATATACGTGCCCGCGGGAAGCGCCGGCGCGCCGTTGGCATCCGCGAAATGCGGTGCGGCTCCCAGCAGCAACCAGTTGATCCAGGCGTGGATGCCCGCTGCGAGGTACAAGTTGGCCGACACCGCGACGAGCAGCGCGAACAACGCACCCAGGCTGGCGATGAAGATCGTTTGGCGGGCGACGACGTCCCACGGCTGCGTCACGTCCAAGTGTTCCATGGCGAACAACATCGAGGTTAGCCCGACGGCGACCCAGCGCCTGGCGACGGGCGTGCGCAGCCCCATTCGCGGCGCCAGGCGCTCGACTTCGCAGTAGAGCAACCCACGGTAGTAGACCTCCTCGCCGAACGCGACCAGCGCCTGTCCGGCGATGACCCAGTAAAGCAACGTGCCCCCGGTGGGCCAGCGCAACTTCAGTGGGTTCCCCAACGCCGCGGCCAACAGACCGAGGACCAGGTAGGTTCCCACGGCGACGATGAATACTTGCAACAGCGCGAGCGGCAGTCGCAGCGGGTGGATGCGTCGCCAGGTCTTGCGCCGCGTCGGCGTGGACAGCCGGCCGAGCAGTAAACACGTAGCCAGCAACGCGATGCCCGTAAACGCGTCGAACTGCGCGTCGGCCAGGATCTCCGACGTGCCCGGGCGCGAGATCCAGCCGAACAGTGGTTCGTAGAAACCCAGCGAGACCCACTTCTCGATCAGCAGCATCAACAGCAGCGGCGTCAAGCTGCCCAGACGCACGCCGGGCCCCGGAATCGCGCCCACCGCTCGCTCGCGCGAAGCGACGAGCAACAGCACGAAGATGCCGGCGAACAGCAGGTTACCGGCCAGCGGGTGCAGGAACGGCGACTCGGGGATACCGTCGTGGAACCGGCGCAGCAACCCCGCGGTGAAAACGAACAGCACCATGATGATCCAGGCCAACGTGACCGGTATTCTCACGC
>SMVB01229248.1_pt1 | contig 52415 bp, 47 predicted proteins | sample 2456461 | NCBI WGS metagenome assembly SMVB01 (sample SAMN11095934, study PRJNA526329) | marine sediment metagenome | biome: Marine sediment; feature: Surficial sediment; material: Deep marine sediment; isolation source: Hadal surficial sediment | place: Pacific Ocean | collected 2014-05 | depth...
GAGCTCGCAACTGGAGGACCATCCGCATGGCCGATACGGTCACCATCTCTTTTCTGCTTCTGTGTCGTTTGAACGAGAAGGAGAAAGGCCTCTGGTCTGCTGGATGCCCACGTCTTGATGTATCGGCGAGGATATCGTACGCAGCAACATGCGAACACTCGGCGTTTCCCGCCAGCGATTCGAAGAACTCCTGTCACAAGTAAGAGGCGGGAAGAAAGCCAAGCGCAAGAAAAAGGACTGAGCGAATCGCCAGATCCCCCCCGTTGCCGAACCAGGCTGTCGACTCGGAGGACAACGACCGCGTCGTGTCCGAAAACACGAATACGTCGAAGCGTTCCGAGAGGTCCGCGAATACCGCGTACATCCGGGTGATTTTCCAAGCGTGACCAACCGCTAGTTCTCTCGAAGAGCCTGATCGAGCGCGTCTGTGAGCTGAAATGCGTGGTTCTCGTCGAAGACCAGCGGCGGACGGATTTTCAGAACATTGGCGCCCGGGCCCGCGACTCCCACGAGCACCCCTAGTTCGCGCATTCGGTTGACGATGGCGGCCGCCTCTTTCGCCGCCGGTTCGAGAGTCGAACGGTCGCGTACCAATTCCACACCGATGAACAGGCCGGCCCCGCGCACTTCGCCGATCAGGGGATGTTGCCCTGCAAGCTTCTCGATCTGCGATCGAAGGATTGCACCGACACATGCTGCGCGCTCTTGTAGCCCTTCTTGTTCCAACACATCGAGTACCGCGAGCCCCACCGCACACGCCACGGGATTGCCGCCCGTGGTGCTGAAGAACTCACTTTCTTCCATGAGTGAGTCCACGATCGCAGGTGTCGTCACCACCGCCGCCATTGAAAATCCGTTCCCGATGGGTTTTCCGAGAGTCACGATGTCGGGAACCACATCATGGGCGGCGAAGCCCCAGAAGTGATCGCCGGTTCGACCGAAGCCCGATTGCACTTCATCGGCCACGCACAACCCCCCGGCCGCTCGGACCTTCTCGAATGCCGCCGAGAGGTAGCCTTTAGGCGGAACCAGTATGCCACTGCTGGCGAGGATCAGATCGAGGTAGAAGGCGGCCGGCGCAAAGCCACGCGCGTCGAGGGACAGGGCGGCGTCGTCTATGCATGCCGCGTAGCGGTCTGCATATCGCGGATCATCCCTGCGGAATCTTCCTCGATAACCATCCGGTGCGGGGACCGTGGCGATGTGTTCGGCAAGAGGTCTGCCTTTGCCATGCGCGGCGGGAGAGAGCTCGTAAACCGCGTCGGTGGTTCCGTGATAGGCATCCTCGATCACGATGGCGCCGGAGTTTTGCGTATGCGCTTTGGCGAGACGCCAGGCGAGGTCGTTCGCTTCGCTTCCCGAGCATACGAACATACAGGTCGAAAGATCACCGGGCAGGGTTGCGGTAAGGCGGTCCGCATATTCAAGGATGGATTCGTAGAGGTAACGTGTGTTGGTGTTCAGCATGGCAGCCTGTTGCGCGAGGGCCTGGACCACGCTGGGATGACAATGTCCGACTTGGGGAACATTATTATAAGCGTCGAGAAACGAGCGCCCCGCGGCATCGATGAGCCATACACCCTCGCCACGCACAACGTGAAGGGGGTTGTCGTAGAAGAGCTCCAAGCCCGGCCCGAGGCGTTGCCGGCGCCGCTCGAGAAGTGGGTGCAGGCTTTCTTCATCGGCAGGGCTACGGGTGAAATCCGGAACGGCGATTTTGATCGGCGTGGCGCAGGCGCGGCGAAGGCCGGCATACATGCGCTCTGCGCCCCACTCTCGCATCTGCTCGAGTAGTGCCGCAGCCTCATCTATGCCACCCATGATGTAATCTGCGTTTTCCGGGTGATCGCAGACTCGCCAGTTCGCAATCGCAATCTCCATGGCACATCGGGTTGACACGAGATCGAAAATTAGACGGATCTCGTCGTCCTCCAATGCGGTGACGGCGTGATAACCGGCCGTAATCTCCGCCGCGGTAGCGATGGGGTCCGAGTGTTCGACGATCAACTTGGAAATCGGCACCGCGAGATCACAGACCAGCGGCGCGTAAATGAGATCACCGAAGTCGATGACGCCAGTGACGCGGTCACCGGCAGCCAGGGTGTTCTGTGCATTGACGTCGTTGTGAATGACCTGCGCGCGCTGTTTCTGAAGCTCGGGAAGCACCTCCGCGTCAAAGTGATCGAGAACCTCCTCGACGACGCGGCGGCGTGTGGCTTCTTGGATGTGGTGTGTGCGCGTGCGAAGACCCTGGGCCTGGGTGAGATCCCAGAGGAGCTCGTGCCGGGCCGCCGGATGGAAGAAACCGCTCAGAGCGCGGGCCAAGCGCGCGGTCATGGCGCCAACATCGCGCCCGAGCGCCGGGTGTAGCGTGGCATTTTCGAGCAATTGACCGGGTAGGAAGCTGAGCACCCGGGCGATGAAACGCCGCCCATCGGCCCCGTCGATCTCATGAAAAAGGACGCCGTCGGGAGTCGCCTTGACGCGGGGAACCGCCAGGTGTGGGTCGACCCGGGCTATGTGCAGCAGCGCCTGGGTCTGCATGTCCAAAACCGCCGGATTCTCGGCAGGGTTCGCGATCTTCAAGACCCATTCGCTCCCATCTTTGGCGCGCAATCTGAAGTTCTGATCCCGCTCGCTATGCAGCGGCTCAGCGGATGCCTGGATGTCAAAGGCTTGCTGAGCGAACGCTTCGGCCTCCCGGGTCGAAAACGCCGGTGCCGGTGCCTCCAAGACCGTTTGGGCTTTGGCTCCGGTCTGAGATCGGGGGGTGGGCGACATGACTTGAATCTCCTCAGTGGCGAGGAGTGTGAAGCGATCTAGTTACGCGATCTATGTCGCTCGACACGATGATTTGTACACCGACTCATGATCGGATGGATAGGCACCATCGACATTATAATCCACAATCTCAAAGTCGATAATTTCCCGCGTTAGAACCGGAGGGGCAATGTCTTGGCGTAAGGATAGTGATCTCGGGATGCACCGGTATATCACTCGGCGCGACTTCGGCAGTGGCGCGGTGGCTGCCGTCGGCGGGGCCTCTGCAGCCCTCGGCTGGTTGTCGCTGTTCTTCGCGCCCAGGCCTATCGTTCCATCCTCGTTGACGGCGGTGAAGGACGCGAGCTTTCGAACAGCGGCTTCAATCGAGCGATGCCTTCGCGAATATCACCCTCATTGTAATAGGCAAAGCTGAGTCGAATGTGGGTTTTCATGCCGCCGCAACTCGAGAATAGATGGCCACTCAGAAATCCGACTTGCCTTTCAAGCGCCCTGTCCCGAAGTTCCTGAGCACTCATGTTCTCGTTCTCGTTCAGTTTCAACCAGAAAAAATAGCCGCCATCGGGTCGCACCCATGTGGCATGGCCCGACAGGCACTCTTTCAGTGCGGCATCCATCGCCTCGACCCTTGCCTTATAGCTCCTACGAAGTCTCTCCAGGTGTGCCTGCTGCAAGCCCATATCGATGGCGTAGCGGACGATATGGGAGGTGAAATGGTTGAGGCTGCCGCCGCTATTGACCGCGCCAATGTCGGTCAATCGTTTGGCCATGCCATGTGACGTCTGAATCCAGCCCAGCCGAAGGGCAGGTGCGAGGATCTTCGAGAAGGATCCCAGTGACAGAACCGTGCCGCTTTCTGACATCGACCCCAGAGCATCAGGCGGCGGATCATAGTAGGAGAGTAACTGGTAGACCTCATCTGCCAGGATCAGGAAATCATGTTCTTTGCTGAGCTCCACCAGCCGTTCTCGGCGTGCGGCACTCATCGTCCGCCCGCTGGGATTCTGGTAGCTTGGAATCGTGTACAAGAGCGCGGCCCTGGTCCTTTTGAGTGTTTCTGCCAGTTGGTCCATATCGAGACCGTCCTCATCCACCGGCACGCTGACGATGTTTAGACCGTTATCGGCGAAAATTTGAAAGGCCAGGAAATAGCAGGGCTCCTCTACGATGATGGTGTCGCCAGGCTTCGACAGATGGGAGCAGACGAAATCCAGAGCCTGCGAATTGCCACCGGTTACAAATAGGCCGTCGGCACCAACGGGTGTGCCGTAGTTCTTGGATAGAAACCGCGCAAGGCTATCGCGGAATCGCTGGTCGCCCTGCAAGACTCCATAGTTGAGCTCTTCGGGATGTGCCGTTCGGAAGAACTCCTCGGTAGCCTCACGCATCAACTCGACGGGCAGGAGGTCTGCCGAGGGTTGGCCGACACCGAATTGAATCATTCCTTCCGGCGGTTTATCTTCGAACGTGACGATGCTGCTCATTTAGGTCCCTGTTCTATGCCCAACCAGTTCTGGCTGAGCGGTATTTCGTTCATGGCCTGGCTCTGCAACTCTATATAATGGGCCCGAAACTCCGCAAGGAGCATATGAAGCATGGCTGGAGTCGAAGGGCGGGTAGCTCTCATCACGGGCGCGGGCCGCGGAATCGGGCGTGTCACTGCAGAGCTCCTGGCGTCACGTGGCGCCAAAGTGATGTGCGTCGCCCGAAGCCAGCAGGAGCTGGCAGATGTCGGGCTCGAATATTCGGTGGCAGATCTCGGAACTCCGGAGGGCTGTGCGCACGCGGTTGCGGAGGCTGAGCAGCGACTTGGGCCGGTTGAGATCCTCGTATGCAACCACGGCATCGGCTCAGCGCACGAGCGGGTCGTCTGGGAACAGCAACCAGACGTCTGGAGTGAGACGATGCGGGTGAATCTTGATGGTCCCTTCCATCTCTCGAGGCTCGTATTGAAGGGAATGACCGAGCGCCACTATGGGCGCATTGTCTATACGAGCTCTACGTCTGGCTTGATCGCCGAACACGCCGCAAGTGCATATAACAGCTCCAAACACGGGCTGCTGGGACTCATGCGCTCGGTCGCGGTGGACGGCGGACCTTACGACATTACATCGAACGCTGTTTTGCCCGGCTGGGTTCGGACGGAGATGGCCGAACGTTCGGCCAAAGAAGAGGCGAAGGATCGGGGTCTCACGGCTGATCAGGTGTGGGAGGAACGGGCGGCAGCCTATCCACCGGGCCGCGTTGCCACGCCCAAGGAAGTAGCCGAGATGATCGCATTCCTCGCATCCGAGGAATCGAGCGGCGTAAGTGGAGAGGCGGTAAGGGTTGCACTCGGCAGCATGTGGTAGCGCGGATCGGACTATTTGCCGAATTTTTCACCGAAGAAGTCGCCCTCGTTCCAGGTAGGACGTTGTTCTTCCATCGCTATCCGGTAACCAAGACGCACGCTGGTACGTGCAAACCTCAATGCTGTCTCCCATTCGATCGGTTGAGAAAGATCATCCGAAGGTTGATGGTAGTGATCTTTAAAAAATGCGTCGAGAACGGCGCGCCCGTCCACGGCAGGATCGGAGGAGCCTATTCCCTCTGCCAGGTATACAGAAGGAATCCCCTGCCTCACGAAGGAATATTGATCGCTCCGTATGAAATAGACTTCGTCGGGATAAGGATCGGGCGTGAACTCGAAGCCCTCTTTTTGAGCCTCAACCGTAGTGGTAGCTTCGAGAGATGAGTGCTCGGCGCCGTAACCCGTGACCGTATTCAACGGAAAAATGACCATTGGCATGTCGATATTCACGTTTGCAACGAGTGCGGATGACGGTACGGTTGGGTAGTGCGCGAAATAATCTGAACCAAGCAACCCTTGTTCCTCACCAGTAACAGCGACGAACAGAATGGATCGTCGCGGCGGCACTGGCAAAGCGGCTAAGGCGCGAGCGGTCTCAATGGTCAGTGCTACCCCGAGCGCGTTGTCGTACAGGCCGTTATATATACTGTCGCCGTCGACCGGCGTGCCAGTTCCTAGGTGATCGAGATGTGTCGAATAAACGACATACTCGCCTGATAATTCCGGATCGCTACCACGCAAAATGCCGACAACATTTGGACTTGTTATGCGCTCATGTTCCGTTGTGCGATACATCGTGACCTCAACACCCAAAGCGGTCGACGATGGCTGGGCGTTTTCCGCCGCATCGAGAGCTTCTTCAAAAGTTAATGGCGAACCTTCGAATAATTGCTCGGCTGCATGTCGATTGAACCTTGCATAACCCTGATGCTCTGGATGAAAGTCGGCGACATCGCCACCCTCGTCGAAAAAAGACATGTCCGGCTGCGTGCCTACGTTTCGCGTGTCTTCTTCCCACGGAGATATCCTTTCGTCCAGGCGATTCGATAGCGTGATCTGTCCGATCGCGCCGCGGCTCACCAATTCTGCAGCTTTGGTCCTGCTGGATGAGTAGTAAGCGCGCTCCGTGGACGGGAACGTGGCAGGCGCGCCACGAAACGTCGCGACGATCTTTCCGCTGACGTTGATTTTGTCGTAGTCCGAATAGCTCAACTCGGGCGCGTGAACACCAAAGCCCACAAAAACCACCTCAGCTCGAATTCGATTCTCTGGGCGCAACTTGTCAGCGTAGATTATCAGGTCCTTTTTCCACTCCAGGTCCACGTCGCCGGTGCTTTTGTGCAGAATGACGCCCGAGTTCTCGATGTCGAGCATTCGCGTGATGATCGGAACCTGCTGCATCCAGCCATCCGTTCCGCCCGGCTCCAAACCAATAGCGGCGAACTGGTCGGCTACATATTGGGCCGACTCGTCATAACCACGGGTGCCAGTCAAACGACCCTCGCGCTCATCTGCTGCAAGGTAGTTCAAGGACGACTGTATGTTCTCGCGAGAAATAGTGGCGAGCGCAGTATCGAGGCCGCTTTCTGTCTTGCCATTCTCAGGAATTCCATTTGAGTCTTTAGAGCATGCGGAAAGCAACCAAACGCATGCAATTGCGATGAATTTCCGTGTTCGAACGCGTCGTGTGGTATTCATTCCTATGGCCTCCCAAAGCTTATGCCTTCATTTTGTTCCGGGAGAAGTATGGGCGTGCGTGTAGTGTTTTCTCGTCATTCATATGCTAAATCACCCGATCGGAAAACGTCCAATCCGTGGCGGAGACAAGCCCGACGCTAGCCAAACAGTTTAGAAAAGAGTTCCTCACGGGTCAGCCCGTGGTGCTGTGCGACGTCATTCAAAATAGTCGACAATGTTCCGACTCGCAAGAACGCATGGACGGGAACGGTCACATGGTGCTCGCCGCATTCGGAGGTTGTGAGACGAATATGGCTGCCCGTTTGTCGCGTGATGGCGTAGCCGAGACGGGACAATCTCTTCGCAAGCTCCCTGCCCGAGATGTCCCGGGGGAGCCTCACGGAGCGATGACTTCCTCTCTCACGAAGTGCAGTCGGATTACGGTCGGTCCCGTGCCCTCGTCGAAATGGCACCGCACCGCGTCACGGATTTGCTCGCGGAGCTCGCCCATGGTGTCTGCTTCCGTGAAAATGGACGCACCAAGAGCCTTGGCCGTATATCCTCCCTCGTCTGCTTCTTCGATAACGAACACGAGCTCTTTTGACGCGGCTTCATACGGCTCATTTGCCATAGGTCATTCTAACGACCTCGCTTGGCTCTCTACAAGCTAGATGCTGTGTGCGTCGGAAACACCTGTGTCTCATCAGTCTTGATCCATATCCGGACGAGACGCCGGTCGCAAAAGGCCACGCTTCGATCGCCATTCATCGTCATCAACCGGCGCGGGAACGGCGGGCTCGTGCGCCCCGTCGACGACGAAGTAAGCAAGGTTGACACTACCCTTCCGGTACGAGCAGATCGTGGGCCCGAGCCGCGACCTCGACGACGCTTACTTGCTGATTGCGCTCGACCAAGAGGAACGTCTCGGCGAGGTTGACCGTCGGGCAAACGTGTCGCGGCACCAGCAGAAGCTCTGTGCCGCGCGGCGGTAGATTACCGTCGACCACACGCAGCGGCAGGTGCTCCTCGCTCGGCGTTTGGGCGACGAGGCCCGGATGGCCGAGGACGTAGGCTGCCGGGTCACCCGCCTCGGCGGCGAGTGACTTCGACCCGGCATCGCAGGTCGCCACGTCGGCCGTCGGGTGGCTTACCACGCGGGTGAACAACAGCGCCGCCGGGCGGAGCTCCACGTCCGCCATCAGGTCGTCGGTGAACATGTCGTGGAACACGACCGTGCCGGGCGAGATCCGATGCACCGCGTTGTCGAGCTCTCTGAACCCGGCGAACGACAGGGCGTAGGGAAAGGCCGGCGTACCGCTGGTGATCAGTTCGCCGACCACGATGCCGGCTTGTCGCAGGCTTGCCTCGATCGACAGAAGTTCTCGGTATAGCTCCCAGCAACGCTCCTGTCGCAAAGCGGCTTCGTCGTCGTGGACGTGACCATCGTAGAAGTGCAGGCCGCGAAAACGAGACCCGGCCGCCCGCGCCACGGCTTCGATCCCAGCCCGGTCCGCCATCGGGATACCCGTCCGATTCATCTGCGGGTTGATGTCGATGAACACCCCGAGCTCGGCCGGCACCGAGGCGGCGTGCGCCGGAGCCTCACTGAGAACCGAGAGACGCATGCCGGGATGAGCCTTGGCCAGCCGTTCGATCTTGTCGATGTTGGGCGACGGCAGCGGGTAGGCTACGAGGACATCGGCACCCTCGACTGCCATATCGAGCAACAGTTTGACCAGGCATTCGGCCTCGCGCGGGGTCGCGCATTTGAAGTGCCGCACCCCGGCGTTCACCAACTCACGCCAGATCACCGGGGTCTTGGTCGTCTTGACGTGCGGCCGCCAACGCGTGGGCTCGCCGCCGAGGTACTCGAGCATCTGCTGCACATTGGCACGCACGTGATCGAGGAACACCACGAGGGCCGGACTGAAAAGGCGTTCGGTGATGGACGCGGGCAGCGCGTAGTCGGCGAGGGTGAGGCGATCGAGGCGTCTCGAGTTTGGCATTGCGGTTTGATCCTCCTGTTCAGTCCTCAGTGGCAGATCAAAGTGGTTGAGCGCGACTAGCTGGTGCTGACGCTGGCGAACACCCCCCGGATTTGCGTCGTTCCAAAACCCCATCGAGCCAGTCTGGATCCATCTCCGGAACGGAAGCCAGCAACCGCTCCGTATATTCGTGATGCGGGGGAGTGAGGATCTCGTCTCTGGGCCCCTGCTCTACGATACGACCCTGCAGCATCACGATAATCTCATCCGAGATCGCTTTTACGGTTGCCAGATCGTGGGTGATGAACAGGTAGGAAACGTGGAGCTCGTTTTGAAGATCCTGTAACAGCTTCAAAATTCCCTCGGCGACCAGCTGGTCCAGAGCCGAGGTTACCTCGTCACAAATTATCAACTCTGGTTGTGCAGCGAGTGCGCGGGCAATACACACACGCTGCTTTTCTCCACCCGAGAGCTCACCGGGGAAGCGATCCCCATATTTCGACGATAGCTCGATCATCTCCAGCAACTCGACGACACGGTCGCGTCTGGCTCGACCCGTCATCCCAAAGTAGAAACCAAGGGGTCTTCCGATGATGTCGCGGACCTTCTGTCGGGGATTCAGTGCAACGTCCGGCATCTGGTAGATCATCTGCAAGCGACGCAATAACTCCTTCTTGCGTTGTTTGAAGGAGGGTGTCAGCTCTTGACCGTCAAAAGAGATGCTGCCCTTGAATGGCGGCAACAAGCCGGTCACGACCCTTGCCAACGTAGTCTTGCCGCTGCCCGATTCACCCACCACCGCAACCGTCTTACCGCGCGTTACGGTCGCATGGATATCGAACAGCACCTGGACGCCGTTGCCGTAGGCGGCGGAGACATCCTTTATCTCGAGCAACACCTTGTCTTTGTCTTCAAAGTCGGCCTTTTCCTCATTTTCCTCAGGCACCTTGCGAACGGATAGCAGGGCGCGCGTGTAGTCTTCCTTGGGATTCGCCAGGAGCTCCCGCGTGGCGCCCTCCTCCACCTCGTAACCGTAGCGTAGCACCAGGATGCGGTCGGCAATCTGTGCCACTACCGCCAAATCGTGAGTGATATAGATCGCCGCGGTGTTGAATTGACGAATGACCTCCTTGATGGCGGCCAGCACTTCGATCTGGGTCGTCACGTCCAAAGCGGTCGTGGGCTCGTCGAAGATGATTAGGTCAGGTTTGCAGGCCATCGCCATCGCAACCATGCAACGCTGCAATTGTCCGCCCGACACCTGGTGCGGATAGCGATTGCCGATGTTGTCCGGAAGGTCGAGTCGTCGATAAATCTCGCGCGCATTCTTCCGAGCCTCATGGACGCTCAGCACGCCGTGCTGAACCGGGGTCTCCGAATACTGACGGATCAACCGGTGAGCCGGATTGAAGGAGGCGGCCGCGCTTTGCGCGACATAGGAAATGCGGACGCCCCTGAGCGCTCGCTTTTTCTCTTCCGACAAAGTGACCAGGTCCATGCCGTCAAACATGATGGACCCGCCGACGATGCGGCAGCCGGGACGACAGAAACCCATGCTAGCGATACCGATGGTCGACTTGCCGGCACCGGATTCTCCAATCAGACCCATCACCTCGCCTCGATTGAGGGTGATATCAACGCCGTTGACAATGCCCCGCCACTGTTCTTCCTGGAAGCCCTCGATCCGGAGACCCTCTATCTTCAACAACACGTCGCCGCTCATGATTCCACTAATATTCGTCGCGCAGCCCCGCGGTTTTTTGCAGGAACCAATCGACGATCAGGTTGACGGAAATGGTCAGAAGCGCGATGGCTGCCGCCGGCATCAACGGCGTGTAGATGCCAAAGGTGATGGCGCCGGCATTTTCTCGCACCATGCCGCCCCAATCCGCATTGGGTGGTTGAATGCCGAGCCCGAGGAAGCTCAAGGATGCGATGAATAGAAAGACGAAACAAAATCGCAGGCCAAATTCAGCCACTAACGGGGCCATTGTATTGGGCAATATTTCATGACGCATCAACCACCACAATCCTTCTCCTCGCAGCCGCGCCACTTCCACGAACTCCATGACCTCCACATCCATGGCCACGGCTCTCGACAGTCGGAACACCCGGGTCGCATCGAGGATAGCGATCGTGAAAATCAACGTGATCGTACTTGTTCCCACCACCGACAAGACGATAAGGGCGAAAATAAGGGTCGGGAAAGCCATCAGGATGTCGACACAACGGCTCAAGACTTGATCTGCGATATTACCTATCGTAGCCGCAAGAAACCCGAACGTGACGCCAATGGTAAATGACAGTAGGGTCGTCACCAAGGCAATCGAGATAGTGTTTCTGCCGCCGTACAACAACCTGGTAAGGAGATCGCGACCCAGGTGATCCGTACCGAGCCATAGCTTCGTCTCTCGATCCTTATTGAGCTCGTCCCAGCACTGATAGGCCTCGATGCCTTCGTCCGAGCAGTCGTTTGTCCAGAAGGCAACTTCCCAGACGTCACCAGCCAAAGCCGTCTCTTCGAACGGAGACAAGGCAGGCGCCAATAGCGAAGCGAGTATGTAAAAGCCGATCAGGAAGACACCCGCTTTGGCCGGCAACGGCGCCTTCTTGAACCCTTTCCACAAATCAAGGACGAATGGCATCACTAACCTCACGTCGGGTGCCGCATACGCGGATTGGCGATAGTGGAAAGTAAGTCCGCCGTCAGGTTCAACAGCACGTAACACGACGCAAATATGAGCCCACATGCCTGCACCACCGGCAGGTCGCGTTTCGATACGGAGTCAACCAGCAACTGCCCCAAGCCGGGATAGACAAACACGACCTCGACGATCACCACGCCAACAACAAGATAGGCGAGGTTGAGCACGATGACGTTGATGATGGGTGACAAAGCATTGGGTAAGGCGTGATACACGATGACTCTCGTCCGCTTCATACCCTTGAGATGAGCCATCTCGATATAGGCGCTCATCAACAAATTGATAATGGCCGCGCGGGTCATCCTCATCATGTGGGCGACGACAACCAGAATCAGTGTCAGCGCCGGCAATGTGATGGCATAGATCTTCTCCCAGAAAGGCGTGTTGGGATGGATATTAGAGATGCTGGGAAACAGTTTGAATTCGACGGCAAACAACGCGATGAGAATGTAACCCACAAAGAACTCGGGGAAAGAAATAGCGCTCAAGGTCGCCATCGAGATGGACTTGTCGAACCAAGTCTCACGATAAAGGGCGGCGAGGACACCAAGGGTAACCGCCAGTGGTACAGCAACCACACCTGCAGTGGCGGCAAGAAACAGTGTATTGCCCAGCCTGGTGGAAATGAGGTCCGAGATCTCACGCCCGTTGGACAACGAGGTGCCCATGTCTCCCTGGAGGAAGTTCCCGAGCCAGGAAAAGTACCGCTCGATCAACGGCTTGTCGAGACCGAGCTCCTTGCGGAACGCCGCGACGTTCTCCGGGGTTGCCGATTGACCTAGGATTGTCTGGGCCAGGTCTCCCGGTAGCGCCTCGACTCCGATCGCTATCAGGACGGAAATGACAATGATGGTGACAAAACCAAACGCTACGCGTTTGGCAATCAAGGTTCCCAGTCCACCCATGATGGCTTACCTATTCTTGAGCTCGGCGTGTGCTGATGGGAGAATGTACCCCTCCGGTATCGTATAGTTCCCTTGGGGCGGTATATTGTAAGGTCAATTCTTCCCGATATCGAGCGCGCGGGGTGGGCGACGAGAGTGAAGAGGAGAGCCATGAAAGACATCGACGTCCTGTTGAAAGAGATGGATACAGGCCGCATGAACCGGCGCGAGTTCCTCGGCCGGGCTGCCGCGTTGGGCATCACCGCCACCGCCGCTTCGACTTTGCTCGGCCAGTCCGCCTACGCGGCCACCCCCAAGCGCGGTGGCGAGGTGAAGGTCGCCATTGAGGAGACCAGCCAGGCGGAGACCTATGACCCGACCAAGATGGTCACCGGAACCGATGCCCAGAGGTCCTACCAGGTCTATAACCGGATCACCAATCTCGACCGGAACCTGAACGTGGTGCCGAACCTGGCAGTGGAGTGGGAGGGTACAAACGATGCCACCGAGTGGACTTTCAAGCTGCGCAAGGGCGTGGAGTTCCACAACGGCAAGACGCTCACGGCGAAGGACATCATCTACTCGCTGGGCGAGCACATCAAAGAAGGTTCGACGTCCCCTTCCAAGACTCTACTTTCGTCGATCGTGGATATGAAGGCGGACGGCGACGACGTGCTGAAAATCTCCCTGGGCGCCGGCAACGCGGACTTTCCCGTCCAACTCGCGCACGACCACCACACGTCGATCGTTGCCGAGGGCTGGAAGGACGGCGACCCGGTGGTCGGCACCGGTCCTTACAAGCTGGTCGAGTTCGAGCCTGGGCTTCGCTCGGTCGCGGTTCGAAACGAGAGCTATTTCAAGTCCGACGCGGCCTGGGTCGACGCCTTCATCACGCAGGGCATCACCGACGCCACCGCGCGGACGAACGCATTGCGGGCTGGTGACATTGACATCGCGATTATCGACGCGCGCATCGCCGCGCTGCTCGATCGGGACCCGAACGTCACCGTGCACTCCACCCCCTCGGGCGCGCACTTCCTGTGGGCGATGATGTGCAATGCGTCGCCGACCGACGACCTCAACGTACGTCTCGCGCTCAAGCACTGCGTCGATCGCCAGTCCTTGGTCGACAGGCTGCTGCGCGGCCACGGCGTAATCGGCAATGACTTTTCCGTCAATCCCGGTATCCCGATGTACTGCAAAGAGATCCCGCAGCACGACTACGACCCCGACAAGGCGCGCTTCTACTGGAAGAAGACGGGCCTGTCCGGCATCGAGCTGGCCGCCTCGAATGCGGCCGGCGACTTTGCCGTCGACGCCAGCATCCTGCTCAAGGAGGGCGCGAAGGCGGCCGGCATCGAGATCGAGGTCAAGCGGGTGCCCGACGACAGCTACTGGGAGCACACCTGGATGAAGGTGCCGTTTTGTGCCTCCAACTGGAACTCGCGGCCCACCGCGGATCTCATGCTCACCCTCGTCAACCACTCCGATGCGCAGTGGAACGAGACGCAGTGGAAGAACGAGCGCTTCGACGAGCTACTGGTGCTGGGGCGCAAGATCACCGACCCTGCCAAGCGCTACGAAGTCTACTGCGAGGCGGAGACCCTGCTACACGACGAGGGCGGCGCGTTCATTCCGTTCTTCATGAACTTCGTGGAAGCTACCACCAGCCGGATCCAGGACTACCACGGTAGCGCCGCCTTCGCCTTCGGCGCCGGCTGGCCGTACGAGGAAGTCTGGGTCGACGACAACATGGCTTAAATCACTCGAGAGGGACCGATATGGATTTCACGGACAAGCGGGTCTTAGTGACGGGCAGCAGTCGGGGTATCGGCTTTGCTATTGCAAAAGCCTTTCTCGACGCCGGTGCGCGCGTCGCTGTCAACGGCAGAACCATGCAATCCGTGAGCGCCGCCATCAAGAGACTGGGCGATGGTGAGCGCCTGGTCGCGGCGCCCGCCGATATTGGAACCGTTCCCGGCTGCGAGTCAGCGGTAAAGACAGCGATCGACGCCTTTGGCGGCCTCGAAATTCTGGTGAACAACGCCGGTATCGGTCATGGTAGACCCATCGAGGATTGTGACGAGGCGATGTGGGACGATCATGTCGACGTCAACCTGAAGGGCACATTCTTCTGCTGCCGTGCGGCATTGTCCGAGTTGCGCAAGTCCAATGGCAATGTCGTCAACATCGCCTCGGATGCCGGCCTGATGGGGGTGCCAGGGATCGTCGTATATTGCGCGTCAAAGGCCGGGGTCGTCAACATGACCCGCGCCATGGCTTTGGAAATCGCGCCAGACGTGCGGGTCAATTGCGTATGCCCGGGTTATGTCGATACCGATATGATCCGCCGCGACCATATCGACAAGAAAGACGACCCAGCCGCCGCAGAGCAGAGGATGATCGACTATGCGCCGATGAAGCGCATTGCAACGCCCGCCGAGATCAGCCAAGCGGTCCTCTATCTGGCTTCATCCGAGGCGCGTTTCATTACGGGTGCCGCGTTACCGATTGATGGTGGCTCGACCGCTGGCCATTGAGTTTGCGTTTGGCCCCACGGGGAAGACCGAGTCGGGGTCAAAGCGGTGCTTCGGCAATCAAGTGTTGGCGTCGACCGGGCCTCCGTGCGCTCGATCCGGACGCTTCCGTTCGTGGTGGAGAAACGGTTCCGGGCGCGCTCGTCCAGCGCCTCGTAGCTCGCCTGGATGCTAGCCGGTATCAGGGCGAAAGCGTCACGGGCCCCACAAACGTAGGGGCGTGTAACGAGCGATGTGCTTGAAGTCCGCATCCGGACTCACGAGCTCGGCTTCGACGTCAAGACACGCTTGCGCAATGATGCAATCGACAGCACCACGAACAGTGACACCTTGTTGCCGCAGTGCGCGAAACAACCGCGCTGCGTCGACGTAACAGTCTATCGAAGGATAGATTATGGGGAGGGCAACGAGGACACGGCGAGCACGTTCGAAACCAGTCTCGTTGCGAAATCCTTGAAGAACCTCCGTCACGATGATGGGAATGACAGCCAGATCCTCTTCCTCCTGCAGGGCGGCATCAAGGCGTTCCACATGAGGATTTTCGATACCGTTGAAGAAGTCCGCCCACGTATTCGAATCGACGATCATCATGATTTGCGACTCGAGCGAGCGGACCGCCAGGCGTCCACATCACCTTCCCAAGCGAGCTGGCCTCGTAACCGGCGTATGGCGCGATAAAGTTTCCCTTTCGTTACTAATCGACGGAGGGCGATGTCGACGACCTCCCGTTTCGTCCGAGCACCAGTAAGCCGCATCGCCTTCTTGATGAGAGCGTCATCGATCTCGAGGTTCGTTCGTCCCATCTCGCAAACCACCTCCTTGTGTCTATACACCAATATAAGCACATTTGGTGTATAGAACAAGCTCCCAGATGCCGGTTCGTCTGCCGAAAAGCGGGACGACCTAATCGTGCATACCATCGATAAGCACCTTGCCCGCCTCAATTAGCGCAAGCGCTGTTGGTCGGGATCCTGTTCTGGCAAACCGCGCCGATGAGCCAACGATTCTTCGCCGCACTCCTCTTTCTCGTCGGTGTTCGCGGGGTCGCGTCGAGCCAAAGCCGTCGACCTGGCTTATCTCGAGCTTTCCCAATGACGTTCCATCGGTCCGTTACGCGGATGCCGCGTTCTCGCGGTCGCCGGCGACCCGGTGAGTCAATGGGTGTTCTTCCAAGGCACGGCGGCGAGCGATCTGCCGGTCGGTCCCGCTTCGCCGAGGCACTCTATTCCGACTGGATCTCAGCACGTCTGCACTTAAGGAGCGGTTTCCGCGGTACGACTGATCGATTTCGCGACCTCGTCAACACATGCGTCGAGATCAATTTCGTCAGCGCGAGGCGATCAGCGACCTCCTTACCGGTGCCCGCCCACCGCGTTTCCTTTTTTGCGGATTACAGGTGTTTCAATCAGCAGGTGGCGCGAGCGTTCCTCCGCTTCTCCCTCGAAAGAGGACCCCAGGGGCCAAGCGGCGCGCTCAGCGGCGGGTACTCACGCGAAGCTCCAGAATCTGCTCGACGGCATCACCGATCTGCATTTCAAGTATGTGCTTGCCGATCAGAGCGGTTGCTTTCGCCGGATCGCCACTGTGGCCTTGCCCATCTTCGGATCTTCCCGGTTCCATCTTGTCGAATCGCAACATCGAGGGATTGAGATACATCAGGCTCGATGTGTCGTGCATCCCGGCATGTGAGCCAACGTCGGCCGCGCTAATGCCCTGGCTGATGGCCCAATCATCGCCTCGCCCAGGATAGTAGGCGGTGATGTGATGGACGCGGACGTTCGTGGCAGCCCATTCCTCGTTCAGCAATTCGGCCACGAGCTGTTGTCCCGCCTGGTTGCCTCCGCTGTCCCCGATGAAGGCGATGTCCAAGAATCCGTGCTGCTTCAGGCTTCGTGCGGCGTATTCGAGCACTTTGGCGAACACGTCCTGTGGCAGCGTGATCGTTCCAGCGAACCGCATGTGGCCGGTCGGCGGGTTGACGTCGCCTTCAGGGACGTAGGCGACCACGGGAGCGACGAGAGCATTCCCGAGCTTTTTGGCGACTTCTGAAGCCTTGTATTTCACGAGATAGTTGTGCTTGCCAAGCGCCATGTGAGGACCGTTCTGCTCGGTCCCGCCGGTCGGAATGATGACGGTGGTCGTCCCGGCGGCTATCACATCGCGCACCTCCACCCACGTGAGCTCTTCGAGGAACACGCTGTTTGATTCTGGCACAGAGGGTGCCTGCGTCCATGCTGGTGAGCTCAGATAAATAACAGCGAACGTAATCAGAACACCGTTTCGCACTTGGCCTCCGTAGTTGCTCTTTAGGTAGTCGGCGTGTCGGGCATGTTTGCCGGCTCATCGTCTCACGAACACCGCACTGAAACGAGCACGCCGCGCCAGGCTCGCCAGGCTCGATGCCCATGACCGATAGGGTGCGTGTCAGTTGCGAGGGGACCTGAGACCAGGTGGGTAAGAACCGATGGCACGTTCCCAATCGAGTAGGATTAGCCGAAGAGGTCGCAAATGGTCCCGGCCATCGTGATGAGGTACATTCAGGCGTGGAAGATATGAGCTCGAGCGCGAAGAAGGTCGAACGGTGTTGGCATCCGGTCGCCTACAGCGATTCGCTTTCATCCGATGAGCCGCTGGGAGTGGCCCTTCTCGACGAGCCCATCGTTTTGTGGCGCGCCCGCGACAAGAGTCCCGTGGCGATGAAAGACGTCTGCATTCATCGAGGGACGGCGCTTTCGCTCGGCTCGCTCGACGGCGAAAGCCTCGTCTGCGCTTACCACGGTTGGCGCTATGACCGGACGGGAGCTTGCGTGCATATCCCGCAGACGGAGAACCCGACCATTCCCAGAAAGGCGCGGGTGCCGGCCTATCATTGTCAGGAGCGCTTCGGTCTCATCTGGGTTGCGCTGCGCGAGCCCGCCTACGCGCTTCCGGACGTTCCCGAGCTCGAAGACGGTAGCTGGAAAATCGTGAACACCGGTCCCTTCACGTGGAAGGCAGATGCCTCGCGACAGGTCGAGAACTTTACCGACTTCGGGCACTTTCCCTTTGTGCATCCTGGTTTGCTGGGCGATATCGAGCGACCTGTCGTTGCTGATTACACGGTGGATACGAAGGGGCACGTCTTGCACTATAAGGTGACGCGGCCGGAGGCTCCCAACACGGAGGAGTTTCCGGTGTTTGGAAACGAGAGCGTCCAGGCGCCGGAGCGCGTTAGCCGCTACGAGCTCCACCTTCCTTATACGATCGTGCTTCGGCTCGGTTGGGGTGGGGAGAAGGGAATGGTCTACTTCTTTGCGTCACAGCCCATTCGAGCCAACCAGTGCCGGGGCTACTGCATCATTGGCCGGAACTACGACTTCGAGCAGCCCGACCGGGTTCTCCAGGAGTTCGAAGATACGATCTTTGAGCAAGACCAGCGCATCGTGGAGTCGCAGCGGCCCGAGCAAGTGCCTTTCGATCTCGCGAGCGAGCTTCACTTGAAGTTCGATGCCCTGGCTATCGCCTACCGCCGAGCGATGGAAGCGGAAGGCCTCGCTTACGGCGGGGAAGCGTCGAAGTCGTAAGGTTGACGGCTGAGCTCGAGTGCGGTCAGTTAGAGGAAACGATTGGGGACGCTTACACGTCTCTTGCAAAGAGCCTCGACATCTACACCGAGACCCACTCGGACCATGGCGTCGAGGAAGTCAATACCCCGCTGGGCCACCTCCTCGTGACGCTCGGCCAGATCGAGGCTGCCGCCGAAAAGTTCGAACCCGCTTCCACGGGGGAGGATGCCGAGGGCGGCGGGCACCACGGTGGGGGGCATCACGGGGGCGGCTCGCCTGAAGTGCTCTTCGGCCGGGCAAGGCTGGCCCAAATTGCTGGGGACGAAGAGCAGGCTGCCGAGGCCTACGAACGCGCGAACTACGAAGCCAACGTCAGCGGGCGGAAAGAAGTGGCGGTCGAGTCCCGTATCGCTCTCGGTCGACTATATCTAAGACAGGGCAAGCTCCCCAATGCAGCAAGGCTCCTCGATCGAACGCAGCGCGAAGCCGCCGAAGCCCTTCTGCGCCCGCTCCAGAGCGAGGCTGCATCTCTGCTGTCAGAAGTTCACTTGAAGAGGGGTGATGCCGAGCCCGCGCGGAAGGCGGCGCTCGAATCGATCGAGCTCGCCAGCAAGTTCTCGGGGCGCCCGGTCCTCGTGCAGGCCTACGTCGCCCTCGGGGACGCCGAGCTGAAACTGAACCGCAAAACCGAAGCTCTGAACGCGTACAAGAAGGCGGCAGCAGAGCTCGAGTGGATTCGACAGAGTCTGCTCCCGCAGCACGTCGACTCCTTCATGAGAACGGCGGAGATCCAAACGATCGTCTCGAGAATCGCCTCGGCTCTCGAGACCGGTGGCGAGAACGACGAAGCCGCAGCTTTGAAGAAGTGGCTCGTGTCCGAGCCCACGGCCTCCTGACGCCCCGGAACTCGGGAACCGCAGAAAGAACAGATAGGCTGCGCCTTCTAAGCGGGTGTCGCACTTAATCCTTCCCCCCGCAGCGCGGCAGCATGCCGCATGGTTGGTCGTTTGTTCGCGCGCTCATCTCCGCCTTCTTAGGCCCGGAACTCGAGCGGGGTGTAAGGCCTTTATTTCACAGGCTGACGCGTCTTGAGAAGGGACAGCTTTGCGGCGGAGCACGGGTGGGTCAAACGACGATATCGAAGGGCGACTGAAGGTCTGCAAGCACGGATGGCGGGCTCTAAATCGAGTAGGATCAGCGGAAGAGATCGCAGATGGTGTGGAAATCAATCCAGCCAACCAGTGCCGGGATTACTGCATCATCGGCCGGAACTACGACTCCGAGCAGCCCGACCGGGTTCTCCAGGAGTTCGAAGATACGATCTTTGGGCAAGACCAGCGCATCGTGGAGTCGCAGCGTCCCGAGCAAGTGCCTTTCGACCTCGCGAGCGAGCTTCACTTGAAGTTCGACGCCCTTGCCATTGCCTACCGTCGGGTGGAAGCGGCGATGTCCTCGTCGGAGAGCTACTGGCGTCGGCGCGTCTTCGCCGTGACTTGGCTGACCTACGCCGGTTTCTATCTATGCAGAAAAAACTTCGCCGTCGCCATGCCTCTACTCACCGAGGAGTTTGGCTACACGAAGCTCGACCTTGCGACTATCATCTTCGTTTTCAGCCTCTTCTACGCGGGCGGACAGTTTCTCAACGCACTCCTGTCGGATCGATTCGGCGCGCGGCTCGTCGTCGGGATTGGCATGATGGTGTCGGCCGCTTCCAATATAGCGATGGGGTTCGCCGGCTCACTGCTGGCTTTCACGTTGCTTGCTCCGCTCAACGGTTTCGCGCAATCCACCGGCTGGGCGGGGCTCGTCAAAACGATGGCGAGCTGGTTTCGCCCTCGAGAGCGAGGCGTCGTTATGGGGTGGTGGGGTACGTGCTTCGTGCTTGGCGGCTCCTTCGCCACGATCTTCGCGACGTTCTTGGTTACCAGCGAAATGTTTTTCGCAGGCGCGGGGTGGCGCCGGGCTTTCTTTTTCCCCGCTCTCGCGCTCGGTGCGGTCGCCGCTTTGTTCGTGGTCCTCGTGCGGAATCGTCCCGCCGACGTCGGTCTCGACTCTCTGGAGGTTGAGACCAGCGGGAGCCGAGTTACCGGCACGACGACTTCGCTCCTGCGATCGACCCTTGCCGAGCCCGCACTCTGGGCCATCTCGGCCATGTATTTCTTCTTGAAGTCGACGCGCTACGCGTTCCTGTTCTGGCTCCCACTCTACATGACCGAGGCGCTTCACTATTCGCTGGCCGAAGCGGGCTTCACCTCCGCGCTCTATGAGCTCGTTGGCTTCTCCGGCGCCATTTTCGCGGGCTACGTTTCGGACAAGCTCATGGGTTCCCGCCGCTTTCCGGTGGGAACGCTGATGCTTCTGGCTTTGGCACTCGTGCTGTTTCTCCACCCGGTTTTCTCGAGCCACGGCACGGTCGGCCTTGCGGTCTGGATCTCGTTGGTGGGCATCTTCACTTACGGCCCGGATACACTCATGTCGGGAGCGGCCGCCCAGGACGTTGGCGGCGGCACGGCCACCGCAGCTGGAATCGTGAACGGGGTCGGCTCGGTCGGCCAGCTGCTCTCGCCGCTCATCGTCGCCTTTGTCGCGGACCAGTACGGCTGGGATTACGTATTCATGGTTTTCGTCGCGTTTGCTCTTGCCGGTGCGGGTCTCCTCGCGACTCAGTGGGGATACCGCACGCCAGGGATTGAGGAAGGCTCGTCATGATCGACCAAAAACTTTTTACTCCCGGACCGCTCTCGACGAGTCGCACCGTCAAAGAAGCCATGCTTCGCGATGTCGGCTCTCGCGACGCGGCATTCATCGAGACCGTGCGCGACATCCGTCGTCGTCTCCTCGTCCTTGCGGGCGTGGAGCCCGATACCTACACGGCGGTCCTGATGCAGGGAAGCGGCACCTTCGCGCTCGAATCGGTCGTCGGGTCGGTGCTGCCGCGCGACGGACGGCTACTCGTTCTCGTGAATGGCGCCTACGGAGAGCGGATGGCGCGGATCGCGGCGGTCCTCGGAATCGAGCATGAAGTGATGAGATTTCCGGAGCATCGTACGCTCGACCCCGCGGAGGTCGACGCGCGACTGGCGGAAGACGCCACGATCACCCACGTGGCCTCGGTTCATTGCGAGACCACGTCGGGCATCTTGAATCCGGCCGAGCGCATCGGCGCCGTCGTCAAGAAACACGGACGGTGCTCGATCGTGGATGCGATGTCGAGCTTTGGCTCCATCCCGATTGATTTCGAGGCGGCCGGCGTCGACTTTCTGGTGTCGTCGGCGAACAAGTGCATCGAGGGCGTGCCCGGCTTCTCTTTCGTCATCGCGCAGCACGAGCGTCTTCTCGAGGCGAAGTCCTGGGCACGAAGCCTGAGCCTCGACCTCTATGCTCAATGGCATGGGCTCGAGAGCAACGGTCAGTTTCGCTTCACGCCGCCGACCCACGCGCTTCTAGCTTTTCACCAGGCGCTCGTAGAGCTCGATCAAGAAGGTGGTGTAGACGGTCGCGCCGCGCGCTACCGGGCGAATCACGAAGCGCTCCTCGCAGGAATGGAGGCGATGGGCTTTGTCGCCTACCTCGATCCCGAGCTGCAGAGCTTCATCATCACTTCGTTTCGCTATCCACTGGATCCCCGATTTGACTTCGAAGATTTCTACCGGTGGCTCAGCGACCGGGACCTCGTCATCTACCCCGGAAAGCTCACCGACGCGGACTGTTTTCGCATTGGCACCATCGGCCGCATCGACCGCGACGACGTCCGGCGATTGGTCGAGGCCGTTCGGGATTACGTCGGCGAGAGGGCGATTAGCCTGTCGCCTACTTGAGTTTCCGTTCGTTGCCAGTAACTTGACGGCTCCCTCGAGAGCGCGGACACGTCGAGATCGACTTCCTCTTCGCCAAGCTCTCCCCGCGCGTAGCGCGCGGGGTGTTCGTTCTTGTCGAGCTCGCGATCCTCGCCGTCGTTAACAACGAAGACGACATCGAGAGCTTTCTTGTAGCCCTGCCCGACAACGGCTGACGGATCCGTGTCGGTAGACTGGGGGGGTGTAGGACGGCCGTAATTTCACCCGTCTATTTGATCTCGAGCAGGATCGCGTTCGCCTCTTCAGCGAGTGGCGAATCGGGGTCCAGCTCTATTGCCTTGTTGAAGGCTTCACCGCTCTCTTGAAATTCTCGCTGGCGGTAGTGTGCCAAACCCAGGTGATAAAGGATCTCACCGCTTCCGGGGCGTGCTACCGCGGCCTCTAGGATGAGCTCTAGGGCCCTCTCATAGTCACCACGTTTGTAGAGTATCCAACCGAGGGTGTCGGCGATGTCCGGGTTATCGGGTGCTTCGGTCCGAGCGATTTCCGCGAGCTCGAATGCCCTTTCGAGCATCCCCTCCTCCTCTTGATAGATGTAGGCGAGGTTATTTGCCGCGGGTGCGAAGCGTGGACGGACGCCTAGAAGCGTTTCATAGGTGTCCCGCGCCGCGCCGACCTGGTTCGACAATTGCTGCACCATACCTTTGAGCATCAGGATGGGGATGTTCTCTGGGTCGTTTTCTAGTCTGCGCTGAAGCGACACGAGAGCTTCGTCCGCGCGGTTGCTGGCGACAAACATGGCGGTGAGTCGGGCGTAGGCGGCGTACAAATCGGGCTGAAGCTTCACCGCCTCGAAGAGCGCCGTCTCCGCGCGGTCCAGCTCTTTGGAAGCGATGTACAGCCGTGCCAACAAGAAGTAATGACCTCCGGTGGGATCGACGGCCTTCATTTGACGCTGTACCCTATCGACGGCGCGACCGACGCGCCCCCACTGGGCATCGACCGTTGCTAGCAAGCTCAGAGGCTCGACATATGTGGGATCGAGCCGCAGCGATTCCGCGAGGGGCGTTCTGGCTTCTCTCTCCTTGCCCTCGGCTACGAGACTGCGGCCGAGCAGGAAATGCGCCCGGCCGTTGTCTGGGGCCGCCTCGGCGAAAGAGCGAAACGCCGCGGTGGCCTCTTCGTGTCTCTCTTCGCCGCTATAGCCCAGGCCGAGCAACTCGAAGACGGTCGACGAGGGCTGTCTGCGAGCGAAATCCTCCAGAATCGGGATTGCGTCGGGGTAGCGGCCCGAGCGGATGTCGAGCTCCGCCAAAAGGAGGGCGGCGGCAGAGGAATTGGGCTCGAGCTCCCGAATCGCTTGGAGCTTGGTTCTCGCTTGTTTGTTCTCGCCGAGGCGAATGTGCATCTGGGCGAGTCGCAATTGGGCCGATGTCATTTCCGGCCGCCTCTGGACGATGTTTTGGATGACCGCGATCGCTTCACGGAACCGCTCGGTAGCTTCCTTGTATTCTCCGCGCAGGCGGTGTACGTTCGCCATAATCTGAAGTGCTTCTGGGTTCTTTGGGTTGTTCGCCAGTAGATGGTTCAGCGCTTTTTCACACCGTTTCAAGTCCTCGTCTGCAAAGCTGTAAGCAGCGATGCGTTGCCACGCGGCTAGGAAATCGGGGGCCTCTTCGACGAGGCGGTCGAGCTTGTCGTTAGCCTCCTCCGTTCTCCCGACAAGGCGATAGAAATCCACGACGCCGAGCCGAGCTACGGAGTGGGTAGGCGCCACATCGGCAGCCAGATCGAACTCCGATTCCGCTTTCTCGAGCTCACCTGTCATTAGATAGAACGTTCCGAGTGCGACGTGTGCATCCGGTGAGTCCGGCTCCCGTCTCGCAGCTTCTCGAAACGCCGCCTCCGCCTCGTCGCTCTCCTGTTTTCGGCTATGAAGCACGCCGCGCGCCAGATGGTACCGGGCCCGCCCTTCGTGCTCGTGCCGGGCGTTATCGAGTCGTGCCATGACCCTGTCGATCTCTCCGGGTGTCACGGCCGTGTCGGCGAAGATCGCGAGAGCATCCAGGTTCCCAGGTTCCGTTTCGAGGACCGCTCCGGCTTCCACACGGGCCTCTTGGCTCTGACCCGAGTAGAGATAAACCGTGGCGAGCTTTACACGCATCTCGGTGTCATCGGGTTCGAGCTCCGCGGCGCGCTGAAGGTAACGGAAGGCGCGCCCGAACTGACCGGTGTCGTAGAACGTGACGGCGAGGCGTTCGGTAGCGATGGGGTCGTATTCATCGAGCTGCAGGACATTCAGGAACTCGATGATCGCTTTTTGTCGCTTGCCCTCCTCCAGATATTCTTCCCCACGTTTCAAGTGGCGTGCTGTCTTTTCGTCGGCGGAGCTCGAGATCGAGATGGCGAGGACAACAAGGACCGCGCGCATGGAACGAATGCATTTACAAGAATTCGAGAACACGACACGCGCCTTCCTTATCGGGGATGAGATGGCTGGGGAAGTGGATAATAGAGAATTTCACGCCTGTGTAGCAAGTGGGCCGCGGGCTTCAGCTGAGACCGTCGATGAACGTGCGCTGCCGATCCCTGACCGGCACGTATTTTTTTTGCTGAATCCTGCGTCCATTTGTTCCCGCGCCCGCGGACAGCGATAATGCCCGTGATATGACCAAAATTAGTTTCGTCGCCGCCGTCACTCTCACTATGCTCGCTCTCGGTACGAGCGCTAACGCGCAAACGCCCGCGGACGATCGTCCCGTCAACTGGAAAGACCTTCCCGCGCCGTTCCATACAGAATCCGTGCGCAATCGCTCGGAGGTTGTCTCGCGGCCGGAAGGTGCCGAGCTGCGCCTGCCGGCGGGGTTCGAGATCGAGGAGTACATGAGCGGGTTTACCACTCCCCGATTCATGATGCATGGGGACTCGGGTGAGATTTTGTTGAGCGACAGCGGTTCCCGCCGCGAAGAGAACGGCGCGGTCTATGTGTTGAAGGATGGGTCGAAGACTCGGATCCTAGACGGCCTGTCCCGGCCATACGGGATGGCGCTCCACGACGGGTGGCTCTATGTGGGGGAGCCGGAATCGGTGAAGCGCTATCGCTACGACTCGGCCGCGATGAAGGTTTCGGGTCGCGGGGAAGAGATCATCTCGCTCGACGGGCACGGCCGAGGCCACTGGACGCGCACGTTGCTCTTCAACGAGGACCAGTCGAAGCTCTATCTCACGGTCGGGTCAGGGTCGAATATCGATCAGAACGAAGACCCGATCCGAGCCGCGCTCCACCGCTACAACCCCGACGGTAGTGGCCACGAAAGGGTGGCGAGCGGGCTTCGCAATACCATCGGCCTCCGTTGGTACCCTGGAGGGGACGATCTCTGGGCCGCGGTTCAGGAGCGCGACGCCCTCGGTGATGATCTCGTTCCGGACTACGTTGTGAAGATCCAGGAGGGCGGCTTCTACGGGTGGCCGAATGCCTATATCGGGCCGCATCGGGAGCCGCGACACGAGGACATCGATCCCGCCGAGGTCGCGAGCACGCTTTACCCGGATGTGCTCCTCGGCGCTCACGTGGCGGTGCTCGATATACTCTTCTACACCGGTGACCAGTTCCCGGAGAAATATCGCGGCGGGATGTTTCTCGCCTTCCACGGCTCGTGGAATCGCGCCGAGCGAATAGGCTATGAAGTGGCCTTCATTCCTTTTGCCGATGGGAAGCCCGTCTCGGGTCCTGAAGATTTTCTCGGCGGCTGGATGCTCGATCCGACCAAAAAAGAAGTTTGGGGACGGCCGGTGGGCCTCTTGCAGCTTCCCGATGGCTCGCTGCTCGTCACCGACGATGGCGGGAAGAAAATCTGGCGCGTTACTTACGGGGGTTGAGCCAAGAAACAAATCAAGCTACGCACCCGGGATGCGCGCCGCTCGTGCCGAAACGATCCGCCACGTGTCCCAAAGAGAAAAGCACACGATGAGTGTGGCTATCGATTTTCCGACACCTCTTTTTGCCGGCCGCGTGGCGGCACCGCGACGACGTCATGGTCTCGAAAATACTGGATGACGACGTCGGAAACTTTGCCGAGCTCCCGAATCGTCCGGCCTTCGGGAAACGCGTCGTACAGGTCTCCACCTTCGGCGAGAAAGCCCGAGACCGCGACCGTGATGCGGTCCGTCGGCTCGATCGCGCGTCCCTTCCGTGCCATCGAGAGGAGTCGTTCCTTTTCCGGCTTGGACAGATCGAAGACGACTTCGAGGCCCGAGACTTGTAGCAGGCCCCGCTCGAGCGTGAGGGATTGCTCGAGAACGCGTCGGAGCTGATCCCCTGTCAGTTCCATGAGGATGATCGCGTCGACGAAAGGATAGGTGTCCAGAAGATCGGCCCGTGTGACGTCGCCTTCCGGCAAGTCCTTCCGCAAGCTGCCGCTGTGGACGACACCGATATCCGCGCCAGAGACCTCGACAAAGATGTCCGCGAAGAGATTGCCGAGGTCGGACTCCTCGATATAGCGGCGGTTCATGCGAGCGGCCGTGCGCCCGACTTTAGTGTAGATCTCGCCATGAATAGCGCGGTACTTCTCGAGCTTTTCGAGGATGAGCGGGTCCGGTCTCAGCCGCGTGGCGTCGACCGGGATGAGCTTGCCTTCATGGGACGTGATGGCGCCCGTCTCGCCGTCGAGCGTGAGCTGTAGAAAACCCAGGTGGGTCGCCTGTCCGTAGGTCTGCATGATGAGCGTCCCTGTTTCGGGATGTATGACGGGTGTGGGAGTGCCGGCATCTGCGTGGCCCGCGAGCAGAACGTCGATCCCATCGACGGCGCCCGCGAGCGCTACGTCGGCATCGATATCACGCTGCAGTCGAGGGTCGCTCTCGGCGTCGGTTTGCATCGGTGCCGTCTTCCCTTGATGGGTGAGGAGCACGATGAGGTCGACCTCGTCGCGAAGCTCGGCGACCGAGCGTCGCACTGCCTCAGTCGGATCGGTGACATCGAGCGGTGCGATGAAGGAGGGGATGATTGCGGTTGCGGCGTCCTGGCCCATGATGCCGATGACGCCGATGCGAACACCGTCTCGTTCGATGATGGCGTGCGGTTGTGCGAAGCGGTGGTCCGTATCCTTATAGAAGAAGTTCGCGCCGAGCACGGGAAAAGGAGCGCGATTCTTCTGCCAGGCGAGGATCTCGGTCCCGTACTCGAACTCGTGATTACCAATCGCCATGGCGTCGTAGCCCATCGTGATCATCAGCTCGAAAGCGAGCCTGCCCTCCGTCAGCTTGGCGAGCGCGCCGGTGAAGATATCACCGGAGTCGAACAGGAAAGTATTGGGCTCGCTCTCCCGCAGCTCCCGGATGAGCGTCGTCATTTCAGCGATGCCGCCGATCATCGTCAGATCGTCGAGCCAGAAAGCGGGGATCGGATCGTAAGCGCTTTCGACGTCGTTGGTGAATAGAAGGGTTACTGTTTTGTCGGCCGGCGCGGCGGGGACGGCAAGGCTCGTTAGGAATACCAGCCCGACGATTGGTAGCGCTTTCACCTTGGCAAGGATAGCCACTCGCTCGATGCGCCGCAACGGTGTTCTCGGTTAGGCTTACGGCGCGGGTACCTTTGTTCGAAGATCCGGGGACGCGCTGGCGCTACGGGATCTCGACGACCATCCTCGGGCGGCTCGTGGAGATCTGGTCGGGGAAACCGCTCGACGCTTTTCTCGAGGAGCGCGTCTTCGCGCCTCGCGACGGTCTACCGCCCATCGCCGGAAGGCGAGCTTCGGCCGCACGCGATCGAGGACGTCCCGTTCACGGAGCGCCCGGCGCTTATCGAGGGTGGCGTCGGCCTGGTCTCGACGACCCGAGATTTTCTGCGGTTTTCTTAGATGTTTTTGACCGGCGGCGTGCTCGACGGCCGGCGCGTTCTGCGCCACGAGACCGTGGCGATGATGACGGTCAACCGTGTGCCCGACGCCTTGATGCCGATTGGCTTTTCCCGTCCCATGTTCGGAACGGGTTGGAGTCTCGGCTTTTGCGTTGTGATGGATGCGAGCCAATACGCCTATCCCGTGAGCGATGGCGAGTTTTGGTGGGACGGCTCGGCGGGTACACGGTTTTGGATCGATCCCGAAAAGAACAAGGTCACGATCGTCAACGCGCAGGTCTCGCCTGCGCGAGGGGGTGGGTTTCGGGAAGCGTTCAAAACACTCGTCTATGAAGCCATCGTCGACGAGCCGTGATGTTGTTCCGTCACCACGACGGTGCGCGTCACGCCCGGTCGAACGGCACGCGTTACGTTCTTGAGAGCCACCGCGGTGAGGACGCCGCCGACGAGCGCGCTCGTGAGGGCCACGGGGAGCGGGCGCTGCCAAACGGCGGGCCTCTTTGTCGTCACCGGCGGCGCGGCCTCTTCCGGCACCGTCGCGTTCTCAGCGATTTCGAGACGCGCCACCCCAATGTCCGGCAACCGGCTCTTTCGGTCTTCTACGACGGTCCATGTAGGCAACCGGGAGATCGTCGAGAAGTCTCTAGGGCATGCCTGTTTCAGCGAGCCACCCCGTAACGACGAGAAGAAGCGCCGCGAGCCCCACTTCGATGGTGACCCAGCCCGAGTCTTGATGTACTGGCTGCTCCGGAGCGCGGAAGTGGCGCCAGTTGAAAAAGCCGCAACCGCCAATGGCCACGACCAGGGCAAGCTTCGTTGCCAATAAGCGCCCCCATGCGCTTTGCCAAAGCGACGCAAAATCTGGCAGAGCGTGCCACGCGGTGACCACACCGCTCACACCCACCAGCAGCGCACCGGTCGTCGCGATCGGCGCGAGTCTTCGGAAGCGTTCTGGATTCGGGTCGCGGCGAAACGCCAAGACCAAAACACTCAGCGTCCCCATCCATATGCCCGCGCCAGCGACATGTGCAGCCTGGAGGAGGATGATTGTCGTCCCGAGCACCATCGCGTGACCCGTGAGCGGCAAGCTAAAGCAGAGGCCTAGTCCGGAGAGGCTAGTAAGCACCCAACCGAGCTTGGGCGCGATAGAGACCAACGCCAAACTCATGACGGAAGCGACGGCCGCGACGAGCTGCCAGCGCCACCTTTGACCCCATCGGCTTTCGATGACGATCAAGCGGAGACTTTCCCAAGACCACGCGTCTTCGCCGAAGGCCGCGTAGTCATGCGCGACCGCGCGGACACCGATCGCGAGAACGAGCGCGCTTGCGGCCAGAAAGGCCAAGCGGCCTAGCCACTTCTCCTCTAGTTTGGAATCGACGTAGACCCAGCGATAGCTGATGGAGCCGAGTAAGAGGATCGCCGGGATGTAAACGAGGGCGCGCGCGAATGCCTCGAAGCTATACGAGGCATGCTCCATTTGCTAATGGGAGCTTTTCAACGTGAACTTGTACTCGCCTTTTTGGATGTGTCCGTCGTCGCCTGACGTCTGCCACTTCACCACGTATTCGCCGTCGGCGAGATCTTTGTCCTTCACCATGCCCATGAGCGACTTGTCTTTTCCAGGATGAACGAGCAGAGCGACATCTCCGCTGGGTCCGCTCAGCGACAGCTTGCTCACCGCCGCGTCGGGCTCCTGGGTGTACCACACCTGCACCGCCTCCGGCGCTTTGTCCAGGATCGCCCCGTCCTCGGGCGCTGTTTTGGTCACCGCCATGTGCGCGAGTGTGACGGAGGCCGCCGCGATGAACAATGCGGCCGTGCAAAGGCTCCAAATGGCAAGTCTCATAGATTCTCTCCTGTGCTCCATATTAGGACGTGCCGCGCGCTGAGTCCAGCTCAGCCGCTCGGCGTGGCTCGCAAGAAGCTGCGCATGCCCATCATCAATACGGCCACCGAGATCGCCCCGCAGACGATGCCCCAAAACCAATAAGGGAGTAGGAGCGCATCTGCCATCTGGGCGACGTCGGACGGGCCGGCCCCCGTCGATTCGGTGAAGAGATAGTCGGCGCGCGAAAAGACACTGAGGCTGAGCTGCACGGCCATGAAAGCTAGGACGACCTGCGCCACATTAGGGCTCGACTTCACCGCCAAGAGCACCGAGCCCGCGCCGAGCGCGCCGACGAGTAGCCATCCGACGGGGCTTCGAACGACGAGGACGAGCGCCGCGCCGCTCGCGAGCCCGAAGGTCATGAGGCCGGCATGAGCGGTTCTAGGTCGCTTGGCGAGCCAGAAAAACAACGCCGCGAGGAACGCGGGTCCCACCAACCCACCCGCGGACGTGGCCGCGCGCGCGAGCCGGCTATCGGGGATGCGCAGATAAGCGACGCCCGAGCCGTCCGCGGACATGACGAGCGATTCGAACGACCCCCCCATCACGAGGGCGCTCAGCCCATGGCCCATTTCGTGGGCGTAGGTCGAGAGCAGCAAGAGCGGATAGGCGACGTAGCGCCCATAAGGCACTAGGTAGAGCCCTACCGTACCGACGATGACGCCCGCAAAAATCCAGGGCGCCTTGTTCTTCTTCGACACACGCGGCGCGCCGCGTCGATCAGGAAATCATGATCGTGCGCGGATGCTGGGAGTTGTCCTCGAGGAACGTCTTCTTGTTCGCGAGGTCTTCCTTAACGGGCTGGACGCGTCCGTTGACATCTGTTGCCCTCGAGACCAACGTGTGCTCTCCTGCGCTTGCGCCCGTCCAGGTATGGGTGAACAGCTTCCACGCATATTTGCCCTCCGAGGGCTCCATCGTCGCTTTTTGCCACGGGCCGTCATCGACACGCACCTCGACGGACTCGAGCGGCGTACCGTCGTTCAAGACGAAACCGAGCGCTTTGAAGGTGTCGCCCTCGCGGCTCACGCGGGCAATGACCGACTTCAGCCGCATATGCGTGATGGCGGTCTCTGTCCATTTCATTTCGCCGCCAATCATCTCGCCGCGCAACGTGCGGTACCAGCGTGCCTGGTATTTGCCGAGATAAGGATCGTGCTGCAGATGGATGTTGGCGAGCCACTTGACGTTGGGGGCGCCGTACCAGCCGGGCATGATGAGGCGCAGCGGGGAGCCTTGGAAGACGGTCAGCGGCGCTCCGTTCATTTCGATGGCGATGAAGGGCTCGGGGCTCATCGCTCTATCGATGGTGATGCTGCGGCCATATTGCTGATCCACTTCGTATTTGCGGCCGCGGAACTCCACTTCCTCGGTGCCGCTGTCGGCGCCGAAGAAAACGACCTCTTGAGCGTTGTCTTTGACGCCGACTTTGTTCAAAACGTCACGGAGCCGGACACCTTTCCAGCGGGCGTTCGAGGCGAGAGCCTGCATGGCACGCGGGCTGTTGCCCGAGCATTCAAATCCGGCGACGAGCTCGGTCTCACCGATCGCCTTGAGCTCGTCGATCGAGAAATCGGACGGGTTATCGGCGAGCCCCGTCACTTTGAGGCGGAACGTCGAGAGATCGACCTCTGGATGCCCATGGTGCTGGACGGTGAAGAACTCGTTCGTGGGAGTGTAGGGGCCGTCGATCTTGCGAATATCGTAGAAACGGCTCGTCGGCCCACGATCGGTCTTCCACCCATCCGGGTAATCCGTGAACGGGACGAGCGTTTCTCCTTGTACGAGAGCCGGAAAAGCCCATTCAGGTAGGGCAAGAGCGCCTAGGCCGGCAACGCTTCCTCGGAGGATGTCGCGTCGTGTCAGCTCGTTCGTCATGAGTTTCGTCTCCCTTTTCATGCTTGTTGCCAAACGCAGTTCTATCACGATCGCCCCCGATAGTGCCAGTAACAGTCGAGCGGCGGGCGAACGTCACCGAAGTGATGATGCACGAAGGCGAGGGAAACAGGCATAGAATCTGAGAGTGTGTTTTGCTGTCCGGAGTACTGAGCTGTTCTTTGAAATCTCGTTCAAACGAGATTCTTATCGAATATTACTATTGCCACACCGCCAATGCAGTGTTCCCGCGAGCAACAACCTTGCCGTGGCGACGGGTCCAAGTGGACACCGGAATGCCCGTTCGAGGAGTCTGCGATGGTTTCAAGATTGACATTGTTCCCCTTTTGGTGACGGTACCCGAGGCCGTCGGAACGCGGGCTTTCCACTCCCAGGCTGTCCCACGACCCGCCCCTCTTCGTAAACGATCTCACCGCGGCGGATCGTCGTGACGGGCCAACCTTTGACGGCCCACCCTTCGAACGGCGTGTAGTCGGAGCGGGAGGGGTCGTCCGCGGCACTTGCGATACGCTCGAGGTTCGGGTCGAGGATCGCGATATCGGCGAGCGAGCCCTTGCGGAGCACGCCTCGCTCGGGGTAGAGGCCGAAGGTTCTCGCGGCCGCCGTCGACGTGACCTCGACGAAACGTTCCGCGGTAAGACGCCCCTTTCGGACACCTTCGGAAAAGAGAACGGGGAGCATGAAACGAAGGTCGCTCACACCAGGCCGGAGACGGCCGATATCGAGCTCGAGATCCATCTTCTGCGCGCGGGTCCACGGAGCGTGATCGGTAGCGAGGAAATCGATCCGCCCGTCCACGAGACCGCGCCACATCGCGTCGACGTCGGTCGCCGAGCGAAGGGGCGGCTGGCCTATGTAGAGCGGACCGTCCTCGCCTCTGAGCCGCTCTTCGGTGAAGTAGAGGTAGAGCGGCCTCGTTTCGATTGTAAGAGGTAAGCCCGCCCTACGGCGCGCGGTGTCGAGGGAGCGCTTCGATGAGAGATGCACCAAGTGCATGGGAGCGCCTGTGTACTCGCATAGCGCCACAGCTTGTGCGGTGGCTGCGACTTCTGCGATCTCGGGACGGCTCTCCGCGTAGTGACGCAACGAGGTCCTGCCTTCAGTGCGAAGGCGTTCGAGCGTCGCGCGCAGCAAAACGCCGTCTTCGCAGTGCATCAGAGTGACGACTCCAGCGTTCCGTGCAGCTTCGAGGAGTGTTACGAACGCCGCGCGGTGCTCGCCGAAGTCGGACCGCGTCATGAAGACCTTGTGGCTCGGCTGACCCAAGGCCGCAAGCTCTGGCATGAGCGCCGCGAAGTCCGGGCTCGGCGGCCATGTCGAAGCGTGAAAGAAGACATCTCCGATCGCGCTCTTCTCGACTTCATCGAGCCAGCGCTTCATTGCATCGACCGCGTTCTCGCCGTCTTTTGGGTAGGCAAAAGTGCCCACCGTCGTGATGCCGCCTGCCACCGCCGCCGAGGTACCGGAGGTGAGGTCGTCGACGAAGGAACCTTGAAGATGCGTGTGCGGATCGATGCCGCCGGGGATGACGAGCTTGTCGGTAGCGTCGAGGACACGCGCGCCGGCGGGGATGTCCAGCGCGGGCCCGATCTCCGCGATGAGCTCACCCGATAGGCGCAAGTCGGCCATCTGGCTAGAATCGGCGTTGACCACGCGTCCGCCGCGGATGACGATCTCCGTCGAGGTTTGCATGGGTGAGGCGCGAGCCATCCATCCGGCGGCGGCCGCGCCTATTTGGTGGAGTGCTTCGCGCCGGTTCATGGTAAGCGGAATTGTGTCATGCTCTGCCGATGTTTCGCGCCATGTTTGCCGTATTAGCAGCCTTTTTGATCCTCCGCACGGCCACCGCACAGGATGCAGCGTCGATCGCGGAGATCGTTCCGCCACTCTTGAAGGAATACAACGTCCCCGGAGCTGCCGTCGCCGTAATTCGGGATGGCGAGATCGTGCTCGTTCGCGGTTTCGGATTGCTTCGGGCTGGCGAGAAAGCGCCGGTCGGCGAGAGAACGGTTTTCCAGGCGGCGTCTCTCAGCAAACCTGTCGTCGCTTACGGGACGCATTTGCTGGTGCGTGAAGGCAAGCTCGAGCTCGACCGGCCGCTCTCCGAATATCTCGAGACTCCCTACGTCGACGACCCACGTATCGCGCGCGTCACCGCACGCATCGCGCTCTCGCACACGACGGGGTTTCCAAATTGGCGTCCGAAGAAGTGGACGGACGATCCGGAGCTGCTCGAGATCGAGTTCGATCCGGGGAGTCGCTTCCAATATTCGGGTGAAGGCTACGGCTATCTTCAGCACGTCCTCGAAGAAATAACGGGCGAGACGCTCGATGTTTATTTGCGACGTGTCGTGTTGTGGCCTCTGGGGATGGTGGATAGCTCGTTCGTGTGGGAAGAGCGGTTCGAAACCGTGCACGCATCGCCCCACGACGGAGACGGCGTGGCGGGAAAAAAGTGGCGTCCGCGCGAGGCTATCGCCGCGGGCACGCTCCAAACGACGGCGGCCGACTACGCGCGTTTTCTTCGAGCCGTGGTGAACGATGGGCTCTTGGGGAAAGAGGCTACGGAGCGCATGCTCACGCCTCACAGTACGATCGACGACGAGCTGGGTTGGGCGCTCGGCTGGGGCGTCGAAACGACAGAAGACGGGACCGTGTTCTGGCAGTGGGGCGACGATGGATCGTTCAAAGCGCTCGCGGCTGGCTCGCACTCGCGGCGAACGGCGGTCGTCGTGCTCTCGAACGGGCAATGGGGGCTCGACGTCGCCCGTCCTGTCATTGAGCACGTCCTCGGGCGCCGACGTTTTCTAGATTTCAGAATGGTGAACTACCGCTAACCGTTCCAAACAGAGGAATAGTAGATGCGACGAAGTGTTTATTGGGTTTCCATGTTCTTGTTTCTTTTGTCCGCTTTACCCGTTGCTTGGGCTCAAGTGCCGCCCCCGCCGGACGGTGCGGATGCGCTGTCCGACCGCTACACGGGGCGCGCTTACTCGCCTTATGCCGGCCGTGGGTTTCCGAGCCGTCCTTTCTGGGGAGACACGCATCTTCACACCAGCTTGTCGATGGATGCGGGTGCTTTCGGAAATCGTCTCGGCCTCGACGCGGCCTATCAGTTCGCGCGCGGCGAAGAGGTCACTTCCTCGACGGGGTTGAAAGTGAAGCTTTCGCGCCCGCTCGACTTTCTCGTCATCGCGGATCACTCGGACAACATGGGCTTTTTCCCTGACCTGTTCGCAGGCAAAGCCTTCATTCTCGAGGATCCGACGGGTAAGGATTGGTACGACCGCGTTATGGCCGGCGAGGGTGTCGGTGTAGCGCTCGAGCTCATCAGCCTGTTCTCGCAGGGCAAGTTCCCGGAGGGGCTGATGTACGCGCCGGATTCTACTCCCTACAAATCGGCGTGGTCCGCGACGGTCGATGCGGCAGAAAAGTTCAACGACCCTGGCCAGTTCACGGCCTTCATCGGCTACGAATGGACGTCGCTCGTTCGGGGCAACAACATGCACCGCGTCGTCGTCTATCGAGACGGCGGTGACATAGGTCGGCAGATGGTGCCGTTCACGACCATCCCTCCTATGGGTAGCACCAACCCGCGCGACCTCTGGAAGTGGCTCGCCAACTTCGAAGAGAAAACCGGAGGTGACGTGCTCGCCATCGCGCATAACGGGAACCTTGCCAACGGGATCATGTTCCCGCTCGAAGCGCAATATGACGGCGTTGTGCTCGACGACGTCTATGTCAATCAGCGTGCCAAGTGGGAGCCGCTTTACGAAGCCACCCAGATCAAAGGCGATGGCGAGGCACACCCGTTCTTGTCGCCCAATGACGAGTTCGCTGACTACGAAACGTGGGATTTGGGAAACCTCGATGCTTCCGAAGCGAAGACGAACGACATGCTCGCGGGGGAATATGCCCGCGAAGCGCTGAAGCGCGGGCTCGCGATCGAAAAAGAGCTCGGCATCAACCCGTACAAGTTCGGAATCATCGGCTCGACCGACAGCCACACATCACTCGCAACGGCGCAAGAAGACAACTTCTTCGGCAAGCATTCCGGCTACGAGCCCAATGCCGATCGGATGACCCATCCGTTCATGAAGACCGATGCGGGCACCATCTTCGGGTGGCAGCAAGTTGCTTCGGGGCTCGCGGCCGTTTGGGCTACGGAGAACACCCGCGAAGCCCTCTTCGACGCCATGGAGCGGAAAGAAGTCTATGCGACGACGGGCTCGCGCATGGGCGTACGCTTTTTCGGCGGCTGGGAGTTCACCGATCAGGATTTGAACAGCCGCCAGCCCGCCTTCGCGGGCTACGACAAAGGCGTCGCGATGGGCGGCGATCTTCGCGCGCGACCAAGCGGCGCTTCCGCTCCTACGCTCATGGTCTATGCGCTGCGCGATCCGATCGGCGCAAACTTGGACCGCATCCAAATCATCAAAGGCTGGATGGATGCACAAGGGGCTACCCACGAGAAAGTCTACGACGTCGCTTGGTCGGGCGATCGCCGTCCAGGTGCGGATGGGAAGCTGCCTGCGGTGGGGAACACCGTGGACGTGGCCAATGCGAATTGGACCAACACCATCGGCGCTCCCGAGCTCGCCACCGTGTGGAGCGACCCGGATTTCGACCCGGCACAAAACGCCTTCTACTACGCGCGGGTGATCGAGATCCCGACACCCCGTTGGTCGACCTATGACGCCTTTCGGCTCGGGGTTCCCTTGCCCGAGGACGCGCCGACGTCGACACAAGAGCGGGCCTACACGGCACCCATTTGGTACACGCCGTAGGTGCGCGGAGGTAAGTTGACGGCGTGACGTCTAGCCGGGCCACTTGTCCGAAGTGCGGCGCCGAAGCGCTCGGGAAGTTTTGCAACCAGTGCGGCGAGCGACTTCGTGCGGTCTGCGAGGCATGTGGCGCGGAAGCGCCGCCCAGATCGCGCTTTTGTCCCGAGTGTGGCGCGTCTTTCAAGGGGGGGACGCGAAAGAAGGAGCCGGTGGCGTCCTCTTCACCGGACGCGTTCGTGACGCCGTGGACGGTAGCTGGTGGCTTCGGGGTCGTTCTTGCGGCCGTCGGGGTATTCTTGATCCTCGACCGCCAAAGTGTGCCGCCACCGCCTTCGAGCGTCCCTGCCGCGAGGCCGGCCACGAACGCCCCGCTGGATCTTTCATCCATGTCGCCGCCGGAAGCTGCCGAGCGGCTCTTCAATCGGATCATGACGGCGGCTGAGCAAGGCGACATGGGTGAAGCCCAGAGGTTCGTGCCCATGGCCCTTCAGGCCTATGGCCAGCTGGGCGTGCTCGACAGTGATGGCCACTACCATGTCGGCTTGCTTCATGTGACCATAGGTGACACCGACAGCGCTCAGGCCGAGCTCGACGCGATCCGCCGGTCTGTGCCGAACCATCTTCTCGGCATCCAGCTCGCGCACGCGATCGCGCACGCGATCGGCGATGAGGGTCGGGAGAGAGATGCCTATCGCAACTTCCTCGACGCTTACGACGCTGAGATCGCGACGGGGCGGGCCGAATATCGGGGGCATCGAGGCGGTATCGACAGTTTTCGAGACCGCGCGGCGGAGGCGATCCTTTAGGGTCGATTTGCTAGACTGTTCCGATCGTGACGTTACTCGACATCCAAGCCGGCCCCCATCTTTTCAAGGCCCGTTTCGAGGACGAACGGGCCCCCAAGACCTGCGCCCGATTTCGAGAGCTTCTTCCGTTCGAGAACAAGGTCATTCACTCGCGCTGGAGTGGCGAAGCGGTTTGGGTCCCTCTAGGCGAGCTCGATACGAAGTTGAAATTCGAGAATCACACGAGCCATCCCTCGCGCGGGGATATCTTGCTTTACCCCGGCGGCTTCAGCGAAACGGAGATTTTGTTCGCTTACGGAAGCTCTCTGTTCGCGAGCAAGATGGGGCAGCTTGCCGGGAATCATTTTCTCACGGTCGTCGACGGCCTCGATGAGCTGGAGACGTTTGGAAAGCTCGTGCTCTGGGAAGGCGCCCAAAACATCGTATTCCGCATTGCGGGGTGACTGAGAAAATGACAAAAAAGATTTGCGTGATCGCTCTTCTAACCGGGCTGGCCATGGCCGAAGCCGACGACTGGAATCAGTGGGGCGGACCCAATCGTAATTTTCACGTATCGTCTGTCGGACTCAACGTGTCATGGGGGCCGGACGGTCCCGAAAGGCTGTGGAGCCGTGCGCTCGGAGAGGGCTATTCGAGCATCGTTGCGAGCAGCGATCGGCTCTTCACCATGTACCGTGACGACGAGACGGAAGTCGTCGTCTCCCTCGACGCGGCGACGGGTGAAACGCGTTGGGAGCATCGCTACAACGCTTCGCTCAAAGAGGACATGAACTATGGCACCTGGCTCCGTCAGGGCGGGGCGGGACCGTACTCGACGCCGCTCTTGCTGTCGGGCGTGCTCTACGCGGTAGGCGTCACGGGAAAATTCCACGCTTTCGACGCGAGCTCCGGCGAGATCCTTTGGTCTCACGATCTCGACGAAATGTTCGACATGTCGGGCTATAGCGGTTTTGCCCCGAGCCCTATCGCCCATGGTGGTCACGTCATTCTTCCCGTCGGTGGCCGTGGACAGGCGGTGGTCGCCTTCGATCTCGAAACCGGCGCCGTCGCTTGGAAGAATCAAGATTTCCGGCTCGCGCCTGCGTCACCGTTATTGATCGATGTCGACGGCGAAGAGCAGCTCGTCGTTTTCACGCCCGACAACGTCGTCGGCCTCGACCCGGAAGACGGCGCGCTTTTATGGAGCTATCCGCACGCCACGAATTACGGCCTGAACATCAGCACGCCCGTTTGGGGTGAGGGGAACTTGTTGTTTTCCTCCTCCGCCTATAACGGCGGAAGCCGCGTCATTCGGCTTACTCGCGAAGGCGGCAAGACGACAGCCGAGGAGCTCTGGTCCACGAACCGGCTTCGGCTTCACTTTGGAAACGCCATCCGCGTCGGCGACCTCATCTACGGTACGAGCGGGGATTTCGGGCCAGCGTTCTTCATCGCCGTGAATATCCACACCGGCGAGGAAGTCTGGCGGGAGCGCACCTTCGGTCGCTCTCAGATGGTCTATGCCGATGGGATGTTCGTGATCGTCGAGGAGGGAGGCGACCTCGCCCTCGCCAAGCCCACTGCCGAAGGCCTCGACGTGCTTGCTCGCGCGGAGCTTCTGACCGAAAACGCTTGGACCCCACCCACGCTCGTGGGAACGCGCCTCTACGTTCGGGATCGAAAGAACGTTGTCGCCGTTGAACTCGCCAAATAGAAGTGTCTTGCTTTCTTAGACGCGCGCCCGATATACGCGCCCATCCTCCCAGCGCCAAGCAGGTCGAGAATCTCGTAGGGTCCGAGACGGGTACCGTTCGTGAGGACCATCGCAGAAATCTAGCGTCTCGGAAGCCAGGATTCAACCGGCGGCGAAAACATCACGTGGAACTCTGTCCAGACCAAGGATGCGGGTTTCAATGGTCCGCGAGCTGCGACTGTCGCTTGATTGTCGCGTTGAACGGGACCTTCAGCTGATAAAGAAGGTTCTCGTGCTCTTTGTCCGGGAGGACGTTCAGGCCGTATCGTACTTTCGTCAGGTCGGCGTAGACGAGGGTGCCGAACAAACGGTCCCAGATCGAGAAGATGTTGCCGTAATTCGTGTCAGTCCAGGGAAGCTCGAAATGGTGATGGAACTTGTGGAGGTTTGGCGTCACCAACACGAAGCTCAGTGGCCGGTCGAGCCAGTGCGGCACCGCTATGTTCGCGTGAGTGGCGTAGGTGAAGAAAACCGTCGCGATCCGATACAGCATATAAAAAGCAAAAGGCACGCCCACAACAACGACCGTGACGAGCGCGAATGCCTCGCGCATCACGTAGTCCCCCGGGTGGTGCCGCGTTCCCGTTGTCGCGTCGACGTTCACATCGCTGTGATGCACCATGTGGAATTTCCACATCCAGTCCACCTTGTGGAGCAAGAAATGCACTAGATATTGCCCGACGAGATCCAGCAGCAGGAAGGCGACGACGAGCCGCACCCAGACCGGAAGCTCCACCAAATAGAGCAAGCCCACCTGGTTCGCGGAGATCCACGCGAACACACCGACGCTCGCGACGGTAAAGAATGTATTGATGGCCAGCGTGGTGAACAAGAGCGCGAAGTTGGTGCGGGCGTGACTCCATTTGCTATACGCGAGCCGGACCAGCGGTTTCGCGTCCTCGAGAGCCCAGCTGGCGGATAAACAAATCAAGACCCAGGCCGCCTTTTGCCAGGTGGGCATGTATTCGAAAAAGCTCAAGAGCTCCGTCATCGTGGCTTCTGTGTATGCTACTACTCTTGGGGGGTCGCGAGTGCTTCCAGACGAAGAGGTCGAGCTTCGGTTCTACGAGGAGCTCAATGATTTTCTCCCGCGCCATCGGCGGAAACGAAGCTTCTGTCACCCCTTGAGCGGGCCTCGTTCGGTCAAGGACTTTATCGAATCGCTCGGCGTGCCGCATACCGAGATCGACGTCATTCTCGTGAACGGGGAGTCCGTCGGTTTCGATCACCGCCTCTCCGGGGGCGAGCGCGTTGCCGTTTACCCGGTATTCGAACGGCTGGACGTTTCGAGCGTCACCCGGCTTCGCCCCGAGCCGCTCCGCGATCCGAAGTTCATTGCGGACGTGCATTTGGGAAAGCTCGCGCGCTACTTGAGGCTCCTGGGTTTCGATACGGTTTACGATCGCGATTTGGACGACGCCGGGATCGCCCTCCGTGCCCGTGATGAGCGGCGGATCGTGCTCACGCGCGATCGCGGGCTTCTCAAGAGAAACGCGGTCACCCATGCGCACGCGGTTCGCTCGATGGATCCTGACGACCAGCTCAAAGAGGTCGTCGAGGCGTTCGACCTCCAGAGCCGCATCGCGCCCTTTACACGCTGCCTGAAGTGCAGCGGCAGGGTTTCTGAGGTCGATAAGGCGGAAGTCGAGCACCAGCTTCCAAAGCATACGCGGAGGGAGTATGACCGCTTCCATCGCTGCGAGACATGCGCGTCGATCTACTGGCCTGGCGCCCATTTCGCGAGGCTTCGCGCGCTTGTCGACTCGGTCTCGGCGGAGTAGCACTTGGCGAGCTGAGTGTCATACTGGTTTAGATGCTCGATGGAATGGCGACGATCCTTCTCGTCATATGCAGTCTCTTGGCGCTTCAAACCGTCATCAATCTGCTCGTCTTTCGGACTCTCGAAGAAGCGTCCGCGCCGAGCCGCTCGCGCGTCTCCATCGTCATCCCCGCGAGAAACGAGGCGCGCACGATAGGGAAAACGCTCGATGCCGCTTTGCGCCAGGACTATCCGGATTTCGAGGTCATCGTCGTCGATGACGACTCGACCGATGGAACGGCGGCCGAGATTGCAAAGCGCTCCTCGGACGCGAAGCTCGTCGCGATGACCTCTCGCCCGCTCGAGGCCGGTTGGCTCGGTAAGCCCAACGCTCTCGCGACCGGCGCCGCTCGAGCGACGGGGCGCTTCATCCTTTTCATGGATGCCGATGTCGAGCTGCACCCGCTAGCACTCCGGGACGCGGTCGCGGCTTGTGAGCGGTTCGGCTGGAGCCACCTGGCGCTCCTGCCGTATTTCGAGAGAGAAGGCTTCTGGGAAGAACTTCTCATGCCAATGATCCCGAACGTCGCCTTCGTGTGCCTGCCGTCTTTTCTCGCGTTTTTACCCAAGACCCGTATTGCCGCCGGAAGCGGCGCGTTCGCGCTCGTTGAGCGGGAGGCTTACGAATCGATGGGCGGCCATGATCGGCTTCGAAACTCGGTCGTCGACGATGTGCGGCTCGCGATGGAGCTCAAGCGTGCGGGCTTCAAGAGCCGGGCCCGTCTGGGCGCGCACCGCCTTCGCCTCCGCATGTATCACGGGCTCGGCGAGATCGTCGAAGGCTTCACCAAGAACGCGCATGCAGGATTCGGGCGCTCGACCCTGGGCCCACTCGTCGTGCTCCCGGTGATCCTCTGGATCGGCGTCACGCCCTATACATGGCCCATTCTAGCCGCGCTCTATCCTGAGCTCGCCTTCGTTGGGGCGATAGGCTCAATCGGGGCAAGCCTCGGCCTTGTCTTGGTGGCCCAGAGCCTCGTCCATTGGCGTCTGGGATTCCCACTCTGGCCCGTCCTCGTGGCGCCCATCGCCACGTTGATGGGGCTTTTCGTCGTGCTCCGCTCGCTCAAGATGGTCCGCAACGAGGGGGTCGTGCGGTGGCGCGGTCGCGAATACCCGCACGAGAGCACCGAGTTCTGAAGATGAGAAAAAACGCCGGCGCCCTAGCGGACGCCGGCGTCCTGAAACCGAGACTTACTCAGACACGGTAATCGTGACCGAGGTGCAGAGGCCGGCCTCGTCGAGCGTCACGTGCTCGCCATCACCGATCTGAATCGTGATCGTATGCTCGCCTGGCTCGAGTTGCATTTCGATCATCGCGGCGCCGTCGCCGAAATGCACCCAGGGGTCGGCTTCTGGAATGGCCTCTCCTGCTGGGAGACATTCGGTGTTCAGGGCGAGGTGATGGTGGCCCGCTCCTTCGTGAATGTCACCTTTCGGCTCGATCGTGATGTTCTCGGAGCCGAACTCGAACGCGACCGGCGAAGTGACGGTCGCCCCGTCTTCCGGGGTGATGAACCAGACGCGTGGTGCGTCGGAGCTCTCCTCCATCTCTGTGTCCGAGCTCTCCGCCGTCTCGGCGTCGGAGCTCTCCGCCGTCTCGGCGTCGGAGCTCTCCGTCATCTCGGCGGGCTCTTCAGCGACAGCGTGTTCCATGTCGGCCTCGTGGCCGGCTTCTTCTGCTTCTTCCGCTTCTTCTTCGCCGCCACCGGCGCAAGCGAAGCTGAGGCAAAGAAGGAAGATGCAAGTAAGGGCGGTCAAGTAAAATCCGTATCTCCCCTTGAGTGGGGCGAGAAGGGTCCTCATTTTAAATTCTCCTGTCGTTGGGTTTGCGCGGCAACGGTGAATTTCGAGCCGTGCGGATCCAAAGCCCCTCAATCCTAGGAGAAAACGGGGCCCACGACAAGGGTAAACCGGCCGTCAGGATTTCAGGCTTCGTGGACCCACCGCCCGCCCACCATCGTTCGCTCGACGGGGATATCGATGAGCGTCGACGGGTCGACTTCGGTCGGATCTTGGCCGAGCACGACGAGGTCGGCGAGCTTGCCGGCTTCGAGCGAGCCTTTGTCGTTTTCTTCGTAGGACGCATGCGCGCCGTGGAGTGTGCCGACGCGGATCGCCTCCAAAACGCTCACTTTTTGACTCGGGCCCCACACTGTGCCGTTCATGTCCGTGCGGGTAACGCTTGATTGGAGCGCCATCATCGGCTCGAACGGCCCGGGCGGGTAATCCGAGGTCTGTGTCACTTTGATCCCCGCATCGAGGAAGCTCCGAACGGCGAACATGTGCTCCAGACGCTCGGCGCCGTAGTAGATCATCTTCTCACCGTGATAGTAGACATAAGTCGAGAACGGGTTCGGGATCGCGCCGAGCGCGCGGATGCGCGCGATGAGGTCATCGTTGACGACGGTGCAGTGCTCGAGGCGGAAGCGCGGATCGTCGCGGGGTAGCTCCTGCTGGACGCGCTCGAGCACGCGCAGCGTGATGTCGATCCCGACATCCCCATTGGCGTGGACGGCGACTTGCCAGCCTGCCGCGTGCGCTTTGCGCGCCTGTTCATAGAGCTCGCTTTCTTCGGTCACGATGATGCCGTAATCGTCGGGGCTTCCGACGAAGGGCTTGCTGAGCCGCGCCGTGCGCTCCGAGATCGAGCCGTCACAAAGAAGCTTCACCGGCCCTACTTTGACCCACTCGTCCCCGAGCCCCGTTCGGACCCCGGCCTCGATCATCGCGTCGAGATATTGCACATCGATGAGTGCGTAAACGCGCAGAGCGAGCTCGTCCGCCTCGCGGGAATCCTGATAGGACCTCAAATCATCGGGCGAGCCGAGCGCGTCATGGGCGGAGGTGATACCCGATCGCGCCATCATCTCCGTGATGAGCTTGACGCCCTCCCGCGCTTGCTCGCGCGAGAAATCGGAAGGGAGCAAATCGCCCATCGTAAACGCGGCGTTCTCTTCGAGCTTTCCATTGAGCCGGCCCGAGGCGTCTCGCCCGCGGTGGCCGCCTTGTGGATCGGGCGTGTCTTCGGTAATGCCGGCTCTCTCGAGGGCGAGCGAGTTCACATAGGCGGTATGTCCGCCGCGGTGCTCGATGAAAACGGGATGTTCGGGCGCGACTTCGTCGAGGTCCTCACGTGTGAGGGCGCGGCCTTCGGCCGTCTTCGTGTCGTCATATTTGAATCCCGCCACCCAGTCGCCCACCGGGGTCTCTTGGGCATAAGCACGGATGGCGCCCTTGATCGCTTCGATGGACCTCAGATCGCAATCGAGGCGGGTCAAATGGCGAAGGCCCGAATAACCCAGATGGGTATGCGCGTCGATGAATCCAGGGACGACTGTCTTCCCCTCGAGATCGATCCGCCGGGTTGCGGCGGTGGCAAGGTTCAGCACGTCGTCGTTCGAGCCCACGGCGAACAAACGTCCTCCGGCGATGGCGACAGCTTCGACCTTCGGCTGCCGATCGTCGATGGTAATAATGTTGCCGTGGTGCAGGATCAGCTCCGCGCGCGTCTGCTCGAGCGGGAGAAGACTGGCGGCGCTGACGCTCTTGAGAAACTCGCGGCGGTTCGGACGAAACATGGTGCCTCCTATCGAGGAGGCACGATTCTAGCAGACTAGGAACTAGTTTTCGTCGGACTTCGTTTTCTGAGGCCGCTCGGTTGGGAGCACCGCGAGGAACACGTCGCTCAAGCCGGCGATGGTGCGATGATCGTGGCTCGATTCGCTGCGGAACATTGCCTGTTCCTCGCCCGTCTCGCCGATAGCGAGGAGCGCCGCGACGAGGACTTCGACTTGTGACGGTCCCGGTTCCGGGGCGAGGACGTCGGCGAGACGCACGATACCCACACGAACACGCTCGGCGAGTTGCTCCGCCCGTTGATGATCCGGCGCGATTCTGAGAGCTTCGCAGACGAGCCGGAGGCTCCCGGCGAGATCGCCAGTGGAAAAAGATGTCTCGGCGGCCTCTAGTTTTTCTTCGGCCCTGATCGCGTCTCGATGCGTGGCTCCCGGAAGCGGGTGCATCCCAGTCCACGTCGCATCGTAAATCGACAGCGTACGGTCACTGTCGTTTGCGCTAGCAAGAGCGGCGCTCTGCACGAGCTTTTCGAGTCGGCGCAAATGCAGGCTCGCCCCGTCCTTCAGGCCGACGAGCGACAAGTAGCTCACATCGTCGCGCTCGAGCGAATCCGTGAGACGTTTCGACGGCGAGCCGATGCCTTCCCGGGAAAAGAGCGACCGGTTTTGATGCGCTAGATCCTTGACCTGGGAAAGTGTGCGTCGTGCTTCCTCGCGCAGTTGCTTCTTGTATTGGCCGAGGAATCGCCGAAAACGGGTCAGGTCGCCAACCAGATCGTCGGCGTTTTGATAGCGCAGCTCAACGGACTTGTTCATCATCTTGGAGACGATACGGCTCAGCTCCGTTGGAATAGCGGGAACGAGCTCCCGGATCGGTTTCGGTTCACAGCGAACGATCTCGTCGAAGATGATCTGGAGGTTCTCGCCGTCGAATGCCTTTTGGTCGGTCATCAGCTCATAGATGAGAGCTCCGAGCGAGAAAATATCGGACCGCGGATCCGCTTTGCCGCCGACGACTTGCTCGGGAGACATATAGAACGGCGTGCCCACGATTTGCCCTACTTCCGTGAGCGTGGAAAAAGCGATATGCGCGAGCCCGAAATCGAGAAGCTTGACCTCGCCGGAATGGGTCACGAAGACGTTTCGCGGTTTGACATCGCGATGGACGACACCTCGATGATGAGCGTGGGCGAGCCCTTGGGCGATACTCTCGGCGATGCGCAGTCTTTTTTCGAAGGTCAGGTGCTCGCCCGACGCCATTAACGCCGTTACATCGCTGCCTTCGAGTAGCTCCATCGCGATGAAAACTTTGTCGTCTTCCTGGCCAAGGTCGAACACCGTGACGATATTAGGATGCTTGAGGGAGGCAATGACACGCGCCTCCCGAAAAAACCGCTCCACGGCTTGGACGTTGGGATCGGCACCTATGGTATGAATCTTCAGGGCGACCTCGCGCTCGAGGACCGTATCGAGAGCGCAGTAAACCACCCCCATCCCGCCTTTGCCGATCCGGCGAAGAATCTTGTACTTGCTGATTTTTTCCATGGCCCGTTTACCAGTGTACAGTCTGTCAAGCGGAAGGGGACGCCAATGAGACCAGGGATCGCGCCCGGAGTCAAATGGCTCTCACGGGGCTTCTAGTCGTTGAAGTCCTGGCTCACGACACGATCGGGCTCGAGGACGAGAAGCACGTGCGGCACGCCCCGGACGTTCTCGTAGTAGCTTTTAGCGTCTTCCTCGCGCTGGTGATAGTGCCGAATGATGCGCCGGCGCGTGGCCTCGGACGCTTTGTCGTCTCCGGGACGGAGCTCGGCCGTGCCGTACAGCATGACGGTCCGCACGTCGCCGCGGCCACCGTCGATGCAGAGGCTCACGTCCGGGCGGCGTTTCAGGTTCTTGTGTTTTGCGCTGCCACTCAGGATGCTCGTTGAGAGTCGGCCGTCCTCGAACAGGAACCATACTGGGCTCAGGTGCGGGGGGCCGTTGCTCGCGTGGGTGGCGAGAATCGCGTGGAGCGGCTGTTGTAGAAAAGTCTCGATTTCGGCGTCGGTCATCCGTTTGGCCATGCGCCCAGCATAACGTGGATGTGGTCTGCGGCGAATTTTCTCCCGGCTCCCGTTTGGTTTATGATCCGCTGCCGGCGGAGTAGCACAGGCTAAAGTCGATCGATCTTTTGAAGGGCAACCGGCAACGGTGGCCCTTTTTTGCATTTGGAGGGCTTCATGAGGAATTGGTCTCGACTCGTTCTTTCGGCCGTGTTGGTGCCGGCTGCCATGTGGGCGGAGCCCCTGACGCCGGAAAAGGTGCTCGATCGGCGAGGGCTTTTTGATGTTCGCTGGTCGCCCGATGGCACGAAGGTCGTATTCGTCGTCGCTGAGCCGATACGTGGAGCCGATCAGAACCTCGATATCTGGCTCTACGACGAAACGCATGACGAGCTGCGCCGGCTCACGACTTCCGAGGAGCCGGATCGCTCCCCGCGGTGGTCGCCGGATGGCCACACGCTCGCTTTTATCTCTGAGCGCACCGACCCGCCGCAGATCCATTTGCTCTCGATGCGTGGCGGGGAGGCCCGGGCGCTCACTGACGGGAAAACTGGGGTCACCCGCTTCGCATGGTCCCCGGATGGGAGCGCCATTGCGTTTCTCGCGCCCGAGCCTCGCTCGGAAGAGGACGAAGAAAGAATCGAAGACAAAGACGATGCCCGCGTCGTCGACAAGGACGACCGGCCTCCGCAGCTCTGGCGTGTCGACATTGCTTCCGGCGACGTATCCGCCCCGTCCTTATTGACGACGGGTGCGTGGCGCATCTCTAGCTTCGATTGGCATCCCGACGGCGACAGGCTCATCGTTGCGGCGACGGACGACCCGCAGCCGGAGCTCGAGACGACCCGCATGTACACGCTTTCGACGAGTGTGCCCGCGTTACTCGAGATCGCCCGTCCGCTCGGACCGTTCGGTGACTTGTCGGTCTCACCCGACGGAGCCACCGTGGCCTATGTCGGCTCGCGCGATTCTCCCACGCCGCACGATTTGTACGTTCAGCCTCTTTCGGGAGGCGCCGCGAAGAACTTGACGGCGAAGTCCATCGACCTGCCTGTCGCCGGTTATCACTGGCGGAAGGACGGGACGCTCCTCGTCCGGACCGCCTCGTCGATGTCGACGCGCTTTTTTGTCGTGAGCCTCGACGGCGGCGCGACGCCGCAGCCGGCTCTCGAGGGAACGCACGCGCTCGGAGCCTTCGACGTATCAGGCGACCGGCTGGCCTTTGTGGGAGAGTCGGAAACGGCGCCGCAGGAGCTCTGGATTACGGCGCTCGATGGTTTGGCCGCGAAGAAAAGTGATTTCAACGCGTCGTGGTCGGACGTGGAGCTTGTTGCACCGGAAACGGTGAGCTATCCGAGCTTCGACGCCACGATGATCGAAGCAGCTCTTCTGACGCCCCCTGGCCGCGGCCCGCGCGAGCGTGTACCGCTCATTGTGCTCGTCCATGGCGGCCCGACAGGGCGTTGGTCGGCGCGGTTCCATGCTTGGGGGCAGCTTCTCGTTGCGCGCGGCTACGCTGTGCTCTATCCAAACGTGCGCGGCTCGACGGGCTATCCTCACGGCCAACCGCGAAGACTGGGGGGGTGGTGACTTCCGCGACGTGATGGCCGGCGTCGACGACGCGATCGAGAAGGGCATTGCGGACCCCGACCGTCTCGCCATCGGCGGATGGTCCTACGGAGGCTATATGGCGGCGTGGGCCGTGACGCAGACGGACCGCTTTGTTGCGGCCGTCGCCGGCGCGCCCATGACCGACCTCGCGAGCGAGTACGGGACCGAAGCGAACGACGTCAACGCTTACGACACATGGTTTCTCGGAAACCCCTATGAGAATCTGGAGCTCTTTATCGAGCGCTCGCCCATCACCCATGTCCGAAACGCCAAGACTCCGACGTTAATCCCGTGCGGTGAGAACGACAGGACGGATCCCATCGGGCAATGCACGCAGTTCTACCGAGGGCTGCGGCGCTACGGCGTCGATGCCGAGCTCGTGATCTATCCACGTGAGGGACACGGCATACGCGAAGAAAAGCATCGTCTCGATCTGCTCCGCCGCGTGGTTGAATGGTTCGACACCCGTCTCGCGAGCGGGTCGTAGATGGCCGCGTCGGTTCTCGACATCCGCGGACTCTCCTACCGCTACCCCGGCGCCGACCGCGACGCCCTGCGCGATCTCGCTTTCACGGTCGAGGAGGGCGAGATCTTCGGTTTTCTCGGACCGAACGGGTCGGGGAAGAGCACGACGCAGAAGCTTCTCACCGGTATCCTCCACGGCTACGAAGGCGGTATCGAAGTTTTCGGGCGAGATTTACAAGAGCAGGGAAGCGACTACTACAACTCGATTGGCGTGTCCTTCGAGTTTCCAAATCTGTACGAGAAGCTCACCGCGGAAGAGAACCTCGAGTTCTACGGAGCGTTTTTCGAAGGCCCCACCGAGAGCGCGGCCGACGTGCTGAAGCGGCTCGACCTTCCGGTAGGCGACCGCCGTATCGCAGGGCAGTGGTCGAAGGGCATGAAGATGCGCTTGACCCTTGCCCGATCGCTCGTCAACAAACCCCGGCTCTGGTTTCTCGACGAGCCGACAACAGGACAGGACCCGCAACACGCGGTCTTGATCCGAAAGCTCATCCGGGAGCGAGCCGACGCGGGCACGAGTGTCTTTCTCACGACTCATGACATGACAGTCGCGGACGAGCTATGCGATCGCGTTGCGTTTCTCGTGGAGGGGACGATCGTGCTCGTGGACGCGCCGCGCAAGCTGAAGCTTGCGCATACGAGCCATGTCGCGCGCGTGGAGCATCATGAAGGGGGTGACGTGATGTCGAGCGATTTCGATCTGGACGAGGCGGCGCAAAAGAGGAGCTTTCTCGACTTCGTCCGCGACCATGACATCGACACCATCCATACGCAAGAGCCGTCTCTCGAGGATGTTTTTTTGAAAGTCACGGGCCGGGAGCTCGCGTGAGCCCGTCGCGTCTCAAGAACGCCGTTCGATTGATGCTCCTCGTCCAGCATCGTTCGGGCTTTTTGCAGATCTATTTCGGCGTCACTATTGCGACGATCTTGATCGTGCGCCTCTTCCTGCCCGAAACCTGGTGGAGCATGGTCGTGCCCGCACTCCTTCTGGGTGAGTACGGAACGATGGGCGTCTTCATGGTGGCGGCCATGCGTTTTTTCGAGCGTTCGGAAGGCAGCACGGCCGCGCTCGTCGTGACGCCCCTCCGAGCGTGGGAGCACGTGCTTGCGATGATCCTGGCGCCGAGCGCTGTCGCTGTCGTGGCCGGACTCGCCGTCTTCGCCGGCATTTTCGGCGTCGATGGCCGCCTTTTTTTTCTGTTCATGCCTCTTTTTCTGACGACGGTTCTCGCGGGCTCGATCGGCCTCATCGTGTCGTCTCACTACGCCGAGTTCACGCGTTTCTTGCTCGGTGCCATCCCCGTCGTCACGGTCTTCTCGTTGCCGTTTCTCTCTTACTTCGACTTGACCCCTCGCTACACCTTCGTTTGGCTTCCATGGGATGCCGCGCTTTACTCGTTCGCGAACGTGGTGGGGGATGAGCTCCGCCCGTGGCTTTACGTTTTGTTGAGCCTGCAGCTCGCTGTCTTTGCGGCCATAGCGCTCGTCTGGGCGGAGCGTGTCTTCCGGCGGCGCGTGCGGGAGAGCGTTCTGTGAACCAGCTGAGCGCACTCGCGCAAAAAGACGCACGGATCGTCTATCGCGACCGCTTCATGCTCTTCATCGCCCTTTATGCCCTCGTCATCGCGGTCGCGTGTCGCATCATCGTCCCGTGGGTTCCCGTGGCCCAGCTCGACTTCTACCTCGCGCCCGCGGTCGTGCTCACCGGACCGTTTCTCCTCGGCACGCTCATGGGCTTCGCGTTGATCGAAGAGCGCGAGCAGGGCACGTGGCTTTTGATCCGTGTTCTTCCGGTACACCCGCTCCAGGTGTTCGCTTACTTGTCGCTGAGCGCAACGGTGCTCTCTTTCGTCATGGGCCTGGCCGCGGCGCTCGTTTACGGCTTTCCGATCCCGGACTGGCCGGTTTTCCTGCTCATGCTCGCGACGACCTCGCTCTCCGCGCCGCTCGTGATGCTGTTCTTGGCGGCGTTCTCGTCGAACAAAATCGAAGGCATGGCCTATAGCAAGATCGTGAGCTTGACCGGAATGATACCTGCCGCAATCTTTGTCGTGCCGCCAGACTGGCAGCTATTGGGGGCGTGGTGTCCTTGGTACTGGATCTATCTGGGTCTTCTCGAGGCCTATGCGGGAGACCGTGTCACCATCACGGCCGCCTATTGGCCGGATTACCCACTTTGGTTGATGGTGGCGGCGTCCCTCGTACTTTCGCTTGCTGGTGCCCTCGTGATGGCACGCCGCTACACGCGGCTCGCCCTTTGACGAACCGCTGCGTTGACAGAACGTGCACGATGATCGCTCGCCTTCGGCAATGAGCCGCCCTTCGGCCGCTAAGTTCTCTAGCCCGCGGCGAAGAGTCCGTTTGCAAATCTCGGGGCCGACGTTCGTCAGCAGAAAAGACGGGCCCAATCGGGGGCATGTACGATACGAACGAGTGTAATGACATTTGTTGAGAACACGCGACCAAGTTGAACTCCGCCGGGACGGAGTTGGTCCGCACGCCGTTCGGAGGTAACGCGATGGAGTTCTCGAGCTCTGCGCTGGTGTGCTTGCTCCTCTACTCTGACTGTCCTAAGATTCCACCGTCTATGTCTCTCGCATCCGGTCAGAAGCTCGCTCAGTACGAGATTCTCGAGCCCATCGGAAAAGGTGGCATGGGCGAAGTGTATCGAGCGCGGGATACAAAGCTGCGTCGAGATGTGGCCATCAAAGTCCTTCCGCAGGAATTTGCCCAGGACAAGGAGCGACTCGATCGCTTCCAGCGAGAGGCGAGGTTGCTGGCTGCGCTGAACCACCCGAACATCGCGGCGATCTACGGCGTCGAACAGCACGAGACGACGCACTATCTCGTCCTCGAGCTCGTGCCGGGCGAGACGCTCGCGGAGCGCATCGCGCGCGGCGCCATCTCAGTCGAAGAAGCCCGCTCCATCGCCAGTCAGCTCATCGAGGCCCTGGAAGGGGCTCACGAGAAGGCCATCATCGCCCGTTCATTGACTACGGTGCTCAGCGAGAATAAACACGTCCCTCCAGGTCTCGGGGGATCTCGGTCTCGCCGACATCGAGCTCGCTGCGCGCGCTTCCACGAACGCTGCCGAGTTCTAGCCCAGCGGAGCGCGAACCTTTCACGGGGAACGGGACTTCCGTTGCTCAGCAATCTTTTGCTGGATGAACGCCGGGCCGTAAACGCGCTCCGCCTCCAATAAATTATGCGAGGCGCAGAGGAGTCTGAGATCGGCTTCATCGTTACTTTGAAAAATACCAAAAGGCTTCTTATGGTCGATTTGCACCACCCGCGCCGTACATCTCCTACCATCTAGTCCCACATAGACGCATTGGTACCCATCCCGCTCGTGCACGCGTCCTCTAACCTCGGATGCAACGTAGCGAGACTTGGCCGGCTCGTCTTTCTCCGTGACCTCGTCTGAACGAGATTTCCCGATTGCGCCGCCTTGCCTCTTTCTACGCCGCTCGAGCTTCTTCTTCGGGTCTTTCTTCTCGAGCGCGATGTCGAGTGCCTTCGCCAAAATCTCTGCCCTGTTCTGCTGAGCGTTCTCGACGCCCATTACTTCGGCGAGCCGCTCGAATTTGTCCTTGAATTCCTTGTCGGC